>ENA-UOUJ01000135-UOUJ01000135.1-activated-sludge-metagenome-genome-assembly--contig:-NODE-135-length-64031-cov-12.262598_pt1 | contig 64031 bp, 67 predicted proteins | sample MGYA00249839_ERZ747224 | MGnify/ENA primary metagenome ERZ747224 (study PRJEB28782, sample SAMN03220277) | activated sludge metagenome | biome: wastewater; feature: sewage sludge; material...
CCGGGAAATCGGTGCGCTGGGCGATCCGACGCGCCGACGGCAAGCCGATGGGGATCGCCGGGCTGTGGGAGCGCAAGGCGGACGAAGCCGGGGATCTGCACTGGTCGATGACCCTGCTGACGATCAACGCCGATGGCCATCCCCTCATGCAGCGGTTCCACAAGCCGGGCGACGAGAAGCGCTCGGTGGTGATCCTGCCCGACGAGGCCTGGGGAGACTGGCTGCGCGCAAAGTCCGAAAGCGCGGCGCGCGGGTTTTTCCGGGGCTTCGACTCGGGCGCGTTCGTGGCCGAGCCTGCACCGCGCTGATGCGCTCGCGCACCGGGTCAAGCGGTCGCCTCAGCCTGCCAAGCGACGGGCGTCCTTCAAGAGCAACAGCAGTTGCTGCTCGCGCAGCGGCGAGGCGATGAACCCGAACCGGGTGTGGAACTGCGCCGCTTCCTGATCGATGGGGTGGGTCAGCATGGCCCGGATGCCGGCCTGCTCGGCGATCAGCATCGTGCGGCGAATCGCATCCCACAGCAGGCCAAAGCCTATGCCTCGCCCCTGGTCCACCGCCGAGACAGCGAGCCTCGCCAGTATCACCACCGGTAACGGGTACTGTCCCATCCCCTTGCGAATGCGCTCCGAGGCTACCAGCGTATCGACCTGCCCCACGGTCAGGCTGAAGTAGCCCGCCACGCAGCCATCGTCCTCGGCAACGACGAAAGTCTTGGCCGAGCCACTGCCCTGCGCCTGGCGAGCGTGGCGCAAGAGCCAGTCGTTCAGCGCGGGCTTGCCGCAATCAAAACCTTCCAGCCGATGCTGCGCAGCCAGTGGCTCCGGTGCACGCAACGTCACTTCGTGTCCCAGGGTGCCTTGCGGGCAAACAGATCACGCAAACCGTCGTTGGCCTGCTCGGGGCGCTCCAGCAGATCCATCAGTGCCTGGTACTGGCTGCCTGAAACCATGAACAATCGTTGATCGAGCAGGGTCTGCTCGGCAGCCAGGCAAGCGCTGTCGAGGATGAAATCGGTCAAGGACTTGCGGGCCACCTCGGCGGCACGGCGCAGCACCACCTCCTGCTCAGGGGTGGCGCGCAGCCCAAGTCGGGCGGAGCGGGCGGAAGGCGACGATGCAATGCCCGTCATGGCAGCACCTCTTCTGTTAGATCAACAGCCGCGATGTTAGTACAAATGACGCACATTATCCAGTGTTGATGGCGACCGGCGGCTTGATCTTCAATGCTTTCAGTCGGTTGGCTGCCTCCGCCGTGGGTTCGGTGACCTGCCAGACGGTGCCGTTGGGGCTGGACAATTGCGCGAGTCGAAAAGCACGAAAACCTACCTTGCCTCGGGGCCGTCCTCCGGCGTGAGCCCAAACGACTCCCGCACCACTTTTTCAACACGGTCCAGCACATCGGCAGGCAGATGAAAATACTGCTTTCGCCGCCTCGCAGAGAGCCGTCCCTGGCTCGAATGCGCCATACGGATCAAGGCCGACAGGTCTTTCCTGGGCAGATCGAACTCTGCATCCAGCTGCGCGAAGGCCTTGTCATAGCCGCTCAGCCACGCCAGTTCGCGGGGGATCTCGTCTTCCACGGCCTGCTGGATCATGCGGTGCAGGAAAGCCACTTCCCTGCTGGCGTCGAAGAACCGGTAGACCCTACTCCCCGGATGCGCGGTTACGTGCGGAGCCTCCTCGGCGCGCAGGTAGCGCCAGAGCCGCGTCACCGGCTGCGAGAATGCCGAAAGCACCTCGAGGTAGGCCGGGATGTTCTTCAGGATAACGGCGGATACGGGCACGACCGTTCCTGTCGGCAGCAGCCCCGAGTGCGTCAGCACGTGGTGGATGAGAAACCGGTGCAGGCGCCCGTTGCCATCCATGAACGGGTGCAGGTAGACGAAGCCGAACGCGGCCGCCGCCGCCTTGACCAGTAAATCGGAACAGCGGTGGTCATCGTTGATGAAGGCCTCCCAGCCCCTCATCGCGCGCGAGAGTTCGGCCTGCGGCACCGGAAAGAAGGTGACGCGGCCGGTGGCGTCCTCCAGCCAGTTCTGCCTTGTCCGGTAAGAGGCTTCCTGACTGTACACGTCGCGCACGACGGCATTCTGCAGGCTCACCAGCCAGTCCTCGGTGACCTGCGTCGTTTCTCCAGCCCGCCGGAGCAGTTGAACGAAGCGCTCCTGCTTGTCCGAGCTCGGATGCTCGCGCTCGATCTCGAAGCTGCTGCGGGTCTCTGAAAGGTACAGGTAGCTCAGCGCGCGCTCATGGAGCGACGGGTCCGTCACGGACGCCAGGGTCTCGCGGGCCTTGTCGAGGAGTTCTGGCAACGAAGGCGCGCTCGGCAGCGCCGCGCGCCTCACCACCGGGGAGAAGTCGGCCGTTCCCAGAGCGTTGTTGCGCACGCGGAACTTGCGGTCGTTGGTGGGCTGCCCGGCGGTGACGTAATCGTCGCCAGGAAAGAGGTCGACGTAGCCCCCCGCCGGCAAGGCCTCCGCCGGGAGCTCCTGTCCCGTCAGCCACTCCCAAAGATGGCAAGCCCGCCGGATGTGCGCTCCGTTGGGCGCCTCGTTCAACCGGGCCAGCAAATCCTGCGGCGGGAGATGCTCGAACAGGGCGTCGATCACCTCGAGATTCACGCCCTCGTGGCGCAGGGCAAACTCGAGATGGCCGACCAGCGTGTCCTCGACGGCGACGCCGCGCGGGAAAAGGACGCGGTCCGCCGAATCCACTCGCCGATTGACCGAACCGCTGACCTCCGCCGGCTTCGCCAGCGGTCGGACGGCCAGGGAAAGTCGGCTGATGAGTTGTGCGTAGCCGATTGTGGGCATCGAATCCTCGAAATCTGTTTGCGCGACTCGAAATTTCCTAAACGATCTGGGTATTTTAAACAATCTATTCGAGAATTTATCGTTACTGCCGATCAATCAGCACTGCCGAACAAGTCACGCCACCCGGCTCTTCGCTTCGGCAAGCTTCAGCACCGCCGCCAGAGCGCGCCGCAATGCCGCTTCCAGCGCCGCCGGCACCCGTCCGCCAAAGGTCTCGACCAACTCCGCGTAGTACCACAGCGATCCGTCCTTACCTCCGGTGAAGCGCGTCCACACCGACTCACCGATCTCCGTGAGGTCAAGCAGGATCGCCTGCAGGTTGGCCAGCTTGTCGCAGGCAGAGACGAGGACGCCGTCGCCCTCTGCCGCGCGCACGTGGGCAAGGTAGCGCTCCTTCCGCTCGCGCCAAGGGCTTTTCTGCCCTTGGGCATCGGGCAGACCGTCGGTACAGAACTGCACGAGGTCGAGGACCTGGCCACCAAAGGCGTTGCGGATCGGATCCGCCCACTGCGGACCACCGTCTTCGAGGACGTCGTGCAGCAGCGCGGCGATGACTTGGTCCTTGTTGCCACCATAGCGTTGAACCAAACTCGCCACCGCAACCGGGTGCGTGATGTACGGCAATGGCAAGCCGAGAGCGTTCTCGGTCCCTTTGCGGATCTGGCCCGCGTGAGCTTCGAGGGCGAGCGACAGGGCGGTGTCGAACTTCTGGGTCATGAACTGGGCTCCTGAGTGGTCGTTTTTTCGATTGGCATTTTCCGACATCCAGGGCTCACCCAGCGCGCCCGCTTCGGTATGCTCACCGTATTTCACCGAACAGCTTCCCCCATGAACCGCAGCGAACGCTTCTATAGGATCGATCAGTTGCTAACCGCCCGGAAGGTGGTCACGCGACAGGAACTGCTCGATGAGCTCGAGATTTCCTGGGCAACCCTGAAGCGTGATCTCGCCTTCCTGAAGGACCGCTTCAACGCTCCGATCATCCACGACCGGGACGCCGGCGGCTATCGCTTCGCGGCGCCGGGCGTAGGCCCGAGCTATGAGTTGCCCGGCCTGTGGTTCAGCGCCGACGAGACCTACGCGTTGCTGACGATGCACCGTCTGTTGTCGGACCTGGAACCGCGCCTGCTCGCTCCGCACGTAGCCCCGCTTCTCTCCCGGCTGGAAAGCATCCTCGGCCAGGAGGGCCAGCGCTTTGACGAGATCGCCCAACGGATCCACCTGGCTCGCATCGGCCACCGGCTCAAGGATGCCGAGCACTTCAGCGAACTCTCGCGGGCGCTCCTGCAGCGGCAGCAAGTTCGCATCACCCACTATTCACGCGAGCGCGACGAGCATACGGCCCGCACCGTCTCGCCGCAGCGGCTCACCTTCTATCGCAATAACTGGTACCTGGAGGCCTGGTGCCACGAGCGCGACGCGCTGCGCCGGTTTTCGGTCGACGCGATAGAGTCGGTACAAGAGCTGGAGGCGCGTGCAACGGAGGTGCCGCCAGAGGCGCTCGCAGCAGCCTTCTCCAGCAGCTACGGCATCTATGGCGGATCTGTGGTGCATCACGCAGAACTACGTTTCTCGCCCAGGGCGGCACGCTGGGTAGCGCGCGAAGAGTGGCATCCCAACCAGATCGGCACTTTCGATTCCGAGGGCCATTACCGGCTCACGCTCCCCTATGCCGATCCGACCGAGCTCGTCATGGACATCCTGCGCCATGGCCACCACGTCGAGGTACTTGCACCCGAGGCCTTACGGGTGCAGGTGCGTGACGAGATCGCGCGGATGGCGCGGCATTACAGCGAATGAAACTGGCGCGGGCGGGCGCAATCGCTGAGCCCGGCCATCGCTAAGCTGAGTCCAAGTCATCGCAGGCGTGAAGCACCGAAAACCAGTGTAGTCACTGACGCGTCGTTTGATCGGCTTTTGTATGACAATCAATCCGACCGGCTATCCAACAAGACCCAAGCAAACAAATGCCAGAACAAACCGACTCGACTCAAGAACCGGCCGCTCGCCCGACGGGCCTGTGGATCCTGATCCCCCTCGCGGCGCTGACCTTGGGCGGGCTTGGCGTAGTCTGGATGCAACTTGATCGCCAAGCCGAACGCCTCCGTCACCTCGAGGACGAGCATGCTCGCGTGGCGCAAGCTAGCGGCATGCAATTGAGCAACCTGGATGCGGCAGTTCGGCAGATGAACGTCACCATCGAGCAGCAAGGCTCGCTGCTCAGCCGTATCGTGGGCACTGTCGTGCCAGTAAGGATCCCCGAAGACACTGAAAATGAGCTGGCGCGGCTCGAATCCAAGCTGGCCGAGACCGACACGCTCGTGGCATCAAAAGACGAAACGGCTGCGCTCGCCCGAGCGTTCACCGCGCTCATCGACAGTCTGCCGCCCTGGATACAGGCCGAACTGCTCCCACGCATCGTGCCTGTTCGCTGGCAACTGGATGCGCTGCAGCTCATGCATCGAGAGCTCCCGGATAACGCAGAGGTCCTGCACGATCTCGCCGGAGATCTGCTCACTCACGCCGCCAACCGTCCTCGGGCATCCCCCGAAAAGTTGGTGGAGCGGCTGCAGACGCATGCCGAAAACGTCACCACCGAGGCGACCAGGCTTGAGAGGCAATCGGCAATCGAACGGGCCGAGAAGGCCCTGTCCGGAGAGGGAGATCCTTCGGTTTCATTGATGGAGCTCGAAACGCTGACCGACGCCCCTGAGGCTGAGGAGCTGCAGCAGAAACTGCGCGTTGCTGTTCTGCGCAGGCAGGCGGATAGGATTGAAGGCGACGCTGCCCTGTTGCCCCGTCTAGCGGATTCTGAACTCAGGGCGCGGCTTGCAGCCACGATCCACTCGACGATCCAGGACCTGCGCATCACCGCATCGGCTTTGAATGTCGAGTCCCCGGAGTTGACCGAACGGCTTTCGAGACTCACCTCGCATGCGCAGGATCAGATTCAGGCGTACCAAGCAGACACCGCCAGAAAAAATGCCGCGCGGCTGCGCGACTACCAAAGGTGGGCTCTCGAGCAGATTCGCAGCGTACCCACCCTCGACAAGCTTGAGTCCGGCCGTGTAGCCAAGATCGCGAGTGCGATCGACCGTAACAACCCGCTGTCCCAGGCACGCGAGGACGCCAATGCCGGTGCGCGGGACGAACTTGTGAAGCTCCTGATACAGCACCTATCCATCGTCGATTTGCGCCTACTGGATTCAGCCGTTGGCGAGTGGTACTCAAAGGTTTTCAGTGATCGACTCGGGAAGCTTGACGAGGCTCGACAGATCAGGGTTGTCGACGGCTTTGCGAACTCCATCAAGCGTCCTTTGGAGGATCTGCCGTGAAAGCCTCGCTCATCCTGCTCGTCGGGATGCTACTCGCGCACGGACACGCTGCCGCGCAGGTGGCCCCACCTGCCATTGGAGATCGGGTGGGCGACTACGCCTCGATCAGGACCTGGCATGAGCAGTACCTGGCAACATCGCCCGGACAGCGAGGTCGTGTCGAGGCACTGCGTCAGATTGTCCGCTCCGGCTCGCTCGGCGAGCGCGGGCTGCAGCGGATCTTTCATAACTTCGAAGGCCGAATGGCAATCGACCCCTCCATACCCGGTGTCGAGAAGACGGCCAGACTGCTAGCCTCGTCGAACCGCGCTCAGGTCAAGGGCCACACCCGCGAGCTTCTGTACGCCATCGGAATACATGACGACGGTCGCAACAGTCTGATCGAGATGAGCCGCAAACTCGACCGCCCATGGGGCAAAACTGATGCCGACATCGTCTTGCGCAACCATCGCACGGGACTGTACGGCCGTATCGAGGTCAAGAACTACTCGCTTCGGTCGCAAATCACCAACGAGGCCAAGCTCAAGGCCCAGATGGGCAAGATGGCCCGTGAAGCCCGCCTGACTGGACAGCCCCAGTTCTGGATCAACCGCCACGGCATCACACCACAGCTTCGCCGTTACGCAGCTCGGTCGGGCATCCTGACGCTGGACAAGGTCGGGACTGGACAGCGACTACCGGCCGGCACGCAATCGTTCGACCAGGCGCTCGCCAAGATGGATGCGCATTTCATGCGTGTCGCGCAAAGGCGTGCGATATTCGGCGGGACCATGATTGGCTTTGGTGTCGGTCTGCTCACCGAGTCGCTGCCGGAAACGTGGGCCGCAATCCAAGGTCTTTCCGACCCAAACCACCCAGCGGATTGGAGCCGGTTGGGCAGTGCGGGAAGCTATAGCGTAGCCGGTGCCGGGATGATCGTCTCCGGCAGCGCACTCAGCTTCGCTCCTCGTTTCGCCGAGGCGACCCAAGGCCGTCTCTACGCCTTTGGAAAATTTGGAGGCGCGTTCTCGGTCGCTGTGTTGGGCGCTGGCGTCGCCATCGACATCAGTCGGTACCACAACGGCGCGATCTCCGCCGAGGAGCTCTGGCGCAGGGCTGCTCATGCATCGAGTGTCGCGGCAGGCGGTACAGCGGGAGCCTGGCTGGGCGGCAGCATTACGGCAGTTGCAACAGCAAACCCGGCACTTGCTGCAGCAGGCGGTATCGCCGGCGGCCTCTTGGGTACGAGCATCATGACCTATGCCGGGGGCGTGATTCTCGACCAAAAGATGGAGGCTGCAAGGCAACGCCACGACCAAGCTTTCGGGGAGTCGGTCTATCGTCGCTACGGCTTGGCGTCGACTCTCCCGGATACGAGTACCTGATCGGCGCTTGGGTGGCCTGCACCCAGCGCCACCTTAGCCGCAACACGATGTGTGGCGCTCGAAAAGTCGCAAACGGACCGGCAGATCAGGCCGGTTCCGAGCGCCTCACCAGAAATTCCCGTTCTCCAACCCGCATGAAGCGGAGCGTGTCACCGGCTCTGGAACCCGAGCGCTCAAAAAAAATCGCGGACCTGAGCACGGGCACGCAGAATCATCTTGTCGCCAGCGACATCGCACTCGATCGATGGCCCCGGCTCGAAGGTCACACGGATCGCCCTGCCCAGATCGGACTTGTTCGATCCGCCGATGCAATCGCTGGGCAACAAGGACTCGGCGGTGCGCAAATAGAAGTGGTTATTTCGCAGGTTCCCCTCGGTCAAGCGGATGTCCACCCAAGGCCCCTCGGGCCTGTGCTGCGGCCTCCGGTGCTCGCCCGTCGACGGAGGTTGCCTGGCCGGCGGCGGCTCCTTGACCGTTACGGACGGCGTCGCATCCGTCCATCCGGGTTCCGCCTGAAACGTAGGCAGATCAACCCAGGTCACCGCGCCACTCGGATGCTTGTACGGAACGGGACGGGCGAAGCGCCTCACGTCGTGCAGCACCCAAGGCGTTGTCCACCGGTTCGCGAACGCATCCTCGATCCCGGAAACGGGTATCGCGTGAAACGCCTGCGTGGCGCGCAACTGTTCGAGGTCGAGGGACGGCTTGCATTCGACGAGTTCCGCCGTGCCATAGATGAGACCGGACCCCGCCTTGATCAGGGCAATTCGGCCTCGGATGCTGGTTGCCCTCGTACGCATCTCCCAGGTCTTCTTACCCGCCAGGATGTGGCCGATCCAGGGGGAACGGATGACGAGTCCCAGCACGACGCGCCCCTGATGGTGGCGCTGACCCGGGCGTTCTACTGGCAGCAGCTACTCGACGACAGTGTGCTCGGCAGCGGCGATGAGATCGCCAAGCGCGAGGGCCTGCACCACTCCACGGTCAACGAACTGCTCCGACTGACGCTGTTGGAGCCCGCCATCATCCAGACCATCCTGGCCGGAAAGCAGCCCCGGTGCATGAGCCTGCTGTGGTTCCAGCACAACCCACTGCCGCGTGACTGGATGGCGCAGCGGGAAGTGCTGGCAGGGTTCGATGCCTGAGATCAGGCCATCACGATCCGGGTGTGCACCTCGACCTTGAGCGCACGCTTGACGGCGGCAAAGACGGCCGAGATGTTGCTCATGGTCGGGTTGCCCGACTTTGACAACATCCGGTGCAGGCTCTTGGCAGGCTTATGAATTTCCTCGGCCAGCGCCTCGAATCCGACCGTGGCGTTCACGAGGTCGCGCAGGATCAGTTTGGCCGATTCCGGTTCGCCGTTGACGAACAGGGTGATGGCCTCGTCCAGAAGCGCCTGAGCAAAGGCTGGATCGCTCTGCACGCGCGCAGCCACGGTCTCTTTGAAGTCACGGGTCAGAGCCATCTCACTTCGCTCCCTTGGAGGTTGATGCCTTGCGGCGCTTGTAGTCTTCCCACAGCGCCACCGCCTGATCGATGTCCTGCTGCTGACGCTTCTTGGTGCCACCGCCGATCAGGATGATGATCTTCAGACCGTCCTTGGCCAGGTAGATGCGTAACCCCGGCCCCCAGTCGATCTTGTACTCACCAATACCCCGAAACCACTCGACGTTGGACAGGTTGCCCTGCTCCATACGGCTTACGGCCACTCGCACCTTGGCAGCAGCAACGGCCTCCAGCGACCCGAACCACTCCGCGAAGGGGCTGTCGCCATCGTCCAGCAGGAGTTCTTTGATCTGGTAACTCATGGACCAAATGGTAACGTATAGGTTCCCATCAAGCCAGCATGGCAGTTTGAACGTCTGACCGATAGCCTTGGTTGACGACGAAATGCCGCGCGTAAGCCCCTGATTCTTCGAGGCCGCGCATTGCGCCTACCCGCAGCACGAACGGAGAAAAGAGACGGCTCTAGCCGAGAAAGGGGCCTGTTGCAGGCGTTTCGGCACTCGGCCACCCGCAGCACGGATCGCCGGAGCCCCGCGCCACGCGGGAGACGCGCCAAAAGGAAAGGGCCCGGAGAAAATCCGAGCCCTTGTATTTGGTGGTGCAGGCGCGGCGCACAGATCAACATTTCTGAAGAGACTCCAAGCACAGCAGCTCTTATCAGCGTATGTCGTTGTTTATTAGCGGTTATTCCAATGCTAAGCGCATCTACTCTGGCTGTCGAATTATAGCGCGATCTAGCGCTGAAACCGAGAAAAGCGGTTGACTCGCCCCCCACGCAGCGCCCTCATGCGGACCCACCCAACAACGCAGAAGGACCCTGGCGATGGACACGGAACACATGAACGAGCGGGAGCTTGCCACCTACTGGGGCATAAGCGTAACGACACTCCAACGCTGGCGGTGTCTGCAACGAGATCCGGAGTACATCAAGTTCGGCAACTACATTCGTTACCCGCTCACCGCAGTGAGGGCTTTCGAAGCGAACAACACAGTCAAGCCCCGCCCTCCCCGGCTGCCGGCCGCTCCAGACGCCGCGCAACCTGGCCCACCAGAAGAAGTGACGCTCACGCCCGAACAGCAAGAGGTGCTCAATCGCATCCGCGCCTTCCTCCACAGCCCGCGTTCCGACCCCAGGGTACCCCGAGTTCGATCCCACTCATGACTATCGAACTCAGACGGTCACGATCGGCAGGACGGCGACAGCCGACAATGAAAAATAAAACGCCCTGATAGTCACCTGGCACAAATCCAGGCCCATCAAGGCGTCGTCTCCCAAGCAGCCTCATGCAATCCGGGTCCAATTCCCGGAGGCGAGCACTACCCAGTTCCCGCAGGGCTACTGGAGAGCGCAAGCGCCTACTCCACCGTTTGCGGGCAATCGAACCCCGTTGTCAGCGGCGCCGATTCCGTTGCGACCGCTGCTACTTCCGCGCCGCCTACGACGGCCCAACGTCGCGGAGTTGCGAGGATCAAATGCGCCTCTCGTGCCACGTACTATACTTGAAGGTGGTGTCGCGCATACGTCCGAAACGTCCGAGAGGCCGCAGTACTGATTTTAGTGCGGATCGATGCGCCGCAGCGCTCGCAAGAGATCCGTCCCCTGCCCCTACTGTGCAAGAACACTTCTGGACTCACCCCCTACCACTCGACTGCACGCCCTGCTCTTTGAGAAGTTAGAAACTGGATTCCCTCGCCAGACAAACCTTTACGCACTTTTTTCATCCATTTTGGTTAAGCCACCCAATCTCTGCTTCGCTTTCTTGCGAACCTCGTGATTTCGATCCAACGCCAGCATCTCCAGCAGGGACGCTGGGCAGGAAGGATTTCCGAGCACAAGAAGCCGGAACTCGTAGTAGTCGCTCTCAGCAAACTCTTCAAGAACGTCATCAGGGCACTGCGGATTGAGCAAGGCGGCGGAACAGACGTCCGGCGCACCATCATGTGCTAGGACGCGAAGGACTGCAGGGGGACAATCTTCATCGCCTGCAGCAATAGCCCTCGCTTCCGGTTTCGTATCGTTCGCAAGGAGTTCAAGTCTCACCACAGGATCAACATGTCGCCCATCAGGCTCTGGTTCGTCTACGGTGCGAAGCGCTTGTGCCCGAGGGTTCGCAGGGTTCTCCATAGCGATCTGGGCGAGGTTTTTCATATCCTCTATGCATTCATCGGCCCCCAACTCGTCAAATTCGACAGCCATTGAAGCTTGAATGAGGATACCGACGGGGCAGGCATGGTTACTCACAACAGCGGCTCGGGTTTCGTAATCACCTTTATCCCAAAGCCTTCGCAGCAGAGCAGGAGGACAGTCTGGGTGCTCGGCGACATAAGCCGGCCAAGTCTTGGCTTCCTCTTCAAGAAGCGCGTGAAAGACCTCTTGGCTCCAACCAGGATGGCAAAAAGACGTAGCCCGTATCGCCTCCTCGCCTTCATAGATGTGCACGATCTTGGCCAGTATTTTCGGGGGGCAATCCTTGCGAGATATCAGTGCCCTCGTGATCTCCAACTCATCGTTGTACCCATCAAGAACTTCCTCGAACCCGTCAGTAGAAAACTGAGGATTGCAGATCACCGCCTTGATCACCTGGGTCATATTGAGGCCTGACTTGGTGACGGCGTCAAGAACAGGGTGTGTTGCCGCAGGGTTGGATGCCAGTGCCAGCAAGACCGACTCCTCTTGCTCCCGCTCCGCCACGAACTGCAGCACGTTCAGCGGGCAATCTGGATCGCTGATCGCCTCGATTCGGCGCTGCGGATCCGAGCTGGATGCCTCCTTTGCAAACCAGTCTGCGCGACTATGTTGCTCGTAGCGCTTCTCCAACAGAATGAGGTCGCCGATGGCATCCACGATTCGCCTCACGGCCTCAACAACTGAGCAGGCGTACCACCCCTTTCCCTCGGACGTGTCCGCGAGCGCCGCCGCTACAGCCTTGTCTGCTGCGTCCATGTCCGGTACGAGTGCTTCATACCCGACCTCGTACGGGAACGGCAGGCCACCCTTATCAAGCGCTTCCGCAAAAGCGACCGGGTCCTTCGGTGTCGCTCCGACGCGAACCAGCCCCCTGACAGCCTGGTTTGTGATGACGTAGATCCAGCCCTTCATCTAAGGCTCCCCTTTGCTGCCAGTTTAGGTATTCGACAGCTTTCACGATCCAGAAAACCCCGCTCGATGAGCACCGACGCGATTCCCTGCATCGCTTCGATGCCCCTCATGGCCAGCGAAACGCCTCGATCGGCATTAGTTTTGGGTTCGTCGGGGTTAATCCGGATGATCGGTGCATCCTGCCCTTCGCTGAAGATGCGCACGGACGGGATCGCCGTTCCAGCACCAACCTCGATGACTAGCAGCCGTTCGACTTTGCTGCGCCATGCCTGCAGCCGGGCGAATTGGACCTGCAGGCGGTGATCGATCCACTCGCTATCGCCAAACATCATGATGGCCGGGCGTGCGACGCCACCGCAATGCGGGCATGACGGCAGGTCGCTCAGCAGCATGCAGGCGCTCTCGTCCACCACCGGCACCCACGAATCAGCAGGCCACACCTCCCCCATGCAGCCATCCAGGCACTGCATGTGATGGATCGATCCGTGGCATTCGACGACCTGTCCTGGTACGAATCCAGCCTTCTGAAACTGTCCATCAACGTTGCTGGTGAAGACGAAGGCGCCATCAGGAACCCGAAGGCCTATCTCCCTGAGGATGTGAAGCGTGGGTCCGGGATCGGTCTGTCGGTAAAGTCGTAACCGATGACCATAGAAGCCCCACGCGAGCCGAGGCTTCGCCCGAAAGGCCTCAGGACAGGCAATGTCCTGAAAATGTAGCCGAGCACGCGCCAAGGCAGGGTACGCACGCCAGAAGCCCTCATTGCCGCGAAAATCCGGCAGACCCGTATCAACGCCGATGCCGGCGCCAGCCGTAATCAACAGGCCGTCTGCCTGCTCAATCAGGGTTGCGCACCTCATGAGGCGCTGAGTTAGCTCAGTCATGTCGTCCGCCCGCGGGTCGCCGAAACCATTTTCAATCCGCATTCGTTCGCAGCCATCCGGAGATGTACTTCACGATCCCCGCGCCGGCCGTGCTCTCGGCCGCCTCCGTTTCCTGCGCCAGGTCTTTCCACATCGTCAGAAAGTGCTCACCGGGCTCGCCTTTCCGGACCCACACATATCCCGCCCGGCGTTCCATGTTGCCCCAGCCTGTTCGCCAGTCCGCAGAGAACGACCAGAGCTCGTCGCCTTCCGTGCGTTGATCGACAAATGCTCGCCAGGCAGCGTGCAGGTGACCAAAGGGCAGATTTGGCGCCGCCCCGAGGGGATCGAAGACCGTCTCCAGTGCCTCAACGTCCTCCACGCTCACCTGCTCCAGCAGGTGCGTCCTCTCGACGGCGAAGACAGGATCTGCGACAAGCGCCGGCGCATTGCGACCCCAGGTCAGCTCTTTGACTTTCCAGTAGGCAAACAAAGGCCAGCAACTCACAACCCAGCCAAAACCGAGTACGGGCACGACGATTTCCTCAACCACCCGATCCCAAAAGCGCGTGGCAGGAACATGGATCCCATCCAGCAGGCCCGTCGGTTCGGCGTCTCCTCGCCTCACCTTCCACTGGTTTGCGAGGTAGATCCCAGCGAACAGCGCCACGCCCACGCCGAGGTAGCCATACAGGTAGATCACGACGCGCCTCCATCTTTCGCGCGCTCCGGTGAAAACACGGTCATCCCGCCAACCCCGTACCCCTCGCCGCCGCCCTCGGACCCGGCCGTCCCGTTGTGCTGGACGTGCGTTGCCACCACCACGCCGCTCTCGATCTCGAGCAGCAGGTCGCGCTCGTAGGTGCTGCCATAGCCCATGTGCACGTACTTCAACAGCCTGCCCTGGGGAATGCGCAAGGTGCCGGAGTACCAGTGCGCGAAAACCCGCTCCGGATAATCCGGGAACATGCTCGCCAGCGAAGCTGCGCTCCCGTCCTGCAGGGCACCGTTCAACTCCAGCAGGTAGAGGCGATCGTTCTGGATCTCCCACAGGCCGACGTAGCCCCGCCACAGCGCCGTGCAATCCCATCGGAATCCCGGACTCACGCCGCCAAAAGCGAAGTAGTCGTTGAGCGGGTTGGTGCACATCGACCAGGTCTGCCCTTGGTACAGCAAGCGCTCTGCGATCTGTGCAGTCATCATTCCCCTCCCGGTCGGTGCCGGCACGTGGTGCAGCACGCACGCACGCTCGCCCGCGCAGGCCTCATCGGATCGCGTCCATCGGCTGCGCCTCGGGGAGCGCCTCCAGCCCGATCCCGCGCTCACAGGCTAGGTCGAGGAGCTCGACCCGGTGCCAGATGCCGTGGCGCTGAAGGTAGCGGTCGTCGGGCGCCGTGCCGAACCGCGCCGCGTAGCGTTCGCGTGCCGCTGCGAGGGCGCTGAGCGAAACCATCGGCGTCAGGCAGCGCATGCGCTGCGGCCGCTCACCGGGCGGCAGGCGCAGGAATGCGGGGATGCTCAGGTCCTCGTCGTCGGGGGTCATGATTTCCTCACTCAGCGCACGATCGCCTGGATCCGGTGGAGCGCGGTCGTCTTGATGCGGTCACCCTCACCGAACAGGATGTGGGCGTATCGGTCGGCGTTGGTTTTCTGAACGTGATCGACCCACCCGGTGAGCGTGTTGAGCGCGCCCCACCAGGTCTTGCCCTCGGGCGGGACGCCCTGGGCGGGAATGCCCTCGCGACGTACGCCCATCACTTGGGCGCGGGTCGCCCGCACGTTGGCCAGCCGGGTCTGCCAGGCACGCTCCACCTGCAGGTTCTGGCCGGCCGTGACAGGGCGCTTGGGGTCCGGCAGCAGTTGTGCCAGGAAGTCCTCGAACGCCTTGTCATCACACTTGACTGCGGCGAGGCGGGCAAACAGCGCCTTCGCTTCCTCGCTCCGCTTCACGCTGAAGTCGAAGAACGCGCGCGCCTCCTCCTTTAGCACCCCGTAGCGGCCGTCGTGCGCGCGCCGGAAGACTTTGCCCACCGCGGTACTGCCCAGCGCCAGCGACAAGGTGTTCTGGCAGACCACGCGCACCGTGGTGAGCCGGATATCGATGGCGCTCGAACCGTCATGGCTGTTGCTGAAGAGCAGATAGGTCTCGACGACATCATCACCGCGCACCTGGATGTCCCCGGGGAGCCTGGCCAGCAGCCAGACCACTTCTCCGTTCTTCAGGTAACCGCCCGTGTGGTAGATGGACTGCCCTTGACCGAGGAGGGAGTCGAACATTGCAGCGCCTGCCCGGTTCTGCAATGGGCCGAAGCCTGGATGCACTACGCCGATCACCCGGCCGTTCTCCCCCGGCTTGCGATCCTTGCGCACGACAGCGCAGCGCTGCGGCGCCCTCGATTCCGGTTCGCCGGCAACCGCCAGCGGCAGCAACTCGACCTCCCAGTCGAGCCCGCCGTGCTTCAGCGCCTCCTCCAGCGTTGCCGGCTGCTCGAGCCGCTCACCGAGCCGATGCCACGGCCGCTCGCCGTAGTAGAACATCTTGCCAATGTTGTGGGCCATGTGCGCGCTCCCTGTTCTGTTCGTTCGATTCCGACGATACCCTCGTCGTCGATCCGGTCCGAAAATTCCCCTACTTTCAGCCCTGCGCACTTCGTGACCCATCAAGAGCAGCGAGATGCCCCGTCAAAACCGGAACCTTTGCTGCAGCGTGTGCACCGAGTTGCAGTCCAGGCGGGCGCGCTCGGCCAAGGCCCACACCCTCTCGTCGACGTCCTCGTTGTCTTGACCTCGGATGTCATCGACGATCCAGACGCGGTCATCGTTGATCATCCCGACGGTGGCCACCCGCTCCCCGGTACGAATGACCTGGACCGAGAACACCCGGTAGTCTCCACACTCGCAACCGGGGATAAACATGTCGACGCAGTGGCGCATGCAGCGCGCTTCGTCTTCGACGGCCGCCGGGGACAACAACTCGATGATGCGCAGCGACCCAGCGGACACCGGGGTCGGCAAAATCGGCTTCCAAACGTCGAACGAGAAGTGCTGCTCGCAGCGAAGCGACCAGTTCTCCGCTTGCGCGTGAAACCATCGCCACGGATTCTTCAGCTGTTGGCCCGAGGGCGGCGGCTCCTGACCGAAGAACCACCGCACGACCGCGGGCAACTCCTCGGCCAAGAGAAGATGGAACGCGTACCCCTCGTACTGGCGGCGCACAGCCTCGAGCCATGAGGCACGAAACAGCCCGACCGGCACATCGTCCAGATTTTGCTTCGCGCTCGGGAACCGCATTCGCATCCACGCCCGGGTCAGTTCGGGTGGCGGCAGCACATCCATCTCACATTGCTGGATCAAGCGCAGCAGCGCACAAATCGTCCGGAAGGACGGCATCGACGGAGATACCGATCCATGAGCACGCGGCATGAGGGGTGCGAGGAGCGTATCCCCGAAGCTGAGTAGAAGACGCCAGCCGCGTTGGTTGATGCCCACAGAAGCGAGCACCGCCTTGATCTCGTCGAGCGCCGGTGCAGCCTCGACAACGCCCGCTTGGTGGGCGATGCGAGACAGCAACGGGAAAGGTGAAACCTTGGTCATCACAGTGCTCCTTCCAGACGCTGCGGATCGAACGCCGGGCCAAGCAGCACAAACTGAGCGTCAGCCCTCATCGTTGGCCGAGCCGTCGTAGTGCACGACCCCTGTCCGACGCCCAACCAGTACAACGCGACTACTGCGCAACGTCAGCGCCCCCCGATCGGCGGCATGCGGCGCGAGGATCCACCAGCACGGCTCGGTTGGCGCGTTGTAGATCTTGAACGGTGCAGCTTCACCGTCCTGGCAAATCACGGACAGATCCTCTGGGCGCGCCCCGATCTTTCGCGCGGCAATCTCGACCGCGTCGCCTTGCGAGATCTCGGCGGCCGTTCCGCTCAATGGCAGCTGATTCGTCATCCGCGTCTGTCTCCTCAAAGTGGATACACGCCTGTCCGCAAGGCTCCGAGTAGCTGCGGGATGCAGAGGTCGTAGCGAACGATCCGGCCACCCTCGACCTCGAAAACCACCGCTGCCTGCACTTCCTCGAGCTCGCCTTGGGTCATGAAGGCGCAAGGGCGCCCACGGCTTCCTTCCGCCGTCCGCCCCATCTCGACGCGGACCGCCGCGCCGGGATCCTTCCGGGCCTTATCCCGCACGGTCGCCATCTTGCCGCGCAGATACGCGGCAATCGCAGGAGCACCGACCAGCTCCTCAAAAACCCACTGTGATGCGTAGCGTGCCTCGGGCGCCAGCAAGGCCAGGAAGCCCTCCGGATTCAGGCGGTTCCAGGCCCTGGCGAAGAGGTAGGCAGCCTTTTCCTCGGTCAAGTCGTCCATGCGATCACCCTCCATGCGTGGGGACGTCGTCGAAGCAGTCAAGGCCATCAACCACATCACTCATGTCTCGATGCGAACCTTACCCCTGTCGTAAAATCGAGACGAAAATTCCCCTACTTTTTTTAGGCAACAGGCATGTGGCCCTTCCTCAAGAAAGCACGCGCGCCCAAGAACGCAGACCCCCAGGGTGCAGGGGCAGCCCGTCGCAAACCGATGCGCTTCGAAGACCTGGTTGCCGACATGGGCGACTTCAGCGACCTCGCCAAGCACGACGTCGCGCTCAAGTTCTGGCTGCCCGAGCCAGTGAGCTTCGCGCTCACGGAGATGGGAGAGTTGGGCGGCGAGTCGAGAAGCGAGATGTTGCGCCGCTTCCTCACCCAGCATTGCTATGGCGTGTATGCCGCCCAAGTCATGAGCGCCGCCGTCCCGGAGATTTTCAGGGACCCGCCCCCAGTCATGTTCAGCAGGTCCGCCTACGACCCTCCCCCCGGCCAAGTTCGGATCGATACCTACTGGGTGCCCGAACTCGGCAAGAACGTCGCGCCCATCAAGGTCTGGGTTCCGTCCAGGCTACGTGGCGACCTGGAAGCGCTGGCGGCCCACGTAGGCATCACGCTCTCGCAGTACGTGCGAGAAATCGTTATCTCGCGACTGCTCGGGCACGGCGCCCTACCAAAGCGGCCGCAGATGCTTGAGGCTGCGCCACTGCCCTCTGTTGAAGACTGGTGCGGGGACCGGGAAGTACCGATGCGGCTGGCCACAAAGGAAGAGTTCTGGGCTCACCCAGACGGGGAGCACACGGTTGAGTGGGTAGATGAGCCGCCTTCGTCGGCATAAGGCAGCCACCGCAATGGATTTGACTGGTGGCGGACGGACGCCGGTTCAATTCCGTCTCTGCCGCTTGAATAGCAATACAGCGGGCGTAAGCGGCAATGCGCGGTAGTGGGCCGTCAAGCCTCAAACTCAGGCCGGTGTTTCTCCAACCGACAGGAAGTCCCCGTGGTCGTCATCGCTCAAGCTGATGTATTCCAACCGCCACTGATCCACGCGCCGGAGGTCGGCCAGCGTAATGGTGGTGTCGGCGACCGCCTCGCAGGCATCGAGTGCGATTTCTGACGCAGCGTCCGGCTTGCCGTAAGCCTGCTCGAAAAGCTCACGCAATTGGCTGGCGACTTTTTCCGCAGACTGCCGCGCCTGTGTGCCGCCCTCGGTTGCGTCGTACACCACGGATATCGACAACGGATAGGGTTCGCCCGCCGGAACTTCCGCTGACCGCTGTTGGCCCAGATCGAAGAACAGGCCGACCAGATGCTTTGCTTCAGGTTCGATAATTTTTCCGATCTGACGCTCGACCGTGTTCTTCTTGCCGACTGACTTTCGCAGCCGATCCTCGAAGGCGTTCGGAAACGCTGGTCGTCCATAGCGGGCGGCGAGCCATTGCTTCAATGCGCGCTTCGCATCGACGGGCAGCGAGGCAGCGCCATCTTTGGCCGCGTGTTTTGCAAATTCAGTTTTGGATACGATGCGCCGCTCTGCGTGCCGAAGCTCAACCACGATGGACTGTCCACCTGCGATCTCGTAACCTAGATGGAGCTTGCGCGGGTTCTTGGCGTAGGAAAACTGTGGGTTGGCGGCGGCAACAACATCGGTGACGATGACCTCTACCGAGGTTTCCCCGTCATTCGGGAGGTCGCAATCGTGCGTAATGACGACGATGCGATGCGTCTCGCCAACCGCGCCTTTCAACGCCGTCAACTTGGCCGCAGCGTCCTGAGTAAGAAGATCACCTTGTCGCAAGTCGGTATCGCGCGTCAGCATCCATCGTCCTCTGAACTGTCACTCGGAGGAGCCGGGGATGGAAAGCTCCGCGCGCCAATCGTCCGACGCCACAGCCTTCGACTTCGCCAAACCGGAACGGCTGTAAGCCGCATCCATGGCGTTCGCTTCAGCAATCAGCGTCTGGGTGTGCTCAGGCAAAAGCTGCCCGGCAGCAACCAGATCCAACAGGGAACGGCCTTCAAACGCCTTCATCTTCAAGAAGGAAGATGCGCGCGTCACACCTGCTTTCTGGAAGGCATCAGCGGCGAGGCTGAGAGAGCGAATGCGCTCCAGCTTGTCATCTTCCGGCGTGGACTCGCCGCCGATCCACTTGTAGATGGCCTGCCGCGAAACGCCGAACGTCGTCGCCAAGTCCGCGATGGCGGGATTCAGCATCTGACGGATATTCGCAAGATGCTCGGCGGCAGAACGAATGTCCGGGCGCACGGTATCCGCGTCAGCCGTCTGGACATCGAAATAAGGAACACGCGTGTCCAGCATCTTGCCCCACTCATTGGCGTGAGACAGGGCGAACACGCTGCCGGTGCCGCCAAGAGCGCAGGCAATCACGACGATTGCAGCACCCATGGGCTGCGGGATCGGCATGGAACGATGAGCGGGCAACGTTGTGGTGGACATAGGCGCCTCGATCCTGGTTGCATCAGGCCCACGCGCTACGCGCGTGATCCGTTGTGGTAGCACCGAACACTGATTTGATCGTGCCGTGCAGCGAAAGCAGTTGATCGTTCAGCTTGTCCATTTCCACGGGCATCCGGCCTTCGACATAGTGATCTGTGTCGATGATCGCGTGCTCGCGTGGCTCCTTGATCTCGAACTGCGGCGATATCGCCAATCCGGTCGGCAGCATATCCGGCGGGAACCCCAAGGGAGCGACCACTCGATACACCCTGACGACCAGCGTACCCTTCTGCACGAGCGGATGAGTGTCCGTAGCGAATACGGATTCCGTCATTGCGTGGCGGCGCGCCGCATTGAAATCAATGCCGTGCAATCCACCCACGAGGTATTGCTCCGTGGTTTCTCCGGTGCGCGGCAGGACGGCATCTAGATAGCGCAGCCCCAGCCGACTGACGTGATCGAGTGAAACGGCCTCGTGCACCGCTATCAGGCCACGCAGCAATTCAGGAATGAATTCTTTGTGCGTCTGGTAGTGGGTCGTGTGGTACGTGATAGTCGAAGGCGCGAGAATGAAGCCTGCCGTCCGATCGCTGCGCGTCATCAACCACGACACCGCCTGCTGAATCTGCGGCTCCTGCGGCTGCGCTTGCCCCGGCCCCGGCACGATCAGTTGCATGAACTGCTGCGGCTCGAACAGCGGATACCCCTCGCGCCGCAGCCGATCCTGGATCTGATCGACGTACTTCGCCATCGCGGCAACGGGATTGAAGTGCGCCTGCGCCAACGCGTAGTAGACAGGCGCATTCGACATCTTCTCGCTCACTGGTAGGCTCCGATCTTTTCTTGGTTGACAGTTCAGTTGTCAGTTTACACCTTGGTTGACGCCAAGACCAGAAAGTTCACGGCCTCGCCCGCGCGCTACCGACCCACTCCTGATTCGGCTACTCGGCACACTCATCATCATCTTTTTGCGCTGTACTTCGCCTCTTTTTGTGCCTGCTTGACGTTCGTTTTGGATATTCGTATGCTTCCGCAAAAGCCACGGAAACCAACACACGAACATGTCCAGCGACCGACTCCCGGAGATGACTCAGGCGCAACGCGACCGGCTCGCGTTCGTTGAGCTGCGCCTGCGGTTCGTTGGCGAGATCCGCCGCCAGGATCTGGTCGCCCGCTTCGACATCCAGGCGGCAGCCGCCACGCGCGACATAGCGCAGTACAAGGATCTGGCGCCCCGCAACCTCGAGTACGACACCAAGGGCAAGATCTACGTCCGGGCCTCGTGGTTCAGGCCGCTGTTCGACTTTCCCGCAGAGCGCGTCCTGACCTGGCTGTCGGAGGGTTACGGCGACGGCGAGCCGATCCGCTGGAAGGGCGTCGTTCCGCAAGAAGGTACGGCCCTGCCCAGTCATCTCGACCTGGAGATACTCTCCGTCCTGACACGGGCGATCCATCGCAACGCGGCTGTCGAGGTCTCCTACCGCGCGCTGTCGAGCGGGCTGACCACTCGGGAGATCGTACCCTTCGCGCTCGCCGACAACGGCCAACGCTGGCATGTGCGCGCTTTCGACCGCCGCAGCGGCGAGTTCCGGGACTTCGTTCTGGCGCGCCTGGCCGACGCCAAGATGCTGCCCGGCCCGGTCAACGAGCACGAGCTGCCTGCACAGGACATCCAGTGGAACCGGGTCACTGAGCTCGAACTAGTGCCGCACCCGGCCAACGTCCAGCACCCCGACACCATCGAAGCCGAGTACGGCATGGAGAACGGTGTGCTCAAGATCCGAGCCCGTGCCGCGATGGCTGGCTACCTGCTGCGCCGCTGGAACGTCGACTGCACCGAAGATCACAGCCTAAAGGGCGGCGAGTTCCACCTCTGGCTGCGCAATCGCCAGGCCTTGTACGGCGTGACGAACCTGGTCCTGGCGCCGGGCTACGACGGTCACGGCGACGAGTGATGACGAACATGGTCTGCATCGCCCTCAACCCCCACGCCCGAAAGGAGCCCCACCATGGCTAAGCCCCCTGCCAACCACGGCAAGCAATGGACGCCTGCCGACGTCACGCAGCTCAAGCAGCTCGCGAAGGAGAACACGCCCACGCGCGTCATCGGTCTGAAGATGGGTCGGACCGAGGACTCCGTGCGTGCCAAGGCCGGCGAGAACAGCGTCTCCCTCAAGCCCACCAACCAGTCGCCATACAACCGGCGCAAGCCCTGATCCATCGGAACCGGAACGACAAGGGGCGCACCGTGCTGAAGCTTGAACAGATCCAGAAGAACGCAGCCATCTCGGGCCTGGAGCCCGGGCAGGTGGTGCGCATCGTCACCACCGAGCTGGTCGGTGACAACGCCCTGACCGTCTACTACAAGACCGCCGACGGCAAGCTGCTGGAGCGGATGCTGTTCCGCACCGACGAGGCCAAGCTGTCGCTGGCTGAGTCAGGGCGCCCCTGGGCCTTCGATGCGCCGGGCGAGGAGTTCAAGCTCGCGGCCGAGGCCTACCGGATCAACCTGGCCCACCTCTTCGATCCGATGATGGCGGTGCACACGTCGAACGTGGAGCCGCTGCCGCACCAGATCACGGCCGTCTACGAGTCGATGCTGCCGCGCCAGCCGCTGCGCTACGTGCTGGCAGACGACCCCGGCGCCGGCAAGACCATCATGGCCGGACTGTTCATCCGTGAACTGCTGATGCGCGCCGATGCCAAGCGCGTGCTGATCGTCGCCCCCGGCAGCCTGGTCGAGCAGTGGCAGGACGAAATGTTCGAGAAGTTCGGCCTGACGTTCTCGCTGTTCTCGCGCGAGCAGGTCGAGCAGTCCCGCAGCGGCAACCCCTTCGACGACATCGACCTGATGGTCGCCCGCGTCGACCAACTTTCCCGAGCCGAAGACCTGCAGGAAAAGCTGCGCCTATCTCACTGGGATCTGGTGGTCGTCGACGAAGCGCACAAGCTCTCGGCCAGCTACTTCGGCAACAAGATCACCAAGACCAAGCGCTTCCAGCTGGGCGAGTTGCTGGGATCGATCACGCGGCACTTCCTGCTGATGACGGCCACGCCGCACAACGGCAAGGAGGAAGACTTCCAGCTCTTCATGTCGCTGCTGGACGCCGACCGCTTCTACGGCAAGTTCCGCGACGGCGCGCACAAGGTTGACGTCTCCGATCTCATGCGCCGCATGGTCAAAGAGGACCTGCTCAAGTTCGACGGCACCCCGCTGTTCCCGGAGCGCCGGGCCTACACCTGCAACTACGCGCTGTCCGATCTCGAAGCAGCGCTCTACGCCGCCGTGACGGACTACGTGAAGACCGAGTTCGCCCGGGCGGATCAACTGGCGGACGGCGGCCGCAAGGGTACCGTTGGCTTCGCCCTGACTTCGCTGCAGCGCCGGCTCGCGTCCAGTCCCGAGGCCATCTACCAGTCGCTCAAGCGTCGCCGCAACAAGCTCAAGCGCCGGGTCGAGGAAGAGAAGCTGGGCCAGCGCGGCAGGTCGCTGGCCGAGACGCTCGTCGGCACGGGTACCAACGGTGTGCCCGATGACATTTGGGAGTCGGCCGATGCCCTGTCGCCAGACGACTACGAGAACTTCGAAGAAGCCGTTGTCGACCAGGCCACGGCCGCCCAGACCATCCAGGAGCTCGAGGCCGAAATCATCATCCTCGAAGACTTGGAAGAGCAGGCACGCAAGGTCGTGCACTCCGGCCAAGACCGCAAGTGGGACGAGCTGTCGCGCCTGCTGCAAGACACGCCCGAAATGCACGACTCTGTGGGTCGCCAGCGCAAGCTGATCATCTTCACCGAGCACCGTGACACGCTGAACTACCTGGTCACCAAGATCCGTGGCCTGATCGGCAGTGAGGAAGCCGTGGTGATGATCCACGGTGGTGTGAAGCGCGAAGAACGCCGCAAGGTGCAGGAGTTGTTCCGCAACGACCCGACCGCGCGCGTGCTCGTCGCCACTGACGCGGCCGGCGAAGGCGTGAACCTGCAGAACGCCAACCTGATGGTCAACTACGACCTGCCCTGGAACCCTAACCGCCTGGAGCAGCGCTTTGGCCGCATCCACCGTATCGGCCAGACCGAGATCTGCCACCTGTGGAACATGGTGGCTTCCGAGACGCGCGAGGGCGACGTCTTCCAGCGGCTGTTCGAGAAACTGGAGATCCAGCGTGAGGCGCTGGGCGGCCGTGTCTTCGACGTCTTGGGCGAGGTGTTCGAAGATCGCAGCCTCAAAGACCTGCTGATCGAAGCCATCCGCTACGGCGCCGACCCCGAAGTCCGTGCCCGTCTGCTGCGCAGGGTCGAAGGCGCGCTGGACACGCGCCACCTGGAAGACATCATCAAGCGCAACGCCTTGTGCGAAGAGGTGATGGACGAGAAGCGCCTCTTCGCCGTGAAGGAGGAAATGGAGAAAGCCGAGGCCCGCAAACTGCAGCCCTTCTTCATCCGCTCGTTCTTCACCCAGGCCTTCCAGCAACTTGGGGGCGAGTTGCGCCCGCGTGAACCGGGCCGCTACGAGATCACCAACGTCCCGGCCATCATCCGCGAGCGCGACCGTCAGATCACCGGGCGCGACCGCCGCAATGCTGACCCGGTGCTGCGCCGCTACGAGCGCGTCTGCTTCGAGAAGCAATACGTCCGCGTGCTTGACCGCGTGGGCGCGCCGATGGCCAGCCTGCTGCATCCAGCCCACCCGCTGATGCAGTCGGTGACCGACCTGGTGCTCGAAGCCCACCGCAACAAGCTCAAGCAAGGCGCCGTGCTGGTGGACCCGGCCGACATGGGCCTGACCCCGAAGGTGATGTTCATCATCGACCACTCGGTCAAGGAAGGTGCCGACCCGACGCACGTGGTGTCACGCCGCATGCAGTTCGTCGAGATCGACCCCAAGGGCAACGCCATCAACGCCGGCTGGGCCCCTCACTTGGACCTGGAACCACTGGCTCCGACCGACATGGCGCTGATCGAGGATGTGCTGGCCGCACCCTGGATCGCCAAGGACCTGGAGCAGGTCGCGCTGGCCCACGCCTCCACGCACCTCGTGCCGGAGCACTTCGACGAGGTCCGTGCCCGCCGCGAGAAGACCGTCGACAAGACGCTGGCCGCCGTACACGAGCGCCTGGTCAGGGAAATCAGCTTCTGGTCCGACCGCTATATCAAGCTGCAGGACGACGTCGCCGCGGGCAAGGATGTGCGCCTGACGCTAGAGAACGTCCGCCGCACCATCGACGACCTCACCGCCCGCCGCGAGTCGCGCGAGAGGGAGCTGCTGGCCATGCGCCACGTCATCTCCGCCACGCCGGTGATTCTGGGCGGCTCGCTGGTCATCCCCGCAGGCCTGCTGCTGCAGCGCAAGGGGCAGCCCGGATGGACGGCGGACGCAGCGGCGCGGGCCCGCGTCGAGCAGATCGCCATGCGCGCCGTGATGAACACCGAACGCGCGCTGGGCCACGACGTCATCGACGTGTCGGCCGAGAAGTGCGGCTGGGATGTCACCAGCCTGCCCAAGGCGCTGGACGGCAAGCTGCCGCCCTCGCGCCACATCGAGGTCAAGGGCCGCGCCAAGGGCCAGACCACGATCACGGTCACGCGCAACGAGATCCTCTACGGGCTCAACCAAACCGACAAGTTCATCCTGGCCGTCGTGATGGTGGACGGTGAACAGCATGAAGGGCCGTTCTACGTGCGACAGCCCTTCACCCAGGAGCCCGACTGGGCGGTGACCAGCATCAACCTCGATCTCGATCAGTTGCTCGCCCGTGCGCAGCAGCCTGCATAAAAGGAAAACAGCACATGGCGACCATCAAGGCCCCCAAGAAACTCATTGAGGTCGCGCTGCCGCTCGACGACATCAACGATGAATCAGGCAAGGAGAAATCTGTACGTCACGGCCATCCGTCGACCATTCATCCTTGGTGGGCATCGCGGTCCTTAGCCGCGGCAAGGGCGGTTCTGTTCGCTCAACTCGTGAACGACCCAGGCGGTGAGCGCGGTTGGTTCAAGGGTCAAACAAAGGCGGATGCCGATCGCGAGCGCGAGCGGCTTTTCGACATCATTCGAAGACTTGTCAAGTGGGACAACTCGAGCAACGAAGGTGTTATCGAAGATGCTCGCCGAGAAATCTTCAAGAGCTGGCGTGAGACCTGTGAGCAAAACGATCTGCCGCTCGATACACCGTTGCAATTCATCGACCCATTTAATGGACGGGGGTTCTTGCCTTTGGAGGCCCAGCGGCTCGGTCTGCTGACGTTCAGTTCGGACCTGAATCCCGTTGCAGTACTCATTGGGAAGTCACTCATTGAGCTTCCGAGCAAATTTATCGGTAAGCCACCCATCGGTCCGATCGATAAGTCATCCCCCAGATCGGATCGACTCGATGAATGGCGCGGGGCAGCCGGATTGGCCGAAGACATCCGCCGTTTCGGCGAGGTCATGAAAGATGCTGCGCTGGAGCGAGTACGTGAGATCTTTCCACCTGTGTCACTTCCGAAAGAAAAGGGTGGCGGAAGTGCAGAGGTACTTGCGTGGATCTGGGCGCGAACTGTTCCGAGTCCAAACCCAGCTGCTGGGGGAGCTCAGGTTCCGTTGGTTAGTAGCTTCACCGTCTCGGACGTGGCGGGGCGTGAAGCTTGGGTTGAACCGATTATTTCAGGCAATACCTATACCTTCAGAGTGCACGACGGTCAGAAAATGCCTAAAGAGGCAATGACAAGCACAAAGTATGGCCGCGCCCAATTCAAGTGCCTACTGACAGGAAGCCCCATCGCCCTGGACCATATCAAGAACTCTGGCAAAGAGGGCAAGATGGGGGCGCGTCTCCTAGCCATCGTTGCAGAGAAGAATGGGGTTCGACACTACATCAGCCCAACAGCTGATCAAGAGCGGGTTGCACTCTCATATGTGCACCCTTGGCGACCGTCGGAGCGTCTTTCGACGCATCCGCAATACATGGGTCCGCCCAGATATGGCATGGAGACCTACGGAGACATTTACACGCCGCGTCAACTCGCGGCGCTGGATGCATTGTGTAGTTCCCTAGATGTGGTTCGAGGCCAGCTGTTGAAGTTGGGCGCTAGTGCAGACTACACGCAGGCGATCTTGACCTATTTGGGAATGACCATCAGTAAGTGTTCTGATTACTGGAGCACCTTGACGACATGGATGCCCAGAGGAACTGTTGGTCACGTCTTTGCTACACACGTAATGCCAATGACCTGGGACTATCCAGAGGCCAACCCATTTTCGAATTTCCATTGCTCGTGGACTAAGAGTATTGACTGGCTTGCAAAAGTAATCGACAGAACGTATCCCAATCTTCCAAAGGGCTCAGTTGCTCATCAGGATGCCCGCCAAGCGTTCTTCCAAGACAAGGTAGTGTCAACTGACCCCCCCTATTACGACAACGTTCCTTACGCCGATATCTCAGACTACTTCTACATCTGGCTACGGCGGGCACTCAAGGACGTTCATCCGGATCTTTTCGGCTCAATTCAAACGCCAAAACAAGACGAGCTTGTCGCGGACGTACAGCGTTGGGGCGACGGTGCCAATGAATACTTCATGGAAGGGATGACTGAGGTCTTTTCGAAGATCGTCTCAGAATCGTCCCCTTATTTTCCGGTCACCATCTACTACGCGTTCAAACAATCAGAAACTAACGATATTTCTTCTGCGTCGCGCGGCTGGGAAGCCTTTCTCGGAGCGGTGATCGATTCCGGGTTTCAGGTAACCGGGACTTGGCCTATCCGAACGGAACGGGGAGCCCGTAGCCGAGCTAGGGATTCGAATGCACTCGCGTCGAGCATTGTCTTGGTCTGTCGGCGCCGGGCACGAGATGCAGAAACCGTTTCGCGTCGGGATTTTGTCAGGGCGTTGAAGGAGGAAATTCCGGAGACCATTGAAGCCATGATTGGCGGTGTGGTGGGCTCCAGCCCTATCGCCCCCGTCGATCTTGCGCAGGCCGCGATTGGCCCTGGTATGGCTGTGTTCTCGCGCTACAAGTCAGTGCTTGAAGCAGATGGAAGTGAGATGTCGGTACACACCGCTCTTTCTCTCGTCAACAAGGCCCTCGATGAATATTTTTCTGACGCTGAGGGCGATATGGATGCGGACACGAGATTCTGTGTCCAGTGGTTTTCTGAGTACGGCTGGGCAACGGGCCAGTTTGGAAATGCCGACGTCTTGGCGCGCGCAAAGGGGACATCCGTAGACGCAATCAAAGAAGCAGGAGTGATTGAGTCGGGAGCTGGTCGCGTACGGTTGTTAAAGGTCGGGGAGTATCCCGAGGATTGGTCGCCAGAAAGCGACAACAAGACGCCCATCTGGGAAGCAGCTCATCAGCTGATTCGCTCTCTTCAGCAAAAAGGGGAAGCCGCCGCTGGGGCAATGTTGGCCCGAATGCCAGCTAGGGCTGAGCCGATTCGCCAACTCGCATACCGGATGTACACCACGTGTGAACGTCAAGGATGGGCTGAAGAGGCCCGCGCCTACAACGAACTGATAACCGCTTGGTACGAGATCGAACGCGCTTCCCATGAAGCAGGCCATGTCGGCTCGCAAACCAAATTCGACATCTGACTTGGGAAATCTAATGAGTCTGAAACCCTGGCGTGAAGTTGCTGTTCCCCACGAGGATGTGCTTAAAGGCACGTTCCAGCAGGCCGAATTTGCAGCCGACCTCTCGCGCGTTCATGCGGGCACGGCGACGGGCGAGTACCAGAACCCGGCGCTGTTCTTCCAGCGCACCTTCATCACCGAGGGCATGCGGTTGCTTCTCGACTCAGTGGTGAAGCGCCTCTCGGGCAAAGGTGGCGACCCGGTCATCCAGTTGCAGACCGCCTTCGGCGGCGGCAAGACGCACACGATGCTCGCGGTCTATCACCTGGCCAAGGGTGACGTGCCAGCCAGCGACCTGCAAGGCGTCGCGGCCATTCTGGACTCAGCGCAGATCACGGAACTGCCCCGCGCTCGCGTTGCAGTGCTGGACGGCATCAAATCGTCGCCCAACCAACCCATCAAGCGCGATGGGCAGGTGGTGCGAACGCTGTGGGGCGACCTGGCATGGCAGCTGGGCGGCGCGGAAGGCTATGCTCTGGTGGCTGACGCCGACACGTCTGGCACCTCGCCGGGCAAGGCGGTGCTCGAGACTCTGTTGGCGCGGTGTGCGCCGTGCGTGATCCTCATCGACGAGTTGGTGGCATACGTTCGCCAGTTCGAAGAAGGCAAGGCACTCACCGGGGGCACCTTCGACTCCAACCTGTCGTTCGTGCAGGCGCTGACCGAGGCGCTGAAGGCCGTGCCGACGGCGGTGCTGCTGGCGTCGCTGCCCGAGTCGGACAAGGAAGCTGGCAGCCAGCGCGGCGTGAAGGCGCTGGAAGCGCTGGCGCACTACTTCGGCCGCGTGCAGGCGCTGTGGAAGCCGGTAGCCACGGAAGAGGCCTTCGAGATCGTGCGGCGCCGCTTGTTCGCGTCGATCAACGACAAGCTGGCGATGGAGTCAGTGTGCCGCGCCTTCGCGGATTTCTATACCGCCAACCGCGACGACTTTCCGCAGGAGACGCAGGAAAGCCGCTACTTCGAGCGCCTGGTCCACGCCTACCCGATTCACCCAGAAGTGTTCGACCGGCTCTACGAGGACTGGTCCACGCTGGACAACTTTCAGCGCACCCGCGGCGTGCTGAAGATGATGGCCAAGGTGATCCACCGTCTGTGGAAGGACGGCAACAACGACCCGCTCATCATGCCGGGCAGCCTCCCACTGTACGACGCCGATGTGCGCAACGAGGTCATCTACTACCTGCCCCAAGGATGGGACCCGGTGCTCGAACGCGACGTGGACGGTGAGCGTGCCGAGACCACCGAGATCGAGAACAAGGACACCCGCTTTGGCAGCGTGCAGGCCTGTCGCCGTGCGGCGCGTTCGGTGTTCCTGGGCAGTGCGCCCAGCACAACGAACCAGTTAGTGCGCGGTCTGGAGCTCGAACGCGTGATGCTCGGCATCGTTCAGCCCGGCCAGCAGATCGGGCTGTTCAAGGACGCACTGCGCCGGCTCGGTGACCGGCTGCACTACCTCAATCACGCCAACAACCGCTTCTGGCTCGACACGCGGCCCAACCTGCGGCGTGAGATGGAGGAGCGCAAGCGCCGCTTCCAGGACAAGGAGGATGTGTTCCCGACCGTCCGCGAGCGCGTGCAGCGCGGCTTCGCCAGCGGCGTGTTCGGCGGGATCCACGTCTTCACCGACAGCGGCGACGTGCCCGACGACTGGGCGCTGCGCCTGGTGGTACTACCCCCCGATGCTGCGTTCAGCAAGAGCGGCCAGAGCCTGGCCATCGACCGCGCCGCCGAGATCCTGAAGAAGCGCGGCGACCAGCCCCGCTTCAAACAGAACCGCCTGATCTTCCTCGCGGCCGACTACGACAGCGTCAGTCGCCTGAAGGACCACGTCCGTTCGTACCTGGCGTGGCGCAGCATCGTTGCCGACTACAAGGACAACCGGATCGTCCTCGATAACTTGATGGCCAAGCAGGCAAACGCCAGCTTGGAGCAGGCCGAGGACACCGTGCGCCGGATGATCCGCGAGACCTACAAGTGGATCGTGGCGCCGATGCAGGAGGCCCGGCCTGGCAAGGGCCTGTCCGAGCTGCGCTGGGAGCACTTCCAGGCCAATCCGAGCGCGCAGAACTGGGCGCAAGAGGTGGAGCGCGTGCTCAAGGAAAACGAGCTGCTCATCAACGAGTGGGCGCCGATCCACCTGGCCAAGGTGCTGAAGGACTGGTTCTGGAAGGACGACGCCAAGGAGACCAGCGCCTTGAACGTCTGGCAGCAGAGCTGCCAGCAGCTCTATCTGCCCCGCCTGAAGGACGACACAGTCTTCCAGCTGACGATGGCCGCGGGCGCCGACAGCCGCGACTTCTTCGGCTTCGCGCAGGGCAAGGACGATGGTCGCTACGTCGGATTCAGTTACGGCAAGCGCACGTCGCTGATCATGGACTCGTCGCTGCTGCTGATCGAGCCGTTCGCCGCGGCTGCTTACATGGAGGCGCTGCGTGCGGCAGAGGAAGCCTCGCGCGCCAAGGCCGCTGACACCGGCGGGGGCGCATCCACCACGACCGTGACCACTGGCGGTGGTGGCGACACACCTCGCGTCGAAGACTCGGGCAAGGGCGGATACCCGTCCGGCTCGGGCGCTGCCGGCCAGGCCTTGAAGAAGCAGTTCTACGGCAGCATCGAGCTCGACCCGATCCTGGCGAAGAAGCAGTTCGCCGACCTGGTCGACGAGGTCGTCCAGCAGTTCACCATGCGCACCGGCGTGAAGGTCAAGATCGCCATCGAGATCCAGGCCGAATCGGCCACCGGCTTCGACGACGGGCTGCAGCGCGCGGTAAAGGAGAACTGCAACGTGCTGAAGTTCAAGAACGCCGAGTTCGAGGCCGGGGAGTAGGGACTGCCGTGGGGATCATCGACAAAACCACCTACCGCCTGACCTGCCCACAGTGCGGCGCCGCTGAGACGGCAAACGTACTCGACAAGGGATCGAACTGGAGCGGATCGCACTGGCAATCCAGCGCAACGTTCGAGCGGTTCGAAACGTCTTGGTCTGGTGGCGGCAGTACCGAGCCCGACCTCATCTCCGCTACCTGCAAGCAGTGCGGTGTAGCCGCTCAGCGCAGTGCCTCGTAGGTCCGCCACACATGCCCAAGAAGAAGAGCATCAAGGGCTCGGCCAACGAGTTCAAGGCCGAAGCCGACAAGATCCTGGCCTTCCTGACGGCATCGGCGGGCCTCGGGGATGAACATGTCTCGTGGTGTCACGATCTGGCGATCATTCGCCTCTATCGAGCCTTCGAGTCCCTGATGCTGGATACGCTGGTCGGCGCGCTCAACAACGACACGTCAACGCTGTCCACCAGGACGGGCTTCTCTTTCCCCAAGCATCTGACCGATGAGGTCTGCCGATTCCTGGTGACGGGACGTGGCTACTTCGACTTCAAGGGACGTGACGGCCTGATCAAGGCGCTCAAGCAGTACCTGCCAGACGGCCACTACCTTGTCGAGGTCGTGTCCAAGCCGGGATATCGCAACTCCCTGGAGCTGCTCAGTGCTGCGCGCAACTACGCCGCGCATGAAAGTCAGCAGTCCAAGAGCGCCTTCAAGAAGGCAACCGGTCAGGATCGAGTCGGGGCCGCGGGTTCGTGGCTGAAGCGGCAGAATCGATTTCAGACCATTGCGGACAGGCTAAAGGTAATGGCCGACGAGATCCACGCCGAGGCGCCTTACTAGCCCTCACGCGGGCTGTCGGACAAGTCGAGCACGCGTTCGGCGTCCCGGCGAGTCACAAGCCCGGGCAACACCTTCCCGCCACCATAGACCCATCGTCGCAGTTCAGTGGCTGCACCTGACCAGTCGCGCTGATTGACCCGACGTCGCAGCGTCGACGTCTGCAGCCGCCCGGCGCCGAGATTGAAGGTGAAATCCACGATGGCCGCAAGCCGCCCCTCGGGTTCAGTGGCTAACACCGGGCAGTAGCGCAGCGTCGCGTTCAGCGCTGTCTTGAGGTCGGCGGCCAGGTAGCCCTCCGCCTCTGCCTCCGTGATCGGCGGATGCTTCGGATCGCAAAGGTGTCCGTAGCCGATGGTCCAGTAGCCAGCCGGGCAGACGTAGGGATGCGCGCGGCCGGGATCGGCTCTCGGCACCCGATGAAACCCCTCGAAGCGCTTGGCGAGATCGATGGCCGCCTGCGGCACTGCGATCACGGCCGCACCCGGTCGAACACGCGCCCGAGGAACCAGAAGTTCAGCACCCCGGCCCACAGCGCCTGGTCCGCGTCGGTCCATGTGTGAAGGATGGCCACGTCCCAGTCCGCTCCACCTTCGACAGCAGCCACAAAAGCGGCCGTCTTCGCTGCGCAATACAGCGCCATGAACCAGTAGGTGATCACCGGCCGCACACTGATCGATAAGGCATCGGCCCAGCGCACACCCGAGCGCTTTCCTTGCGCGTCCACCGCCTCGCGCAAGGTCTCCAGCGCCCCCGCATTCCAGGCCGAGTCGGCCCCGGCTCCGATCTCATCCAGCCGCTGAGCGCCGCGCAGCTTCTCGAACTCCAGCGCCTTGTCCTGCATGGCCAGCTCGTGGCCGCGCTCGCCTTTGCGGTCCAGCCACTTCAGCACCTCGGGCGCCAGACGGAAGGCCCCGCCGAGGAGGCCACCGAGCAAGGTCTCGATCATTGGCTGCCTCCCATTAGCTTGAGCTTGATGGCGGCGCCCACCAGCAGCGCCGCCAGGATGCCCGTAGTCACGACCTTGATCGTGGTTTGCCACGCGGTGCGACGAGCGTCCCGCCAAGCCTCCAGCAAATCGCGCAGTTCTCGGATATCGCGCGCTGCGTGGCCGTTTTCCAGGCCAAGATGGGCAAGGCAGCGCTCGGCGCCGCGTTCGGCGGCATGGTCGAGCAGTTCGTCGAAGTCCTCACGGCGCAGCAGGAGCATGTTTTCCACGAGTGCGGCGGGTTGTTGTTCGGGTTCAGTCATTGCGGGTCTCCAGAAATGCGAAACCCGCCTCTTGGGCGGGTTCGGGGACGAACAGAGGGAACGACTTCAGATTTCGATGATTTCCAGCGTCAGGTTGGGCGCGACACCTTCGATAACGTCATCACGCACGAACACCTTCTGGTCGATGGCAGCGCTGCCACGTGCGCGAATCAAGCCGCCACCTGGCAAACCGACGGTGACGACGCCGGCGCCGACGCCCACCACCGTGCCCACCTGCAGTGGCGGATCCGGAATGAGTCGACGGAATTGCTCGTAGAGGTTATGCATCGCCCTGCACTCCCAGCGTCTGCCAGACCTCCGGCATCCCAGCCTCGACTTGCGTGGAGCGCACGAGGCCCAGACGGCTAACGCCGCCATCCTGGTACTCGACGAAGGCCCCGGGCTCGATGATCCCCGTCTCGGCGAGCACCGGCAGGCGCAGGCTCACCTCGATCTGTTGCCCGGTATCGGCCAGAACCGAGATGCCTCGCTGGCGCGCCGCAGCGGCTTCGGTGATCAGCGCATCGACCACCATCGGGGCCAGCACATCGCCCGCCGTGCCTGCTCGAGTGACCTGGCCCAACACACCGACATCCTGTCCAGACACGAACACGCGGTTGTAGCCGGGCTTCTCTACCCAGCGCAGCGACTCGCGGGCCACCGCATCGACGGGCAGCACGAAGTCTGGCGTGACGGTGCTCCACTCCCAGGGCGCAGTCGGATAACGGTGGCGCACTCGGATGCTCTGGTCGGACGGGTGCGGGATCAGGTAACCCCCGGCCGCGCTGGCAATGGCGACCAGCGCCTCCATCCACGTGCCCTGCTGGGTGAACACCCCGGCCGGGACGTTCCAGTCGGTCAGGCCCCAATCGATGTTCCAGCCCAACGGGATGCCGTTGAGAGTGAGTACGTCGTCCATCAACTGCCGCGCCGTGCGCGCCTGCGGTTGCTGGAAGTTCATCACCGGCGCGTAGGGCGCGGACAGCACGGCGTTGCGCCCTCTTCCCGAGATGCGGATGCTCGAGTCGCCGAACACCCGCTCGCGGCTAATGCTCTCAGCCAACACGCGGAACGGCGTCCCGTTGACGCTGGCCACCAGTTCAACCGGGCCGCCGTTGCTGCCGGGGGCGACAAGGGCGTCTGCGGCGGCGGGCAGCAGCGCATCGAAGCCCCACGTCCAGGAGGCGGCATCGAGCGCCAGTGAAAGGCTGAACACCGGCACCGGCAGGCCATCAGGCAGCCGGTGCAAGGTCACGTTGTTGATCACGAAATACACCCTCCGAACGGGGACGCGCACCGTGTTGCCATCTGGCGGCGGCGGATTGGTGGACTTGTCACAGGCGAACAGCAGATCAGTGCCAGTTGCAGCCAGCACAACGAACAGCAGGTGTGCGCTCGGTGTATAGCAAGGCGACGGAGGGGGCGGCTCCGGCAACACCCAGCGGGAGATCCCCGGCGGGGGCCGCATCGCCGCCTGATACCGCGACGCCCAGATACGCCACAGGGCGGTGGCCTTGTCCATGGTGCTGGGGTGTCGCACCCCCAACGGCTGCGCGTTTTGCCAAACGCTGCGCGGATTGCGGCTTCGGATGCGCGTCGCCTCCTGGTACAGCAGCCCCACTTCGTGGCGCAGTGCCTGCGCACTCGCAAAGTGCGTGTCGACCCGCTGGGGGGTCGACATCCCCTGGTCATGGGTAACGCCCACCACGCGATCGCATGCGCCCCCTCGCTCAAACAGTTCGGATTGCCCTCGATGCAGTGCGCCCTGGACAGGGGGCAGCGGATGAAACACACCGTGGGGCAGCGTCATTGCCGCCGATCCATGCGCCTCCCAACCCCGCACGGAACGGCCGGCACTTTGCTGGGGCTGCGAGTTGCCGAGTTCCGTGCGCTGACACTGCGCCCAAGGGCTGTTCTGCACAGCCACAGTCGGGCGCGAGGTGTTGCTCTCGTACGCGGCCTGGGCCGACACCGTCAGCCCGGGTAGCACGGCGACCACCGCCACCGGCTGTGCCAGCCGGACGGTGACTTGGCCCGAGAGCCCGGGCAGCGTGCCCACCAGCGCCATTTCCGAGGGAGGGATGAACACCACCTGGGCAGCCAGCCCGGGCAAGCGCCCCTGAACAACGATCTCGACCTGCTGGGCGCTGCTCTGGCTGTCGCCGAAGACCAGATCAGCACGCCCCTGCAGCGGAAACTCAAACAGCAGATCAGCGCTGCGGTCTTCGACGCCTGCGGGCGTGCTCATGGCTCACCCGCTCAAGTCAGCACCGCCGAGAGGATTTTCGCATCCCCCCCGGCGTAGAGTTGTGCCGAAGCCAGTTGTACCTCCCACGGCCCCGTCCCCTCCCCTGCATCGCAATCGAAGGCGGTTTCCTCGTCACCATTGACGAAGCGCGCCCAGGTCGCCTGCCCGCTGAACGCGATTAAGCCGTCCTCTTCCTGGGTCAGCGACAGTTGGCCATCCGCGACCACGCCTGCCGGCTTAGTCAAGCGGACTTCGACCAGCATCGCGCTGGTCGGGACCTCCTCCGGACTGGTGGGGCGGCTTCCGCCATAAATTCGCACTCGGGCCTGGCCGATGCCCCGATCCAGGAACGACAGCGTCCCCGCCAGCCTCGCCTCGTTGTGATCCGCGGTGATGGCGATCATGGGGTGGTCTCCTGCATGCATTCGGGCACCAGTTGATCAGCCACCACCGCTCGGTACCAGCGTTCGGTGTCGAAGGCGACCGCGACGTAGCGCTCGCTCGGATCCAGCCCATCAAAGCGGTAGTGGCCCTGTGCGTCCGATCGCGTCTCCGCGACCAGCAGCCCGGAACCCTGGGCGTACAAACGCACCGGACGGGACACGGGTTGGTGCTCGGGTACGCCTTTGATTGCGACGGTGCCGGCCAGTTGACAGCCCATGCGCCCCTCTCGATGCGGCACCGCCACGTTGCGGGTGATGACGCGGCGCGCGACGCCAGGCGCCGGGTTATAACGGGCCTGGGTGCTCGTGCGCGTCACCGGCTGCGGATCGCGGCGATTGAAGTCGGCAAAGCGGTAGGGGCGCAACAGGGCGGCCTGGAGTCGCCTCGGCGTCAGGGGGACGTCGGTCCATTCAAACTCGGTCGTGGGCGGTTCAAAGTCCGCGGTGTAGCGTGCCGCGCCACGCGTGATTCGAACCCCATCGATCCAGCCCTTGAGCCAGCGCCCAGACGAGCCCCCACCAATCGTGAGGGGCTCCGTGTTGTTGTAGAGCGCCGCCGTCGAGGTAGCCGTCGCACCCAACACCCCATTCACAAAGAGCCGAAACGTCGCGCCTTCACGCGTGAGCGCGATGTGATGCCACTGCTCGGGCGTGACCACGAACCCGGTATTGAGCCCGATATCCACCGATGCCCCGGTGCTGGAGCAATACGCCTCCACCAACCCTGAATCCGTGATGACTAGCGACCAACTCCGACCTGTCGTCGTGGCCGCGTATTTGCTGACCACCGTCCGATACGCCCCCCCACCCACCTGCGGATACACCCAGGCTTCAACGCAGAAATCATCCGATCCAAATGCAAAGCCCGCGTTATGGGGGAGTTCAAGCCGCCCTTCAAAGTTACTTGCACCAAACCGTGCAGACCATGCACCGAAGCGGCTTTGCGCGCTGGAAAGGCTAAAGTCTCCGATCGGAACGATGAAATGGGCCTTCGCGCTGCGGTCAAGATAGGCCCCCCGTTCTGGAGTGTGCTCGAACGGAAGCAGCACGATGACCTTGTCGGCCAACGGATCGCTCATCGCTCACCTCCACGGCCCGGTGATGTCCCAACCCATGGTGCCGGACTTGCCCGTACCGGACGACTCCGGGCTGTTGTTGTCGTAGGCGTGGGTGATCAGGATCTTGCGCCCGTTGATCTCCACCACGTCCCCGACCCGCGCAATCATGTAGGCGTGCAAAGGCTGATACGCCCCCGGCAACTCCGCCCGCACCGCTTTGGAGACTTCTTCCTGCATCACGATGGGATAGTGAAACAACAGCGACAGATCGGCGGGGTTGGGCACTGGCGTGCGACCACCCGCAACGGAAGAACTGCCCCACCCGTGAGCAACCCCACTACCCGCAATCCGGAACCGGCTGGGCGCACCCAACTCCTGTGAATAGGGTCGTGAGAAATAACAACCGGCGTGCGCGTAGCTCCCGTTCATATACCCCGGGTAGTTGCTGCCATTTTTCATCACCGAGGTCCAGGTGGTGGTTTGATCGGTGCTGCCGATCACAAAGCTCGCGCCCAGATCGTTCGGCGTGTAGGAAATCGCCTCCCCGAACCCGTAGATTGCCCAGTCCGCGTGGCTTTGCTGAACGCCCAGGTGATCGTCCGGGCAGAAGACGAAGAACAAGCACCGGTCGTCCCCGATCAAGAACCACTTCTGCTGATAGGACGTGCTGTTGCAGTACTTCGACATGCCGATCCCACCCCCCAACTGAGTGGGGGTGGGGAACGGGTTGGTACCGGCATCCCCACTGGCCATCATCACCTCGTAGCCGCGCATGGCAACGAAGGCCGAGTTGGCATCGTTCACCCGAAAGAAGTATCGCAACCCGGTCTTGGGCCGGTAGACCCCGACATTGGTGGCGCTGAATTCCTTGGTCCAGCCCAGGGGGGCCGTTTTGGCGCTGATCGTGCCGGTGGCAGGGCCATCGGGTGCGGAGGTCTCGAAGGTAAAGGTGTTGCCCGCGGTTACCTGGACCTTCCAGTCGCCGTTGAGCGCCTCTGGAGTGGCGCCCTCGATGCGAATCACGGTGTAGTCCCGGAAACCATGATCCCCATCGGTCGTGACCGTCGCGATGCCGCCGGCCACCGTGATCGAGGTGACAGGCTTCAGGTTAAAACCCGTCACCGCGCACGCGTCCAGGATGGCCAGGAAACGACCTGCTGCGGCCATGCCTGCGGTGCTCGGCGCACCGGTCATGTCGGAATCGAAATAGCGAACGTCATGGATCGTGCCCATGGGATGTCCTTGTGCAGTGAAGAAGTCGAGAACGAAAGTCAGCGGTTCGAGTGCCGCTCAAGGCGTGTCGACATCGCCCCGAATCAGCAAGGTGAAGGCGTCATGCGCGACGCTCTCCGGCCCTTGCTGCACCGTGCGCACCACCCACACCGGAAACTGGGCCCCGATGGTGTTAAAGCGCAGCACGTTGCCGGTGGCCCAGCCGTTGCCCCAACCCAAAGCCGGAATCTGGAAGTACGGCACCCCGGTCGCGGGATTGGTGGGCGCGCAGGTGGTACTGACTTCGCCCGTGGCGATGACGCCCACGTTCTCGCCGATGACCTCGAAGTTGACCGTGTTCGTGAAGCGCACCACCCAGCGCTCGGTGATGGCACCCCGGTTGGTGACGGTAATGGGGTACTGGGTGGCGTTGAAGGTGGCGGTCGCAGCGCTGCCTTCCTGAACGTCCTTCCACGCGCCGTTCCAGGTCGCCTGATCGAAGATCACCGGAACGCGCGCAAACAGGTCGCCTGCGACCAGCGCACTGCTCACGAAACTCGTGGGCGGATCGGTCAGCGGATAGTCGTGCGTCAGCGCACGCGTAAAAGTGATGTCGCCGTTGATCTGTACGTCACGGATCACCGCCATGTCCTCGACCCGGTGCTCGATCGTCACCGGCTGGACGTAGCCGCTGGTATCGCTGAAGGTGACGGTGCCGGCTTCCAGGTCGGCCGTATAGCCGGTGTGGATCACGACCTGGTCGTTGCCCACCACACGGACGCGGCTCAAGCGCACTCGACCGCAGGACACAGTCTGGCCGTTGCTCACACTGGTGCTCAGCCGTCCGGTGTGGCCGATGACGCCGAACCCGCCTGGACGGAACACGGGCACGCGACCATCCGAGGGCAAGCGCACTGGGTCGATCCCCAAGATGCTCGCATCCAGCGGCAGATAGCTGAAACTGACCGCGTTGTAGCGGATCGAGTCGGCGAACACTGGGTACGGCCGGAAGATCTTGCCCTCGGCATCGACTGCTTGCGGGTCGTACCACACCTCGGCCTCGTTGCCCGCCGCCGTGACACGACGCCCGAAGCGCGCACGTACGATGCCCGTCTCGTAGTCGACCTGGCCGGTCACGTTCGTGCCCGTCAGCACCCCGCTGGTGTCGGCAGTGACGTTCACCTGGGCACCGTTGAGCGTGGTGGCAAGCATCTGCACCGACCCGGGGCGCACCGGGACCACCGGGATGCGAAACACCACCTCATCGACCGGCTGGCCATCGAGGCTGGTGAGCAGGGAGCGCGCAACCACAGAATTGGCTTGCCCTGGCACCCAGTGACTCAGCGTCGCCACGCCGCTGTCGTAGTCGAGGCTGCCGGCCAAACTCGCCGCGTCCGTGCGCAGATCCAGGTCCACATACAGGCGACCGTTGCGGTCGAAGTAGCGCTTTCCGCCGAGTTGAAAATTGACGCTCCCAGGCACGATCGTCTCCGCGAAGCCCGGTGTGAGATCCACGTTCAAATCCGACAGCGTCAGCGTGACCGCGGCGGTCGTACTGGACGAGGCCGTGCGGTATTGCACCTTGGCCAGCCCCGTTTCGTCGTAGGGCATGAAGGCGGCGGCGGGCTTGTACTCAAACCCGCTGAAGGTGTTGCGGTAGACCGGCTGGAGGCGGCCCACGGTCGATGACTCCATTACCATCGTGTTACCGATCTGCACCACGGTGTAGCGCGGGAACGGGATCTGCACCGTCGTGTCGGGCGTGAAGGTGATGGCACCGGCTGCGTAGTCGATGCTGCCAAACACCACGCCTTGACTGTCCTTCAGCGTGCCCAGTCCATCGTCGCGTACGGTCTTATACGGATCGACCCGATTGGGAACGAGCAACATCTCCTGCGGCACGAGCGAGATCGCGGCGTAGTCCTCGATCAAGAGGTTCCAGGTGAGTTCCACCGTCCCCGGCAGCACATTGCCGGCGGCCAGCAGCAGCGAAACGGTGCCATCCCCGTTGCGTAGCGGCGCGGGGAAGTCCTGGGTTTCGGGCGGGCCGTAGGTAAAACTCGCCTCGAAGGCCTGGCCACCGGCCGGCAGCGCCGAAGGGATCAACTCGAGCGTGCCATCCTGGTAGCGGATCGTGCCCGTCGCCGAGCCGGTGATCTTCCCCATGCCGTCGTCGCCTGCCGTACGCGGGCTGCCGTCGTTCCAGCTCAACGTGAGCGAGCCCGGTGTAACCCCCGCTTGCCCGAGGGACAGCGCAAACCGGACCGACGGACTGGCCAGTGCAGCGCGGTTGAAGTGATTGACCGTCGCCCCCCAGTAAAAGAGGACGCTGCTGTCCATGTCGGGCAGGGCCCCGAGGGTGACTGCCACCGTCCCACTGCTATAACTGACCGTGCCAGCCCCAAAGGCGACGTCGGTGCCGCTGAGCGAACCAGCCCCATTGTCTGTGAGGTCGTACCAGCGCCCTTGGGCGAGGTAGCTGACCTTGACGGTTCCTGGTGCCGGCGGTGGATCGATGGTGAGCACGTAGTTGTACGAACGGCTACTCTCATCGACCGCGATGGCGGCGGTGTCGGCCAACTTGACCGGGGCCCCGCCCGCCTTGAAGGTCACCGTCTTGGTGCCGCTGTAACTCGTCATCGCGGACGACCAGGCGATCGTCCCGCTGGCGTACTGAATCGTGCCGACCGGGTTGGCGTTGTAGAACACGATGCCGCCGCTGTCGGTGAAGCTACCGCCCGCGTACTGGATGGCGAGTGTGCCCGGCAGCACCGGGCTGCCCAGGTACACATTGGTCGAAGGGTCGAACGGCACGCTGGTGGTGAGACTCAGGCTGCCGTTGGAGGCATCGATCAGCGCATTGGACTGGCCGCTCGCCTGGGCGTTGACGATGGGCGTCTCCGTCTGTGCGCTGGGCACCAATTGGGTGTAGATCGACGCGCCCTTGAGGGTGTAGTCACCGAGGGCTGCTGCACGCGTGAGCGGCACCACCCCCGAGTACAACCCAGCATCGGCCACGATGGTTTCACGCACGCGGCTTCCGCTACTGGCACGGCCAAAGGTCCGTGAGGCGGGCGAACCGCTGAAGTTGGTTCGCAACGCATCGCTGATCTCGCAGGTCACCACACGCGCCTCATAGTCAGCGCTCTGCCCCGTCTCCCCCCAGTAAAACTTGCGCACGACGCTCGTCACCGCGGTCACACGCACGTACTGGGCCTTTTCGCTAGGGGTGTCTTCGCCCTGCACGATCACCAGCGACTGGCCCACCGCGGGTAGCGGCGTTTCCGGCCGCTGGAAGAGTTGAATCAGGCGCTGGCCCGCGATGTGGTTCTCGTAGAGAAAGCCCGGATACTCGCCGCCCTTGGTGAGGTAGGCCTCGATCCGGATCGTCGCGTCCGCACGACGCTCGAAGGTGCTCGCCGCCGGGAATAGGGTGACGCTCACCCGCGGATCCTCCGGGGGCTCGGCGACAATGACGTTGCCGCCAAAGTAGGTGTCCGTGTCGTCGGTCTGGATTGCGACGAAGGTCTTGCGCAGGCTGACGCGACCGCCCGCACGGTCCAGTTCCGAGATGTCGGGGAAGATGGAGTTTGAGATGCCATCCTCGATGACCGTGCCCGTGGGCGCGCCGCCACCTTCGGGTACATCGGCCATCACGGCGGATTTGAGCAGTTTCACGTCGCCGCTTTGGATCGGCATGTCAGATCTCCAGGAAGCGAAGGGTCAGGCGATAGAAGTCGGTGTCCGCACGCGCCGGGATGCCCAGCACGGGCTCCGCTTCGATGGCCGTTTCCGAATGACGAAAGGCCACGGTGAACGCGCGAGCATCGGCGAATGTGAGCAAGAAGCGTCCGGCCGTATTGCTCACCGGGAATGCTGCCCAGGCCCGCAGCTGCTCGACCGTGGCCCGGGTGACCCAGGCCATGTCGGGCGCCCCGACCAGGGTGATCGGCCGCCCCGCCTGTCGGGTCGCGGACTGGATCAGCAGCGCGCCGGTGATGAGGTACGACGTGCTCGCCACGGCGGGAGACCACGCGTGCTCGTCGCTCCACAGCAAATCGTCGGGCAACAGCACGGCCCCCTCGTCGGCGAGGTTCTTCAATTGCATGCGAGGCCTCTTCAGATCGCCCGCGTGCGGGCCGCTTGTAGTAACTGCAGCAGTTGGGATTCGTCACGCGCATCGATCGAAGCCGCCACCTTCCGATCGCCCGCAACCAGTTCCACCCGCACCGTGCGTGCCGGGCTCGTGCGGGAATCGAGTTCGGGGCGCGGCATCGTTGATGGGGCGAGCCCAACGAGGCCGCCGGATGCGAAGCCCTGCACTCGCTGCGCGAGCTGATGCGCCGGCAGCGTGAGGTGGTTGAGCGCATCGAAGAACCCCACCCCCAGGCGCGCCACGACGGAGCGTTTGACGACGTACTCGCCGGGCGTCAGCATCGCCGGCACGGTGTCGCTGGCGTTGAGCGCACCGCCACTTGCAAACCGCAAGACCGGCACAGGCTCGCCACCCCGCGCGCGCGACTCCTGCTCCATCTGCAGTTCATCGAGAGCGCGGACCGTGTCGCCCAACATGTCGAACATCTGCTTCACGCCGAGCGTGCTCAGACGGCTGAAGCGCTTCATCCGCCGCGCCCACTGCTCCTCGATCTGCTTACGCAAGGCGAGGCCACCCAACTGCTCGGCGCGCGACAGGATCGCCTCTTGGCCGTTGTCCATGCGCCGGTAGGTCACCGGTCCGCCCTGGGCGAAGGCCTGAATCAGCGGCCCGTACTTGCGCACTGCGGCCTTGCGCAGAACGAAGGATCCGGCCTGCAGCAAGCGCGGCACGGTGTCCTGGTTGCCGACCCCGGGTACCTTCCCACCTTGCATCGGCACGAACCCGGGGGTGACCGCGCCGCCGCTCGCAAAGTGGCGCAGGGCACCGCCCACCACCCCGCCTGCGGCGTTCTCCTCCACGCGGCGCACGTAGATGGTGTGCGTGCTGGAGGTGTTGCGCCCGTTGAGGCTGTCGATTTCTGATCGCACCGCACCGACGTTGCTCGAGACCTGGTGACGCGATTCGGTCTGGATGCGCCCGAGCGCCCGGATCATCGTCTCGACGTTGGTAATCGCCGCCTGCGCTTTCTCGGTCGCCACCTTCAGATCGACCTTCGCGTTCTGGTCCGCGTAGGCCTTGAGCCGATCGAGCGCCTCGCGCGCTTGGGTCACGTCGGCATCTACCGGCAGCGTCTTGCCGGCCTTGAGCAGTTGCTCGTATTCCTGCAACTTCTGTTCGGCCGCCTGCAAGTCGGCCTGGATCTCGAGCAGGTAGGCCTTCTCCGCCAGCGCTGCGTCCAGCTCCTCGATCGCCTGGTTGAATCGGCTGGCGTCGGCCTCCAAGGTGAGCTTGAGCCCCTGGGCGAGCTTGGCCGTCACCGCGTCGATCTGGCTTTCGGTCTGGGTCAGCGTTTGCTGGATCTCTGCGCGTGCACCGAGCGCCGATTGCGCCGCCGTGCGATGCGCTTTGGCCTCCTTATCCAAGGCCTCGGTGAGCAGTTCCTCCGAGGTGCGGATCGCACCGATGGCCTCGGCGACATCGTTCTTACTCTGCCTGGCCGCCTGATCGGCCGCCTGGGTCTTTTGCGCAATCTCCGCGCGTAACGCCTCGGCCTGGCGCATCAACTGATCGGCGGTCGCGTACTCTTGCTTGCTGCGCGCCTCGCGCGCCTGGGCTTCCAACTGCACGACCTGGGTCAGATTCTGCTCAGACTGCTTGCGGGCGTCCTCAGCGCGCTTGGCTTCATTGGTCTGTGAGGTCGCCACCTGCGACGCCATGTCCATGGCTTTCTGGGCAAGTTGGCGGGCGAGTTCGAGCTCACCATTGGCGAGCGCCTCCCGAGCGCCTTGCTGGTACTCGGCGATCTGGCTCTTGCGATCCTCGTTCGCCTGGAACTCGCTCATTCCCTGGCGCTGGATCTCGCGGATGCGCTCCTCCGTCGTCATCGACAGCAGGCGCTTCGCGTCCTCGATGCGCTGGATCTCGGCCAGGTGACGGTTGGCCTCGGCGTTCAGGCTGTCGATGTGCTGGCGATACTCGGAGAGCGCTTGCGTGAGCGTCTGGCGCTTGGTGGCGAGGATCTCGTTCTCGACGCGCTGGACGTTGGCCCGGCGCGCTTCCTCGGTGTGCCCCTGCCGTTGGGCAGCCTCGATGCGGGCGCGCGACTCCTCGTCGACGAGCTTGAGCGTCTCCGTGGTGGCCCGCTGGCGCAGCGTGGTCTGCTGGGTGAGCGCCTCGGTCAGCAACTGCGTCGACTTGGTGATCAGCGCAGTTTCCGACTGGGACTTGAGCGCCAGTGCAGTTTGCTCTTGCGCATAGCGGGCCTTGACCGCTTCGATCTGCTGGGTGAGATTGGCTTCGACGATCGCGGTCAGCCCTTTGTAGGCCTCGGCCATCTTGGCGGTGGACTCGTTTACCGCTTGCGTGGCTTTGCCGATCGACTGCTCGACCTCACCGATCCGGGACTTGAGCGCACCCAGTGCGGAGCGGACCGCTTCCACGCCGCGCGCCACCGCCTCTTGCGTCCCCTGGCGCACGGCCTCGAGCCGCTTCGCAATCTCTTCGGCGGTCGCGGCCGCCGTGTTCATCGCGCCCTTGGCCGCCTCGGATCCTTTCGTGGCGTCGGCGTACATCTGCGCGAAGATCTGGTTCATCTGCGCGAGCCGCGCCTCATGGCGCCGGGTCGCATCGGCGATCGTGTCCGAGGTGAAGACCGCCGCAAAGACCTCCCAGCGGTAGCGCAACAACTCGACGCCCTTGACGAGCATCTCCACCATGAAGATGCCCGCCTTGCGCACGATCTCGAACTTCTCCGAGAGCCAGGTGCCGATCTCCCAGCCCACCAGGAAGGCGCCCAGCCCAACAAACGCCGTCTTGAGCGCGCCCACGCTGGCAATCGCAGCGGTGACCGATAGCTTGGCCGTGGCCCAGGCGGCAGACGTTGCACTGGCGGCCGCCACGGCGGCGGCCCCTGCGGTCTGCCAAGCGGTGATCATGGCCGGGATCAGCCGGTAGATCAGCACCGCTAGTCCGACCTCGGCGATGCGTTTCAACCACTGCATCACCGTGTCGAGGTTTTGCGATAGCCAGGTCAGCGCTTCGGCGAGCTTCTTCGTGAAGCCGATCGATTCATCGACCCGGCTGATCCACTGCCCGAAGACATTGGTCAGCCGGGTGAATGCTTGGCTCACCGTGGCCGGCAGCTGCGCGTATTCAGCGGCGAGGGTGTCCTTTTGCGAGAGGAGCGCGTTGACCACCACATCGGCGGTCAGGCGCCCTTCCTCGGCCAGTTTGCGTAGCCGTCCGATGGGCACGTTCAGGCCATCGGCCAGGGCCTGCGCCAGGCGCGGGCTGTTCTCGACGACGGAGTTGAACTCCTCGCCCCGCAGCACGCCCGAGGCTAGCGCCTGGCCGAACTGCAACAGCGACGACTGGGCTTCGGTGGCGGACGCGCCCGACAAACGCAGCGCTTGCGAGATGCTCTCGGTGAGGGTGAGCGCCTCTTGCTGCTCGCCCCCGAGCATGCGCACCGCCTGCTGCAGCTTGCCGTAGAGCACGGCGGTTTCCTGGATCGGCACGCCGATGCGCTGGGCGATGTCGAAGAGTTCCTTCTGCGCGATCGCGTACTCGCGCTGCCCCGCGGTGGCCAGTTTCAGGCGCGCCGACATCATGTTCCAGGCGTCGGCGATCTGGACGATCTCCTGCACCTTGCCCGCGGCCCAACTGATCGACAGGAAGGCGAGCAGTTGCGTCTTGGCGCGATTGACCTGCTCGCCAAAGGCCGACATCCCTGCCTTCACTTCGGCAATCCCAGCCGAGGCCTTGGCGCCGGCCGTCTTGGCCGAGGACGACAGTTCGTCCAGGCTGCGCTCGGCGGACGTGATGGCGCGTTTGAGCCCCTGGTCTGCGCCTTCGAGCGCGACCAGGATGGAGATTCGTTTGGACATGGATCAATCCAGGGTGCTGATCTGGCGCTCGATGGCGGCCGACAAACGAGGGATGTGCCCAGCGACCAGGCGCTCGACGTTGAGCCGCTTCTTGAGCACCACCTTGGGCACGAGCACGGCGATCGGAACATCCGCGCCGCGCTTTAACTTCTTGATCCCCTCGGCCTTGCGGTAGCGTCGCTTGAAGCCCGCCAAGGGACGGTCATGCTCCTTGATGTTCTCGGCCATCAAGACGATGTTCCCCTTGGCGTTCTTGATGAAGTAGGCGTTCCCGCCGCGCATCAGCTCGGCCACCTGCGCCTTGAAGCGCTTGCGCCCTACCCGCCCGTGCAGCGGGATCAGCATCCGGCCACCGATCCGGCCGCCCTTCTCATGCATGCCCGCCCACGGAATGCGCGAGCCCACATAGAGCGCCGGGAGCCGCTTGGGATCGCGATCCAGGACGCGGGCCGTGAACCCTTTGACGAAGGATTTCTTCACGACCGTCATCTGACCGGCCACGTGCTCGCGCACCGCTTCCTTGAGTTCCGAGGCCTCGCTCGCCATGGCCTTGGCCACCGCGCGTTGAACCTTCTCGCGGAACTCGCCGCCCCAGCGGCGCAGTTGCGCCTGGGCGGCGGGGCTATCGATGCGAATGGCGATGCGCACGATGGGGATCCTCCTCGGTGGCGTGTGCGGTGAGTCGGCCGAGGGTCTGGTCGAGGTGGCGGCTATCCCCTCGGGTACCGATCGCCACCAGCGAGAGCCAGCGCGCATCGCGCGCGGCATCGGACCGCGTGGCGGCGCCGACGAAACCGCGCACCTGCGCCAGGGTGTAGTCGAGGATGTCAGGCAGGCGGTGGCCGTGCTCGATCAGGTGCTCGACGGTGTCGAACCAGCCCCCTGCGCGCCCTGACTCACATGCCCGCCCTGGCTCACCTGCTCGAACAGGCCGCCCAGTTTCGGGATCACCGACCGGGTAAAAAAATCGGCGTTCACGTCGATCACCTTCATGGCCAGCACGATCGCCTCGTCGGCGGCGAGTTCATCGACCCACGCGCGCGGCTTGCCGAGCGCAATCGCAATGGCGGACAACAGATCGTCACCGCGCTCCCCAAAGAGCGCCAACCAGTCGATCTCATCGGCGGTGAGGTGCTGCATCACCGGCGAAATCGCCCGCAGGAAACCCGGCATCTGGCCGACCTTCAGGGGGCTGATCGCCAGCGGCTCACCGTTGACGATCACCTCCACGGGCGTCGGAAACAGCGTCTCAAGCTCACTCATCGCGCACCTCACAGTTGGACGATGCGGCCGAACTGGCCCAGCACCGCATCGAAGGGTTTGGTGGTGTCGGCCAGAAGCGAGCCTTCGAGCTCGAACTTGTTGTACTCGTCCGAGATGAAGGAGATTTCCTTCAAGGGGTCGAACGCCACGCGGTAGAGCTCGACCAGCACCTTGGCGTTGCCCTGCGCGGTGTTAATGCCTTCCAGGCGCAGAGTGCGCTCGGGCAGCGCCTGGGTGAAGATGCCGATCTCGGTGGCGACCCCGTAGCTGTAGGCGGCCTTAAACGGTGCAGTGAAGCCGGTGGTGTCCAAGAACTGGATGGCGCCGAAGTCCAGATCGGCTGTGTAGTGCGTACCGGCCGTCAGCGTGGCGGGCGTGGCAGCGGAATCGGTCACCACGAGGCTGGAGACCTTCGGGTGGGCCAGGAAGTAGCGGTCGCCCACTGTGGGGGTCGCACCCCCGATGGGCTCGGCGGTGACCGTGCCACCGGTGCCGGTGACGTGGTTACCGTAGAGGGCGAGCGCGAGGTTCTCCTTGGTGAATTCCTCGATGGTGAGGTTCACGGTGGCGGTCTTCTGCTTGACCATGCGGTGGTCGAGCGCGCGCTGCCCCGTTTGGCTCTCGTAGTGCTCGAGCACGTCGGTCTTGAGCGAGAGTTTCAACTCGGCCACGTTGCCGGGCGAGCGCACTTCGATGGGCTGCCCCTCGGCGTCACGTTTGCCGAGGAAGACGCGCCCTTGGAAGGAGGCGTAGGTGCTCATGCTTGGGGTTCCTTGGTAAGAGGGATCTTGGAAAGGGGTTTCGGGCGGGTGGTGGTCGTGGTGTCGGCGGCGATCTCGACGTCGCGATCGACATCACGCTGCGCCACACCCTCGTCGAGCAGCCACTGGGCAGTGAGCGGGTCGAGCTCGATGCGCTCACCGGGCGCGTACAGGCGGCCCGCATGGGTGTGCGGGTGCATCAGGAGCAGCCGTGTCATGGGGTCATCCTTGGGTGGTCAGGTCAGTGGCGAGCGTTCGGTACGTGATCGCGTAGCGCGCGGGCATCGCGGCGGCCACCGCGTCGGCGTCCTCCACCTCCCATTCGCACGCCTGCTCGCGGATCCCGAGACACAGCCCGCCCAGGTTGGGGTCGGCCATCAGCGCCGCGTGGGCCGCGGTGAGCAGACGGTCCGCCTCGGTCTCGGGGAACGTCGGTGGCACGGCGCGCGCCAGGGCCACCAGTCGGACCGTGAGTTCGCGCGTCACGCGATCGTTGGCGCGCTCGACGATCTCTTCGGACTCCGGGAACACCACCAGCGCCGGGCACTGCTCGCGACCCAGCGCCACCGTGGGCGAACGGTGGACGTCGGCGCCAAGCACCTGCGCGGCCGGGCGGACAGCCGCCATCACCGCCAGCAGAATCTGCTCGCGGATCGAGTTGCTCGTCATGGGTCAGATCCGAGTGAGTTTCGCGCGCAGTTCCGAGCCGTCGCCCACGGCCCGGATGTCCCGCACTTGATAGGGCTCTCCGTCGATCTCGACGACCTCTCGCGCCGCCAGTCCTTGGAACGCACTGGCGGGGTACGACATCTCGTAGTCGGTGCTGAGCGCAAGCCCATCGAGCAGCGTCTCGTCCGGCGCGCTAAAGCCGACCGAGCGAGACTGCACTGCCCCCCCATCACTGGGACGCCAGGTGCAGTCCTTAAGCAATCCAGCTCGCGCGGCTGCCGCGTACAGCGCATCGATCAGCGTCATGCTCACGCCATCGTCAGCTTGACCAGCACGCCCGGGCGATGGCACATCGGCAGCGGGTTGGACTGGGTGTGCAGGTCGGTGCCCCGATCGAACTGGCGCGGCGCCTGCTTGGCGTAGAGGGGCTGGCCGAGGGTGTTGGCCGTCTCGTTGAAGTCCGCCGGTGCGAAGTAGGTACCGAAAGTGTCGATCGTGCCCAGCGGGAACGCATGCGCCTCGCCGGCTGCGATGAAGCGGCGACTGGTGCCATTCGCGTCGGTCGCCTGGCCGCGGTACTCCTCGAAGGTGAGCCCCCCGAAGGTGAAGCTCGATCGCATGTCGTTGATCAGCACCACGCCTTGCTGCCAGTTCGTGTAGGCCTGCTCGACCTTGGCGTGGCCAGTGAGCGCATCCATGAACTCGGGCGAGCACAGCACATGGATGCCGGTCATGTACTCGCCCTTGAGGCTGTCCTCCATGTGGCGCAGGACCTCAGCACACTTCTTTTTGACCGCGGTGTTGGCGTTACCGAGTTCGAAGTTCACCGTGGTCGGCGTGATCTCGAACTCATCGTAGAGGTTGTAGATCGTCGAACCGTCGGCATCGAGGATCACCCCTTTGAGCGCCCCCATGCGCAGGTGCTCCAGGGTGATGGCGTGCTTGTTGCGCATCGTCTCGAGGTGGCGGGCCATCACGCCGGCAATCGACTCCATCTCGGTCTCCGAGCCGAAGGCGCGCAAGCCCTGCACCTCCTCGGGGAGCACCACATCGTCGTGCGGGATGTGCGGAATGATGAAGGAGCGCACCTTGCGCTTGGCCCGCGTTCCCACCGTGCCCGGCGAGCCCGGCGGCATCGAGGGCAAGAGATTGAGGACGCCGTTTTGCTCTTCGACGACGACTTGGCGGGTGCGCACCGGCTTGGCCGGAAAGAGCCGCAGTTCCTCCATGCGACCGTAGCGGTTGGGAATGATGTTGATGGCCGCCGTCATCGAGGCCATCGAGAACGCGGGGTTGTGGAAGGGGTTTTGCATGAGAGGGCTCCCGGCGATCAAGCGCCACTGCGCACCAGGACACCCAGTGCTTTGAGTTGGAGGATGGCGTCTTGCTGCTCGGCCGCGGCCATGCCGGTCGGCCATTGCAGCGCGTGATCCGACACGATGGCGTGGCGGGCCACCATCAAGCCGTCGTTCCGATCGGCCAGATGGGCGTCGGCGTCTTGCATCAGAACGCCCGCGGCGTACTGGCTGCCATCGGTTGCAGACGGGTCGATCTGCTTGACCTTGCCGGTCGCAGTCACGACCCCCACCACAGCGCCCAGGGGCAAGGTTTGGCCCGCGGCGACCGTGACGCGGTCACGCGAGTACAGGTTCGGGGCCTCGTATTTGAGGAGATCCCCGAGGTTCATCGGTTCTTTGAGGACAGGCAGCGAAGTGGCCATAGCGGTCTCCGATCAGGATCAGTGCGGGGTCAGTGCTGGGCCAGGCGGCTCTTGACGGCCTGGACCAGGGGGTTGTGCGGTGAAGCGGGATGACCGGTCTGGGCTGCTGCCATCGCCGCCTGCGGGTCGATGCGGCTCACGATCTCGGGCGAGGCATCGGCCTGGGCGGCGAGCAGTTGGCTGCGCACCTGGGCCGGGGACGCCTGCGCTTCGAGAAAGCCCGCGATGAGGTCGGTGCGCCCCGCCAGCGTGCAGGTCTGGGCGACCTCAATCGCATCGGCTACGGTCATCGCCGGGGCAGCCGCCACTTGAGAAGCACTGCCAGCAGGATCAGCAACAGGCCGATCAGGAGTAACGGGGTCGGTTCGATCATTCATCAGGGACTCCATCTGGAGATTGCGACAAGGACCCGAGCGGCTTGCCGCCAGGCTCGGGAGTGGGGAAACCGATTCGAGGAGTTGTCCGAGGGCGTCATCGACGGTGCCAATGGCATCGGCCAGCCCGATGGCCAGCGCGGCTTGACCGAAGAACAGTCCGGCTTCGGTCTTGCGTACCGCCGCAACGTCCATCCCGCGGTTGCGGGCGACCGTTTCCACGAAGAGGCCGTAGATCCGGTCGACTTCCGCCTGCAAAAACGCGTGGGCTTCGTTGGTGATCGGTGCGTGGGGGTTGAGGTCGTTCTTGCGCTCGCCCGCGAACACCGCGGTGTAGCGCACGCCGTCGTGGGCATCCTTCTCGGACTGATCGACATGCATCGCGATGACGCCAATCGAGCCCACGCCCCCGGTGCGCGAGACGAACACCCTGCTCGCGGCAGAGGCCAGGGCGTAAGCGGCCGAGAACGCCATGTCGTTGGCCACCGCCCACACGGGCTTGACCTGGGTGCCGGCGCGGATGCGGTCGGCCAGATCGAACACCCCGCCCGACTCGCCGCCGGGCGAATCGATGTCGAGCAGGATGGCGGCGACCTCGGGGTTCGCCAGCGCGGCATCCAACTGCGCGGCGAGCTGGGTGTAACTCGTCAGACCGGACTCGGCCTCCAGGCCGACCGTGCGGCGGACCAAGGTGCCGTGGATCGGGATCACGGCCACCCCGGACGTCCGGACCGCCATCGGGCGCGTGGGCGCCGTGAAACCAGGCGGTGCGGCCAGTTCCGCCAAGCCCACCCGAGGGCCGAGCACGGCCAGAATCACATCGAGTTTGGGGCGATGGATCGCCAGCGGGACACCGAAAATGCGTCCAGCGAGATGAGGAAGTGGGATCAATTGGCTTACCTTCAGCGGGAAAATAGCCTTTGGAGTTCTAAAGGTTACCTTTAGTTGACCTTTAGAACCCCAAAGGTTAGAGTGTGCTCACTTAACAAAACAAGGAGCACTCAGATGGCTAAGACTTTTTTCCCCAAAGCCGACAAGATTGCGTTCGTCACAGCCAGCAAGCCCCACCCAGACAACACGCAGTACAAGATCTCTATCGGACTGGAGGACTGGGGCGGGGAAATGCACGAAGTCTTGAAGGTTCAGATGGTTTATGACGGAGAGGTTGCTGGACGTCGGAGCCCCTCGTTTCCATTGGGCACGGACGACATGCAGCGCGTGATGGCCAAGGCGCAAGAGCTCATCGCGAACCGTTAACTGACGTTCCTAGAAGCGGGTGACTCGACCTCACCGGCCGGGTTACCTTGTTCGGCTTGACCCCCATCTTTAGAAGTACGACGGGGGTCCGAGTCGAAGATCAGCCCAAGGTCGTCGGCACGCTGGTTGTCGGCGGCAATCTCTCGATCGACGTCTTCCGCGTCGTAGCCGAAGGCCGAGATCGCTTCCGAGCGGCTCATGAGACCGGCGCGAATCGCCAGCAACATCGCCTTGAACTCCTTCTCGGGATCGACCCACTGCCAGCCCTGCGGAATCCACTTCGCCTGCAGGTACTGACGCCGGCGTGCCGGTCCTCCGCGGCCGAACCCCGGTGCTTCGAGCGCTCCAGCGAGCACCGCCTGTTTCATCCAGGCGGCCCACACCGGACGGCACAGTTGATGGACCAGCACCCCGTGCTGCACCATCTCGCAGCGCCGCCGGAACTCCAGCATCCCCGCGCGAATGGACGAGTAGTTCACGCCGGTCAGATCGCCGGTCAGTTGCTCGTAGGTGACACCGATGGCGGCGGCGACCGCACGGAACTGGTTGCGCAAGAACTCCGAGTACGAGCCCCCGACATCCGCAGGGTCCGAGAACTTGATGTCCTCGCCCGGCTCCAGGATCTGAAGCGTGCCCGGCTCCAAGCCGGCCAGCGCGATGCCGTCGCTGTCGGCTGCGCCCTCGCCCATCAGGTTGTCTTCGGGGTTCTGGCGGGTCACGAAGCCGGCAAACATCGCCGCCGTCTTCTTGCGCACCAGTTCGGCGTCGTCGTACTGGTCGAGCTCGTTGAGTTTGACCAGCGCCCGAGACAGCCACGGCTCCCCGCGGATCTGACCCGGGCGCAGCACGCGGTAGAGGTGGAGGATCTCCTTGGCGTCGATGCGCACCGTATCCAGCCCACCCTGCCCGGACATCGGGGAAAGCCGCCCGTCTTCGGGGTGGGATTTATAGAGGTGGTACGCCACGCGTCGCCCGAGGGCGTCAAACTCGATCCCGGCACGCACGACGTTGCCCGAGGGCAATTCCGTGTTGAGGTTCACCGGCAGGTGCTCGGCTTCGAGCAACTGCAGTTGCAGCGGCACGACCAAGCCATCCTCCGGACGACGCGGCCGCAGCCGGATCAAGCACTCTCCGCCCTCGAGCATCGCGCGGCAGGCGAGTGCTTGCAGGCCATAGAAGTCGGTTTGCCCTGCGGCATCGGCCTCCTCGACCCAGTCGCGCCACAGCGCTTGCACCTGGGTCTTGAAGCGCTCGTCGCTCGCCAGACTCTGCGGCTTGATGCCGGTGCCGACCGCGTTGGCCACGAAGGCCTCGATGCCCGACTGCGCCCAGGCGTTGCGCCGAACCAGATCTCGGCTCTTGATGCGCAACTCGGTGCTGGTGGCCAGCAGCGCCGCCACCGCCCCCGGGTTCCCAGGCATCCAGGCGAGCGATCGACGCCCCTGCCCCGCAGCCTCGTGCACCGGCGACTTGCCGAAGATGCTGCGGATTTTGCTGAACCAGGCCATCAGAAGCCCTTCGCCGTCGTGACGCGGATCTGACGCTTCACGCGCGTGCCGGCCGCGCGGGCCAGTTCGGCCTCGACCGTACGGATGGCCGCCTGCAGTTCCTCGACCGAGCGGTACTCGACCGTTTTGTCGCCGAAGCTGACGCGGCGCTCACCCGTTGCGAGGGCTTGCTTGAGCGCGGCAAGTTGGGTTGCGGTGTAGGTCACAGAACTCCCCTGCGGTCGGCGTCTCAACCGAGCCAGCGGCTCTTGATCACGCGCCGGCCGGTGTTGCGGTTGCCAGAAACAGCAAGGCCACCGCTGAGGGTGGCCTTGTTGAGTTCGATGTCGGTGAGCGGCGGAGGCGCATCGGGTGGCGGCGCCATGCCGAGTTGGCGTTCGAGTTCGCGCCAATGGCGTTCCTCGAAGCGATCCAGGCCCGCAGCCGAAGCGGCCGCTCGGGCATACACGTAGCAGTCGAGCGCCTCGTTGCGTTCGCGCATCTTTTGCCATTCGCGGATCGGGAAACCATTCCGATCGCGCCGCGTGATCAATTGCTCGGCACAGAGTTGCTGGATGAACTCAGCGTCGATCTTCGGCAGATGGACGAAGCCCATCGGATACGTCACCGTGACGCCGTCATCCATCACATCCGCGCTCTTCCTCAGGTTGTTGTAGAACTCGAGCTTGGCGATGCCGACCGCGACGCTATAGACCTTGATGCCCCGGCGTAGCTTCTTACCCGCCTGCGAGACATCGACCGCCGTCGGCGTGCCGATCAGCGCCGCCCCGCGCGCCACACCCTTGACCGCCATCACCCGAGAGTCGCGACACGCCCGCACGAAGGCGTAGGCCTCCTGGGTGGCAAAGCCCGTGTCGAGTGCGAAGCGCGCCAGCGGCATCGTGACCCCGGAGGCGTGCGTCCAGTGCTCGGCCAGCAGTTCACCCAATCGCTTCCACACCGCGTCGCGGGCGGTGTCGCCCATCAGTACGCGGTGCTCCACCAACCAAGACGCCTTGCCCCGCCCAAAGGCCCAGATCGACGCCTCGATGCGGTCCTTCTGCACGTCGGCGCCGCCCACCAGGAGCAGCCCGCCCTCCGGGACCTGGCCCAAGGGATAGTCCTCGCGACGCTCGATGAGCCGCTGCCAGTCCGGTGCTTCGCCTTCCTCGACCCAGGTCTCCCCGAGCTCGGTGTTCTTGAAGGTCTTGATGGCGGCGGCCGATCCGGACTCCTTGCTCACCGCCGCCTCCCAGGCCGCGGCGATGTCACGCCAGCTGCGCCAGCCCACCGGACTGTAGAGGGACGACAAGTGAAAGCCCGCCGTCTTGCCGTTGCTGTCCTCGACCATCGCGCGCCACTCGCCGTGCTCCAGCATCCAGGTCTTGTGGTGCTCGGCGATCGCCGTGTCACAGCACTCGCAGACGTAGGCGGCAGTCTCCGGCTGCCCCTTGTCCCAGCGCAGCTGCTCGAAGCGCAGCCACTGCCGATGTGAGCAGTGCGGACAGGGCACGAAGAAACGGCGCTGATCGCTGGCTTCGTACTCACGCTCGATGGCGCTCGCCCCCGAGATCGTCGGCGTCGACACAATGAAGATCTTGCGCCGGGCGAAGGTGCGGGTACGCGCCTCCGCCAGGGAGATCGCATCACCCTCCCCTTCGACGTCCAGCGGATAGCCGTCCACCTCGTCGAGGAAGAGGTAGCGCACCGGCATCGAGCGCAGCCCCACCGCGCTGTTGGCACCGGTCATCACAAGCACGCCGCCGCGGAACTCCTTGGCGAGGATCGTGTTGCCCGAGTCCCGAGAGCGTGCCGGCGCGATCAGTTCAACCAGCGCCGCCGACTCCTCGATCAGCGGATCGATGCGCTGCTTGGAGTTGCGCTTGGCCATCTCCACCGTGGGCCAGACCGCCATCATCGGGCCGGGTGCGTGGTGGATGACGTAGCCAATCCAGTTCGAACCCATCTCGGTATTGTGCGTCGGGATCCAGCCCCGTCCGCACAGATACAGGTGAGACGGCGCCTCTACCGCGATACAGCGCACCGGCACAGAATCGACTGGCCGGACAGACACGACGGCACGGCGCCGGGACTTGTACGGGCGACCGTTGGCTACCGAGCGCATCCTCGCCGTCTTGCGTGCGAGCCGGAACATGGCCTCTTCGCGATACGCAGTCCAGGAGATCCGCCAAGCAGGCTGGCGCACCACTTCGCACCCGCGGATTTCGCCGTTTGACGCCTGGACACAGTAGACCGAGGGCTTATACCCCAGGCTACGCAGCAGTTCGGTGAGCCCCTGGATGAGGCGTTCGTTCGTGTTGCCGAACTCGCAGCGCTTGCCGTCAGGGGTGATGCTGCCGTCGCTGTCCATCAGCCCGCGCACCAGTTCGAGCCGCTGCGCTCGCGACCCGCGCAGATAGGCTGGCGGGATGTGCTTGTTGTCCAGCAGGTCAAGTTGCCTGAGCCGTGTCGAGAACCGCGACGCTCCGCAGGTGGCGACGGGCTTGCCTTGCTCATCACGTGTCTTGAAGGTCGGGTCGATCACCACGTTGGCACACTTGCCCTTGCGCCAGTGCGGCAGCCGAAACACCGCCTCCACGTCACACGCCTGCAAGTGCTCGACGATGTCGACGTCGTCTTCATGCATCCTCAGATGGTTCATCCAGGATGAGCCATCCCCGAGCCACAGCCCCAGCACGTAGGGGTGGATCGGCAGGATGCGATCGGGCAGTTCAACCGGCTGGCAGGTGTCGATGGTGTAGCGCCAACGCTTTCCCGCGGCCCAGCGCTCATGGCCTGACATGTCGGCGGTCGTCACGATCCGCAGATGCGCGCCAGTGTGGGAGGCCTCGCGCACCGACCAGCGATGCGGCGCGTCGGTCACGACGATCTCCCCGTCGTCAAACTCGACGGCGTAGCACTCTCGGCCGCTCATGACCTCAGAGACGCCGAGCACGCGCGTCGGCAAGCCGTCGTCGGCGAACACGTAGTCGCCCACCGCGAGCTCGCCCATCGTCGTCCAGCCGGTCGGCGTCGGAATGGGTGTATCGATCGCCAGCGGCGCACCCAGCTGCGCAGCCTTCATGAACACGACACGCTCGACCGGCGAGGTCGGCGACAAGCAGTCCATGATGGCCTTGAGGTACGGGGTGCGGCTGGTGCGCCAGCGTCCGGGCTCGGCCGAGGCCTTGCTGGAGAGCATCCGGTGGCGATCGGACCACTCGGAGACCGTCAGCAGCGGGTCGGGCATCAGCCCTTCGCGCCACGCGCGTTCGATCTCGGCGGCGCCTTCGTAATCGTGGTCCATCGTCAATCCACCCTGGGGTGCATCTCGCCCAGCTCTTGCAGGTGTTCGCGCACCGCGCTCTCCAGGGCGATGTGCATCGTGTGCGGATCGACCTCGAGCTTGGCCGCCATCTGCGCCGAGATCCGCGCGGGCCAGTTCAGCCACGCATCGCGCTCGGCCCGGGCCAGCTTGAACACATGCGCGATGGCCTGGTTGCGATCGACCAACTCGCCCTTCAGGCGCGCCAGGCGCACCTTGTTCGTCTGCGCCTTGACCACCTCGTTGACCGTGCGCGCCTGCAGCAGCGAAGTCCCACCCGAGGGCAGCGCCCCCGCCCCGTCGCCAGCACCCTCCGGCGCTGTGACCCTCACCGCTTTGGCGCGCGTGCCGGTCTTGGGCTCCTCGGAGTTGCGCGCCCACTCGCGGTCCGCGCGATCGATGTCGATCGTGCCATCGGCCTCCGGGGTAATGCGCCCGGACCGAATGGCTTTGTGAACCGCGGTGTCGCTCACGCCCCGATGGCGGGCGTACGCGCGTATCGAGATACCCATCTTGAGAACCCGCAGCCCTTTGAATCCGTTGTTCGTCCAGTCGCCAGATCGACCTCCTGAATCCGCTTGGCTTCACTCCGAAGAAGCGCGTTCATACAGATGTCATCCACGCCACTCAAGGACGAACCATGAACACCACGAACCTCGACACCCTGGCCACCAAGCTCGCAGAGGCCGCATTGACGGTGCTGGTCCGCACCTGCCGCCAGGAAGTCGCCGCCGCCAGCCATGACGAGCTCGAGGCGGCGTGTGCCGCCATGCGTGCCAAGAGCGCCCGCGTGATTGACCAGATGCTCGACGACGTGCGCGTCGCGCCCTGGGCCGCGGAAAACGCGTTTCGGTGCGCCGCCCTGGACCTGGCGCAAGAAGGGATCGCCTCGCTGCGAAACCGCTGAGACGCGAGTTGAAGCCAAGCCGAAAGCGCTTGGCTTCACCCCCGAGAAGCGCGTTCATCCCATCACACCATCCACCCCGCAGAAGGAGCCGCAACATGACCCCCACCCAACTGACCCCGACCCAACACGCAGTCCTGGCCTACGCGCTGGAGCACACCGCGGGCAAGATCGAATGGTTCCCCGAGAGGATCAACGGCGGCGTGCGCAAGAAGGTGCTCGACGGCCTCTTCAACCGTGCGCTGATCACCTCCTCCGGCACGGACTGGTTCGTTGCCGCCGAGGGCTATGACGCGATGGGCCACGCCCGCCCCGCGCCCGCGCCGGAGACCGTGCTCGAGACCGCGGAGGACATCGCGCCGGAACCGGCCGCCGAACCCACTCCTCTGGATCCCGATCCGGAGATCGAGGCCGCCGTGACGGCCGCCGAGGCCCAGTGGTCCGAGGCAAAGGACAAGCCCCGCACCCGCGAGAACAGCAAGCAGGCCGAGATCATCCGGATGCTGCAACGCGCCGAGGGCGCCACCATCGCGCAGATCTGCGAGACCACGGGTTGGCAGGCACATACGGTGCGCGGCACCTTCGCCGGCGCCTTCAAGAAGAAACTCGGCCTGAGCATCGTCTCGGACAAGGCCCAGGGCGGCGAGCGGGTGTATCGAATCGCCTGACAGTACTCAACGCAACAAGCGCGTCAGCCCATCCCAGCCATCGACGATGGGCGCGCGATCTCGGGAGTCGGTGAAGCCGACCTCCTCCAGCGTCCAGTGGCCGCGCCCGAACTGACACATGCCGCACGCGGCGACCAGGTTGATCTCGTCATTGGTCCCGCCCCGACTGTGGGGAAGGATGTGATCCAGTGTGGCGGTCAGAGCGCTCAACCCGTGGTGCTTGTCGCGGTTGGCCCGACCCCATCGGGCCACGGTCGGATACAACGCCACCAGACGCTTTCTCGCGTTGGGTGAAATGATCCGGATCTCACAGAAGCGGCAACGCCACCCATCGCGCTGATAGATGCCGTACTCCACCGAGGCACTGGGCATGCGCTGCTTGACCCGATCGGCCAGCACCGTCGTCGGCATGCGCGCCTGCCAGTGAATCGCCGGATCGACTTTGCCGGTGATGCGCTGGGCAAACTCACCAAGGACAGGCAGGTCCGCCTCGGCAATCCAGCGCTTGGCCTCATCTTCGCGCCCCTGGAGGGTGGCATCGACCGCCAGAGACAGCCAGTCGGCCGCCAGGGCCAGTTCAGGGATAGGCGGCAGGAAACACGGACGGGATCGGTCTGATGGCTGCAACATGCTGCAGATTCTGTCGCAAGGCCCTTGGCTTCTCAATCGAGAAGCGCGTTCATAGGGGCGTCCCCACCGCACACGCACCCGGAGTCGATCATGAAACCCACCCGCGCCCTCCTCGCCCACCCCAACTTCGATGCCGACGACTACGCCTACCTCAGCGCCAAGGGCTGGAGCAACGCCGAGATCCTGGCGCGCTGGACCGAGGAGGCCAAGTGCTTCAAAGGCCCCTGCCGGTGGACGGGAGAGGTCGCCCGCGCCAAGCTCGCTGCGGTCACCGGTCGTCACCACCCTGCCGAAAATGATTGAGACTGCGCTTGGCTTCAGGGGCCCGAAGCGCGTTCATGTGGGTGTCGCAACGATCCACACTCGGAGCCCACACCATGAACCACCTCAGCGCCACCGACATCTGCCGCCTGATGCGCGGGCACAAAAAAACCATCCGCGGCATCGCCACGCGGTGGAACCTCACCCAGAAGCGCGTGCGCGAGGTGCGCGCCAAGGGCGTGCAGGGTGAGCATTTCGTCACCGACTGGCTCGAGATCCTCACCACTCCGTAAAGGGTCGCCAAGCCATGCGAATATCATCATCATTCGCTTGGCTTCGACGGCCCGAAGCGCGTTACTACGGGTGTCGCAACGATCAACGCCCGGAGCCAGAGATGAACACCAACCCCGAGAACACCGTCCAGATCACCGTCGAGTTTTTCGACAAGCTCAGCGGCAAAGTGGTCTACACCCTCGCCTCCCACGCCTTCGAGAAGAACACCCCGCGCGCACGTTGCAAGTTGCTGAACGCAGCCTACAAGGTCGGCAAGATCAACTTCAGCGATCCGCACATCGCGCACCGGTTCATCGCTTGAGCAGACCGTGCGAACATGCGCAGGCGCCGCCAGCAGCCGGCGCAGAATGATTGAGATGGCGCTTGGCTTCGAAGGCCCGAAGCGCGTTACTACGGGTGTCGCAACGATCAACGCCCGGAGCCAGAGATGAACACCGCCACCCAGATCCCCGCCACCCAGAACACCACCTGGGGCTTTTACGGCGCGATGAGCGAGCACGCCGACACCGCCTGGTCGCTCGCGATGAGCGCCGTCTCGGAAGCCACGGGCCAGCCCCTCGATTCGGTCAGGGCCTTCCTCGACAGCCGCCACGGGCGCCACTTTGCGGACGATGCGCGCAACAGCCTTTACCGCGGCCAGCGCCTGGCCGACGCGATCAACGCCGCCACCCAACAGTGGATGGGCTGGACGATCGGCCGCCAGACCAGCAAGGACTACGGCATCCCGCGCGGCATGCCCTACCTGACGGGCGTTGTGATTCACAGCGAGATCGTCGAAGAATCCCTGGCGGCCTGATCAACCTGCGCCGCGCAGCCCCTCGAACGCACGACGCAGCACATAGCTTCGGATGATCGATACGACCGTGAAGATCAAGCCGATCACCAAGTTCTCGTGCAGCGTGGTGTGCAGTCCAAACAGCGGAAATACCGCCCACTGGGTCGCCACCGCCACCCCGTAACCCACCAGCACATTGGTCAGCGACTCGACCAGGGACATCTTGCGGGACTGATTCATGCGTCGGCCTCTTCTGGGTCCGCCATGATCGCCACGCCCGCCACTGCCGCCAGATCATTGAATTTGACCGCGTCCGCCTCCCGGTAGGCTTCCTGCCCAGTCCAGTCCTGCCAGCGGCGCACGATCACATCGACGTACTTCGGATCGAGTTCGATCAGCCAGCCGATGCGGCCCGACTTCTCTGCGGCGATGAGCGTGGTACCGGAGCCACCGAAGGGATCGAGCACGATGTCACCCGACCGGCTGGAGTTGCGGATCGCCCGCTCGACCAGTTCCACCGGCTTCATCGTCGGGTGCAGATCGTTCTTCTGCGGCTTCTTGATGTTCCAGACGTCGCCCTGGTCGCGATCACCACACCAATGGCGGCTCTGACCTTCGGGCCAGCCGTACAGGATGGGCTCGTACTGGCGCTGGTAGTCCGCACGCCCCAGCGTGAAGGTGTTCTTGGCCCAGATGATGAAGGTCGACCACTTGCCGCCCGCGGCACGGAAGGCCTGCTGCAGCGTATCCAACTCGCTCGACGACATGGCGATGTAGGTGGCCCCGGCGCAGCGTTCCAGCATCGGGGTCAAGGCGGCCAGCAGGAAGTCGTAGAAGCCGTCGCCCAGATTGTCGTTGAGGATCGGGCGGTCCTTGCCGCGCATCTTGTCCTTGGCGCTGTTGGCGTAGTCCACGTTGTACGGCGGATCCGTGAACACCATGTCGGCCTGGGCGTCTGCCATCAGCGCCTCGTAGCTCTTGGGGTCGGTGGCATCCCCGCACAGCACGCGATGGTTGCCCAGTTCCCAGACATCCCCCGGGCGGGAGATCGGGGTCTCACCGACCTCCGGCACGGCATCGTCATCGGTCTGACCTTCCCCATCGGGTTCGTCACCCGCCATCAGCTCGGCCAACGCGTCCGCGTCAAAGCCGGTGAGTGCCAGGTCGAAGTCATCGTCCTGCAGCGCCGCGATCTCGATGCGCAGCATCGCCTCGTCCCAGCCCGCGTTCTCCGCAATGCGGTTGTCGGCGATGATCAGGGCCCGGCGTTGCGTCGGCGTCAGATGGTCGAGCACGACCACCGGCACCTGCTCGAGCCCAAGTTTCTGGGCTGCGGCCAGTCGCCCGTGTCCGGCGACGATCACGCCATCGCCGCCCGCCAGAATCGGGTTGGTGAAGCCGAACTCCACGATGGACGCGGCGATCTGCGCGATCTGCTCGTCCGAGTGCGTGCGGGCATTACGGGCGTAGGGCACCAGTTTGTCGGTCGGCCAGCGCTCGATCACGGTAGAGAGCCAGGGCTCAGACATGGACCAGCCCCGCTTCATAGACGGTCTTGCCCAGGAGGCGCTTAGCGGTCAGCAGTTGGGTACGCTCCTGCGACACGGCCACGGCCAGGTGAGTCCAGCGACCGAACTCGTGAATGATCTGCGCACACGGCAGCCGCAGTTGATGAACGGCCTGGCACACGACCAGCGGCGTCATGCCGGGCACGATGAGGTCCGCCGCGCGTCCTTGTAGGTGGTGGCTCGTCGGACTGCCGCCCACGGCGCGATTGAGCGCCGGCGACCGATACCCCGAGGTGATCACCACCGGACGCCCCAGTTTCACACGCAACGGTTCGAGCACCGACTCACAGAGCCTGCGCAAGTTGTCGATGACCTCGGGCGTGGGCGCATTGTCGATGCCCTGGCGCGCGGCGGTCTCGGAGACCAGAAACTCGGCCAGTTCGAAGTGCTCAGACAGTTTCATGGTGCTCCTGCCGACGCTGGGCGGCGACGTCCTCAAAGGGTGCTCCGGTGGCCGCCAAGGTGACCGCCACGTCCGGATGGTTCTGCTGGAAGCGTTTGATGGCGACATCCGCGTACTGCGGCGCGATCTCGACGGTTCGGCACACGCGACCCGTCCGCTCGGCCGCCAGCATCGTCGTGCCGCTGCCGCCGAAGGGCTCGAACACGATGTCGCCGGCGTCGGTGAAGGCCTCGATCACGAACGCCGGCAGCGCCACCGGAAACACCGCCGGATGATCGATGTCCTGGCCGATCTTGCCCTTGTGGCGCATCACCCGGATCACCGAGTCGGGGATCCGGGTGTCCTGCGTCGGTTGACCTGCGTGCGTCCAACCGCCGACTTCGCCGTCCTTGCTTCGCATCGCGGTCGATGAGCCATCGGCGCGCAGGTGCGATTCCTGGCCCGCGTGCTTGCAGGGCACGATCTTGTTGGGCTTACGGCTCTGGCGGTTGAAGTGAAAAACAAATTCGAAGCTCGGCGCGAACCGCCCCGCCCAGTCGCCGGGCATCCCTGGCCCCTGGTCCCAGACGTACCACGCGAAGCGCCGCCACCCCTGGATACGCATCCAGCCGAGCCACGCGTCCCAGTACGGGATGACCTCGTTGTCGCGATGGATGAGCCCGAGATTGACCAGCACCTGGCCATCGTCACTCATCGGCAGATGGGCGAACACGCCACGCATCAAGCCGTCCCAGTCGGCGATACCGCCCGAGGTGTAGTCGCGCTGGTTGCCGTAGGGCGGGCTCGTGAAGCACAGACGCGCCGTGTCGCCCTGCATCAGCGCAGTGACGACGGATGGGTCGGTGGCGTCGCCACAGATCAGGCGGTGCGTGCCGATGACCCACACGTCACCCGGGCGGGACACCGGGACCTCCGGAGTCTCCGGCACCTCATCGGCCGCGTCCGAGTCGTCGTCATCCGACGCCGAAGCCTCGTCCTCGTGGACCGCGTCGTCCTCGAGCAAAGCCTCGAGTTCGGACTCCTCGAAGCCGGTCAGCGCCAGGTCGTACCCTGCCTCGGACAACTCGACCAGTTCGAGCGCGAGCAGGGTCTCGTCCCAGCCCGCATCGAGCGCCAGGCGGTTGTCGGAAATCACGTAGGCGCGCTTTTGCGTCGGCGACAGATGCGCCAGTTCGATGACCGGCACTTCTTCGAGCCCGAGCTTTCGCGCGGCCGCCAGGCGACCGTGGCCGGCGATGATGCCGTTGTCGCCATCGACCAGCACCGGGTTGGTCCAGCCGTACTCGACGATGCTGGCGGCGATCTTGGCCACCTGCGCCTCGGAGTGCGTGCGCGGATTACGGGCGTAGGGAATCAGCGCCTCGACCTTGCGGTACTCGACGTTGAGCGTGTTCA
>ENA-UOUJ01000136-UOUJ01000136.1-activated-sludge-metagenome-genome-assembly--contig:-NODE-136-length-63951-cov-4.394547_pt1 | contig 63951 bp, 44 predicted proteins | sample MGYA00249839_ERZ747224 | MGnify/ENA primary metagenome ERZ747224 (study PRJEB28782, sample SAMN03220277) | activated sludge metagenome | biome: wastewater; feature: sewage sludge; material...
AGCCATTTCTTCAGGTCGTGTATTAGCTCTCCACACCTGCGCCCAACTGAGGAAAAAACGTTGGTCGGGTGTAAAACCATCAATCTTTTCAGTGCTTTTTCCTTGCTTCGTTTTCTTAAACGCTTCGTAGGCAATAGCCAATCCACCGAGGTCTGCAAGGTTTTCGCCGAGGGTCAATTCCCCATTTACACGAACAGTATCCAGCACGGTATAGCTATTAAATTGTTTCACCACAACGTTCGATTTTTCGGTAAACTTTTTTGCGTCTTCTTCTGTCCACCAATCTTTAAGATTTCCATCTGCATCGTATTGACGACCCTGATCGTCAAAACCGTGCGTCATTTCATGTCCTATCACAGCGCCAATGCCTCCATAATTTACGGCATCATCTGCATCGAAATCGAAGAAGGGATATTGTAAAATTCCCGCCGGAAAAACAATCTCATTGAAGGCAGGATTGTAATAGGCATTTACCGTAGGTGGTGTCATGCCCCATTCACTTTTATCTACAGGTCTTCCAAGTTTGCTCACATTGTAATCGTACTCAAAAGCAGAGGCTGCCAGTATATTGGCAACGTAGTTATCATCAACAATCTTTAGTCTGGAGTAGTCTTTCCACCGGTCGGGGTAGCCTATTTTTTTCATAAAAGTATTGAGCTTGCCGATTGCTTTCGTTTTGGTGATTGCACTCATCCAGTCCAGGCGATTGATGCGATCTGCATAAGTGCTCTGAAGGTTATTCACCAAAGACAACATGCGCTCTTTAGCTTCCGGTTTGAAGTTTCGGGAAACATACATCTGACCTAAAAGTTCTCCTACGGAGCCATCTACCACCGCCAATACTCTTTTCCATCTTGGTCTTTGCTCTTGTTGTCCGCGAACGGTTTTTCCATAGAAATCGAAGCGAGCCTGATCAAATTGTTCGCTGAGATAAGGCGCCATATCATTTACCAGATGAAACTGTAGGTACTTTTTCCATGTTTCCAGATTGGTTTCTTTTAGTTGCCTTGCCACTTCTCTAAAAAACAAAGGTTGCCCGACAATTACTTGTCTTTGGCCTTTTACCTTCATCGTTTCCATCATCATTTGCCAGTCAATGCCAAATGTTTCCTTAGACAATTCCGAAAGATCGTATTTATTGTAGAGCTTGTAAGGGTCACGCATTTCTACGCGCGTCATTGAGGCTTGCGCCATTTTTTTCTCCAGCTCAAAAATTTGCATGGCACTTTTCTGCGGCTCGCTTATGTCCATCAATTTTAGCAGGTGTGTTATGTAGCGTTTATAGGCTTCACGAATGTTTGACGTGCGTGTATCTTCTGTGAAATAATAATCACGATCGGGTAGCCCAAGTCCACCCTGAAAAAGCTGCGGCATCATTACCGAAACATTTTTATCGTCGGGCGCTACATAAAAACTGAACACCTGTCCGATGCCCTGTGTATGCTGAAATGCAATCTCTTTCAAAACCTCCCTCGATTCTTTTATCGAAGCAATTCGATTCAAATGATTGCGCAGTGGATTAAGTCCTTGTTCATTGATCAAAGTCTCATTCATACCGCTACGATATAATGCGCCCACTCTCCAGTCCGCTGAGTTGCGATCAGCATTTCTTTGTTCGGCAGCTTCTTCAAGCAAGGTCAGCAATGCTTCGTAGTTGTTTTCCTGAAGTTCATTGAAACTTCCCCATCTCGTTTCGCTTGGCGGTATCGGATTGTTCTTTAGCCAGGAGCCATTGGCATACTGGAAAAAGTTATCTCCTGGTTTTACTGATTTGTCGAGGTTGGCGGGGTCTAATAATTTTCTGCCGGTGCTGGCAGGTGCATCTTTTTCGCCCGACCATGCCGGGTTGGTAAGTGCAAGCAATGCAGCCCCGACCAGAAGTGAGTGTTTAAGTTTCATTTCTAAAATATAGTTTGAATGATGTTGACAAATGTAGCAATTAGATTATAGCATCGGAGTTTGCTATGGGGTAAAATGAAGGGGTATATATTTTCAGTAAAAACAGTTATTTAAGCTATTCTCCTTTTGTCTCTCCGTAGTTGTTTCACCTCGCTAATGCTTGAGAAGAAATATACTTTTCCGTTTTCCAACTCACGGCAGCGGCTGCGTGTACGGTTGTGCTCTATTATTTCAAATACGCGGCCGTCTTCTATCTCAAACCAGTGTCCGGGTTCCATATCGTCAATTAGTTTGTGTCCTGGTTTTTGCTCATCGTAGCGATAAAGTGCTTTGAACAATCCTACATCTGTGCAAGTGCTTGCGGCGGGGTTGTGCAAGTAGGCAAATAAAGCCTGCTCCACATCTTTCGGAAAAAAGCCCTTTCCGATAAATGGTATCATTATATGCCGAAACTGTGTTTTCCATTCTTTGCCGTGCGGCGAAACATTGTTTTTGAAATGAACCCACACTTGCAAATGTGCTATTTCATGCAAGAGAGTGATAAGAAAACTGTAGGGATTGAGATTCACATTGACACTGATGCGGTGATAAGGCTGGTCTTTTATAGGGTGACGATAATCTCCCAACACGCTTTTGCGCTCGTGGGTAAGGGTAAGATGAATTGTATGATTTTGAAAGAAAGGAGCTACCAGATCGAACGCACCTTTCGGAATGAACTTATTGAGCAGGTATATAGTCGTTTCCTGTTTTTTCATATCACTTTGCTCCCCGTGCCAGCTTGCTTAGCATCCATGTTTCTACAACTGTATATACCGCGTATATTCCAAATAATACAAACAAACTCGGCTTATGAATATTCTTTTTGTTGAGCAGGGCATATACCAATATCGAAGCCATACATACCATCAATTTCAAAAAAGTAGCGCCGTACACTCCTCTCACAAATGCCTGCGGGCGTTCGTTAATTGTTTTAGTCACTATGAAAAAACTTGCTACCGATAAAACAGCCATCAACAGATTGCCACCCATCAAAACATTAAAACGATAATCGGGCGCATAAGTTTCAACCCCGTAAAACACAGCGCTAAGCACAGCAAACACCGCTATTATCATCACCAAAAATTTCCACTTCATTTACTTACGCTTATTTAGCTCCCGTATCAATTGCCACAGCGACACGCCCAATGCCATCAGGGGAAGCACTACCAAAAATAAAGGAATCTTCCATCCTATCCACCGAAAGTCGAGATTATAACCTACCCACACTGCCACGCCCAACATTACCATCCACTGCATTCCCAATCCCGCATAGCGCATGGCTCCGCTATATTTACTTTCCTCTTTCATCGCCGCTTTTTCTTGGTTTCCTTACCCACTGCATCTTCTTTAATTACTGCGCCGGGAGGCAATATTGAATTCATAGCTTCCCGATGTACCCGATCCATATCCAGCAGTTTTGTATCCCGAACCACATCTATTTCCCCTACTATCACTTTCCTGATATCTGTCACCATTTGTTGTTGTGCCCCTATCATATCCCGCAGCGAATCCACATCTTTTCTCAACCGTACCACTTCTCTGTGTGCGCGGTTATTTCCGTATCCCGGTATGTAATATTTTAGCGGAGTAAAAAGCAATATCATTACCGTTATTGTTACAGTTGTTACAAACAAGGTGCTGAACAACACATACATTCTTCCTTTTGTGAGGTTAAATGATCCTACCTCCTCCAGTGTTTCATCATCTATAAATACCACCCTATACGGAGCATTCAATCGCTTAAAAAACGTTGGACGTTTCGACCAGGTTGGTTTCCTTATTTTCATTGCGGCACAATTTACGCCTTTGCCATCTATCTTTTTCGGGCAGAAAAGATGATTGTAGCGCCATGAGCACTACTCCCCTAAAGCCGGAAATTGTTGGAATGTTATTCGTTCGTTTTATCGGGCTATTAACAAAAGCCGGAAGGCAACAAGTAGGGATGTGCCTATATTTGTCCACCATTGAAAACGAATAAATGAGTTTACCCTCTTTATCGCTCAGGCGTCCGGTTCTTGCTATCGTCCTGAATATTATCATCGTCATTTTTGGTGTTATTGGATTTAGTTTCCTTGGTATCAGGGACTATCCTTCTATTGACCCGCCAATTATTAATGTACGCACGTCTTATGCAGGTGCCAACCCCGATATTGTTGAGTCGCAGATTACCGAACCACTGGAAAAATCCATTAATGGTATTGCAGGGATAAAGAACATTTCATCCACCAGTGCACAAGGATCCAGCAATATTACCGTAGAGTTTGATTTGGGTATAGACCTTGAAGCTGCAGCCAATGATGTTCGCGATAAGGTTTCGCAGGCTACACGAAATCTGCCGCAAGATATTGATGCCCCACCTGTGGTATCGAAAGCAGATGCAAGCTCGTCGCCTATACTTTCCATGACCGTGCAGAGCGACACAAAAAACCAACTGGAGCTTACAGAGTATGCAGAGAATGTATTGGTAGAACGGTTGCAAACAATACCCGGCGTTAGCGGTATAAACATTTGGGGACAGAAGCGATATGCCATGCGGCTTTGGCTCGATCCGTTGCGCATGGCAGGTTATAACGTTACCTTCCAGGATATAGAGCAGGCACTCAATGCGCAAAATGTGGAATTGCCGGCCGGTAAGATTTCGGGGTATAATACAGAGCTATCGGTGCGCACTTTCGGCAGGCTGCAAACAGAAGAAGATTTTAACCGGCTGATCGTAAAGAATGTAGATGGAGCAGATATTCATTTGCGGGAGATAGGAGAAGCAGTGCTGGGTCCGGAAAATGAAGAAACTGTTTTGAAGGAAAGCGGCATTCCCATGATTGCATTGGCCGTTACACCACAACCAGGGTCAAATTATGTGGCGATTGCAGATGAGTTTTACAAACGGTATGAAGCGTTGAAGAAAGATATTCCTGCCGATTTTAAAGTGGATATCGCAATGGACAACACTGCGAACATTAAAAAGTCAATTCTGGAAGTAGAGGAAACGCTGATCATCGCGATATTACTCGTAGTTCTTATTATCTATTTATTCTTCCGCGATTGGCTTATAGCTTTCCGTCCGCTGGTTGATATTCCGGTAAGTCTTGTCGCCGCCTTCTTCATCATGTATATTTCCGGCTTCACTATTAATATTCTTACACTACTGGGAATTGTACTTGCCACCGGTTTGGTGGTAGATGATGGAATTGTAGTTACCGAGGCAATCTATAAAAAGATTGAAGCCGGTATGGAAAAGCGAAAAGCTGCGAAAGAAGGAAGTGAGGAAATTTACTTTGCTGTAATCTCCACCTCCATTACGCTTGCTGTAGTATTTCTCCCTATTGTATTTCTGCAAGGTTTTACCGGACGATTGTTCAGAGAGTTTGGAATAGTGGTAGCTGGTGCAGTGTTAGTGTCAGCATTTGTGTCTCTGACGCTCACGCCGGTTCTTAACGTTTATCTTACCAAAAAGAACCATAAACCGTCTAAGTTCTATTTGCGTACCGAACCGTTTTTTCAGGGAATGGAGCGTTTGTACAAAAAAGCACTTGTATGGATAATGCGGAAGAAGTGGGTAGCAATAACCGGAATGGTGGTTTCATTTGCAATGATCTTTTTCTTTGGAAGTATGCTGCAAAGCGAACTGGCACCATTGGAAGACAGAAGCCGTTTTAGAATGCAGGTGTCTGCGCCGGAAGGAACTTCCTATGATGCGATGGATAACTATATGAACCAACTGGTAGAGACAATTATAGATTCTGTACCGGAGCGTCGTGTGGTGTTGTCGGTAACTGCTCCGGGCTTTACGGGTTCAGGGGCTGTAAACACAGGCTTCCTAAATGTTCGTCTTGCAGAGCCAAACGAGCGGGAACGCAGTCAGAATGAAATTGTACAAGCTGTAAATCGTCAAACAGCAAAGCATAATCTGGGTCGCGCATTTGCTATTCAGGAACAGACCATTTCCGTGCAGCGTGGTGGAAGCGCTTTTCCTGTGGCGTATGTTTTGCAAAACATAGATTTTGAAAAACTCACAGCAGTGTTGCCACAGTTTCTTGATCTCGCAAATGCAAATCCTACTTTTCAGGGAGTAGATGTAGATCTGAAATTTAATAAACCAGAACTTACCATTTCTATAGACCGTGCGAAGGCATCGCAACTTGGAGTTTCGGTTGCAGATGTTTCTCAAACCATTCAACTTGCCCTTAGCAACAGACGACTTGGATATTTTACAAAAAGCGGAAAACAGTATCAGGTAATTGGACAGGTAGATAGAAGTGAGCGGGATGATCCGAACGATTTGAGCAGGTATTATGTACGCAGCAGCAACAATGAATTAATCTCGCTGGAGAATCTTATTGTAAAGGAAGAAACAACGAGTCCTTCGCAAATCTATCATTACAACAGATACAAATCTGCAACTATTTCTGCCAACCTTGCTCCGGGTAAGACCATCGGTGACGGCATTGTAGCAATGAATCAGATCTATGCACAACTGCAACAAAAGAAAGTGATTGATGAGTCTTTTACCACATCGCTGGCTGGTTCATCAAAAGATTATCAGGAAAGCTCGTCCAATACTTTGTTTGCCTTCCTTCTTGCACTTGTGCTTATTTACCTGATTCTTGCCGCACAGTTTGAAAGTTTTGTTGATCCGCTCATTATCATGCTTACCGTTCCGCTTGCTATTGCCGGTGCAGTATTGTCGTTATGGCTTTTTGGGCAAACAATGAATATTTTCTCTCAAATCGGTATGATTATGCTGATAGGAATAGTTACCAAAAACGGAATTCTGATTGTTGAGTATTCCAATAAGATCAGAGAAAAAGGTGCATCGGTGGTGAAGTCTGCAATCTATGCGAGTTCCATGCGTTTGCGGCCTATTTTAATGACGAGTCTTACAATGGTGTTTGGTGCTTTGCCACTTGCATTATCTATTGGCGCAGCATCTACCAGTCGTATTCCGTTGGGAATAGTAATAGTAGGAGGGCTTTTATTTTCGTTGATATTGTCACTTTTCATTGTGCCTGTGATGTACACGTTCTTATCGAAAAGGAAAGTGAAAAAGGTTACCGCAATTGAAAAACTGGGTGATTAGCATGAGGAGTGTTTTTTTGTTTTTTTGTTTCTGTGTTTTTTCGTTGGCTGCATATTGCCAAACGACTGGCGAACGATTAACCTTGGAGGACGCAATTGCCCGCGCGCTTGAGCACAACTTCGACATTCGTGTAGCAGATGTTGTGGCGCAGCAAGCGGCTGTAAATAACGCGGCCGGTAATGCAGGACTTTTTCCTAACCTTAGCGGTACTGCGGGAATGAATACAGGCTCCGCAAATACCAGAATTGAATTTGCCGACGGACGGATACAGGAAGTAAACAATGCACAAACGCTGAGTTATAACGCGGGGGTAGTTGCAAATTATACGGTATTCGCGGCGGGACGTGCCTGGCTGATAAGAAAGCAGTTGCGTGCAAACGAGCAACTGGCACAGGTGCAGGTAAGAGAACAAATGCACCGGCAGGTTTCGCAAGTCATCCAAACTTATGCGCGGGCAGTTTGGCAGCAGCAACAAAGCATAGCGATTGACACAGGACTTGCGCTTGCACAGGTGAGAATGATGTTGAGCCGCGTAAAGTTTGAAACCGGTTCATCGGCAAAATTTGATTTTTTGCAGGCACGGGTTGACTACAATGCAAGACAGTCAGATTCATTAGCGCAGGTTGCGGCGCTCAATACTGCTTTTGCGGACTTGAATTTATTGATGGGTCAGGATCCTTACAAAACGTATGACCTCGACGACACGCTCGAAGTGAATATTGCACTTGTTCCTTCCGACCCTGACAGACTTAGAAGTACGAATCCGACCATTGACATAGCTAGAAGGAATGTGGAGATCGCTGATCTTGACCGCAGAATTTCACGAACTTTTTTGTTACCATCTCTTGATTTGAATGCCGGATATAATTATAATCGTTCCCAAAGTCAGGCTGGTTTTGCGCTGTTTAATCGCACTTTTGGGCCTACCGGTGGCGTGGGTTTGAATGTTCCGATTTTTCAAGGTGGAAATTTGAGAAGACAGGTGAAAGTTGCTGCACTCGAAAAGCTACGTCAGGATATTCTATTTGCAAGACAAAACACAGAGATAGCCCGCCAATACCGAAGTGCGTGGAAGGATTATGAAATGTCGGTTGCATCGTACAGGCTTGAAGAAGAGAACATCAACTATGCAAAGGAAAATGTAGATATTCAGAAGGCGCGTTTTCGCGTAGGAATAGCTACTACACTGGAGACACGCGAAGCAGAAAATAGCTATGTGCAGGCACTGATCAGGCTTTATACAGCAGCCTACAATCTGAAAGTAAATGAGACGCGTGTGTTGGAATTAGAAAGCAGGCTTGTGAAATAATTGCTGAATCGTCTTATTTTTAGGTATGGACATCAGAGAACCCGCAATAGCATACAGCGAAAGAAAATACACCATTGAAGAATACCTTGAGATGGAAAATACTTCAACGGAAAAGCATGAGTATTATCAGGGCGAAATATTCACAATGTCCGGCGCGAAGATGACGCACAATATGATTAGTGTAAATGTGCTTGCATCTCTGCACACCAAATTGCGTGGCTCATCTTGCAGACCATTTAACAGCGATCAGCGCATCCATATTCCGAAAAACAGCCTTTTTACTTATCCCGATATTTCTATCGTTTGCGGTAAGCCGGACACAAGGAACGATGATGAATGGAATCTGCTGAATCCGACTGTACTCATAGAAGTGTTATCGCCTTCAACCAGAAATTATGATCGCGGAGAAAAGTTCAAACTGTACCGGGATATTGAATCGTTGAGAGAGTATATTTTGATAGACTCCAAAACAGTTTGTGTCGAGGACTTTTACATCAATGAAAATGGTAATTGGGAACTGCAAGAATATCGGTCATTGATTGATATACTCCGCTTCCATTCCCTGAAGACCGAACTTGCACTGTCAGCAATTTATGAAGGAACCAAGCTGGTGGTTTAAGATTTCTTTTTCACTTTTCCTCCACCCGCATAAATTTTCTTCCAATAATTGTCTTTGATATTACTGATATGGACACCCTTTCCTTTTGCAGAATGCACAAAGTATCCATTCTTCAAATACACACCTACATGGCTGGGGTCATCCTCCTCTTGAAAGTACACAAGATCGCCCTCTCTTAATTTTCTTTTACGTTTAAAATTCTTTGTGGTTTCATGCAATGTCGCTACAGTCCGCTTTACTTCCATTCCATAAACTTTGTTGTAGAGAATTTTCGTAAATCCACTGCAATCAACCCCCTTCTTTTCGTTGCCTCCCCACTTGTATTTTACGCCATACCAATCGTCAATAAAATAATAGAGTTGTTGGTTCTTAATCTTTCGTGGTTTCGTTTCAAGGATGGCGGCGTATTTCTTTTTCAGTTCTTTTTTTGAAAGCGGTTTATTCGCAGTTCCCTTTTTCGACGAATGGCAGGAAGTGAAAATTATTAGTGTTGCCAGCACTAAGCAAGTAAAGAAACGGAGTTTCCTGAAGCGTTGCATTTCGGGGTTTTTATAAAAATAAAAAACCTCGCTGATTTGCGAGGCTTGCTTTTATACATGTTGTTTGAAATATTCCAACGTTCTTTTCAATCCTTCTTTCCTGTCCACTAAAGGTTCCCATCCAAGGATTTCTTTTGCTTTTGAAATATCAGGTCTGCGCTGTTTAGGATCATCTTGCGGTAGAGGTTCATAGACGATCTTTACCTTATTTCCTACCAATTCTACCACTTCTTCTGCAAACTGTTGTAAAGTGATCTCTACAGGATTTCCGATGTTCACCGGCTTATGATAATCTGAAAGGAGCAAACGATAAATGCCATCCACCAAATCGTCGCAATAGCAGAACGAACGTGTTTGTGAACCGTCGCCAAACACCGTTACATCTTCGCCTCTCAAAGCCTGACTCATAAATGTTGGCAATGCACGACCATCATCGAGGCGCATACGTGGACCATAAGTATTGAAGATGCGAACGATTCTTGTTTCTACACCGTGGAAATTGTGATAAGCCATCGTGATAGATTCCATGAAACGCTTTGCTTCATCATACACACCACGCGGGCCAATCGGATTCACATTTCCCCAGTATTCTTCGGTCTGCGGATGTACTAACGGATCGCCATAAACTTCAGAAGTAGAAGCAACAAGAATGCGTGCGCCTTTCGATTTTGCAAGACCTAAAAGATTGTGCGTTCCCAACGAAGAAACCTTCAACGTCTGGATTGGCATTTTCAGATAATCAATTGGAGACGCAGGCGATGCGAAGTGCATAATGTAATCGAGCTTGCCGGGAACATGCACAAATTTTGTTACATCGTGGTGGTGAAATTCAAATTCTTTGAGCGGAAAAAGATGCTCTATATTTTTGATGTTTCCGGTCAGCAAATTATCCATGCCGATCACATAATGACCTTCTTTCAAAAAGCGGTCGCAGAGATGTGAACCAAGAAAACCTGCAGCGCCGGTGATGAGTACACGCTTCATTTAGTTGTTAGTTGTTGGTTGAGAGTTGTTAGTAGTGCCCTGAGAAATTTGCCTTTTACCTTTTGCATTTTTTTGCCCTTTTTCCTTTTGCATTTTACAATGACACACCTTCTAATCAATATTTCCCCTTTCTCTTACTAGGCGTTCTGGTGTGGCAGCTTCGTAGCGAATTTGGCTATGAACCGTTTTTCGTCCGATAGACTCATAGTAAAATGGAAGTGTTTCCATTTTTTCAAGTGTATAAACATTACGTCCGTCGAAAATAGCAGGATGGCGTAAAGTTTCTTCAATGCGCTTGAAATCAGGATTACGGAATTCGCTCCATTCGGTTACAATAATTAAGGCATCGGCATTTGTAAGCGCGTCGTGCATGTCCTGAGCAAAATAAACAGCGTCACCAAATATGCGACGTACATTTTCCATCGCTTCAGGATCGAATGCGCGAACGGTTGCCCCCGCTGCTGTAAGTTCTTTAATTAATTCACAAGCCGGTGCTTCACGGATATCATCTGTTTCCGGTTTGAAAGCAAGTCCCCAAATTGCGAATGTTTTTCCGGTAAGTTCGTTGCCGTAGTATTCCTTAATTTTTCTACCCAATACAGTTTTCTGACGGTCATTTACCTGCACGGTTGTTTCTACCAGTCTAAAGTTGAACTCATGATCGCGGGCGGTTTTTGCCAAAGCCTGTACATCTTTAGGAAAACAACTTCCCCCATATCCCACACCCGGAAAAAGAAAACGTTTACCAATGCGACTATCACTACCCATGCCCACGCGAACCCAATCAACATTTGCTCCTGCTTTTTCACACAGCAGTGCCATCTCATTCATAAAGGAAATGCGCATGGCCAGGTAAGCATTAGCAGCATACTTTGTCATTTCAGAAGAACGCTCATCCATGAAATAAATAGGATTGCCCTGGCGAACGAACGGTTGATACAACTCGTCCATTAGCTTTTTTGCACGTTCGGAAGAAGTACCTACCACTACACGATCGGGTTTCAAAAAGTCTTCTACTGCTACACCCTCCCGCAAAAACTCAGGATTCGATACAACATCAAATAAGTCTCTGTCGAGATTCAAAGCAAGCACGCTTGAAACCTTTTCAGCAGTGCCTACAGGAACTGTGCTTTTATTTACAATTACTGTGTATTCAGTAATCATATTGCTCAATTGTGCCGCAACATCCAGCACATATTGAAGGTCTGCTTCGCCGTCTTTTCCGGGAGGAGTAGGGAGGGCAAGAAAAATGATCTGAGCATCTTTTATTCCTTCGGCAAGTGAAGTGGTAAAGCTGATACGCTTCTCTTTAATGTTACGTTCCAAAAGGTTTTCAAGCCCTGGTTCATAGATCGGAGTTTTACCTGCGCGTAGCTGGTTTATTTTTTCTTCGTTGATGTCAATGCACATCACGTTGTTACCAGTCTCAGCAAAACAAGTTCCTGACACAAGACCAACATATCCGGTTCCGATGATTGCAAGTTGCATAGTGTGATTTAAAAAATTTTGCGCAAACCTACATGAAAAACGTCAGGAAACATAGTGGTTGTGGGTAATATTGAAGGGCACCACTTACTTAAATTACACCAGACAGACTGGCAAGAATTATCTCACACGCCTCCTTTATTTCCTCCTCCGATATGGTCAAAGGTGATGCAATACGAATACAGTCTGCTGCAAACAAAAACCAGTCAGAAAACAATCCTTTCTCTAAGCATTGGTTCAGTACCTGCATTACCATCTCTGAATTTTCAAGTTGCACTGCAATCAATAATCCATTACTTCTTACCGCTTTTATTTTTTCATGTTGTAGTAGTGAAACAAATAATTGTTCTTTACCCCCTACATTGTCAATTACTTTTTCTTTTAGCAGCAACTCAAATGCAGCTTTGCCAGCAGCACAACAAACGGGATGTCCACCAAAAGTGGTGATGTGTCCCAGCACAGGATTGTGAGTTAGCGATTGCATATTATGATGTGATGAAACAAATGCTCCAAGCGGCATTCCTCCGCCAAGCGCTTTACCGAGAAGAAGAATATCGGGTATTACCTCGTAATGCTCAAAACTCCAAAGTTTGCCCGTTCTGCCGAAGCCGCATTGAATTTCGTCGAGTATCAATAATGTACCTGTTTCATTGCATTTGGCTCGTACATTTTTCAGCCAATTATTTTCGGGTGCAATTACGCCTGCTTCTGCTTGTATGGTTTCAAGAATTACACAAACGGTCTGCTCATTAATTTTATCAATCAGTTCCTGCGAATTATAATCATAATGCCACACACCGGGCATCAACGGACGAAAAGCATTGCGCCAGTATTCATCACCCATTACAGCAAGTGCGCCGGTTGTATTGCCATGGTAGCTTTTATTGCACGCAATAATATTCGTCCTTCCGGTTACTCTTCTTGCAAGTTTTATTGCACCTTCTGTTGCCTCGGCACCGGAATTGGTGAAATAAACGCAGTCAAGCTGCGATGGTAAATGTTGCGTAAGAAGATGGGCATATTCCACTTGTGGCGATTGAATTAATTCTCCATACACCATGATGTGCATGTAGGCTTCCGCTTGTTTTTTTACAGCCTCAACTATTTCTTGTCGTCCATGTCCCAGATTGCAAACGCTGATGCCGCCAATTAAATCCAGGTATTTTTTCCCGTCAGCATTCCATAAATAATTTCCTTCTGCGCGAACAATATGCAAGCCTATGGGAGCAGGCGAAGTTTGGGCTATGTGTTGTTGAAATAATTGGCGAATGTTCATGGTGCAAAGGTATTCTGAAGTGTTTTTGAAAAATGGAAAGCGAGTGATTAATGATTTAGTAAAGAAAAAACAACCATTCGGTTAAGTTCAGGTAAGAATTAATATTCGGGTAACATTCATTTCATTCTTCGGTAACGTTGCGTTAAAGCAGTGGTAACATAGCAATGGGAATTTTGCATTTAAATAAATGGTGTATGCGCATTATTTCAATGCTGTTGTTTTTCTTTTTAACAAGTGTAATTTCTTTTGCCGGAAAAATAACAGGAAAAGTGTCTGATGAAAAAACAGGCGAACCCTTAATTGGTGCAACTGTCCTGATAAAAGGAACTGCTAATGGAACTGCCACCGATGTAGATGGAAATTTCATTCTTACCGCAGATCCACGCACTCATACTTTGGAAGTGAAGTACATTGGCTATCAGTCGAAAGAGATTGATGGTATTGTTATAAAAAGCGATGAAGTGGTTACTGTAAACATTGTTATTGCTGAAGCAACTTCTACGCAACTAAACGAGGTAGTAGTTCGCTCTTCTCTGAAAAAGGAAAACATTTCTGCACTGTATGTGATGCAGAAAAATGCAGTTTCTGTTTCCAGCGGCATTTCCGCAGATATTATTCAACGTTCTCCCGATAGAAACACAGGCGAAGTATTGAAACGTGTAAGCGGTGCAAGTATTCAGAACGGAAAATTTGTGATCATTCGCGGATTGAGCGAACGCTATAACGCCGCAATGATAAATGGTGCGCAAATGCAAAGTACCGAGCCAGACAAAAAAGCTTTTTCTTACGATGTTATTCCTTCCAATCTTATTGACAATATCATCATCAGCAAAACTGCCTCTGCCGATCTTCCGGGCGACTTTGCAGGTGGCGTTGTGCAGGTGCTTACCAAAGATGTTCCTGATAATAGTTTCTTCAACGTAGGTGTGGGATTAGGTTATAACACGCAAGCCACACTTAAAAATACCTATGCAGCAGATCGTAGCACAGGTGAAAATTTAGGACTTCGCAACAGTAAAAACGAATTGCCCAATTCATTTGGCAGCAGCGTGCAATATTATCGTGGACTCACAACCGATCAAAAGTTTCTTGTAGCCACTGAATTGAAAAATAATTACAGACAAAATGAAATAACTGCATTGCCGAACATGTCATTGCAACTATCAGCAGGGGATGCAAGAAGGTTTAGAAATGGCTCCAAACTCGGAACCGTTTTGGGTTTGTCTTACCGAAACAGTTATAATGAATCGCCCAATTTTTACCGCTCAACATGGGGTGCAAATGGCTCCCGTGAAAACGGCGTAGCTACAGAAGAGCGCTGGACGAAATTTACCTCGGCTCTTTCGGGACTTGCCAACTTCTCTTATGTTGCCAACAAGTCAAAATATTCACTGCGCAGCATATTCAATTCTATACACGATGATGTGAATTACTCCAGACACGGTTTTTCTTACGGAGGCACGAACAACTTTGCAACACTCTATTCTACCGTTCCGCTCGATCGTCAATTGGTGAGTACACAATTGGATGGTGACCACGCTGTAGGTAGCAGAAATATCAAGGTCAACTGGAATCTTAATTATGCTTTGTTGTTTGCCACACAACATGATTTGCGTTCGGTAGGTTTTGCGCAAAATGGCAAGCAGGTAGGAGAAAATAAATGGGTTCCAGATGAGAATGCGCCGGTGCAAGTAAATGAAAGAAATAGCCGTCGGTTTTTCAGTGACCTTACCGACCATAGTTTTGGTGGAAATGCAAGCACGATCATACCATTTATTTTGTTCGGACAAAAGCAATCATTAAAAGCTGGTTATCTCGGACTTCGCAAAACGCGGGAATTTAACGCGCGTATTTTTCAATACCGTCCTGGTTTAAATCATGTTAGCAAAGAAGGTGGTCTTTACTACGAGATATTCGATCGTTCCAATATCAATAACACTGGTTTTGAACTGGAAGAAATTTCCAACCCCACCGACAGATACGATGCAAGCTCTATGCTTCATGCAGGCTTTTTGATGTTCGACAATCACATTAGTGACGCGTGGCGTATTTCATGGGGCGTTCGTTATGAAACTTACGAGCAAAATCTCCGCGCCGTAAATATGTCGGGGACAAAAATTAATCAGACCGATGTATTTGCTGATTGGTTGCCATCAATGAATTTATCTTATAGTCCATCTGAGAAAACGAAAGTTCGTTTCAGTGCTTCGCGTACGGTTAACAGACCTGAGTTTCGTGAAATCGCTCCCTTTATGTTTGTTGATTTTGAGAACAACTGGCAGATCACAGGTAATCCAAACCTGAAGCGTTCGAACATTACCAACCTCGATGCGCGCTATGAGTATTATCCGGGTGCGGGTGAAGCCATCACAGCAGGTGTGTTTTACAAGCACTTTCAAAACCCGATTGAAAACAGAATGGATGATCAAAGCAATCTTGATCTGATGATTTTCGGAATCAGGAATGCGCCTTCTGCAAGAGCATTTGGTGCAGAGCTTGAGGTGAGAAAAAATCTTTCTTTCGTATCTGAATCATTGGAGAATTTTATAGTCGGGGCAAACCTTACTTATGTAAACTCGCGTGTGAATGTGGACTCTGCAGGATTCGGGGTAACAAAAGCACGACCGCTACAAGGTCAATCTCCCTACCTGATTAATTTCTCGGTGCTTTACAACGAACCAAAAACAGGACTTGGCATTAGTGCATTGTACAACCGAATTGGTGATAGAATTTATATTGTGGGCAGTCGGGATATTCCTACCACCTGGGAACGCGGACGTGATGTAATAGATTTTCAGATCAGCAAGCCGTTGTTGAAAAAACGTGCGGAAATCAAACTTACCATTAGCGATCTGCTCAACCAGAACTACATGTTTTACTGGGCTTACGACAACAACAATCGTTACGACGTAAGTGCAGACCGAGTATTTCAGCGTTACAATCTGGGCACTACATTCACGCTCGGCTTCACGTACAAATTCGGGAAATAAACAGCGTTCTTGATTACATGCACAATGAGTCACTACATCTGGTGACTCATTTTTTTTGCGCCACTGCTTTACTTAACACACAGATAATGCAGTGGTAAAATACCCGTAACATCCCCCAGATACTTTTGCCGCAAATAAAACAACATTATGAAGTTGCAAAGAATTTTGCCATTCCTATTTACAGGCGCTCTTGCCACAGGTGCTATCGTTGGTGTATCATCATGCAATAAATCAGATGACGACAAGCCACCGGTAGTTACTGGTGCCGGCGAACTAAAAGGAGACATTTCAGGGAACCGAGTTTTAACCGCAGATTCTGTGTACACGATCAAGGGCTATGTATATGTAAAAGATGGAGGAACGCTAACTATACCTGCTGGTACTATTCTCAAAAGTGATGTAATAGAGAAAGCAGCGATAATTGTAGAAAGAGGGGGTAAGATTATGGCTGAGGGCACAGCCCAAAAGCCAATCGTATTTACTTCTGGTGCGCCAAAAGGGCAACGCCGTCCGGGGGATTGGGGCGGTGTCATCATTCTCGGTAAAGCGCCTACCAATCGTTCCACCGAACCCACTATTGAAGGTGGTGTAAACCGTCAGTACGGTGGAAATGATGCGAACGATAATTCTGGTGTGATGAAATATGTGCGTATCGAATTTGCAGGTATTGCAGCCGCGCCTGGTTCTGAAATTAACGGACTTACCCTTGGCGGTGTAGGTGCGGGTACAACTATTGAAAACATCATGGTTTCTTATGGTAACGACGATGCTTACGAGTTTTTCGGCGGCACAGTAAACGCAAAAAATCTGGTTGCATTTGCTAACTCTGACGATGATTTCGATTTCGATTTCGGATATGTTGGAAAGCTCCAGTATGGACTTGCTATAAAACATCCTCAGTATGCTGATATTGGTGATGCTTCAAACGGTATAGAATGTGATAACGATGGTACAGGTACAAACGCTACTCCATTCACACATCCTAAGATTTCAAACTTCACATTTGTGGGTCCAAACAACCGCGCGAACACACAATCAAACCACAACTTCGCTAACCGCTGGAGACGTTCTACTCATTTCACTTTGCGTAACTCAGTGATGATTGGCTGGCAGAAAGGTGGTTTCTCTGTTGAATCATCTGAAACAGGATCAAGCTACACTAATGGGACAAGCGAATTCAAAAACAACCTGGTTCATGCTATTACAAGACCTTTCTACGGAAACTCAGGTTCTGGACTTACAGACTCTGCAGTGCTGTCAATTGCAGTTGCCTCTGGTTCTTCAAAGCTTGATAGCGCAAATGCTGCTCAACTAACTAATCCATGGTCTCTGACCGCTCCAAACTTTACACCTCTTGGCAGTTCTCCCGCAGCAACCGGTGCAAGCTTTGCAGGAATGGATGCGTGGTTTACACAAGTAACTTTCCGCGGTGCCATCGGTTCTGCTGACTGGACACAAGGCTGGACGAACTGGGATCCAAACTATACTGATTATTAATCGTCGTTTCCATTAATTAAGAAAGCGCTCTGAATTATTTCGGGGCGTTTTTTTTCTTCTTGTAAATTCGCTCTGGAAAATTATGGGTGAACTAATACTTCAACTTTCTTATAGCCTTGATACGCTTCCACAGCAAATGCAACGTTTCTGGAACTGCGCACATTCTCACCGCGTGTTGGCTTTTCATGGAGAAATGGGTGCTGGGAAAACTACTTTCATTCGCAATTTATGTCGGTTGCTTGGAGTAAAAGATGCGGTCAGTAGCCCCACGTTTGCGCTCATCAATGAATATCATTTTTTGGAAAATGGCAAAGACAAAACCATTTATCACATGGATTGGTATCGTTTGCGCGATGCTGAAGAAGCAATTAATGCAGGAATTGAAGACGCGCTGAACACTACCGATGCTTATTGTTTTGTAGAATGGCCGGAAAAGGCTGATGTTTTATTGCCGCGCCCACACTTGCGGGTAGAAATAGAATGGGTAAGCGATACGGAAAGAAATATGAAACTTATTGTAGAAGAATAATCGCTTCATAATTTACTCCTTACCATTTTAACTATTCCCGTTTCAACCTGTCAACTAATCAACCTATTAACTAATCAAACTCTCAACTTATCACCCTACCAACCGCCCTCCTCAACCTTTTAACTAATCAACTCACCAACCTCTCAACTTAACTCTTTATCTTTCCGCCATGCATTTGACGAGTGCATTACTGGGCGGGCTTTTGCTTGGCATGTTTATGGCGATTTCGGTAGGACCTACTTTGTTTGCAGTTCTTCGTTACAGCCTGAACCATAGCTACAAAGCAGGTTTGGCTTTTGTTTTAGGCGTATCTATCAGCGATGTAATTTTCGTAACTGTAGCCAACGTGGCCACTCCCTGGCTGCAATGGCTGCATCAGTTTGCCCGTCCGTTAGCATATAGCGCATCAGCATTACTCATTGTAGCGGGGCTTTATGGTGCCATTAAAAAGCAAAAACCCAAAAAAGATACTGAGCAAATTCTTAAAGTCAGTAATGCCCAGTATTTTAAAATATTGATGAGCGGTTTTCTGATCAACACATTGAATCCCGCTCTTATTTTCCAATGGATAGTAGCTGCTACCGGCATGGCTGCGGAAACAGGTGCGTATCGTTTCGTGTTTTTTGGTTCTTGTCTCGGACTTGTATTGGGTATAGATGTGCTTAAGGTTTTTCTGGCAGATAAAATTCGCCGGAGACTTACTATTCGGAGAATTATGTTGCTGCAAAAAATATCCGCCTTAATGATTTTTGCTTTTGGGGTAGGACTGCTTGTGCTCACCATCATGAATGTGGAATTACAGCCTCCAAATGCCAGCCAATCGGGCGATAAGATTTATCCAACTTCTACTGCCTTAAACGTAGTTAAAGCTTAGTATCTTTGCCGCCTCATGTCCGACGCTATACGCCACGAATGTGGACTCGCATACATCCGTCTTTTAAAACCTCTGGCATATTACCACCGAAAATACGGAACGGCTTTCTACGGTCTCAATAAGTTGTATCTCCTTATGGAGAAGCAACACAATCGTGGGCAAGACGGAGCAGGAATTGCTACAGTAAAACTTGATATTGCCCCTGGTCATCAATTCATGTATCGCCAGCGGCAAAGCGGCGCAGGAGCCATCTCCCATATTTTCCAAAATCTCAATCAGGAAGTAAGTGAGATGGAAAAAATGTATCCTGATTTTCGTAAGCATCCGGGTTTGATGAAGGGATACATGCGTTTTATGGGAGAAGTGATGTTAGGGCATCTCCGCTATGGAACCCAGGGAAGAAATAACGTAGAATTTTGTCACCCGTTTCTGAAAACGAATATTAATCCAACGCGTAATCTTTCGATGGCGGGCAACTTCAATCTGATAAATACAGATGAATTATTTGCTATTCTCGATGCCCATCCTACTACATCCATTCGTGAAAGTGATTTGGGCGCAATGATCGAAATGGTGAATTACTATTTGTGTCTTGCCGATGAAACTGATCCGCAAAATCTGAATCTGGAAGGTGTGTTGAAACAAGCTGCTTCTCATTTTGATGGTGGTTATGTATGTGGTGGCTTAATAGGCAATGGCGACAGCTTTATCTTGCGCGATCCAAACGGCATTCGTCCAGGATATTTTTATAAGAACGATGAAATAGCTGTTGCGGCTTCAGAACGTCCGGCTATCATGACAGCATTTAATGTTGCCTTTGAAGATGTGAAAGAAATATCGCCGGGTCATGCCATAATCGTAAAAGCAAACGGAGCATTTAGCCATGCCGAAATATTGGCTGAACGAGAAAGAAAATCCTGCAGTTTCGAGCGCATTTATTTTTCCAGAGGCAGTGATGCAGAAATATACAGGGAGCGTATGCAGCTCGGCAGAAACCTTGCCGACAAAGTGCTGCACGCGGTGGACAATGATTTAAAAAACACAATCGTTTCCTTTATTCCCAATACAGCAGAGACCGCTTTTTATGGATTGATAAAAGGTTTGGAAGATTATCTGAATGAAACAAAAATTCAGAAAATTACCACCCGCAATCTTTCTGAAGAGGAAATGAAAGAATTGCTACATCGCAGAGTGCGTATTGAAAAGATAGCCATCAAAGATGTGAAGATGCGCACATTCATTACCGAAGATGCTTCGAGAGATGAAATGGTACAGCACGTTTACGACATTACTTACGGTACTGTGCGAAGCGGAGTTGATACGCTTGTAGTGATTGATGATTCCATTGTTCGCGGCACTACACTAAAACAAAGTATTATTAAAATGCTCGACAGGCTTGGGCCTAAGCGCATTGTTATTGTTTCCTCAGCCCCGCAGATTCGCTACCCCGACTGCTATGGAATTGATATGAGCCGGATGGGAGACTTTATTGCTTTTCAGGCGGCAGTAGAGCTTTTGAAAGATCGCAACAAGCAAAATATTCTGGAAGAAGCTTACCAAAATTGTTTGCAGGCCGAAGCCGATAATAAACTAAACGAACAAAATTTTGTAAAAGCAGTTTACGATACTCTTACTCCCGAAGAGATCAGCAAAAAGATTGCATTCATGTTGTGTCCTGATGATGTGAGTGCAACCGTAGATATTATCTACCAATCAATAGAAGGACTGTATGATGCTTGCCCGAACAACAAAGGCGACTGGTATTTTACCGGAAATTACCCTACACCTGGCGGCAACCGTGTAGCCAATCGTGCTTTTATGAATTATATGGAACGGAAAGAAGGGAGGGGATACTGATTTGGTTGGAAGGGTTGGAGATAGTTGGAAGTGTTGGAGAAGTTGGAAGTGTTGGAGAAGTTGGAAAGGTTGGAAAAAGTTGGATTGTTGGAGAAGTTGGAAGGCTGTTTTTTAGTTTAACATTTAAAGAGCATAATAAACTGGTGATTGGAACAATTGTTTTTGTTTTAACCAGAAATAACAAAATAGTGCAGGGAATATTAGCCTTGCTGTGAAAAGGAGGAAGAAGATGTTGAGTATCACAAATAAAGAGCAGGAAGAATGTAAGGTGTGGGTGATTGATTGCCGTGGTTACATTCATTATCAGGCAGACCTGAAGCCCAATGAAAAACTCGATTTAGATTTGAAGGGATTAGTGTTTGGTATTTATAGAATGATCTTTAAATCGGAAAACACAAGTTTTATTCAGGAGTTTGTGAAATACTAATACACAGCTTTGCTACAGGAGCAATTTTGCAAACGAAAATGGAGTGGGCATTATTTCTTTTCCGCCAGTTTTTTCAATTCCACTTTTATCTCGTACAAAGATCGCGACATTTCCTGCAAGGGAATTTCTGATTGAGGAAGGCTATCGCTGATATAATTCACAAACCCCCAAACTTCCAGAATGTCGGCAACATTTACCTCATACGGTTGGTAAATAGAATTGAGTGAACGAAGCAAAAATGTTCTGTTGGTGCTGATTAAATTGGTTACTAATTTGAAAACAATTCCTTCATCTTTCGTAATAACAATACACGGCGTTTCATCTTTTATACTCAACCAATCTTCTAAATACTTTCCGATTACAAGACTGTTTTCAGGAATGGGATACATAGAATCGCCGGAAGTAGGAAACATGCGAAACTTTTTATCCTTGGGCAAATGTGGCAAATGAAAGACCGGTAGTTTACTTATAAATTCAGGATCGCTGAAGCCGGCCAGATAACCCGCCCGTGCTTTTTGCGGCACAAATTCTATGTTATCATTATTATCAGCATCAACAGTGGTAGCGAGTATTTTTATTTTCTTGCCCGTTATAAAATCATTACTTGCCGATTGTAGTTCTATTAACTGCTGTTCTTTAAGTTTAGAAAGATCCGTTCTTAACAAGGCATCTATGCTGATGCGGAAATAGTCTGAGAAACGAAATAAATCTTCTACGGGTGGATTTACAGTCTGTCCGTTTTCATGTGCATTTAGCTTAGAGCGCGAAATATTCAATTCAGCAGCGAGTTCTTCCTGATTTAGTGCAAGCCTGCGACGAAGCAGTTTAATATTCGATGGCCAGTAGCACGTATTTGTTGACACTATTGGTAGTTTTTGGCTGTTTATCAATAATGACAAAGCTAAGTTATTTGAAGGTATGGTGGTGCTTGGTGAAACGCAAATAAGTAAAACCTAAAACGGCAGAAATGAGTGAGGCGATCATCACCGCCACCTTAGCAACAATTTGCACAGCAGGATCGCTGAAGGCTAACGTGGACATGAAAATGGAAATAGTAAATCCTACTCCTGCTATCATTCCCGCGCCAAGCAATTGTTTCCATTTTATTCCCGTAGGCAATATACCAATGCCCAATTTTACACACACAAAAGAAAACAGGAAAATACCAAGTGGTTTTCCCAGCACAAGCCCTGTGAAAATACCATGATGCACAATTGAGTTGAAAACGGAAGAGAATGTTTCAGGCAAAACAATTGCAGTATTTGCAAGCGCAAAGAGCGGCATGATGAGAAAGTTTACAGGGTCGTGAAGGGCGTGTTCCAGCTTTTCAATTTTATGAAGAGGAATGGTGAATGCAAGTAGCACTCCGGCAATAGTTGCATGAACGCCGGAGTTGAAAATGAAATACCAGAGAACGATGCCAAGTAAAAAATAAACAAAATATGGTCTGAATTTTAAAACATTTAAAAGTGTGAGCAACACGAGTAGTCCTGCTGCAAACAGCAAATAATTCCACTGAATATTTCCGGCATAAAAAATGGCGATAGTAAGAATTCCCCCAAGGTCATCAATAATGGCGAGCGCTGTTAGAAAAATGCGTAATGATAGTGGCGCTCTTTTACCAAGTAGCGAGAGAATACCCAAAGAAAAAGCAATGTCGGTAGCCATAGGTATTCCCCAGCCTCTTGCATATTCAGTTCCGCCACACCATAGTAAAAATAGAAATGCAGGAACTACCATTCCGCCTATGGCGCCAAAAATGGGTAGCATAGATTTTTTAAAACTTGCCAGTTCTCCCACCAGTAATTCCCTTTTTATTTCGAGGCCTACCAGGAAAAAGAAGACAGTCATTAAGCCGTCGTTTATTAAATGAAGCACGCTATGAGGAAGATGAAGCGTTGCAGACGGTTGGAAAATTTCCCTTTCCCAAAAATGTAAATAATTTTCTCCCCATGCAGAATTTGAAATGATAATAGAAACTACAGTGCAACAAATGAGCGTGATGCCCACCGAACGACTGTCGTGAATAAATTCCTTGATTGGCGAAATGATTCCTTTCCTAATGATATGCTTTGGTGACAGCTTTGCCATAGCCTAAAAATATAACTTGGAAAATAACGGATCGGATTGATTAAAAGCTGTTTCGTAGAAGCTTAACTTTATGACGATAACAACCGCAACAACTCATCAGCCCGCCTTTTATGAAATTATTGCAGCCTTTACAATTCTTAATTCTGTTTTGCTTTTTGATAGCAACAGGATGCCACAAGCCTTTGTATATACAAGAGCGCTCCACTCAGCTTTATACGGTTAGTAAAACTGACCCGGTTGACAGCGCAATTGTAAAGATGTTAGCGCCTTATAAAATTGGGGTTGATACGCAGATGCAAACAATATTGGGGCGCACCGATATTCCACTTACTAAAGCACAGCCTGAAAGTACGCTCGGCAATTTTATGGCTGATGCACAAATGGTCGCTGCAAAAAAAATAGACAATAAAGTTGTTGGGTCGGTTATGAATTATGGAGGAATTCGTCTTAGTTATATAGCTCCCGGAATACTTACAAGAGGTAAGATGTATGAATTGATGCCTTTCGACAATATGCTTACTATAGTGGATGTGCCGGGTGAAGTGCTTAAGCAATTTTGCAATCACATGGTGCGGTATAAAGGTTGGCCGATAAGTGGCATTAGCTACGTAATTAAAGATAAAGAAGCAACCAATATTCTGATAAATGGATCGCCCATAAACGACCATATCGTTTACAAAATTGCAATGAGCGATTACATAGCGCGTGGCGGCGACAACTGTGATTTTCTTTCACCATTGCGAAAACGATTCACAACGATTTTTGTGCGCGATGCCATGATTGAGTATGTAATGGAATTGGAAAAACAAAACAAGCCCCTTCATCCTAACCTTGAAAACAGAATACAGTATGCTGAATAGAAGAAGCTTCTTGAAAAAAAGTGCAACAGGTTGCGGACTGATGATTGCAGGAGGTTTTCCTTTTGAAAGCTTTGCTGGGGAAAGCGTAAAGCGAATCACAATACTTCATACCAACGACGTACATAGCAGGTTGGAAGCTTTTCCAATGGATGGTGGCAAGCATGAGGGGCAAGGTGGTGTAGCCGCACGCGCGGCGCTTATCAATAAGATCAGAAGCGAAGTGGAACATGTCTTACTGCTTGATGCCGGTGACATTTTTCAGGGAACGCCTTACTTCAATTTATATAAAGGTGAAGCTGAAATGAAAGCGCTGAGCATGATGAGCTACGATGCGGTTACTATGGGCAATCACGATTTTGATGCAGGTGTGGAAGGATTTGCAGCGCAATTAGTTCACGCGAAGTTTCCCGTACTCACCGCCAATTATGATTTTACTGAAACAGTTTTGGAAGGGAAAACACGGCCTTACACAACCATAAAAAAAGGCGATATCAAAGTAGGGATTTTCGGACTTGGTATTCAACTGAAAGGCTTGGTACCGGAAGATGCTTTTGGTAAAACAAAATACCTGGAACCCATACAAATTGCAAATCGCACAGCAGAAAGACTAAAGAAAAAGGAAAAATGCGAAATCGTTATTTGTCTCTCTCATCTTGGCTATGAATATAATTATAACAAGGTGAGCGACCTTATTCTTGCAAAAGAAACGGAGCATATTGATCTGATAATTGGTGGGCACACACACACTTTTTTAGACACACCAACTGTAATGAAAAACAGAGCAGGCAATGAAGTAGTAGTCAATCAAGTGGGATGGGCAGGGCTGCGTTTGGGTCGGTTAGATTTCATTCTCGATAGCAAAAAAAGCTCCAAACTTTCCAACGCACAATCTGTAATTATCAGGAAACAAACAAGGGGCTAACGATTTTTTTTTTCAACAAAATGTTGGCAATTTCGTCTTCCTGTTAACGCAATAACAGAAACTACCAAACACTGTGCTGATAAAGGTTTTGAGGCGTCGGAACAAATAATATTTTACGGAAAATGTAGTGAGTGGCGTGCCCGGATTTTATAGTCGAATGCGGGTAATAAAATTGTCACCTCCATACTTTTCGGGATTAATGAAAAATTGGTATTAACTTGATGAACGAGTAACCAAAACATGGATAACCATCTCTACAATACATCTAATTCAATCAACGAAGCAGAAGCTGTTTGGAACAAATGTTTGAGCATCATAAAGGATAATATCAATTGGCGTACTTATCAAACCTGGTTCGAACCAATCAGAGCTGCTGCACTTACCGGAGCTGTTCTTACATTGCAAGTGCCCAGCCAGTTTTTTTACGAATGGCTTGAAGAACATTATGTAGAACTACTTGGCAAAACAATAAAAAGAATTTTAGGGCGTGAGGGAAAATTGGAGTACCGTATTCTGATGGAGAGCAGCACATCGCAGCGCAACCCCGCATCTATCAATATGCCCGCGAGCAATCACACAAAGCCGTCGAAAGACAGCAACTATGTAGATATGCCGCTAAAATGGGACGATCCTACCAACATAAAAACTCCTTACGCCATTCCTGGTTTAAAGAGAATGCAAATTGATCCTCAGCTTAATGCTAACTATCTGTTTGATAACTATGTGGAAGGAGATTGCAATCGCGTAGCTCGTTCTGCCGGTTTGCATGTAGCGCAAAAGCCCGGTGCAACTTCTTTCAATCCGTTGGTAGTATTTGGTGGAGTAGGCTGGGGCAAAACGCATTTAGTGCAGGCAATAGGCAATGAAGTGCGGCGTTTGCATCCAAATAAAGCTGTCCTTTATGTAAGTGCGGAAAAATTTATCAACCAATTTATAGATCATTCAAGAAATAATGAGGTCAATGATTTCATTCACTTCTATCAATTAATAGACGTACTGATTCTCGACGATATTCATCTGTTTGTTCCTGCTACAAAAACGCAGGATGTGTTCTTTGCCATTTTCAATCACCTGCATCAAAGTGGCAAGCAAATAATCCTCACCAGCGATACACCACCAAAAGATATGGAGGGTATGCAGGAGCGTTTACTTAGTCGGTTTCGCTGGGGATTGAATGCGGATATTCAGGCACCTGATTTTGAAACACGCCAGCACATTTTGCATGTAAAAATGAAGCAGGAAGGTTTGGAAATTCCTGAAGAAGTGGTGAAATATGTAGCCTACAATGTGCAGACAAATGTGCGGGAACTTGAAGGCGCATTGATTGCTTTGTTTGCACAGGCAACGCTCAACAGAAAGGAAATAGACATAGATCTTGCGAAGCGGGTGATGAAGAATTTTGTGAAGACTGCCGCCCGCGAAGTCACCATAGAAAGTATTCAGAAAATGGTTTGCGAATATTTCCACCTTCCGTATGATCGTTTGCTGGCAAAGACACGTAAACGCGAGGTAGTGCAAGCGCGACAAATCACTATGTATCTCGCCAAAAAATTTACCAAGAGTTCGTTGAAAAACATTGGCGAGCACTTTGGCGGGTTCGATCATACCACTGTTATCCACTCTTGCCAAACGGTAGTAAACCTGATGGATACAGATACAGAATATAAGGAGCATCTCCTTGAATTACAGCAGAAAGTACAACTCGCAAGCATTTAAGAAAGACGAAAAATTATTTTGAATTATCTGCAGGAAAACTATCTTTGCAGTCCCTTAATAATAGGGTGAAAATTCTTGAAAATGGCTACAGGCAATGCTTGTAGAATTACTGGTGAGGTGGGTGAGTGGCTGAAACCAATAGTTTGCTAAACTGTCGTACGGGTTAAACTGTACCGGGGGTTCGAATCCCCCCCTCACCGCCGGAAATTCGGGAAGTAGCGCAGGCCGGTAGCGCATCTGGTTTGGGACCAGGGGGTCGCAGGTTCGAATCCTGTCTTCCCGACACAAATACAAAATGCCTCAGCGAAAGTTGAGGCTTTTTTGTGGGCTGTCAAGGCTTTTTTTCATCATGCCTTCGGTTTCCATCTCTCCTTGATTCCGAAAATATTATTTTTGAAACGCTGCAATGAGCCATACAAATTCATATATCATAGCGGGTGGCGCGGAAGGCAAGGAACGGCTTAATGTTCTGGCTCGGATACTTGAAGAAAGCACGAAGAAACTTATTCAGTCTCACGGCAACCTGAAAGGTAAAAGCTTTTTGGATGTGGGTTGCGGTGGTGGACATGTTGCGCTGATGACCGCAGCACTTGTAGGCAAACAAGGCAGAGTTACAGCCATAGATTTTGATGAAACAATCATTGGGCTTGCCCGTGCAGATGCAGCGCAATCAGGCGTTAAGCATGTCACCTTCCACTCAATGAGCGCCTATGATCTTGAGCAGAAACATCAATACGATATTGCCTATTCCCGGTTCCTATTGTCGCACCTTACCCAACCGGAAATAGTATTGCATGCAATGGCAGCAGCCGTAAAACCAGGCGGTGCAGTTATCATCGAGGATATAGATTTCTCAGGGCATTATTGCTACCCGCAACGAAGGAGTTTTAGCGCTTACGTGAATCTTTTCACCAAAGCAGCAAACAACAACGGACACAATGCTAACATTGGTTTGTCGCTCTACAAAATGATGAAAGATGTTGGTCTAAACAAAGTGACTTTCAACGTCATTCAACCCGCATTTCTTTCGGGTGAAGGAAAATGGATGGCGTTCTATACTTTGGACAAGATTAGACGAACAGTTGTTGCCCAAAAGATAGCCACGGAAGCTGAAGTAAATGAACTGCTTGAGGACTTGCAGCGTTTCACAGAAGATAAGGACTCAATCATCTCCATGCCCAGGATATTTCAGGTAGTGGGCTATCGGGAATAAACGACCGGATTGTTATACATCACGAGTAAGGAATTGAAAATGGATAGTTGAAATGATGCAGCGCGTGAGCGCTGTTTTTTTTAAAACTAAAGCCGACCTGACCTGGCAGAGGATTCCTTTTAATTTCAGTATCACTTGACAATAGAGATTATTTTTTGGATATTGAGAAATGAAAAAAGCGACTTGCGCCGCTTTGAATATCAACAATAAATAAAAAAGCCCCGGGATAACCAAGGGCAGGGCTTAATCGCCTAAGGAATTATCCTTGTTGTGATAAGCTTTCGGACATAAAGATAATGAACCTCAAAATATTGCCAAATGAAATTTAAACATGTTCTTGGTTTAGATATTGGAACCAATTCTCTCGGATGGTTCTTGATAAAGGAGTTCGAAGACGGAACTATAGAGATGGTGAAATCTGGTGTACACGTTTTCCCGATTGGGACGATAGTAGATGACAAAAGTAATAAAGAAACTACAAAGAACGAGCAACGGAGAAAGTACAGAGGGGCAAGTAGATTGCGTTACCGTTTTAAATTAAGGAGGAAGAATCTGAAAGACATTCTTGAGAGACTTGGGATGCTGCCAGATTATTCAAAACTGTTCAAGCCTTTGAGTTCTGAAGAAAAAGAGCAGATTCAAAATCATGAAAGAGGACAATCATACCTTCTCTACAAGCTTCGATCGGAAGCCATCAACTCAAAAATCCCTTTAGACGAAATCGGTAGAATTTTCATGCTTTTAAACAAATACAGAGGATTCAAAAGCAATAGAAAAAATCAAAAAGAGGACAAAGAAACAGGAGAAGTAAAAAAAGGCATAGCGAATCTTCAAAAGCTAATTGATGAAAGTGGCGCAAGAACAATAGGGGAGTATTTTTTCAAAATGCACGAAAAAGCCAAAGAATGGTATGATGAGAACAAATGGCACAACCCAAACGAACCTGTTGATGAAAGAGCCCTAAATAAAGAAACAGGTGAGTTTGTCCTTTTTAATAGCAATGGCATTAGAAGACATCATGGACGATACACGTTGCGCGATATGTACCTACATGAATTTGATTTGATATGGAAAGCACAGAAGGAAGCTTACAAAGAGGAGAAGCCAGAGATATTTACAGGAAGTAAGGAAGAGTATGATGCAATTCTTTCTCTTCCACATACCGAAAGGATTAAAGCACTGAAAGAATTTCGGAAAACAAACTACTGGCACATCCGTGAATACTGCATTTACTATCAACGTCCTTTGAAGTCGCAGAAGAAATTTGTCTCAACGTGTCAATTCGAACGGGGAGAATATTATGTAATGAATGAAAAAGTCATTGGGGGAGATACAGAAAAAATTGTGCAAAAAAGAAAATGGAAAAAGAAGTCAAAAAAGGCTTGTCCAAAGAGCCATCCATTGTTTCAGGAGTTTCGAATTTGGCAAAAACTTCATCAAATATGCTATTCAAGTAGTTCCGAAGAGGTTTATAATAAGCCATTAAAGACAGGGTGGTTCCCGGTAATTGCCGACTATTTAATGCAGAATAAAGAACTAAACCTTTCAAAGCCGGGAAAGAATAGTCAAGAAGATGTACAATGGATGAGTAAGTTGTTGTATCAAAATGGCTTGGTTGAGAATCATGAGGGTTATACGTTCTTTATCGATAAAGCAGATGAAGATGTTGACGGTGATGATAAGAATGTCAACAAAATAGCTGGAAACATTACTTATTCAAGCTTCAAAGAAGCTCTGGGAGAAGAAACCTTTACACAATTTCTAAATGAAAAAATAACGAGGATAGAGAACATCAACAAGGAAACTGAAAGTCAGGTAGAGGAAAATAGATTGTTCCTTTTGTGGAATGTACTGCATCAAGCGAAGGACGGTTTGTTTAAAGAAGATGTTTGGCTGCTAAGTATTTTGACTGACAAATGGAAGCTTAAGGTTGAACAAGCAAGCGCACTTATTGAAAAAGGACTGCAACCTGATTACGGATCGTATTCAAGTAAGGTGTTGAAAGCAATACTGCCCTTCATGCGAAAAGGACTGAATGAATATGAGGCTTTAAAGGCAGCAGGAAGAGGATATGTAAATTATGATAACACAGTTGGGCTTAAGGTACAGATAAAAGAAAAAATATCTCAGCTTGCATATCAGGAACTGCGCAATCCTGTTGTGGAGAGAGCTTTATCAAAAACGATTAAGCTAGTTAACGCAGTTTTGGAAAAGTATCGCCATGAAATAAATAGAGAGACCTTTGAAATAAGGATTGAATCTACTCGCGCATTGAGAAAGCCGCGGCAGGAACGAGAAAGCGAACGGAGAAAAAATGCCGAGAAGGATAAACTTAGAGAGCAGTATGCAGCATTTCTGACAAAGAACAAAGATAAGCTTGGCTTTAAAAGAGACATCTACAAATACAATTCCATTGTTGCAAAGTATGAGCTATGGCTGCAGATGAACATGAATGAAGACGATGAGGTTTTCATTTCAGGGTTCAAAGCATTTTCGAAAATTATTAAGCAAGAGGATAGGCTCAAGCACAAATTGTGGCTTGAGTGTGGCAGAAGATGTCCATACACAGGGGCGGTTATCAATTTCACAGATTGCTTTAGCCCCGAGGTAGAGATTGAACATATCATCCCTTTAAGTAGAAGCCTTGATGATTCCTTTAACAATAAAACGCTTACCTATCGAGCAACGAACGTGCTTAAGGGAAGTAAGACACCGTTGGAGTTTATTTCCAAGTTGGGTAAAGAAAAATTAAAAGAGTTTAGGAGTCGAATGAATAGCAAATATCACGGGTTTGCCGACAGTAAGCTTATGCTATTCCTTGCAGATGATATAAAAAGTGTACAGGAATTTTCGAACAGCCAGCTTAGTAATACCTCATATATCGCAAGGTATGCAGTGAAAAAGATGCAGGAGATTTGCAAAAATGTTCAGTTTACGAATGGAGCAGCCACATTTCAACTGAGGTCTTATGATTGGTCATTGTCAGCCCTGTTAGATAAGATCCGTTATGAAGAAGAAACAGGCGTAAATATCGATGAATTCTATAAAGAATATAATGGCATCAAAAGGGATTTTTTAAACTGGTACAGTAAAAAAGTAGAGTCTTCTGACTTCAGGCGTGTAGATGCTTTAAACAGTGACATTGATAAAGCAACTTATCTCCAGGAGACAAACAACGACTTAACCTATTGGGAAAAGGAAATTAAAGCGTTCGAAGAGTTCCGAAATAAATCGGGAAAGAAGGATCGAAGCGACCACCGACATCATGCGGTTGATGCATTTATCACTTCATGTTGTTCCCCAGCTATAGTTAAGTTGATGAGTACATACAATGCTGTACGTGAAGAAAATGATTTACAAAACAGGGATAAAATTTTAAGACGGTTTGACTACGAACAGCTCAAACAATTCATATCAAACATTCTTGTAAGTCATTCTGAAAAACAAGCGTTGATCAAAAAGCGGAAGAACAGAATAAAAACGAAAAGCGGAATTATAGAAGATGTTACATATGCTCCACAAGGTTCTTTGCATAAGGAGACTTTCTACGGTAAGCTAAAGCAGCCACAAAATCAAGGCTTTTCAAAGAGAAATGTGTACGTAAGTCGAAGTCCTTTATTGAGTAAGAATGGAAGCACAGAGGCTTATCTTTTTGAGTCTAAGGAAGCTATAGAAAGGGATGTATATGAGCCAAGCAAAAAACAAGTTCTTCGAAATAGGCTGGATGTTATTGCTGGGCTGGAAGATGAGAAAGGTAACAAACTAAAGCCCTTTTCAGAAAAGGCAATGAGGTTGTTTCCTCTTTATACACCTACTGCCAATGAGGATAAAACGAAAAGTAGAAAAGGGAAATCATTACCAGTTATAAAAAGTGTTAGGACTCGGTACCAGAACGCGCGGAGTGTAGTAGAAATTTCTGCAAGGAAGTACGCAGATAAGGGTGGAAATTTTTTAATGGTGTTTTATGAAAAGGAGCAGTTTGACAAGAAGGGGAAAAGACGAAAGCCAGTGAAAGATTTCAGATTGCTTTCGTTCTGGGACGCAACCAAATCAAAACGGCAAAACGAGAAGTTGTTTAGTGATGAGATTGAAGATTTAACGCTTTGTAAGCATTGTCAATGGTTAAAAAAGGGTGACTTGATTTTTTTGGGTGATAAAGAAGACGAGTTTGAAAAAGTAGATTGGAGCGATACGCTAATGATAAGCTCAAAACTCTACAGAATAAACGAATTAGGATATAATCCCACTGGAGAGGGTTATGCTGTGATAAAGGTTGAACCTCATAAAAAAATGAAAACATCTAAAGATAAGTACGCTGCCAATGGCAAATTTTTGAAATTATCCGAAAGCTTAAACGGAATAAAGGTTCGGCTGAACATTCTAGGGGAAATAGAAGCTAAAGGTGAAGAGTGTTTTGAATAAAACAGAAGCACCATGATCAAACGCACACTCTACTTCGGCAATCCAGCCTATCTGAAAACTACAAACGAGCAGATGGTAATAGAACTGCCCGAAGAAAAAGGTGTGAGACTAATCGCCGAAACGAAACACACGCCCATTGAGGACATTGGTTTAGTAATTCTCGATCACCAGCAGATCACCATCACGCAGGCACTGATGGCAAAACTGCTGGAAAATAATGTTGCTGTTATAACCTGCAATCACACTCATCATCCCACCGGACTAATGCTAAACCTTGATGGCAACAGTTTGCAAAGTCAAAAGTTTAAAACGCAGGTAGAGGCTTCCGTTCCTTTAAAAAAACAACTGTGGCAGCAAACAGTGTCTGCAAAAATTGCCAACCAGGCTATCCTCTTGCAACAGGAGATACGTAAACATAACACCTCCCTTCCCGTCGGAGAGGGTCGGGCTAAACTACTGGAGCGATATGCGCGGGAAGTGAAAAGCGGCGATAGCGGCAATCATGAAGCAAAAGCAGCAGCTTATTATTGGAAAAACATTTTTCCTGAGTTTCTCAGTTTTACAAGACACAGAGAAGGTGATCCACCCAACAACCTGCTCAACTATGGCTATGCTATTCTCCGTGCGCTGGTAGCTCGAAACATTGTAGGCTCGGGTTTGCTGCCTACGCTCGGTATTTTTCACCGAAACCAATACAATGCTTATTGCCTTGCAGATGATATTATGGAGCCGTATCGTCCGTTTGTGGACAAAGTAGTGTGCGGTATTGTGAGCATGAATGGAAAGTTTCTGGACATGACACCCAGCATGAAAAAAGAACTGCTTGGCATTCCTGCAATGGATGTAATAATAGATGGTGAAAGAAGCCCGCTAATGAATGCCGTGCAGCGAACAACAGCCAGTCTTGCCCGATGCTTTGAAGGAAAGACAAAAAAGCTGTTGTATCCACAACTGCAATGAGAATAGATTCTTTTCATAGTCTTCAATACGCCCCCTCGTTCGGAGGAGGCTGGGGGGAGGCACTTAACGCCTATCGTATTATGTGGGTGCTTGTGATGTTCGATTTGCCAACTGAAACAAAAACAGACAGGAAGAACTATACACAGTTTCGAAAGAAAATGCTGGCAGACGGTTTTCAGATGTTTCAGTTCAGTATGTACCTGCGGCATTGCAGCAGCCGTGAGAATTCTGAAGTGCATATTAAACGTGTAAAAAAAATACTTCCACCCAAGGGTCATGTAGGCATTATGTGTATTACAGATAAGCAGTTTGGCATGATGGAAATTTTTCGGGGACAAGAGCAAGTGGAAGTGCCAGACACGATACAGCAGTTGGAACTTTTTTAAAGTAAACCTTTTCCAAAGTTCCAAATTTTGGGAAAGTTGAATGGTAAAAGCGTCTTTAAAATAAAAAAACGGACTGGTTGTTGTCCGTTTTTTTAAATTCAGTAACATGGCTGAAACCCTTTGTAGTAGCGATTTTTCAGCATATCTGTTGTCAAAGACCTAAGCTACTGAAAAGATTGAAAGCAAATCACAACCATCGGTTTTGACTCTTGCAACCGAAATCGGTTGTCAAAGACCTAAGCTACTGAAAAGATTGAAAGCAAATCACAACCTGTCTGCATCGCCTATCTGTAGGAATGCGTTGTCAAAGACCTAAGCTACTGAAAAGATTGAAAGCAAATCACAACTACTCCGTTAACCAAGGATTCGTTGAAGCAGTTGTCAAAGACCTAAGCTACTGAAAAGATTGAAAGCAAATCACAACCAACGCTGGTGTAACGAGCACCATCTCCAGGTTGTCAAAGACCTAAGCTACTGAAAAGATTGAAAGCAAATCACAACTTTCGTTGACAAGGGGAAAATACTGGCGGAGTTGTCAAAGACCTAAGCTACTGAAAAGATTGAAAGCAAATCACAACTCATCATCAGGTATCAGTTAGCCATACTGGTTGTCAAAGACCTAAGCTACTGAAAAGATTGAAAGCAAATCACAACTGCAAACTGATGGCATATAAATGCCCGCGTGTTGTCAAAGACCTAAGCTACTGAAAAGATTGAAAGCAAATCACAACAATGTTTGTAGTATAGATGCTTGAGACGTTGTTGTCAAAGACCTAAGCTACTGAAAAGATTGAAAGCAAATCACAACGGGGAACACATGAATGCGCGAGGCATTTACGTTGTCAAAGACCTAAGCTACTGAAAAGATTGAAAGCAAATCACAACAACTGAATAATTGTTGCTGTGTTGGTAGTCGTTGTCAAAGACCTAAGCTACTGAAAAGATTGAAAGCAAATCACAACTTGATAGGGTTGAGGGTTGAGGATTGGGGGTTGTCAAAGACCTAAGCTACTGAAAAGATTGAAAGCAAATCACAACCGGTAGCCATTGCGCTTGTGGGTAGCTTTGTTGTCAAAGACCTAAGCTACTGAAAAGATTGAAAGCAAATCACAACTATGTATCTAAAAGAGGTACAAATTTACCCGTTGTCAAAGACCTAAGCTACTGAAAAGATTGAAAGCAAATCACAACCGTGGTCTATAGGGTCAGTTATGAAATGACGTTGTCAAAGACCTAAGCTACTGAAAAGATTGAAAGCAAATCACAACGGGCGTGACGTAGAACAGATTGCCGGTATCGTTGTCAAAGACCTAAGCTACTGAAAAGATTGAAAGCAAATCACAACGGACGACAACATATACACGTTGAAGCCTGTGTTGTCAAAGACCTAAGCTACTGAAAAGATTGAAAGCAAATCACAACTTGTAACCATGAGGTGTTGTTCATTCCTTGGTTGTCAAAGACCTAAGCTACTGAAAAGATTGAAAGCAAATCACAACAACAAAGCAAGTGCCTTCATAGTTTTAATGTTGTCAAAGACCTAAGCTACTGAAAAGATTGAAAGCAAATCACAACAATAGCCGCATCTTGCGTCAGGTGATAGCGTTGTCAAAGACCTAAGCTACTGAAAAGATTGAAAGCAAATCACAACCAACACGATGGAAGGTGCGGTATATGATCGTTGTCAAAGACCTAAGCTACTGAAAAGATTGAAAGCAAATCACAACGACCGCAGCACCATTTCAAATTCTCTTAAAGTTGTCAAAGACCTAAGCTACTGAAAAGATTGAAAGCAAATCACAACACTCGCCATCTTCGCTATATATCTCGCCAAGTTGTCAAAGACCTAAGCTACTGAAAAGATTGAAAGCAAATCACAACTTTTGAAAAGCTATATATTGTGCATAGGTTGTTGTCAAAGAACCTAAGCTACTGAAAAGATTGAAAGCAAATCACAACTAGAAGTAAAGGCTCTGTGTTCCACGTCCAGTTGTCAAAGACCTAAGCTACTGAAAAGATTGAAAGCAAATCACAACGTTTGGCACTAATTTTAGTGTTTCGTTTGGTTGTCAAAGACCTAAGCTACTGAAAAGATTGAAAGCAAATCACAACCCGTTTTTTTGACTTTCGGCACGCCAGATAGTTGTCAAAGACCTAAGCTACTGAAAAGATTGAAAGCAAATCACAACCATTCTTCGGCAATACGCCGGACGTGAGTGGTTGTCAAAGACCTAAGCTACTGAAAAGATTGAAAGCAAATCACAACAAATTGCATTTCCCGCCGTGAAGCCGTCAGGTTGTCAAAGACCTAAGCTACTGAAAAGATTGAAAGCAAATCACAACATAGATAAACCAAGTGCTCATATAGAGTGGGTTGTCAAAGACCTAAGCTACTGAAAAGATTGAAAGCAAATCACAACAATGGTTGCATATCTTCTTCCCATTCGTTTGTTGTCAAAGACCTAAGCTACTGAAAAGATTGAAAGCAAATCACAACATCATTGTTTGTCTTCGCGTATTCGAGAGTTGTCAAAGACCTAAGCTACTGAAAAGATTACTGGCAGAGCCAGTGAGAGAAGTTGAAAGCAAATCACAACAAGGTGAACTACGTGGTTTTCACTTTATCGGTTGTCAAAGACCTAAGCTACTGAAAAGATTACTGGCAGAGCCGGTGAGAGAAGTTGAAAGCAAATCACAACGGATTTACGGTCCTCGTTTTGACGATTAAGTTTTCAAAGATCCAAGCTATAATGAAGACTTCATTTTTGAGCTTTTTCAGATGTACAAACAGGGCATTTAAGACGGTTTTTTTCTTAAAAAAACAAAAGTGTTTTATTGAAACCATTTTCAATGAAACACCTTGCAAGCCAAGACCGTAAAGAATTACAGCCATTTTTGCCAACTATTTTTGCCCACTATGTCGAAGCAGTCTTGCAGCTTCGTTTTCATTTAGGTCATCGAAGTAAAGTCACATCCCCTTTTAGCGTTATTGTTTCTCCTGTTGTGCAAGCTGCTTCAATCATATACACGAATACATCGGTCGGCAGGCGGTCATTCTTGAACGTTCCATCCCAACCGAGTCTTTCGTCATTGGGTGGAATATTTATTGCTTCAAAAACCCTTTGTCCCCAGCGATTGTAAATGATAAACTTTTTCAGAATGGCAATGCCTTTGCCTGACGCAAAGAAAGCATCATTATTTCCATCTCCATTTGGGGTAAATGTGTTTGGAATGAACAAGGCTGAGTTGTCGCAGCCAACCGTGATATTGATCTTGTCGGATGCCTGACATCCCAGTTCGTTGGTAACCGTGGCTACGTATGTGATCGTTTCAAGGAAAGTGGCTATTGGGTTAAAACAATCAGAGCAATTAAGGTTGATCGGTGGTGTCCAGATTATACTTGTCGCATTTGTGGTTTGCGCATTAAGTTCCATTTGCGCACCCGCAATCGCATTTATGTCTGTGCCAAGATTTATAGTAGGAAGCGGATGAACAATTACCATCTGTTCAAGTGTATCCTTATAGCATTCATTCTCTGTTATTACCACCTTATAACTTGTAGTTACAGCCGGACGCGCTGTAGGATTTGGGATTTCATTGTTGCTAAGATTAATGGAGGGAGTCCAGTAATAAGCAATGCCGCCCGATGCAAATAAGTTTGCTTCTTCGCCTTCGCAAATCTCAATTTGTTCGCCCACTGATGTGGGTACGCGATTTGCCACCGTAATACTTATATCATCGGTGTCGGAACAGTTGTATTCATTGGTGCCGACAACAGTGTAAGAAATGTCTGAATTAACCTGAACGAATGGATTTGCACAATTCGTACAGGACAATCCGGTTGGGGGTTGCCAATAATAATTTGTTGCACCTGTAGCTTGCAATTGAACGCTTGAACCCCTACAAAGTTTTTTATCATTTCCTGCATTCACTATCGGGCTTTGGTGGTTTGGAATAACAACATTGGCATTCTTACTACAGTTATTTGCATCGGTAACAGTAACTGAATAATTTCCGGCAGGTAGTTGCTTAATTGTATCAGTTAATTGTCCGTTACTCCATGACAAGCTATATGGAGGTAATCCTCCGGTGACGGAGGAATATGCAATGCCTTCTGACATTCCAATGCAGGTAGGTTTAAATCCTGGGTTCACAATTAGGTCAGAAGGTTGGTTAATTTGAACCGTATCCTTTTTCGTGCAGCCATTACTATCCGTAACCGTAACTATATAACTTCCTGCTGCGAGATTGCTGGCTGTCGCGGTGGTTTGTACGGGTGAAGTATTCCACGAGAAAGAGTAGGGTTGAGCACCACCCGTAACGCTAACAGTTGCACTTCCATCATTACCGCCAAAACATTTGCTTGCGGTTACATTATTCATCGTCACAATGATGGGCGGAGCATTATTTATGGTCACGTTGGTTATAGCACTGCATCCATTATTGTCGGTCACAGTTACGTTGAATGTTCCCTGCGATAAACCCGTAGCATTACTTACATTCTGAATCGGTGTGGTATTCCATGCGAAAACATGGGGAGGTGTGCCGCCGTTGGCTATTGCATTTGCCGTTCCGTTGTTCAATCCAAAGCACGTAATGTCTGTCTTGCCCGATATGCTTGCAATCAGTTGGGTTGGTTGTGCTACTGATACATTTGCGTTAGTTGTACATCCTTTACTATCGGTAATGGTTGCAGTATAATTTCCTGCTGAAAGATTAGTAGCAGTTACGCCCGTTTGAGGAGGAGTTGTATTCCAGGAATATGTGTACGGAATGGTGCCGCCCGATGCACTGATTGTTGCACTTCCATTACTTCCACCAAAGCACGTGGTACCGGTTGAGTTGAGAGATGCAGATAATATAGTTGGCTGAACAATAGTGACGGAAGCTGTGTCTGTACAACCTTTGCTATCGGTTGCGGTTACAATATAATTTCCTGCGGACAAGCCTGTTGCTACAGGTGTATTTTGAGCAGGAGTTGTATTCCAGGAATAAGAGTAACCCGGCGTTCCTCCGCTTACTGAAGCCATAGCACTTCCGTTACTGCCGCCATTACAACTTACATTCGTTATGCTTGCTATTGTTGCAGAAAGTTGCGAAGGTTGCACAACGGAAATATTTGCACCCGCTGTGCAGCCAAGATTATCTGTAATGGTTATGGAGTAATTTCCTGCTGTCAAATTTCCTGCAACGGCCGTAGTTTGAATGGGTGTCGTATTCCATGAATAACTGTAAGGAGACATACCGCCCGAAGCAGTAACTGAAGCACTGCCCGTATTTGTTCCGAAGCATAAAACAGGTGTACTTGAAATATTAGCCGTTAACGCTTGTGGCTGAGTAATGATAACAGTGTCTGTGGCTATACATCCTTTAGCATCGGTAACAGTAAGAATGTAAATGCCTGCCGCCAGATTGTTTGCGATCTGTGTATTCTGTGCAGGCAGAGTGTTCCATGTATAAGTGTAAGGTGCGGTGCCCGCTGTTACGATTGCTGATGCACTTCCGTTGTTTCCTCCATTACAACTAACATTTGTTGCATTGTTTATTGTTACGTTTAAAATTGTCGGTTGGGCAATGTTCACGGAGGTGCTTTTTATACAACCATTGTAATCGGTAACTGTTAGTCCATAAATTGTTGAAATAAGATTGTTGACTGCTGATGCAGTTTGCGGTGGTGAAGTATTCCACAAGTAGGTGTAAGGGGATGTTCCGCCAGCTACACTAACAGTGGCGGATCCGGTGTTCCCTCCAAAGCAATTTACATCACTGGTTTTAAGTGTGAGAGAAAGACTATCGGGCTGAAGTACAGTTGCAACAATGCTATCTAAGCAACCTTTATTATCAGACACAACAACAGTGTATGATCCCAGAGAAAGGTTAACCGCCGTTGCTGTAGTCTGCAAAGGAGTTGTATTCCATGTATAAGAATAAGGCAGCGTACCACCTGTAGCAAAAGCTGATGCACTTCCATTGTTGCCTCCGTAGCATAAAGGCTGGATAACGGAAGAAATACTTGCATTTAGCGGCGCAGAAGGTTGAATAATTGTTGTGGTATCTATGGTTGTACATCCGTTGCTATCTGCAATGGTTACATAGTAAGTTCCAGAAAAAAGATTTGTGGCAGTAACTGTTGTTTGTGTGGGTGAAGTATTCCAGGTATAGAAATAAGGTGTAGTTCCTCCCGTGGGAAAAACTGTAGCGCTACCGCTTGCATTGCCAAAGCAATCAACATTTGTTGCGATAACCGAAGCCACTAACGTTGGTGGTTGTGCGATGAGAACGTGCCCAGTATCTGAACAACCATTGCTATCAGTCACGGTGACTATATAAGTTCCAGCAGCAAGTCCTGTAGCTGCGAGAGAGGTTTGCTGGGGCAATGTATTCCAGGCATACGAGTAAGGAGTTGTACCACCCGACACGCCTGTAGTAGCACTTCCATTGCTCCCGCCGTTGCAGCTAACATTGGTCGCGCTGGCTATGGTCGCATTTAATACTGTAGGCTGAGTGATAACTACAGTATCCAACGCTATGCACCCTTTACTGTCAGTTACTGTAGCTATAAAAATTCCTGCACTTAGGTTAGAAATTGCAGCAGTTGTTTGCACCGGAAATGTATTCCAACTGTAAGAATAAGGTGGAGTACCGCCACTCGCAATCACTGTTGCAGTTGCGTTATTTCCTCCAAAACAACTCACATTTGTATGATTGATTGTTGCAAGCACAGGCGGTGGTTGCGCTATCAAAACCGAAGCCGTATCGGTGCAGCCATTCGCGTCAGTTACAAAAACATTGTAGGCTCCTGCTGACAGATTGTTTATGCTGTTTGTGTTTTGTATGGGTGTGGTTGTCCAGGTATAAGTATAAGGTAAACGTCCTTGTGTGGCAGCAACAGAAGCGTTTCCATTATTGCCATTGTAGCAGGAAACATTGCCCGATGTTGCAATTGCAATTGGTCCAACTTCCAGTTTTACAGTGTCTTTTTTGATACAATTATTTCCGTCGGTTACTGTTAGAAAATAGGTTGTGTTTACAGAAGGATTTGCGGAAGGATTTGCACAATTGGTACAACTTAAACCCGTGGAAGGTGTCCATGAATAATTGAAAGATGTTGAAGTTCCTGTAGCTCCTGCTCTCAGTTGTATGCTGTTTCCGTTACAAACAAAAGTGTCGTTGGTGGCTTTTACATTCAGGCTCGAAACGGAAATTGTCGTAGCAAGCGTGTCAGGGCAACCATAACCTGTGTAAGGTGTTAGCACAACGAAATATTGACTCGTGATGGCAGGCGTTGCAACATTTACGGTTTGTCCCGTTCCTACAAGTGTATATCCGGAATTGTACCATTGATAAGTTTGAAATCCAGGTGGCGCTGTAAGTGTAGTGGTGGGAGCGCCGGTGCAATTCACACTTACAATTTGGAATAAACTACAATTGAGATCAAGATAGCCATAACCAAAATGCCCGCTAAGATCACAATCACCACTTGCAAAATCTACTGCTATTGTTTTTCCTCCTTGCCCGGAAAGATCAATACTTGCTGTTGACCAACTTTTATAATAAACCTGAGAGCCGACCGTGGAAAGTGCGAAGCCTGGAAGCGAGGAAGAAGAAACATAGTTGAATTGCCCGCAGGGGAGAGCGGCACCTGTGGCTGAATCAAAAACCTTTACTTCAAATCGGGGCTGATCCGCAGCCTGATGATTTGGATTTTGGAGTACAACTGCGTAGCGATAAATAAGACTGTAGTTATTAAGACCAGACGGCACACGCACATAATACCTAGCACGTTCTGCCTGCGCACCCGTGCTGTTATTTCCAAGTTTTAGAGAGTATTGTCCACCACCCGGCGCAACGATAGGAAATCCGCCATATTGATCGTTGGTAGTTCCAAAAGTCAAAGTGTGTCGGTTGATCATAGCGCCTACCGATAGGTTAGGTGTGCTAATAGGGCAGCAAGTGCCGGTGTAAAAAATCCAATTATTTGTATTGCCCTGCTCAAAGTCAATATTAGGAGGGCAAGATGTTTGAGCATTTGCAAACTGATCGCCTACCAGCAGCACTAATAGAATTGCAAATCGTACAAAAATTTTCTCAGTTTTAAACATGCGCATTAGAAAACCTGACGGAGTATTTTTAAAATAAATGAACGTTTGAGTAGCAACATGCTACCACCACAATTACGGGAGTGACAAGAGGGGTAATGACCAAAATATAAATAAATTAGGAAGGAACGATACATTGTTTTACCTATTAGGTTTTGACGATGACCAAAATGACGTAAGGAGCTGAGGAAATAAACGCACCTACCGTCTGGCACAATTTTGTGAAAATCATAAAAACTATGAAATCTCTTTACTTCATTGTTGCAATATTTTTTGCAGGAAGCACATTTGCTCAGGAGGATAATTCAGATCGGTCGGCTATAGCGCAGGTTGTAGATACGATCATTGAACAAGATCAGAAAACACCTCATAAATATCGGATGAATTACTGGTTCAGTGCGGGTTTATCCGTTGTTGCGACTGCTGCTAATATTTATGCGATACCCAACATCATCAAAGCAAAACCACAACTTACTGATGAGGAAATAAATTCGCTCAACACAAAAGTTTTTAACGGCTTTGATCGCTGGGCATTGGAGCAAGATCCGTCAAAGCGCGATATTAATTACCGGAATTCTGATTACTTGCTTCCCGCAATAATTGTTTCCACCGGCCTCCTCGGATTTGACAAGGAAATAAGGAAAGATTGGCTGCGCATTTTCATGATGTACTATGAAACTCATGCGATCACTTTCAGCCTTTACAATTTTAGTTTTTTCGGTCCTGCTTTTCAAAACAAACTAAGACCAGTAGTGTACTACGATTACTTTACTTACGATGAGCGAAGAGGAGGTAACAATAGAAATTCATTGTATAGCGGACATACTGCCACAGCTACTGCGGCCACTTTTTTCGCCGCAAAAGTTTTTGCTGATTATCATCCTGAGTTGGGCAGGAAAAAATATTTACTGTATGGACTTGCCTCAGTTCCTCCGCTTATTGAGGGCTATTTGCGAATGAAAGCACTTGCACATTTTCCTACCGACATTATGGTTGGTTTTATGATTGGCGCAACGGTGGGCGTAGTAGTGCCGGAACTGCATAAATTCAAAGACCGGAAATTCCATTTGGGATTAACTGCTACGCCTGTTGGCCCCGGGGTTTGCCTCAATTGGATTCCTGAACCTAAAAAGCAAATGATATTTAAGTTCTAAGAAATTTTACTTCGCTATTCTTTTCTAAGAATATTCCACTGGTTGCGATGTTTTCGTAACGGATGTTCTTTCGATTTGTTGAAAATCATGGGGCCGTTTTCTCTCCCCGCTCTTTGGGCGCGTTGCTCTTCTTTCGGCAAATTCTTTTCTGCTACGCAAGTTTCACTACAGCAACCTTCAAATTGCTCAGCACATGCTTTGCACTGAATAAAAAGCAAGTGGCAACCATCGTTTTTACAATTAGTATGGTCATCGCAAGGCTGGCCACATAAATGACACTCGGCAATTACGTCTTCCGTTATTCGTTCACCCAACCGTTCATCAAACACGAAATTTTTACCTTTAAACTTCACCAGTAAACCTTCCTCTTTTGCTTTTCGTGCGTATTCTATTATGCCACCTTCTATATGAAAAACATTTTTGAACCCATTATGCAGCATATATGCACTGGCTTTTTCACACCGAATGCCGCCTGTGCAATACATAATGATGTTCTTGTCCTTCTTATCCTGTAGCATATCCACAGCCATTGGCAATTGCTGACGAAAAGTATCGGAAGGAACTTCTATTGCATTTTCAAAATGACCTACTTCATACTCATAGTGATTGCGCATGTCCACGATGATGGTATCAGGTTTGTCAGCAAGCGCGTTATATTCCGCAGCCTTCAGATACTGGCCTTTTTTGCTCATATCGAAGGTTGGATCTTCAATGCCATCTGCAACGATTTTTGGTCTCACTTTCATGCGCAAAACCCAAAACGATTTTCCGTCATCGTCCAATGCAATGTTGAGACGGATGTTATTCAATTCAGGATGCGCATTGTAGAGTGCATCACGAAATACTTCAAAGTTATTTTCAGGCACACTTATCTGAGCGTTAATACCTTCTTGTGCAATGTAAACACGCCCAAAAACTTTCAGGTCATAGAACTTTTTGTAAAGCTCATCCCGAAATTCCTGCGGATTGGAAATTGGAAAATACTGATAGAAGGAAACTGTTTTGCGCGGCTCGGTTTCAGCAAGCATACGTGCTTTCAGTTCCTCGTTCGAAATTCGGTTGTGTAACACTGGCATGGTGCTCCTTCCTTTTCTTTTTTGAGGTTAGAAAGTTGTTAGAATGCGGCAAATTTAGCCATTAGTTTTGGCTGCAAACGCTTGATTGTCGTCATAGTTTAGTTATTTTAGGTGGTATGGTTACCGCCTGTAAAAAAGTATTGCTGATCCTGTCGCTTTTCATTGGCACCTTTAAACTTTCGGCGCAGCCGCGCGAGTTTAAATTGAAGCAACTGACCGGGTTTTATTTAGATGATAAAATACCGCTTGAAAAAGGTTTGAACTTTAAGGTGATCACAAATCGAAGAGATTTCATTAAGCATTTCGGACTCATCAACAAACCCGATACACCCAACCTGCGTTTCAACCATGTAATAGTTTTAGCGCTGCAACCCACAAAAGAACAATGGTTTTTGAGCTTTGAAGAAACCGCAATCCGTGCCGGTAATTACATCGAAGTATATTGCAGCATCAAGTACGATAAACACAAGATCACTTACCTGGATCGCCCGATTGCCACAGCGGCTATTCCTAAATACTTTTCTGTAAAAACAGTGAACTTTTACGATAAGGAAACTAAGAAACAACTGGCAAGCGTACAGATCAGATAAGGCTAAAGCCACCGCAGAGGATTACGTCGGCGCATCCAGATATAACGCTTCATATTCATCCAGAAAGCAAGAACCATGTAAACGATAATGGGGGAGCCTAAGGTGAGAAAGGAAATATAAATAAACCAAAGCCGGATGCTGCTGGTTGCAACACCAATCTTTTCTCCAATTGCAGTGCATACCCCAAAGGCTTTCCACTCAATAAAGTTTTTAAGTTCTGACAAGTGATGGTGCATAGCAAATTGGATGTTTTACTCGAAGTTAATTTAGAAAATTTGTGCCACTCGGCAAACAATTCAAAAATAAAAACCCGCAACAAAAAACAAATGCTGCGGGTCTATAATTTCATGTAAAATTAAACTGTCGCGACCGCCTGCTCTTCAAACGATTGGCGAATTACGTTTAGTGCGCCACCGGCTTTAAACCAGTCTATCTGCTGGCTGTTGTAAGTATGGTTCAGAATCACTTCGTCAGCAGTGCCGTCTTTATGATGAAGCATCATGGTTATTGGCTCGCCGGGGGTAAAGTTGGTGAGACCCAATATATCAATTGCATCATCTTCCTGCACTTTGTCGTAATCTTCCTTATTGGCAAACGTAAGAGCAAGCATTCCTTGCTTCTTGAGGTTCGTTTCATGAATACGTGCAAAGCTTTTCACAATAATAGCTCGAACGCCGAGGTGACGTGGCTCCATCGCCGCATGTTCACGAGAGCTTCCTTCACCATAGTTTTCATCGCCAACCACTACGCTGCCAATGCCTGCTGCTTTGTAAGCACGCGCCACCTGAGGCACTTCTCCATACGCATTTGTAAGCTGATTCTTCACGGTGTTTGTCTCCATGTTGAAGGCGTTGATAGCGCCAATCAGCATATTATTGGAGATATTGTCAAGATGTCCCCGATATTTTAACCATGGACCTGCCATAGAAATATGATCGGTAGTACACTTGCCAAATGCTTTGATAAGGAGTTTCATTCCTCTGAAGTCCGTGCCTTCCCACGCTGAGAATGGCTCAAGCAACTGAAGACGGTCGCTTTCAGAGCTAACAAGCACTTCTACCCGTGAACCATCCACAGCAGGTGCCTGATAGCCCGCATCTTTTACTGAGAAACCGGCAGGCGGCAGTTCGTATCCTTTAGGTTCATCGAGCATTACTTCTTCCCCTTTTTCATTAATCAACTTGTCTGTTATGGGGTTGAAGGAAAGTCTGCCTGCAATAGCAAGCGCAGTAACTAACTCCGGTGAGGCAACGAAGGCATGGGTAGATGCGAGTCCGTCATTGCGCTTTGCAAAGTTTCTGTTGAAAGAAGTAACGATAGTGTTTTTGCGAGTAGGGTCATCAATATGACGCGCCCATTGCCCAATGCAGGGGCCGCAAGCGTTTGCAAGCACCACGCCCCCCATTCTATCAAACGTATCCATAATGCCATCGCGTTCTATGGTGTAGCGTACCATTTCAGAACCTGGAGTAATTGTAAACTCGCTTTTTACTTTCAAGCCTTTTGCCAGTGCGTCTTTTGCAATTCCTGCGGAACGGGACATGTCTTCATAAGAAGAGTTGGTACAAGACCCGATTAAAGCCACTTCCACTTCATCGGGCCAGCCATGCGTTTTCACAGCCTCGGCTACCTGAGAAATTGGTGTTGCAAGATCCGGAGTAAATGGGCCGTTTAAATGTGGTTCAAGTGCATCAAGATTTATTTCGATTACCTGATCGTAGAAAATTTCAGGATTGTCATACACTTCAAAATCGGCGCGGAGATAGTCTCTTACTTTTTCTGCGCAAGCTGCAATGTCTGCACGGTTGGTTCCTTTCAGGTAGTCGCCCATCTTTTCGTCGTAAGGAAACAGCGAACAAGTAGCGCCAATCTCAGCACCCATGTTACAAATAGTAGCCTTACCTGTGCAACTCAGGCTTTCGGCACCGGGACCAAAATATTCTACAATAGCGCCGGTACCACCTTTCACCGTCAAAATACCTGCAACTTTCAAGATCACATCTTTTGCAGATGTCCATCCATTCATTCTTCCGGTAAGTTTTACCCCTATCAGTTTCGGCATCTTCAATTCCCACGCCAGCCCGGCCATCACATCTACCGCGTCTGCACCGCCTACTCCTATTGCTATCATGCCCAATCCACCGGCATTAGGTGTGTGGCTATCTGTGCCTATCATCATGCCGCCGGGAAAAGCATAGTTTTCCAACACTACCTGATGAATGATACCAGCGCCGGGTTTCCAAAAACCGATGCCATATTTATTAGAAATAGAAGCAAGAAAATCATACACTTCCTTATTCACATCATTGGCGGTAGCAAGATCTTCAACAGCCCCGTTCTTTGCCTGTATCAGGTGATCGCAATGCACAGAAGAAGGAACCGCAACCCTATCGCGTCCGCAAGTCATGAATTGCAGCAAAGCCATTTGGGCAGTAGCATCCTGCATGGCTACGCGGTCGGGGGCAAAATTTACATAGTCACGCCCGCGCTCGTAAGCTTTCAGGGCGGCTTCGAAGGTATGTGAGTAAAGGATTTTTTCAGCCTGAGTAAGCGGGCGGCCTACAAACTTGCGGGCTGCATCCACTTTTTCGGGTAATTCCTGATAGACCTTTTGGATGAGATCGAGATCAAATGCCATTGCGTAAAGGAAGTTTTATTTAAGTTAAGTAAAAGGACGTGCGAATTTACCCAAAATAATTGAACCACTTTGAAGTGGGATTAAGATGTAGAGGAGGCGGAAGACGCTAAGAATTGCAGAGGACGCAGATAACAACTTAGCAAACCCCCGTTCGGCGTAGCTTGCAGCTATGTCGCTGTTAAACCCAAAACCCAATTTACACAAAAGACGTAGGTGCAACCTACGCCCAACTATTTTCGGTTACAAACTACGGCGCACAAGGGTAAAAAAGTGCCTCTTGTGAAGCAGTATTTAATCGGTTATTTCCCTCGTTGTAAGATCAACTTCCCTCTCCATTTCACGGCTCCGGAAGTGACTGTGTACAAATAGATGCCGTTGGGAGTTTCTTTTAAATTTATGGTAACCTGAAGGCTATTGTGTTGGCTTTGATGGACAGGCTTGCCATCTATACTTGTTAGTTCAACCTCTGAGATTGGTGTTGCTGATTTAAATGAAACAATTCCCTCCGAAGGATTAGGAAAGACATTTATCGGATTTCGGTTTAGAAGCGCTACAGAGTTTGGCATTTCATCTATCACGATTGTGGCAGTATCTCGTTTGAAACAGACGTTGCCCGTTTGGTACACAATTGCTTTCACCGTTTCCTGACCAGCCTGTTTGGTGAAGACAAGTGAATCACCCCAATTAATACCAATCCATGAGGAATTTATTTGCCAATCAATGGAATATGGCGCGCTGGCGTTAGCTACCAAAGCCTTTAATACAGTAACCTGCCCTACGATCATAGCTGTTGGTGCAGATATAGTTATTGTTGGTTGAGTAAGCGCAACGACTCTGACCCGTGTAGTGTCGGAAATACAACCGTTAGGCGTTACCAGTACTGTATATAAGTTTGAGTCAGTAACCGGAATTGTATTGCTTGCAAAGAAGGATGTAACAGACATACCTCCTCCCACTGTGTCAATTTTAGACCAGCGATAAGTGGCTCCATTTACCGAAGGTGTGGTAAGCCACGCGGTATCTCCGTCACATATTTTTGTGGTGCTCGTGGTAACGGTTGATTTTGGATGTACTGTTACCGTGATAATGCTTGACGGACCGCTGTATACGCCATTTTCCTGTTTTACACTGAAATTGAAGGTGCCAGCTACTGCCGTTGAAGGAGTGGGGGTTATTGAGGAGTTTTGAACACCTGGTCCAGACCAGCGAAGATTTTGTCCGAATGCTACGAGGGGGTTTGCTATATCTCCGATGCAATAAGATACTGGAGAAACAACTTGCGGCGCTACAGGAATTGTATCTGGTTTGAAACTAAGCGCATAAGCTGTGCCTTCACTATAGGCTGCGATCAGTTTATTATTGGGAGCAAAAGCAAAATCGAAATTGGGTGTTTTGATTAGTGGGTGCCAACCCCCGTTAGGTACGGAAAGGTTTGTCATGATAGTTTTTATGGAGACAGAATCACCAAATGCAACGGCCATATAAGGTGTTGATGAGGTGTCAAACAAGAAGTTTACATAGGTTTCATTAATAGTTGGCGGGGAGGAATTGTGAATAGGAGTTATGTGGAATGTATGAAAGCTTACCCAGTTTCCTGCCGCGTACCTGTAAAGCGTTCGGTTAGATTGATAACTCATATATCCGGTGAGTCCAGCAGGTGTCCACCACGAATTAAGAATCCGAGAAAATAGGAACACAGAGTCATTCGGTGCAATTTTCATCAGCCCCTGTAGTGGTGACTGTACGAGACTTATCCATGTTGAGCCAGTTTGTTTCACCAGATTGGATACAGTTGCGGTACCCGTGCCTGAATTGTACAACGCATGAACTTCATTTTGGCTATTCACTTCTATTTGCACAGCGGTAGTGCAGGGCAAACTACCCACCACTGTCCAGTTTCCGTTGATAAGCTTTTTAATGTTGACCAGATTAAAGTTTGTAGGGTCGGGATAGGCAACAGTGGGGATTTTGGCAGTATCCAGAATGAAAGCTGTTCCTATAGGATATACATTATTGGTCAAGCCGGAAGGGATATTGATGAAGGTTGTTCCGTTGAAGTAAGCGAGTTTGAGCCCGTATGGTCCCGTTTCATAATAGAGTAAGTATATCGTATCGTTTTTGCCTACAAGTAGTTTGTACGGAATTGCATTTGCAGTTGTAAAAGTTGGAGAGCCTTCGTAGCTCCAGGTTCCCGAAGTGAATTTCATCATCGAAAGTTTGCCAGAATCGGCGTTATCGCTATAAACTACTAGGGGTGTATTGTCACTTTTTGTGGCGGTTTGTAGTAAAGTAGGAATGGGATTAGAGTAAGGTGAATTAGTAGATTTTCTAACACCTGATGGTGCGAAGCCATATTCGCCAACTCTTGACCAAACGGAGTTTGTATAATTTGCAATTACAGGTTTGTTGGCAAGGGATGGTACGTTGTGTGCAATAACTGGTATTGAGTCATGTTTCATGGTGAAAGCGGATACTGTAGAAATTTTTTTCAAGCTTTTGGTAGCTTGTGTCCATATACTCCCGTTAAATTTCATAAAGTACGCAGAGTCGCTATTCGTTATCAAAGACCACGGTGTGCCATTTTTAGAAACGTGCAAGTTGTAAAGGGTGCCCTGCGCAAAACCAGCAGTTCCTACATTCGTCCAGGCCGTTCCGTCATATTTTTTTACGGTTGCTCCTCCCCCCGCGTCCTGAAAATGCACATACACCATATTGTTTGTAGAATCCACTAAAAGACCAAGGTTCGTTGCACTGAGATTGGAAAGTCCTCCAAACGATGGAATGGCAGTCCACGAAGTACCGTTGAACTTCATAACAGTAGCACGATTTAGCGCTGCAGGGTCCAAATAAGCAATATAAGGTGTGCCTAATGTGTCAAACTTCATCGTAGCACTGTTCGCTACCGTGAACCGTCTGTTGCCTACAGTATCCCAATCCACGCCGTCATATTTCATCACCGTTATCCGACTGCTATCTACAAACACCACATAAGGAGTATCCGCGTGTCCGAATTCCAGTCTTGCGTTTGTGGTTGTTGCAAATTTCCTTTTTCCGACAGTATCCCAGATGGTTCCATTATAGCTCATTACGGTAATCTTTTGACTACTGTCGACAAACAAAGCATAAGGAATGTCCGCACGATTGAAGTATAAATTGGTAGAGATAACTGCATCGAATGTGAATCCTACATTTCCTAAAAGATTCCAATTTCCGTTTGTAAATCTTCGAACGGTACCGCGCCTGGCGTTTGAATTGTCACGATAGAAAACGTAGGGATTATATGAATTATCTATTGTCAAATGAGGCGGAATACCACTAGTGGAAGGGGCAAAGGAGTTGCCAAGGGTATCCCATCGTAATCCATTGAATCGTTTAATTGCGACTTCGTATATACTGCTTGGCTGAGAAAAGCTACTCATGCCAGTGTAGATTGTGTCACCTTTACTCTTCACCCAAGAGAGGTAAGAGAATCTAAATCCTAGTTCATTTCGATTATCAGGTCCTAAGGGTTGCCACACTTGTGATAGTGCTTGAAAAAATGAGAGGAGAAATACCGCAGAGTAGAGAACCAGCTTTTTCATGCTAAATGATTAGAACTTAAAGTTAGAGATTATTTCATATTGTCATGTCGCTTATTCTTGTCAACAAAAAAGCCACCCGAAGGCAGCTTTAATTTTTTTAATAAAATAAAATTTATGGGAAAATACCCAACTCTTCATAAGCTACACCCACTTTATTGATAGCTACTACAAATGCAGCAGTGCGCATATCAGGAATATTAAGGCTAAGCATGGTGTCGCGTATCTCATGGTAAGACCCGATCATGGTGTCTTCAAGTCCTGAATAAACCAAATCAACTTCGTCTGGCCCGTGCAGCAATTGTCTGCGTTCAATTTCAGTTACTGCTTTACCGGTGAGGTTTTCAACGGTCTTCAGGATTTGAGAATTCTGATTTTCGCTGAAGCGCTTATCCATACGTCCGAAGCGAACATGGCTTAGGTTTTTTAACCATTCAAAGTAAGAAACCGTTACACCGCCAGCATTCAAATACATGTCTGGGACAACGATTACTCCTTTTGCATTCAGAATTTCATCTGCTTCCGGCGTTAAAGGTCCGTTTGCACCTTCACCAATTATTTTCGCTTTGATGCGATCTGCGTTTGATGCGTTGATCACATTTTCCAAAGCAGCAGGAATAAGGATATCGCAATCCTGCTCCATAACTTCTGCACTTTGCTTGAAATCTGTAGCGCCTGCAAAACCAAGTATAGAGCCTGTAGCTTTACGGTGTTCTACCAATTTAGCGAGGTCAAGTCCTTTGGCATCATACACACCACCTTCGTATTCTGCAATACCAACGATGATGGCACCTGCTTCATGGAAAAATCTTGCAGCATGATACCCCACATTTCCAAGTCCCTGAACAATTACTCTTTTGCCTGCAATGCCTGTAGGAAGACCAAACTTATCCATGTCTTCTTTTACATTCACTACTTCGCGCACGCCATAAAACACACCGAGACCCGTTGCTTCGGTACGACCACGAACACCACCCTGACTAACAGGCTTTCCGGTAACGCAACCGAGTGCATTCACATCTCCGGGATTTAAGGAGGCATAAGTATCGGCGATCCAGCTCATTTCGCGTGCGCCTGTTCCATAATCTGGAGCAGGAACATCAATACCGGCACCAATAAAATTCTTTTTTACAAGTTCTGAAGTATAACGACGTGTGATCTTTTCCAATTCATAAACCGTGTAGTTTCTTGGATTGATCTTGATACCGCCTTTACCACCACCAAAAGGAACATTAACGATAGCACATTTATAAGTCATCAATGCAGCAAGGGCCATTACCTCATCCTGATTTACATCCATGCTATAACGGATGCCTCCTTTACAAGGTAATTTGTGATGAGAGTGTTGCACGCGGTAGGCTTCAATCACCTCTATTTTTTCACCGATGCGCACCGGAAACTTCATTCTGTAAACAGAGTTACAAGCTTTGATTTGCTCGAGAATACCTGTTTCGAATCTTGTATAAGTAGCAGCCTTATCAAAGTTGCGCTCTACGCCGCGAAAGAAGCTATAATGCTCTTGTGGTTTTGCGGCAGTGGCAGTTGTAGTTTCTACCATAGCTTTTTGTAGTTAAGAAATTGGATTATTATGTTTTTCGAGTTTGGAAATTTTACGGTCGAGGCGCACAAGAAATGCAATAATTCCGGCAAATATAGTGGCTAATACTAAAACCACCACGTATATTTTACCGTCTTTACGCAGTGCATCAGCCATCTCTGGCTGGGCATTTTGGGCGAATGAAAACGCAGAAAATGCCAACAAAAAAAACGCAGAAAGAATGGTTCTTCTAAACATTTTGAACTTGCTATTTTTTTGACCTTTTTAAAAGTTGTTTTCCCTTTTGTATTCTATTAATGATATGCGCACCTTTAGCGTAGTGATCCACACGCCAAGCAATATCCACCCAAACACAGCAGGATAAAAAACCATTCGCATGTCTTTGTCAAGGTCGTAAGTATTAAATCCGGGATTGCCACCATTTCCGGGATGTAGGGAATCCACCATTCGGGGTAAAATCCATAACAACGGAATCATTAGCGCGAATGCAAAAACATTGTACACCGCGCTGATCTTTGCCCTTTTTTCTTCATCCTTCATGCCGCCGCGCAAAACCAGATAAGCAAAGTAGATGAGCATACTAATAGCAGTTCCCAATTGTTTTGGATCGTTGCTCCACGCTTCCCCCCATGTGTATTTTGCCCATTCCATGCCCGTAAGCATTCCGAGTATGCTAAAGACTATGCCTACCTTAGTATATTCCGCAGAAAAAATATCGTGTTTCAAATCGCCGCTACGCAGGTATTTTATTGCATAAATAAAAGAGACGAGAAACAAGATGATCATTGTAAACCACATCGGCACATGGAAGTAGAGATTGCGTATGGTTTCGTTGATAATGTTGAGTGCGGGCACAGGAATAAGAAAACCTGCAACAATTGTATAACCTAATAAAAGCACACACACAACTTTCCACCACGACTGGCGCATAGGCTGGTTTTAAAATTTCGGCAAAGGTAATGGAATGGCTCAATTGCGCAATTACTCGATGACTCAATACTTAAGAGGTGGCATAGCTTGAGTCACTGCGCAATTGAGTCATTACGTATTAATTATTCCTGCCAGAGAAAAGGAAAAAGTATCACTCCAAGAATAATAATGAGTAGGTCAAGCAAAAGCAAGGTTCCTGCAAGTATCCACCAGCCGGGTTGGTAAACCGGTGTAATAGCTTTCAATGCAAGGTTGCTCAGCATCATTAATACAGGAGTGACAATAGGAAAACCTAAGACAGCCATCAGCGCGGCATTTTGATTGGCTCGTGCAGCAAGGGCAGAAAGAAAAGTGAACACAGCCGAAAGACTGATGCTGCCAACTGCGGTTATTACTACAAACAGTCCCGTTTGAATAATAGGGAAACCAAGAAGAACGGAAAACAATAGCAAACTCATCAGACTCATTGCCAGCAGCAGGGTGATGCTATAAATCATTTTCGCCAGTAAAAAAGTAGTAGGCTTTACAATTGTGAAATAGTACCGAAACCGATTGGCATGTTCCTGCAAAAAACTCTTTGCAACAGAATTAATGGCTACAAAAAGTTGCGTGATCCAGAAAAGAGCATTCCAGATTTTAGTTTCTGGTTGTCCACTCATCATATACACTGCAAACACGGTTGCGCCTACATAAAGCAATACCCCAAACAGCGTATGTTTTTGCCGCCATTCGATAAGCAAATCTTTTTTTACGAGAGAGAGAAAAGGAGACGATTGCATGTGGCTTTCAAAAGTAGTTTGTTTAGAAACAAGTTCAAGGCGAGTAGCTGCTGATAAGTATCGTTTTACCGAAAAAAATTTTTGAGACAAGATTTGTAAAATTGTTTTGTCCCTCTATATTTGCACTCCCATTCGGGAAACAAGTTCTTTAAGATTTATGCGGAAGTAGCTCAGTTGGTAGAGCATCACCTTGCCAAGGTGAGGGTCGCGGGTTCGAGTCTCGTCTTCCGCTCATTATAATTCCATCCCTCAAGATGGAATTTTTTGTTTAGTTCTTTTGCAGTTGATGTGAACATTCAACATTCACAATTCATCATTTACAATTGCCTGCCCTGGTGGTGAAATTGGTAGACACGCAGGACTTAAAATCCTGTTTGCAGCAATGCAAGTGCGGGTTCAAGTCCCGCCTGGGGCACACAGCCTTCTGACGATCTCAGAAGGCTTTATTTTTTAGGGAATAGAAACTTTTTTTAGAGTAGCTGAAACCCTTGCCTAAAGCGAATAAATATTAATTTACCATGACAAAAATGTTTACAAAGGTTTAACAGGAATATCTATCTTTGAAATCAGTCTAATCAAAAATTTTTTACAAAAAATAATAATGGTGAAAAAAGCAATTTTACTCTTCGCAGCCGCGGCTTGCTTCACGGGTGAAGTAGTTAAGGCACAGCAGGCTCGCTGCTTTACAGATGAAATGCATGAGCGGGCTAAGGCTGCAAATCCGGCGGCTGTAGCTGCGGCGGAAGCACAACTTAAGGCTCAGATAGACGCATTGATGGGCAGGATGGACTTACCAAAGTTGAAGGTAACAGCAGGCGAAACTTTTGCTGATACAGCCACACTTATGGTTCCGATTGTTTTTCATATTGTGCACAATTACAACACTCAAGAGTACATCACTGACAACCTTATTTATAATGAGCTTGAAGAGATTAATAAGTTGTATCGCGGAATAGTGCCTGATGTATCTACTTTCAATGTAATTCCTACTTACAGAGGCAACATTCCGGGTACTTCAATAAAGTATGTGGCTAATACAAACATCCAGTTTTACCTTGCCAGAAAAGACCCGTTTGGTAATCCTACTACTGGTATTACCCGTAAAAGAGATTTTAGCACAACAAGCGGCGGTAATCATGCGAAGTTTGACCTGTGGCCCCCGCAGAATTATTTAAATATCTGGATCGTGAATGCGTTCGATGCTAATCACACAGGCGCAGCAGCTTTTGCATTGAAGCCAGCGGGTGCAAGCGCATTGCCTTGGTATGACGGACCTATTACAGCAATGGGTCAGCCTTTTAATTTTGACAATACAATTGCTCACGAAATTGGTCACTTTCTTGATTTGGATCATCCCTGGGGTGGTACAAATGCACCAGAAGTTGCTTGTGGTGATGATGGGGTAGATGATACCCCCCCCACAGATGGTCACGCACCCGGACTTGGTTGCAACCCCGTTCATCTCTATGATTGGAAATGTGTTTTAACGGCTGCTTTCATCGGAAAGCCTGCAATCAACAATACAAACAAAGTTGCAGACAATCAGACGGGGCAAGGTATAATGTTCAGAAACCTTGAGAAAGTTCAAATTGATTCTGTGAAAATTTACCCGGCTGTAAGCGGTGCTCCGTTTACAATTGTACTAAAGCACAAAAACGCTTCCGGTCAATATGTTACCATTGCCACACACAATGGTATAACGACCACAAACACAGGTGCACAAAATGTGAACTTGCTTCGCTTCGTAGCCCCTATTGATACTAATGTAAATGCTTATTCTCTTGAGTTTTCTGTGAATCCTTCTATGTATCGCGATAGTACAAGTGCAGTAGCAGTGCCCGCAGCGCCAACGCCGCTCGGCAATCAGGGAACAATAGGAAACGTAATGTATTTCACCGATGATACAGCGCAGGGACGATACAACTATTTCTATAACCTGGGAATTCGTTATGGCGATTATTTCGTTCAGTACCCTCCAGCTACTGCAAAAGACCTATTCAATATTACCGCTACGGGTCCGGTTATCATAGACTATCCTGACACAGTGAATTCTCAGAACGTGATGGATTACACCTACTGCTCTAAAATGTTTACTTACTTGCAAGGTGTGCGTATGCGTGCTACATTAAGAAGTCCGATTGCAGGTCGCAGTAACCTTATAACTCCCACTAATCTGATGCTGACGGGTGTTACAGATGCAAACGGTAACCTTATGCCGAGAGCAGATCTTCCACCGGTAGCTGATTTTTCAGTAGGTGTGGGTGCAGAGCAAAATGCAGGTTTCACTTGCCGTGGCGTTGGTGCAGATGCTCAGAATGTTAGATTTGCTAACCGTGCATGGGGCGATACTGTTTCTGCGATCTATTGGAGTTTTTCGAATGGTGCCAGTAATGCAAACCCTGTAAATGCAAATCCAAATTACAACACAAGTGTTACTACTAAATTTAACGACACTGGTTGGGCAACTATTCAAATGATTGCTGAGTCGAATGCCGGCAGAGATACTTTGGTAGTGACCGACAGAGTATATGTTGCTGATGAAAATGCTATTCCGGCAGCAGGGTATTTCCAGGAGTTTACAGGAAATGATGTTAGCATGTTCCCTACCTTCAATCACTTCAACAATTTTACCAAATGGGAAGTTGTAAACAATGCAGGTTTCTACGATAATACCAGCATTCGTTACAAACAATATGATAACAGGTTGTCTGCTCCGGCAGTGTTGACAGGTACACCAAGAGGAGATTACGATGATCTTTTCACACGTGCATTTGATTTGAGAGGCATGGGTAATACAATTTATCTTTCCTTCTTTACCGCAGGTGCTTTTAGGACTAACAATCCTACTTACATGAACGATGAGTTGGAAATTAGCTACACAACCAATTGCGGTTTGAACTGGCAAACACTAAAAACACTTAAGAAGTCTGATATCAGTAACAATGGTACTATTCTTACAGACTGGACTCCAGGCGGCATGTGGGATTGGAAAGGACAAAACGTAGCCATTACCACTACCAACATTGCTGAGTCGCTCAGAGGTCGTGTTTACTTTAGATTTAGATACAAACCAGGTGTTGAGCCTTCTAGTTTAGTAGGTACAGGTAACAACTTCTACCTCGATAGAATTTATGTAAGCCAATGGACAACTGATGTGTCAGACATCGCTAACAAGCAAGCAGGCTTTACCCTCGCTCCAAATCCTACTTCCGGCAGCACTACAGTTATTGTGAAAGATGCTAACAGCAATGATGCACATATTTCAGTAACCGATGTAACCGGCAAATTGGTTTACAGCACGCAGGTAAATCTTAGCAGTGGTATCAATCGCATCGAAATTCCGGCAAGCTATATAGCTGTAAAAGGCATGTACCTTGTATCGGTAACAACTGGTACGCACAAGCAAACTGAAAAGCTTGTAGTTTATTAGTAGAAAATTCAAAATTGATTGCAGAACGTCCTGATTTTTCAGGACGTTTTTTTAATTAGCTTAAAGAAATAAGCTGCTATATTTGTTACAAATCCATCCTGCTACACGATGAGTGAAAAAAGCATAGTATCACTGAAGAACGCGAATATTTACCAAGGAAAAAATCTAATTCTTTCAAACGTAAATTTTCAGGTTCAGAAAGGAGAGTTTGTTTATCTGATCGGAAAAACGGGCACAGGAAAATCGAGCTTGCTCAAAACCCTGTATGGTGATATTTATTTGAAACAAGGTGAAGGTGAGATAGCAGGATTTGATTTGAAAAATTTGAAGTGGCAAACTATCCCATTGCTTCGTCGGAATCTGGGTATTGTGTTTCAGGATTTTCGCTTACTTACCGACAGGAATGTTTACGACAATCTGGAATTTGTGTTGAAGGCTACGGGTTGGAAAGACAAAGCCCTGATGAAGGAAAAGATAGAAAATGTACTGAGCAAAGTGGGCTTGAAAAACAAGGGATTTAAGATGACCTACGAAATGTCGGGAGGTGAGCAGCAACGTGTAGATATAGCACGCGCATTGCTTAATAATCCAAAACTTATACTTGCTGATGAACCGACGGGAAATCTTGATCCTGAAACGACCGATGAGATAATGCAGCTTTTATTCAACATTTGCCGCGATTATCATACGGCTTTCATTATGGCTACCCACGATTATAGCATCATCCAAAAATACCCGGCGCGTGTAGTACGAATTGAGCAGGGTGCAGTTAAAGAGATTTCTGTTGCAGGAATGTAATTATCCTTTGCGCGTTTGTTGAATTATTGTAAGAAGCTTCAAGCAAGTAAGCTCTAAGCTCCCGCATACCATCGGTAAAGTCAGTTTTTATTAGTCTGGATATTTCCTCAATTATTTCTGTGGCCGTATTTGCGATGTTACACACAGATGCTAATCCTGTTCCGTAGAGCATGTCATCGTTGACTACCACATGCCTTCCATTGTACAGCGCATAAAGGAGTTTCAATTTCATTCCCGATCGCTGAAAAGTAGGCAACACATTTATTTGCGCATTGCTGATGAGTCGGTTCATTTCGGCTTCGTCAGGGTTTTCTATCAGTTTGCAATGCTGGTATTTCGCGCAAAGTGCTTTTATTGTTTTTGACGGGTTTCTTCCTGCGATAATAAATTGAGTATCGGAAATGGCCGGAATCACTTGCTCCAAAAGAAACAAAGCAGCTTCTTCATTCTCAGGATGCTTTAAGTTGCCATGATACAAACAATACTGACCCATTCCTGTTGGTATGTCACTACTCGTAAAAGGATGAAAGGGAGCAATGTGCGCAACTGTTTTCTTAGGGTAAAGCTTTTGAAAATTTAGTGTGTCGGCGTGCGAAAGGCAAAATGCGGCATCAATATTCGAAAGAGACTTTTCATAGTTTTTCAACAAAAAAGCCTCTGCATATAAATAGATTTTTGAGAAATTACTCCGCTCTTTTTGAGCAAGCTGTTTATAATAATCGTGTTCAATATTGTGTACTCTAAGAATTTTTGTCCGGCGCTTTAATGCAGGATGGTTTGCATAAAAGCTACAGTGGATTCCTTCAAAAAGAATGGGCACGTCAACGTTCGAAAGACGTTGAAGCAGCGTGTCATCTCTTCGTGAATAAACGATATAAGGATAGGAAAACGATAGCCCATTCCATCCTGTTTTACGGGGATAATACCACACTTCTTTGCACAGGTTATTTAGTCTCTCAGTTCGCTCTCTTCCGTATTCAAAACAATGGAGATAGATTTCACAACCTGCTTCTGAAAGACTTTTGATCTTGTAAAAAACATCTATCGCTCCACCATAGTCTGCCGGATAAGGAATGTCGAATGAAACAATATGGAACTTAATTTTGGACAAGGTCGTCGTAAAATTTTATCAGTGTTTTCGCCTCTTCCTGCCAGCAATATTTTTCGCGTGCTTTCAGACAATTTTCTTCCAGTCGTTTGTGATAAGGTTCATCCTTCAAGAGATTATTTAATGCCGCAGCAATCGTTTCCGGTTTCAAATCGTCAATCAGTGCGCTAATTTCAAATTCACTGTTGATTCTCTTGTACTCGAAATAGTTGACGCAAAGTTGTGGAACGCCGCTGTGCATGTAATCGAAAAAACGATTGGCAAGTGAGTTTTGATTGCTTTTGCTATTTGGTTCAAAAAGGGTAATTCCTATCCACGCATTGATCGTGTAGTTTCTCAATTCCTGTGGTGGTACATAGCCTTTAAATGTTATCTTATTCTCCAGTTGATGTTGCTTCACTAATGCCACGGTTTCCTTATAAAAATTTCCCTCGCCACAAATAATTAAAGGTGCGTCAACATGCTTCATTGCCGGAATTAATTCTTCAAAACATCTTCCAACATTTACTGCCCCTTGGTATAAAATGTATTTGTCTTTCTTTTCCGGAATTTCTATGGGGCGGAGTACAGTGGCGCTTCGTACTACGGCATAATTAACGCCATACTTTTCCTGAAAATATTTCGAACAACCATCGCCTACAGTATAGCCATGAAAATGCGGCACTGTTTTTCGTTCTATCCAATTCCAAATCTTTAGGCTCATTGGTTTATCAGTAACCTCTTTCAGTTCTGTAAATAATTCATGAGCATCGTACACTCTTTTTTTGCCTCGCAGTTTGCTTACATAGTAAACCGGCAGAATAGTATCAAGATCTATTGCACAAAAAATGTCTGCTTTGATGAAGAGCAGTTTGAAAAATAGTTTAAGCCAGAAGTCTGTATACATCAACTTGCTTCTTTCAACTACAATCGGTAAGCGAATTTGCTTGTAAGGACGAGCTATTAGTGGAGGGCTTTTTTTCTTTTTAAAACCAATGATTGTTACATCGTAGCCTGCTTCGGAAAGTGTGGTGCAGATGCGAATCATCCGCTGGTCAAAATTCAAATCGTTCGTAACAGTAAAGACTATTCTCTGTTTCTTCATTCGCGGTTGTCCGTTCTAAAATTGTACTTTTAAACCCTTGTAAAAATAGGCGTTTAAGTTCAGCGTTTATATTTTTGAGATGTTCTGATGGCAACGCACCGCATACTGATTATCACCAACAGGGTTCCTTACCCGTTAAACGATGGCGGTTCCATAGCAATGTATGCTATGATTGAAGGTTATCACAAATTGGGTTGGGAAGTGCTTTTGTTTTCAATGAATACCTCAAGGCACTATGTAGGTTTGGAATCACTGCCAGAGTTTTATACACAAATTAAGTTTCAGACTTTCGACATTAATACCGACGTAAAAGTGGTGCCTACTTTGATGAATTTTTTTCTGAGTAGAAAGCCAAATCACGCAGATCGTTTTTATGAAAAAGGATTTGCGAGCAAGCTTGAAAAAATCATAGACGATTTTGAACCGGAGATTATTCAGTTGGAGAGCGTTTATCTTGCCACTTATCTTCCTGTTATTAAAGAAGCAACTAAAGCTAAAATTGCCATTCGCCTCCACAATATTGAATACCAGATATGGGAGCGACTCGCTAACGAAGCAACCTCCTTTCGGAAATTTTACTTAAGGGATCTTTGTTCCAGAATCAAAAAGTTTGAACTGAATGCCTGGCAATCAGCAGATGTGCTTATCGCTATCACAGAGACGGATGCGGCATTAGTAAAAAATCTGGTTTCGGGAAAGGAAATCATAACAGTGCCGTTTGGCATAAATACGAAATCTATTAAACCTTCACAGCAACCGGAAAAGTGGATCGGGTATCATATAGGCGCTATGGACTGGATGCCGAATGTAGAAGCGATTACCTGGTTTCTGGAAAACGTATGGAGCGATCTGCACAAGGAATTACCTGATTTTGAATTTCATTTTGCGGGAAGGAATATGCCGGGTTCATTTGAAAAGTATGAACGCGATGGCGTTACCTGCTCAGGAGAGGTAGCCGATGCTTCTGCCTTTATTGCTGATAAAAAAATGTTGCTTGTTCCTTTGCGGTCGGGAGGGGGTATAAGAGTGAAAATACTTGAGGCGCTAACTGCCGGCAAATTGGTGATAAGCACATCCATTGGTATGCAGGGGATTGATGGGGCGGTTCCCGGAAAGCATTTCTTATTGGCCGAAGAAAAGGCAGATTTTATCCGGCAAATAAAATGGGCAGTTAACAAAAAAGATCAGGCGCAACAAATTGCAAATGCAGGTTCGGTTTTAGTTCAAAGAGAATATGATCAGGAAAGCATCATGCGGAAGCTAACGAAGAGGATGGAAGATTTTCTGCAATAACCTCACTTTAAGACATCAGTAATTGTGATCCTTAGTTACTGATTTTACATTGAATACATAGTAACTTCGCGTTTCAAATTTGCCCAAGGGCTTATCTATGCTTGATACCATCGAATCTGCGCTGGAAGATCTGAGAAATGGGAAACTGCTGATAGTAGTTGATGATGAGGATCGTGAAAATGAAGGTGATTTTATAACCGCCGCCAATAATGTAACCCCGGAAGTGATCAACTTTATGTCGAAACACGGCAGAGGTTTGATCTGTGCACCAATCACCGAACAGCGATGCGGGGAATTGAAATTGAACCTAATGGTGGAGAACAATACTGTGCTTCATCAAACTCCGTTTACTGTGTCTATTGATTTGATAGGACATGGATGCACCACCGGTATTTCAGCGCACGACAGAGCAAAAACTGTTCAGGCATTGATTGATCCTACTACAAAGCCCGAAGATTTAGGCCGCCCCGGACATATTTTCCCGCTACGCGCAAAAAATGAAGGTGTGCTGCGTCGTGCCGGTCATACAGAAGCAACTGTTGATCTCGCACGGCTTGCCGGATTTGCACCCGCCGGTGTGCTTGTAGAAATTATGAATGATGATGGCACAATGTCGCGGTTGCCAGAGTTGAAAGAGATTGCTAAAAAGTTTGATCTTAAAATCATTTCCATAAAAGACCTGATTGAATATCGCCTGCGCACCGAAAGTCTTATTGAAGAAGAAGCGCGGGTACACATGCCTACCAAACATGGCGATTTTGAATTGGTAGCTTTCAAACAAACAAACAACGGGCAAACTCATCTTGCCTTGAAGAAAGGTGAATGGGAAAAAGATGAGCCTGTTTTAGTGAGGGTGCATAGTTCTTGTTTTACCGGCGATATTCTCCATTCTCTTCGGTGCGATTGCGGTGAGCAGTTGCAACGGGCAATGGAAATGGTAGAAGAAGAAGGTAAAGGTGTCGTGCTTTATATGAATCAGGAAGGACGCGGCATTGGTTTGTTGAATAAGCTAAAGGCATACAAACTGCAAGAAGAGGGGAAGGATACGGTGGAAGCAAATCTGGCACTCGGCTTTAAGAACGATCAACGCGATTACGGCGTAGGCGCACAAATTTTACGGCATCTCGGTGTTTCAAAAATCAGATTAATGACCAACAATCCGAGAAAACGTGCAGGTTTATTGGGTTATGGTTTGGAGATTGTAGATAACGTGCCAATCGAAATTATTCCCAATCCTCATAACGAGTTTTACCTGCAAACGAAAAGAGATAAACTCGGTCACGAGATATTGAAATAACAGTTTCGGAATAGTGAATTGCTTTAGGAGCACACAAACATTTCTTTTTGAAAATACTTTTTCTCGCAAATAGAATTCCTTATCCGCCTTATCGTGGCGATAAACTTAAGATTTACAATCTTGCCAGGCGCTTGTGCAAAAAGCATGAATTGTATCTGCTCACTTTCACGCAAACTGAAGAAGACAAAAAGTATAAAGAGCAGTTGCAAGGCATATTTAAAGAGGTACATCTCGTCCATTTGCCACAGTGGAAATCTGCTTTAAGTTGTTTGCAGGGTTTATGGAATCCGCTGCCAATTCAGGTGCTTTATTTTCGTTCTTCAGAAATGCGTCGTTCACTTGAGACGCTACTCAGTAAACACAATTTTGACACAGTACACGTACAGCATTTGCGGATGGCTCCTTATTTGTCTGACAGAAATGACCTCAGGAGAATTTTGGATTTGCCGGATGCCTTTTCGCTTTATTGGGAAAGAAGGAAAAAAGTGAAACGGAATATTTTTCAAACCCAATTCGAAAATCTGGAGCAAAAAAGAGTATTGCAGTATGAGCAGGTTTTGAAGTCTTA
>ENA-UOUJ01000137-UOUJ01000137.1-activated-sludge-metagenome-genome-assembly--contig:-NODE-137-length-63472-cov-9.451977_pt1 | contig 63472 bp, 54 predicted proteins | sample MGYA00249839_ERZ747224 | MGnify/ENA primary metagenome ERZ747224 (study PRJEB28782, sample SAMN03220277) | activated sludge metagenome | biome: wastewater; feature: sewage sludge; material...
CCCGCCGCGCTCGACCCGGCCTGCGATGCGAGCAGGAGCAGCACAAGGCCGATCAAGGCCAGAATGGCGCTCGTCGAGGTGCGCAGCGCCGAGGGGGGAGGAGCGGGCATTCCAGTCTCTCCGTCGCAGCCTGCGGGCGGATGGCCCACGGCTCTTCAATCGGAGTGTAGAAGCCATCCCCGAGTTCTCAAGCACACCGACTTTTTAACCGCGCGCAGGTGGCGAGCGACGCTGCCCGGGAGCCCGTCGCCACGCATTCCGCCCGCCCTCCTGTGCGGCACTGGCCGTTCCGGTGTAAGAACTTCAATGGCCGCCGAAGCGGTCCATGCGCCGGCGGTCGCGCTTGGTGGGGCGGCCGTGCAGGTCGGCGCCCGGGGTGGCGGCGAGCTTGCGCAGCTCGCGGGCGTGCTCGCGCTCCGCGATGCTCTCGGCGGTCTCTTCGTACAGCGTTTGCGCCACCGTGGCCGAGCCGCGCCTGTCGGCAACCGCGCGCACGAGTACCGTGCGCGTCTCCTCACCGATGGTGATGTCGAGCCGGTCGCCGGGCTTGACGTCGCGCGCGGGTTTCACGGTGATGCCGTTGAGCTTGACCTTGCCGCCGTCGACCGCCTCGGTGGCCGCCGTGCGGTGCTTGAAGAAGCGCGCCGCCCACAACCATTTGTCGAGGCGGGTGCGGGCGGGGTCGGTGGGTGGGTGTGGGGGCATGGCTGGGAACTGCGGCGAGGTGTCGGACGTGAAACGGCGCGGTCGACATTATCGAGAGCGCCGTGCCTCGAGGCAAAGCCCGACCTCGAGCGCGGACCTGCTCCCAATCCAGCCCGCGGCGGAGATCAGAACAATCCGGCGATCGAGGTGATCAGGCCCTTCTTCAGCTCGGGCAGCGCCTCCTCGAAGGCGAGGTTGACCTTGTTCGCGCTCGAGCCGATGCGGGTCTGGTAGGTCTTGTAGGAAGACTCCTCGTCGTAGGACAGCTGCGAGCCGCCGCTGTTGCCCTGGCGCAGGCTGTGGCTCGAACTCAGCTTTGCCTTGCCCGCGCCGCGGATGCGCTCCTTGATCTGCAGGTCGGTGATCATCGAGAAATACACGTCCTTGACGGCAGCACCGGCGATGCCCTCGGCCAGCGAGCCGATCAGGCCGGCGGCGGCGATGCCGCGGCCGCTGGCACCGCCGGCGTAGGCCGCGCCGGCACCCAGCACCAGGCCGCCCGAAGCGGCGACCCCGTAGCCCTGGCTGACTGCCGCCTCGATCGCGGTGGGTGCCGATTTGCCGACCTGCAGGATGTTGGCCTGCAGGACATAGTGCGCCGCGTCCGGGTCCTGCAGCAGGGTGTAGCCCTTGGCCTGCAGCGCGGCCGCGATCTCTTCATTCACCGAGAGGTCGGGCTTGTCGGAGGTGTTGCGGATCTGCAGGAAGATGGTGTGCTTGTCGGCGCCGACCGGGTCGAGGAAGACCGTGTCGGACATCTTGGTCTGCACGTCGAGGTCGCGCTTGCTGATGGCAACGTGGGCGGCGGCGCAGCCGGTGAGCACGAAGGCGGCGACGGTGATGAGGGCGATTCGCTTGAGCATCGGGAGAGTTCCTCGAGGACGAATGGAGAGGGCTGGCAGCGGGTTGCGGCGCGATCCAGGGCTGGCTATTCAGGAGCGTCGACGTCCCGAGATAGGCGTTTGGAATTTAATTATAGAAAGTTTTCTGCCCGATTGTCATTATGCGGAATGCCATTTGGCTTTCTCTCGAGGCCTGCAAACGAAAAACCCCGGCGCCCTTGCGGGGGCCGGGGTTCGCTTGCTGCGGAAGCGGGTGGGGGTCAGCCGATCATGCCCGCGCCCACGGTGTTGTTGGTGCTCTCGTCGATGATGATGAAAGCGCCGGTGGCGCGGTTGTCGGCGTAGCGGTCGGCGACGACCGGCTGGGCGAGCTTGAGCGTGATGCGGGCGATGTCGTTCATCGCCAGGCCGCTCGCGGCCTCCTGCTCGAGCGTGTTCACATCCAGGCGGTAGTCGATCTTCGCGAGCTTGGCCTTCACCTCGCGCGTGGTGTGGCGCACGAGGTAGGTGCGCGCCGGCGACAGCGGGGTCTCGGACAGCCAGCACACGGTGGCGTCGATCTGCTTGACCGGCTCGGGCGCTTCTGCGGACTTGACGATGAGGTCGCCACGCGAGATGTCGATCTCGTCCTCCAGCAGCAGGGTCACCGACTGCTCGTGGATCGCGCGCGGCAGGCGCTCGCCGCCGAGTTCGATCGCCTTCACCCGGCTGGTGGCGCCCGAGGGCAGCACCGTCACCGCATCGCCGACGGCGATCTCGCCCGATTCGACCCGGCCCATGAAGCCGCGGTAGTCGTGCAGTTCGGGGTTGGCGGAGTCCTGCGGGCGGCACACGAACTGCACCGGGAAGCGGAAATCCTCGGCCTGCTCGGTGTGGGCGGCGGGGGCGCTCTCGAGGATGTCGAGCAGCGTCGGGCCGTCGTACCAGGACAGGCGCTCGCCGCGGTCGACGATCATGTCGCCCTCCAGCGCCGAGATCGGGATGAAGCGCACGTCCGCAATGCCGAGCTTGGCGGCGAAGGCGAGATAGTCGGCCTTGATGCGCTCGAATACCGCCTGGTCGTAGTCGACGAGGTCCATCTTGTTGACCGCAACCACCAGGTGGGGGATGCCGACCAGGCTGGCCAGATAGGAGTGGCGGCGGGTCTGGGTAAGCACGCCCTTGCGCGCGTCGATGAGGATGATGGCGAGGTTGGCGGTGGACGCGGCGGTCACCATGTTGCGGGTGTACTGCTCGTGGCCCGGGGCGTCGGCGATGATGTACTTGCGCCGGCCGGTGGAGAAGTAGCGATAGGCGACGTCGATGGTGATGCCCTGCTCGCGCTCGGCCTGCAGGCCGTCGGTGAGCAGCGACAGGTCGACCGCGCTCATGCCACGCTTGGCGGAGGTCTTCTCGATGGCGTTGAGGGTGTCGGCGAGGATGGTCTTGGTGTCGAACAGCAGGCGGCCGATCAGGGTGCTCTTGCCGTCGTCGACGCTGCCGCAGGTGAGGAAGCGCAGCAGGCCGTTGTCGATGTCGGGGAGGTTTTCAAGGGCGGACATGGTTTGGATTCCTTTGTTCATGCTTTGAAATTCTGTTTGGCGTCTGGGGCTCTGTGCTCGGCGTTTTCTGGTGGTGCGGTGTTGGGCTGGAAGGCTTTGTTGGTGACGCGGCTTGGGGCTTGCGATCCGCCGGGGACGCGCGGGGTATTCCTTCCGGGGCTGCGGAACTCACCTTCGCTTCGCTCGGCTCGGACAGTCCTCGCCCCTTCACGAACACCCCGTGCGCGTCCCCGCAGCGAGCCGTCGAGCGCACCCACTCAAGCCACCATCAAACCGCACCCCTCAGAAATACCCTTCCTTCTTCCGCTGCTCCATCGACGCCTCCGAAGTCTGGTCATCCATCCGCGTCGCCCCACGCTCGGTGATCGTCGTCGTGGCCGTCTCGGCCAGGATCTTCTCCACCGTATCCGCATCCGACTCCACCGGCGCCGTGCAGGTGATGTCGCCCACGGTGCGGAAGCGCACCAGCACGTCCTCGACCACGTCGCCGTCCCTGGCCGGGGTCAGCTCGGTCACCGGCTGCAGCAGGCCGGCCTTGCGCACCACCGGGCGGGTGTGCGCGAAGTAGATCGACGGCAGCTCCAGCCGCTCGCGCTGGATGTACTGCCACACGTCGAGCTCGGTCCAGTTGCTGATCGGGAAGGCGCGGATGTTCTCGCCCTTGTGGCTGCGCGCGTTGTACAGGTTCCACAGCTCGGGGCGCTGGTTCTTCGGGTCCCACTGACCGAACTCGTCGCGGAAGCTCATGATCCGCTCCTTGGCGCGCGCTTTCTCCTCGTCGCGGCGGGCACCGCCGATGCAGGCGTCGAAGCCGAATTCCTCGATCGCTTCCAGCAGCGTCACCGACTGGTGCTTGTTGCGCGACTCGCCGGCGTGTTTCAGCACCACGGTGCCGCGCGCCATCGAATCTTCCACCGAGCGCACGATCAGCCGCTCGCCCAGCTCGGCGGCGCGCTTGTCGCGGAAGTCGGTCACTTCCCTGTAGTTGTGGCCGGTGTCGATGTGCATCAGCGGGAAGGGGAAGCGGCCCGGACGGAAGGCCTTCTCGGCCAGGCGAAGCAGGCAGATCGAGTCCTTGCCGCCGGAGAACAGCAACACCGGGTTGGCGCACTGGCCGGCGACTTCGCGCAGGATGTGGATGGCTTCGGCCTCGAGCCAGTCGAGGTGGGACAGCGTCTGTTTGGTCAGCGTGGACATGGTGCGATTACCGTTGCGGATGCTTGATCGGATGGGTTCTGAAGGCGCGCAGCGCCGCCTTGAGCCCGGCGCGCAGCGCGAGCAGGCGCTGCTGCAGGCTGCGCCGGCCGGCGCCGATCGCGGGGCTGTGCGTGCCCTGGGCGGGGTGCTTGCCGTTCATGGCTCAGCCTGCCTTGACGTGGAGACCGCACTCCTTGGTCTCCGGGTTCTCCCACCACCAGCGTCCGGCGCGCACGTCCTCGCCGACCGCGATCGCGCGGGTGCAGGGGGCGCAGCCGATGCTGGGGTAGAACTGGTCGTGCAGGGCGTTGCAGGGCACCTCGTTGAGACGGATGTAGGCCCACACCTCGGTCTCGCTCCAGTCCGACAGCGGATTGAGCTTCTCGAGCCCGTTCGCGGAGTCGGTCTCGCGCACCGGGAGGCCGGAACGGGTGACCGACTGGGCGGCGCGCAGGCCGGTGATCCAGGCCTTGCGCCCGGCGAGGGCGCGGCGCAGTGGTTCCATCTTGCGCACGCCGCAGCAGGCCTTGCGCAGCTCGACCGAGTCGTAGAAGGCGTTGATGCCGTGGCTGCGCACGAAGGTCTCGACCGCGCTGGCATCCGGGAAGTAGATCTCGAGCTTGCTGCCGTAACGACGCTCGACCTCGCCGATCAGGCTGTAGGTCTCCGCGGGAAGCCGCCCGGTGTCGAGCGAGAAGACCGTGATCGGCAGGGCGTTCGACAGGATCAGGTCAGTCAGCACCATGTCCTCGGCGCCGAAGCTGTTGGCGAAGGCGAGCTCGCCATTCGGGCCGAACTCGGCGACGGCCTCGCGCAGCAGCGCGAGCGCGGCGGCGGACTTGGCGCCCACGGTGGCACGCAGCGCGTCGGTGAGCTGCGGGTGGGTGGCGGCGTTGGTCGGGGCAGGGCGCAGCAGGCTGACGGCGGCGTTCATGGCTGCACCTCGTGGCCGGCGGCGCGCTCGACGCGGCGGAAGAGCGGCAGCGGATCCTTCACCGAGCGCTGGTAGGGCTCGGTGAAGTCGTCGATGCTGGCCACGGCCGCCTCGAGCTGCGCGTCGGTGTAGCGCTCGGCCTGCGGCTGCAGGGCGTCGAAGCCGCAGCGCGTCATGTAGTTGAACTGGTCGCGCAGCACCTGGCCGATCGCGCGCAGCTCGCCCTGGTAGCCGTGGCGGGTGCGCAGCAGGGTGGCGGCGGAGTAGCTGCGGCCGTCGGTGAACTTGGGGAAGTGCAGGCCGACGACCTGCAGCAGCGCGAGGTCGTCGGCCAGCGCGGCGACGTCCTCGCCCGCGGCCAGCCATACGCCCACTTCGCCGCTGCGCGCGCGCGCCAGCAGTTCGTCGCGGCGCGCCTGCCACACGGCGAGCGGCACCAGCACGGGGCCGGCGGGCACGGCGATGTCGGTGGCGGCCTCGCCCTCGGCGAGGCTCACGGTCAGGCGGTCGTCGGTGACGACGCGGCCGTTCTTGATGATCTTGTCAGACATGGGCGGCTTTCCTTTGCGGCTGGCGGTCGGCATAGACGCGGGCCTTGAAGGGCTCGGTGCCGACGCGTTGTACGGTGTCGATGAAGCGTTCGTCCTCATGGCGCAGTTCGACGTAGGTCTCGAGCAGCTTCTCGATCACGCCGACCACTTCTTCGAGGGCGAAGGAGGGGCCGATCACCTTGCCGAGCGTGGTGCCGTTGCCCTGGGTGCCGCCGATGCTGACCTGGTACCACTCCTCGTCGTTCTTATCGACGCCGAGGATGCCGATATGGCCGACGTGGTGGTGGCCGCAGGAGTTCATGCAGCCCGAGATGTTGAGGTCGATCTCGCCGATGTCGTGCTGGTAGTCGAGGTCGTCGAAGCGGCGCTGGATGGCGTCGGCGATCGGGATCGAGCGCGCGTTGGCGAGGCTGCAGAAGTCGCCGCCGGGGCAGCAGATGATGTCGGTCAGGAGCCCGATGTTCGGCGTCGCCAGGCCGGCGGCGCGCGCCGCCTGCCACAGCTCGAAGAGGTCGGCGCGGCGGACGTCGGCGAGCGCGACGTTCTGTTCGTGCAGCATGCGCGCCTCGCCGAAGCTGAAGCGGTCGGCCAGGTCGGCGATCAGGTCCATCTGCTCGGCGGTGACGTCGCCCGGGGCGGTGCCGGTCTTCTTCAGCGACAGGACGACCGCTGCGTAGCCGGGCTGGCGGTGGGTGCGCACGTTGCGCTTGACCCAGGTGGCGAAGGCCTTGTTGCCGGCGAGCAGCGCGTCGAAGCCGGCGTCCTGCGCGGGCTGCGACTCGTAGGCGGGCGGGGCGAAGTGGGCCGACACACGGGCGAGCTCGGCCTCGGTGATGGTGTTGGGGCCGTCCTTGGAATTCGCCCACTCCTCTTCCACCTCGCGGGCGAACGCTTCCGGCCCGAGCGCCTTCACGAGGATCTTGATACGCGCCTTCCACAGGTTGTCGCGGCGGCCCCAGCGGTTATAGACGCGCAGGATCGCCTCGCAGTAGCTGATCAGGTGCTGCCAGGGCAGGAAGGGCTTGATCTCCTCGCCCAGGATCGGCGTGCGGCCGAGGCCGCCGCCCACCAGCACGCGGAAGCCGAGCTCGCCGGCCGCGTTGCGCACCAGGTCGAGGCCGATGTCGTAGACGCGCAGCACCACACGGTCCTCGGAAGCGCTGTTGAAGGCGATCTTGAACTTGCGCGGCAGGAAGGCGAACTCCGGGTTGTAGGTCGCCCACTGGCGCAGGATCTCGGCGAAGGGGCGCGGGTCGGCGACCTCGTCGGCGGCCACGCCGGCGAAGGGGTCGGCGGTGATGTTGCGGATGCAGTTGCCCGAGGTCTGGTTGGCATGCATCTGCACGCTGGCCAGCTCGGCGAGCATCTCCGGCACGTCCTCGAGCTTGGGCCAGTTGAACTGCACGTTGGTGCGGGTGGTGAAGTGGGCGTAGCCGCGGTCGTAGCTGCGCGCGAGGTGGGCGAGCTTCCTCAGCTGGCGGCTGGCGAGGTGGCCGTAGGGCACCGAGATGCGGAACATCGGCGCGTGGCGCTGGATGTAGAGGCCATTCTGCAGGCGCAGCGGACGGAACTCGTCGGCCGAGAGCTCGCCGGCCAGGTGACGCCGCATCTGGTCGCGGAACTGGGCGACGCGCTGGTCGAGCAGGCGCTGGTCGTGTTCGTCGTATTGGTACATGAGGGCTCTCTCTGTGATTTTCGGGTGGGGGCGGGCGGCGTTCTTCAGTGCGCCATCAGCTTGGCGCCGACCAGCACCAGCATCGTCGCCAGGATCGGGCGCAGGATGCGGTCGGGCACCTTGGTGGAGATGTGGCTGCCGAGCCAGATGCCGGGCAGCGAACCGACCAGCAGGCTGCCGAGCAGCAGCCAGTCGACGCTGCCGAGGAACCAGTGGCCGATGCCGGCGACCGCGGTCAGCGGCACGGCGTGGGCGATGTCCGAGCCGACGATGCGCAGCGCGGGCATCGCCGGGTAGAGGAAGAACAGCGCGGTGACGCCGAGCGCGCCGGCGCCCACCGAGGAGATCGACACCAGCACCCCGAGCACCGCGCCGGTGATCACGGTGAGGCGGGCGGTGCGCGCCGGATCGGCGGGGTGGCCGCCCGAGCGCGCTGCGGCGTAGGTCTGGATGCGCTTGCGGAAGATCAGCGCCACCGCGGTCAGCACGAGGGCGACGCCGAGCGAGACCTGGATCAGGTGGGCCGCGCCCTCGATGCCGCCGGGGGCGAAGTGTCCGATCAGCGCCAGCGTGATCGCGGCCGCCGGCAGGCTGCCGGTGGCGAGCAGGCGGGTGATCTTCCAGTCCACCGTGCCCTTGAGGCCGTGCGCCAGGGTGCCGCCGGCCTTGGTGATCGCGGCGTAGAGCAGGTCGGTGCCGACCGCCACCGAGGGATGGATGCCGAACATCAGCACCAGCAGCGGCGTCATCAAGGACCCGCCTCCAACGCCGGTCAGACCGACGATGGCACCGACTGCGAAACCGGCGATGGTGTAGGCGAAATCCATGTAATCCGCTCCTGGATGGTGCGGCGCATCGTAAGGACTTCGTTTAAGTGCAAGAAGCGGTTTGAGGTTAGACTTTAAGAACTGGTTGTTATATCGAGCGCACCATGAACCTGCAGCAGCTGCGTTACGTGCATGAAGTCGCCCGTCGCGGGCTCAACGTCTCCGAGGCGGCCGATGCCCTGTTCACCTCGCAGCCCGGGGTGTCCAAGCAGATCCGCCAGCTCGAGTCCGAGCTCGGTATCGAGATCTTCACCCGCCACGGCAAGCGCCTGGTCGCGGTCACCGAGCCTGGCCAGGCCGTGCTGGCGATCGCCGAACGCGTGCTGCGCGACCTCGACAACCTGCAGCAGGTGGGTGACGAGTTCGCCAACGAGGCGATCGGCAGCCTGTCGATCGCGACCACCCACACCCAGGCACGCTACGTGCTGCCGGACGTGGTCCGCCGCTTCATGCAGCGCTACCCGCAGGTCAAGCTCGAACTGCACCAGGGCAACCCGCGCCAGGTCTGCGAGATGGTGCTCGACGGCACCGCCGACATCGCGATCGCCACCGAGGCGATCTCCGAGTACGACGAGCTGGTGATGCTGCCCTGCTACCAGTGGAACCGTTGCGTGGTCGCCACCCCGCGCCACCCCATCCTGCAGGCTGCGCCACTCACGCTCGAGGCGATCGCGCGCTACCCGCTGATCACCTACGACGACGCCTTCACCGGCCGCGGCCAGATCAACAAGGCCTTCCTCGGCCGCGGGCTCAAGCCCAAGGTCGTGCTCTCCGCGATCGACTCGGACGTGATCAAGAAGTACGTCGAGATGGACCTGGGCATCGGCATCCTCGCGCGCATGGCCTACGACCCGGTCGAGGACCGCAAGCTCGGCATGATCGATGCCGCGCATCTCTTCGAGTCGAGCACGACGCGGATCGGGCTGCGCAAGCGCGCCTGGCTGCGCGCCTATGTATATGCCTTCATCGAGGGCTTCGCGCCGCATCTGTCGCGACGGATGGTCGAGACCGCGCTCGCCGGCGGCGGCACCGACCCGGGCTTGTGAGGCAACCGGGAGGGCCCGCTCCCACGGGCGGTGTTCACGCCCACGGGCGGTCTCCAGGCCGCCGACAGGGCCTTGGTCAGCCGCGCTCGAACCAGCGCCGCAGGCGTGCGCCGCGCAGGCCGGCGCCCAGGCCGGCGATCAGGCGCACGCGCGCCTTGAGCGGGTCGAGCGCGCCGGCGTCGAGCCAGCTGGTGGGGGCGTTGTCGTGGTGCCGGCGCACGCCGCCGCCGCAGCGGCTGGCGAACACCACCGGCACCGCGTTCGGCAGCTCTTCCAGCGCTGGCCGCCAGGCTTCGGGCAGGCTGGCGTTGCCGGGCAGGGCCAGCACCAGGCCGGCGGCGCCGGTGAGCAGCTGGGCACGCGCGAGCGCGCGCGCCACCGCCGAGGCCAGCGCGGGCGAGCTGCCCGCGGCCACGGTGAGCAGTTCCACCGGCGGCAGATGCTGTAGATCGTCCGGCAGCACGACGCGGCGGTAGCGCGAGGGCGCGAGCGCATGCAGCGCGGTGTCGCTGGCGAGCGTGGTCAGCGCGCCCGCGCAGGAGAACGCATCCACCGCCGAGGGGTGGCGCTTGGCCAGCATCGCCGCGGACAGGATGCGGTCGCCGATCACTGCCAGCACGCCCGCGCGCGCGGCGGCCGGGCGGCAGGCGAGCTCGACCGCCTGGTAGAGGTTGAGCGGGCCGTCGGCCGACAGCGCGGTGGCCGGGCGCATCGCCGCGGTCATCACCACCGGCTTGGTGGTGGCGACGGTGATGTCGAGAAAACAGGCGGTCTCTTCCAGGGTGTCGGTGCCGTGGGTGATCACGATGCCGTCGACCGCGGGGTCGTCCATCAGCCGCTGCACCCGGCGCGACAGCACCAGCCAGTGCTGTGGCGTCATGTCCTTGCTGTCGATGGAGAAGATCTGCGTGGCGTCGATGCGGGCGAGCTCGGCCAGCTGCGGCACGGCGGCGAGCAGGGCCTCGGGGCCGAGCTGGCCGGCGGTGTAGTCGCGGGTGTCGGTGGCCGAGCCGGCCGTGCCGGCGATGGTGCCCCCGGTGGCGAGGAGCACGATGCGCGGCTTGCGCAGGATCTGGAGGGCGTTGGACTGCGGGATCATGTGGGCGGGGATTCGTCAGGGGCGGTCAGGCGTTGCCGGTGTCGCGCAGGGCGACGATGCGTCGCTCGCGTTCCTGCTCGACCAGGCGTAGCGCGGCGTCGGGGGGCACGCCGAGGGTCTCCAGTACCCAGCCGGTGAGCTTGAGGCTGGACTCGAGGGTTTCCGGCACCACCACCGAGGCACCGGCCTCGCGCAGCAGCAGCGCGTGCTTCTCGTCGCGCGCGCGGGCGATGATCCGCATCATCGGCACCATGCGGCGGATGCCATGCACCGCGTGGATCGCGGCGGCGGTGTGGTCCATGGTGAGCACCACCGCGCGCGCCTGGTCGAGGCGCAGCTTGCGCAGCAGCTCGGGGCGGCTGGCGTCGCCGAACACCAGCGGAACCCCCGCCTTGCGCTGGTGGGCGATGAGCCGGGCGTCGTTCTCGATCGCGACGTAGCCGACCCCCTGCTCCGCGAGCATCTGCCCGACGAGCTGGCCGACGCGGCCGTAGCCGGCGATGATCACGTGGCCGCCGAGCTCGCCGAGTTCGGTGTCGTCTTCTGCGGCTGGCGGCGCGATACGGCGGTCGATGTGGTCGCCCAGGCTCTGCCCGAGGCGAGCGACCACGGGCGCGGCGAGCATCGACACGCCGACCACGATCAGCATGAACTGGCCGACCTGGCGTTCGAGCAGGCCGAGCGTGAGCGCCATGCCGATCACGATGAAGGCAAATTCGCCGCCCTGGCCGAGCAGCAGGCCACCCTCGGCCGAGCGCCCCCACGACAGGCCGAAGACCCGCAGCAGGACGAACACGATCAGCGCCTTCATCGCCAGCAGTCCGACGACCGAGAGCGGGATCCACAGCGGCTCGGCGAGCAGCGCGCGCAGGTCGATGCCCATGCCCACCGACATGAAGAACAGGCCCATCAGCAGGCCCTTGAAGGGCTCGATGGTGATCTCGACCTCGTGGCGGAACTCGGTCTCGGCGATGATCAGGCCGGCGAGCAGGGCGCCGAGCGCCATCGACAGGCCGGCCACCCAGGTCAGCGCGGCCACGCCCAAGGTGGTGAGCAGGGTGAGGGCGGTGAAGGTGTCGGGCTGCTTGTCGACCGCGATCTGGTGGAAGAGCGGACGCACCACGCGACGGCCGACGAGGTAGATGCCCACCACGGTGAGCACGCCCTTGAGCATCGCGAGGCCGAGCAGGCTGGCGAAGCTGCCTTCGCCGGAGGAGGCGCCGAGGATGCTGATCAGCACCAGCAGCGGTACCACCGCGAGGTCCTGGAACAGCAGGATGGCGAACGAGGCCTGGCCGAGCGGCGTGCCGAGCTCGTGGCGCTGGATCAGCAGCTGCATGACAATCGCGGTGGACGAGAAGGCCAGCACCACGCCGAGGATGACCGCCGCCTCGATGTCGTTGCCGAACCACAGCGCAAGCCCACCGACCGCGGCCGCCGACAGCGCGACCTGCAGGCCGCCGAGCCCGAACACCAGCCGGCGCATCGACCACAGGCGCTCGACCGACATCTCCAGGCCGATCATGAACATCAGGAAGATCACCCCGAGCTCGGCGAGGAACTCCACCTGGTCGGGGCGCGCGAAGGTGAACCACGACAGCGGCGGCCAGGCCTGCGCGAGCGAGGCGAGGCCGTAGGGGCCGAGCAGCACCCCGACCGACAGGAAGCCGAGCACGGGGTTGATCTTCAGGCGCGACAGCAGCGGCATCAGTACGCCGCTCAGCGCGAGGAAGAGGATGATTTCCTTGAGGAAGGGAAAGCTGTCGTGGGTGTCCATCAGCACGTTCGTATACGGCGCATCCGCTCAGTTTACGCCACGAGCGCACTTCCGGCCCGCCGCGAGCGCCCGTCTGTGGCAGTCGCCTCACGACATGGCGCGCTCTCGTCTGTCGATGCGGGCGGATTGCACAGGAGCGGCATGCCCCCCGCTCCTATACTCGTGGCGCTGAAGGCGCTCCTCCAACGAAGGCTCGAATGAAATCCTCCAGGCTTGTCCACTCCCTCGTCGTCGCTGCAGCGACGTTCCTGTGTTCCACGCCGGCGCTGGCCGACCCCGCTGCAGCCAGCCGCTACTACGAAGACGCGCTGCGCCGATACGATGACGGCGATGCCGCGGGGGCGATCGTCCAGCTCAACAACGCGCTCCGCGAGGACGGCAACATGCTGGCCGGCCGCCTGTTGCTGGCGCGCGCCTACCTGCGCAGTGGTGAACTCGGTGCCGCCGAGGTGGCCTTTGCCGAGGCGCAGCGGCTCGGGGTCGCGACCGCCGAGGTGGTGGTGCCGCTGGCGCAGATCCTGCTGATGCGAGGCAAGGCCGAGGACGTGCTCCGCATCGCGGCGTCCAACGACCTGCCGGTGGCCGTGCGTGTCGAGCTGCTGGTGCTGCGTGGCAAGGCTTATGCGATGCTCGGCCGCACCACCGATGCGCGCGAGAGCTTCGCCCAGGCGCGTGCACTCGATCCTGCGTCCGCCGTCCCGCTCGTTGCCGAAGTCCCCGTGCTCATCGCCATGGGAGAGGGCGTGCTCGCGCGCGAACTCGCGGAGGAAGCCGTGCGCCTCGGGCCGAAGGACGCGGGTGCCTACAACGCGCGCGCCTCGGTTGCGCACGCGGCTGGCGAGCTCGATGGCGCGCTGGCCGACTACAGCCGCGCCGAGGAGCTCGATCCGGGGCTGTTCGACGCTTCGATCGCGCGTGCAGGGATCCTCGTCGATCTCGGCCGTGCGCCGGAGGCGCGCACGGTGCTGAAGCGTTTCGAGCAGGGGCCGACGGAGCCGCGGGCTTACTACCTGCTCGCCTTGCTCGCCGAGCGCGAGGGGGATCCGGCACGTGCCGCGCGCCTGCTTGCCGACGCTGCGACGCTGGTCGACGCGCTGCCTGCGGAATGGCTCGCGAGTCGCGAGCAGCTGCTGATGGTCGGCGGACTCGCCCATCACGCCAGTCGCCAGAACGAGAAGGCGCGCGGCTACCTCGAGACGCTGGTTGCGCGCTACCCGAACAACCTCGGCGGTCGCCGCCTGCTGGCCGCGGTGCTTTACGAGCTCGGCGATGCCGCGCGCTCGGCCGAGTTGCTCGAGCACGTGCTTCGTCTCGCGCCAGACGATGCGCAGGCGCTTTTCCTGCTGGGCCGGATCCAGCTTTCCTGGCGGCGCTATGCGCGCGCGAGCGAACTGCTCGAGCAGGCCGCCCGCCAGGGCGCGGGCGGAGCGCTCGCAGCCCTCGGCTTCAGCCGGCTGGGCAGGGGCGACGAGGCGCGCGGGATGGCCGACCTTTCGGCGAGCTTCGAGCGCTCGCCCGAGGATCTGGTGGTCGCCAGTGCGCTGGCGAACCTGCTGGCGCGCCGTGGCAAGGCCCAGGAGGCGGTCGCTGTCGCCGAGCGCGCGAGCCGGGCGCTCGCAGGCAATCCCGTGGCGCTCAACCTCCTCGGCGGCATGCGGCAGGCCGCGGGCGATCTTGCCGGCGCCCGGCTCGAATTCGAGGAGGCCCTGCGGCGCGACCCGGGCTTCGCCCCCGCACGCCTGAACCTGGCCCGCGTGGATGTCGCGCAGGGCCGCTTCGATGCCGCACGCGCGACCTACGCCGAGATGCTGCGCAAGAACCGGCGCGACGCGGTGGCCATGCACGAGTCCGCGCTGCTCGAGCAGCGTGCGGGCAACCTCCCCGAGGCGCAGCGCTGGCTCGAGAAGGCGGTCGCCGAACGTCCCGAATCGCTCGATTTCGGCCTTGCGCTGGTCCGTCTCCACGCGGTGGCGGGGGCGCGCGCCTCGGCGCTCGACGTCGCCAAGGCGACGAGTGCGCGGCATCCGGGAAATGGCGCCGCGCTGGCCGCGCTGGCCGAGGCGCAGATCGAGGCCGGCGAGGAGAGGGCTGCCCGGCAGACCCTGGCCGAGATGACCCGGCTGGCCGATTTCGATGCCCGGCGCCTTCTCCACGTCGGCGCGCTGCAGATGCGGGCTGGCAATCCGGGTGGTGCCGCCTACGCGGCTCGCAAGATCCTGCAGGCCTCGCCCGGGCACGAAGCCGCGATGGTGCTGGAGGCGGATGCGATGGCGGCGGATCCCGAGGTCGAGCCGCGTGCGCTGGAAGCGACGGTGGCCGCACTGCGCGCCGCCCATCCGTCGTCTGCCGAGGCGCTGCGGCTCTCGGGGGATCTGGCCCTGAGGGCGAAGCGTCATGCCGAAGCCGAGCGCTTCTACGTCGAGGCGCATGTGCGTGCGCCCTCGCAGGCGCTGCTCGCGCGCATCGCCACGCTGGCCGTCTCGCGCGGTGCCCCGCAGGCTGCGATGCCGCAGCTGGAGCGCTGGCTGAGCGAGCGTGGCGAGGACGCCACCGTGCGCGAAATGCTCGCCGAGCTGCACATGAAAGCGGGCGGGATGACGGCGGCGGCGGAGCAGTACGAGCGGATCATCGGCGCGGGCGGGGCGAGCGCGCGGGTTTACAACAACCTGGCCAATATCCGCCTCGCGCTCGGCAAGGGTGATGCCCTGCAGGCCGCAGAAAAGGCCTATGCGCTCGCGCCGGAGGATGCGCGCGTCCTCGACACGCTCGGGTGGGTGCTCGCGCAAGCGGGGCGGCTGGACGAGGCCCTCCGGCATCTGCGCGATGCCCGCCTGCGTGCGCCGGAGAACGGCGAGATTCGCTGGCACCTGGCCGAGGTCCTGGCGAAGCAGGGGCGATCCCGCGAAGCGCGCGCCGAGCTCGAGGGGGCATTGCAGGGCCAGCCCAGCGGCGAGTGGGTCGAGACTGCCCGCGGCCTGCTCGGTCGCCTGCCCTGATGTCGGATTTTTTTACGCTTGCCTTCCATTTCTTCCGGTCTGTTTTTGCAAGGCATTGATTTTTTGTTTATTTTAAAAGCAGGCATATTCTTTGCTATAAGAACAATATCGCAGTGAAACGAGAAAAATCATGAATCCATCGATCCTTCGGGCCGCGCTTGCCGGCAGCCTCGCCTTCTGCACCCTTTCCGTTTCGGCCGCGACCTGGACGCTGACCGACTCCTCGTCCAACAATCCGCTGGTGACCGGCTGGAAGTCGGGTAGCAACACCGCCGACATCTACAGCACCTCCGTCGACTTCTGGAGCGGAAACGGGATCGGCATCGGTGGAGAGTCGTCGTCTGACGGACAGCATTCCCTCGACAACTACAACGGCTACGAGGTCGCGGTGCTCGGCTTCGACCAGCAGGTGCGACTCGAGTCGATCCAGGCGGGCTGGACGCAGACCGACTCGGACGTGTTCGTCATGGCCTACACCGGTAGCGGTTCGGCGACTGGAGCAGTGGATGCAAACAGTTTCAGTACGCTCGCCAGCAAAGGTTGGACCTTGATCGGCAACTACGACAACATCGGTACGGCCGCCAGGAGTCTGGGCACGACATCCGGCACCTTCGCGAACACCTACTCCAGCTTCTGGCTGATCGGTGCGGGTGGCTTCGTTGCGGGGAGCGGCGTCGATAAAGGCAACGGCTCGTCTTATTTCGACTACGTCAAGATCGCCACCGTGAGCGGTACCGTGAAGACCACCAACGGTGGCGGGACCCCCGTGCCGGAGCCCGGCACGCTCGCCCTCGCCGGTCTGGCGCTCGCCGGGGTCGCGGGTTTCCGCAGGCGTCGCGCACGCGCTGCCTGAGCGCCCCTGGGGCACTTCACCGGCCGGTCCGCATCCGTGCGCGCCGGCCGGTTCGCGTTTACGCCGCCTCGCCGGCGCCTTCCTCCTGCTGCTGCAGCAGCCACATCTGCGCATAGGCGCCGCCCTGCGCCAGCAACGGGGTGTGCCGCCCGCGCTCGACGATGCGCCCTTTGTCGAGCACGATGATCTCGTCGGCGTTCATGATCGTGGAGAGCCGGTGCGCGATGACCAGCGCCGTGCGGCCCTCGGCGGCGAGCTCGATCTGAGCCTGGATCGCCTTCTCGGTCTTGGAGTCGAGCGCCGAGGTCGCCTCGTCGAAGATCAGGATTGCGGGGTTCTTCAGCAGCGCGCGCGCGATCGCGACGCGCTGCTTCTCGCCGCCGGAGAGCTTCAGCCCGCGCTCGCCGACCCGGGTCTCGTAGCCGTCCGGTAGCTGGCGGATGAAGTCTTCCAGTTGCGCGGCGCGCGCAGCGGCTTCGACTTCCTCGCGGCTGGCCGTGGGGCGGCCGTACTGGATGTTGTAGAACAGCGTGTCGTTGAACAGCACCGTGTCCTGCGGGACGATGCCGATCGCCGCGCGCAGGCTGTCCTGGGTGAGGCTGCGCAGGTCGTGGCCATTGATGCGCAGCGCACCGCCCTGCACGTCGTAGAAGCGGTACAGCAGGCGCGCGAGCGTGGACTTGCCCGAGCCGGAGTGGCCGACCACCGCCACCGTGCTGCCCGCCGGGATGTCGAAATCCACGTCGAACAGGATCGGCCGCTTGGCGTCGTAGGCGAAGCTCACGTTCTCGAAACGCACGCTCGCCGGCCCGGCGGGCAGTGCGCGGGCGTCGGGCGCGTCGGCGATCTCGCGCTGGGTGTGCATGAGGCCGAACATGCGCTCGATGTCGGTGAGCGCCTGGCGGATCTCGCGGTAGAGCACGCCGAGGAAGTTGAGCGGGATGTAGAGCTGGATCATGAAGGCGTTGACCAGCACGATGTCGCCGATCGTCATCTCGCCGCTGGCTACCCGGATTGCGGCCTGCCACATCATCGCCGTCACCGCGACCGCGATGATCGCCGCCTGGCCGACGTTGAGCGCCGACAGCGAGTACTGGTTGGTGACCTGCGCCCGGGTCCACTTCTGCAGCTGCTCGTCATAGCGCCGCGCCTCGAAGTCCTCGTTATTGAAATATTTGACGGTTTCGAAGTTGATCAGGCTGTCGATCGCGCGCGCGTTGGCGGCGGAGTCGAGCTCGTTGGCTTCGCGCCGCAGCGCGGTCCGCCAGTTGGTGACCTTGACGGTGAAGAGGATGTAGATCGTCAGCGCGGTCAGCGTGATGAGCGCGAACACCGAGTCGTAACTGACCAACAGGATGCCGATCACCATGCCGATCTCGATCAGCGTGGGCAGGATGGAATACAGCGTATAGCTGATCAGCGAGCCGATCGAGCGCGTGCCGCGCTCGATGTCGCGCGTGAGGCCGCCGGTCTGGCGCTCGAGGTGGAAGCGCAGCGACAGCGCGTGCAGATGGCGGAACACGCGCAGCGAGATCTCGCGCACCGCCTGCTGGGTCACGCGCGCGAACACCACCTCGCGCAGTTCGGTGAGCAGCGAGGTCGAGAAGCGCAGGACGCCGTAGGCGAGCAGCAGCGCCGCCGGCACCACGATGAAGGCCTGTTCGGGCGTGATCGTGAGGCCGTCGATCAGGTGCTTGAAGATGATCGGCACCGACACGTTGGCGCCCTTGGCCGCCACCAGGCAGGCGAGCGCGAAGATCACCCGGCCCTTGTAGGCCCAGATGAAGGGCAGCAGGCTCTTCAGCGTCTGCCAGTCGTGACGCTCGCCGGTGGCGGGGGCGGGCAGGGCGGCGGAGGGGGCGCGTCTCATCGAGGGTCTGCCGGTGCGTGGAAGGCGCCCGATTCTGTTGCGCATGCTCGCGCGAGTCAAACGGCACGATTCAGGATCAGCCCGGCTTGACAAGCGATAAAGAAAACGTATGATTCAAACAAACGTTTGAAACATGCCGAATCCGATGAATCCGACTCCGCCCGCGCCGACCAGCGATACCCGCGACCGCATCCTCGATGCGGCCGAGCGCCTCTTCGTGGAGCACGGTTTCGACGGCACCTCGATGCGCATGATCACCGGCGCCGCGAGTGCCAACCTCGCCGCGGTGAATTACCACTTCGGCAGCAAGGATGCGCTCGTGCAGGAGGTCTTCCGTCGCCGCCTCGCCGACCTCAACGAGCGCCGTATCGCTGCGCTGGACCGCCTGGAGGCCGAGGCGGCCGGTGCGCCGCTCAAGCCCAGCCGCATCGTCGAGGCCTTCTTCGGTACCGCGCTGGAGCTCGCTGCCGATACCGAACATGGCGGGCGCACCTTCATGCGCCTGCTCGCCCGTACGTATACCGAACCCAACGCCTTCGTGCGCCAGTTCCTCGCCGAGGAGTACGCCGAGGTGATGGACCGTTTCCTCAGCGCGCTTTTTCGCGCCCTGCCCGAGGTGCCGCGGGCAGAGATCCTGTGGCGCTTCCACTTCATGATCGGCGCGATGGCCTTTGCGATCGCAGGGCTCGGCGGGTTGAGCGAGCTTTTCGAGGCGACGCCCGAGGATGACGACCCCGCCCGGCTGCTGCCACGCCTGATGAGCTTCCTGCTCGGCGGCCTGCGCGCACCCCTGCCCGAGTGCGGTGTGGCCGGCTGACGACGATTTCGACCGGGTCGTCCCCTGGCGTCCCGGCAAGAGGAGATGAAGATGATGACCTGGATTCTGCTGTTTACCCTCCCTCCCTTGGCAGGTGCGCTCGCCTACGGGCGAGCGCCTCTTTTTGCCTGGCTCGGTGCGGGACTGGCCTGGTTGCTGGCGATGGGCATCGCCGCCGGCTGGGGCTTCTGGCTGAGCTTGTTCGCGATGGCGGTGTTCGCCGGTGTGATGAGCGTCTTCCTGGTCGACTCGCTGCGCATGAAGTACCTGACCTCGCGCATCTTCGGCGCCTTCCGCGCCACCCTGCCCACCATGTCGCAGACCGAGAGGGACGCGCTCGAGGCCGGCACGGTGTGGTGGGAGGGCGAGCTCTTCGCCGGAAAGCCCGACTGGAAGAAGCTGCAGGCCTACCCTTGGCCCAAGCTGAGCGTCGAGGAGCAGGCCTTCCTCGATCACGAGACCGACGAACTCTGCCGCCTGACCAAGGACTGGGAATGCACCCAGCATGGCGACATGTCCGCCGAGGTCTGGCAGTACATCAAGGCCAAGGGCTTCCTCGGCATGATCATTCCCAAGGAGTACGGCGGCAAGGGCTTCTCGGCCTACGCCCACTCCCAGGTTGTCACCAAGCTGTCGACGCGCTCCTCCGCCCCCGCCGTCACCGTGATGGTGCCCAACTCGCTCGGCCCGGCCGAATTGCTGCTGCACTACGGCACGCCCGAGCAGAAGCAGCATTACCTGCCGCGCCTGGCCAGCGGCGAGGAGATTCCGGCCTTCGCGCTCACCAGCCCGTGGGCGGGCTCCGACGCCGCCTCCATCCCCGACGCCGGTGTGGTGTGCAAGGGCATGTGGAACGGTGAGGAAGTGCTCGGCATGCGCGTCAGTTTCGACAAGCGCTACATCACGCTCGCACCGGTGTGCACCGTGTTCGGCCTCGCCTTCCATCTCTACGACCCGGATCGACTGCTCGGCGGCGACGAAGTGCTCGGAATCACCTGCGCACTGATCCCGCACGACCATCCGGGCGTCGCCATCGGTCGTCGCCACTTTCCGCTCAACGCGGTGTGGATGAACGGTCCGGTGCGCGGCAAGGACGTGTTCGTGCCGCTCGAGTTCATCATCGGCGGGCCGAAGATGGCCGGCCAGGGCTGGCGCATGCTGATGGAGTGCCTGGCCGCCGGGCGCAGCATCTCGCTGCCCGGCTCCAACACCGGCATGCAGAAGATGGTGGCGCGCGCCGTCGGCGCCTATGCCCGCGTGCGTTACCAGTTCAAGACCGCGATCGGCCGCTTCGAGGGCGTGGAAGAGGCGCTGACCCGCATCGGCGCCAACACCTACCTCAGCGACGCTGCCCGCGTGATGACCGCCGGCGCGATCGACCTTGGCGAGAAGCCCTCGGTGGTGTCGGCGATCGTTAAATACCACGTCACCGAGCGCGCCCGCCAGACGGTGAACGACGGCATGGACGTGATCGGCGGCAAGGGCATCTGCCTCGGCCCGCAGAACTTCCTCGGCCGAGCCTACCAGCAGATCCCGGTCGGCATCACCGTCGAAGGCGCCAACATCCTCACCCGCAGCCTGATCCTGTTCGGCCAGGGTGCGATCCGCTGCCATCCCTACGTGCTCGCCGAGATGCACTCGGCGCAGAAGGGCGACATCAAGGCCTTCGACAAGGCGTTGTGGGGCCACGTCGGCTTCACCGTGTCGAACGCCGCGCGCGCGCTGATCATGGGCCTGACCGGTTCGCACTTCGTCAAGGTGCCCGGCGACGTTGCGCCGGAGACGCGGCGCTACTACCAGCAGCTCACCCGCTTCTCGGCCGCCTTCGCCTTCCTGTCGGATCTCTCCATGGGCACCATGGGCGGCGCCCTGAAGCGCAAGGAAAAGCTCTCCGCCCGCCTGGGCGACATCCTGTCGCTGATGTACCTCGCCAGCGCCACGCTCAAGCGCTACGAATCCGAGGGTCGTCACAGCGCCGACGCGCCGCTGATGCACTGGGCGATCTGGGACTGCATGTTCCGCATCCAGCAGGCCTTCGAGGGCGTGATCGCGAACTTCCCCAACAAGCTCTTTGCCTTCGTGCTGCGCCGCGTGGTGGTGTTCCCGCTCGGCCGCCCTTACGTCGTGCCCTCGGACAAGCTCGGCCACCAGGTCGCCGCGCTGCTGCTCGAACCCTCGCCGACGCGCGACCGCCTGACCTCCGACGTGCATCTGCCCACCGATGTCGAGGAGCCGGTCGGTGCCTTGGAGGCTGCGCTCGCCGCCACGATTGCGGCCGAGCCGGTCGAGGCCAAGCTCAAGGATGCGCGTCGCCAGGGGCGCTTCGATCCGAAGAACCTCGCCTCGGGCGACGTGGACGAGATCTGGCGGGTGGCCCTGCACGCGGGTGTCATCGACGAGCGCGAGTTCGCGCTGGTCGAGCGCCGCAACGCGCTGCGCGACAAGGTGATCCGCGTCGACGACTTCCCTTACGACCTCGACCTGAGGGCCGCCGTCCAGGCCATGCCCGAGCGTTCGCCGGCGCAGCAGGTGAGCGCATGACCGCGACCGCAAGGCATTCCCCGGGCAAGCACGCGCGTCCCGCGGGGAAGACGGCTGCGAGTCCGGCGCCCAGGCCGATCTACATCGTCGATGGCGCGCGCACGCCCTTCCTGAAGGCGAAGAACGCGCCCGGCCCCTTCACCGCTTCCGACCTCGCCACCGCCGCAGGCAGCGCGCTGCTGATGCGCCAGTCCTTTGCGCCGGACCAGCTGGACGAGGTCATCCTCGGCTGCGCCAGCCCGTCGGCCGACGAGGTCAACATCGGCCGCGTGGTGGCGCTGCGACTGGGCTGCGGCAACCGGGTGCCGGGCTGGACGGTGATGCGCAACTGCGCCTCGGGCATGCAGGCGATCGACTCCGCGATCGCCAACCTCCAGTGCGGCCGCAGCCAGCTCGTGCTCGCCGGCGGTGTCGATGCGCTCTCGCACGCGCCGCTGCTGTTCTCCGAGAAGATGGTGCGCTGGCTCGCCGGCTGGTACGCGGCACGCAGCACCGGCGACCGGCTGGCGATGCTGAAGAGCTTCCGCTTCGGCCATCTCGCCCCGGTGATCGGCATCATGAAGGGCCTCACCGACCCGATCGTCGGCCAGCTGATGGGCCAGACCGCCGAGAACCTGGCGTGGAAATTCGGCATCACGCGCGAGGACATGGACGCCTTCGCGGTCGAGAGCCACCGCCGCGTGTGCGCCGGCCAGGACGCCGGGCACTACGCCGACGAGATCGTCCCGTTGATCGACCGCGACGGCCAGGTCTATGCGGCCGACGACGGCGTGCGACGCGACTCCTCGATGGCCAACCTCGCCAAGCTCAAGCCCTTCTTCGACAGGAAGTACGGTCGCGTGACCCCGGGCAACAGCTCGCAGATCACCGACGGCGCGGCCTGGCTGGTGCTGGCTTCGGAAGAGGCGGTCGCGCGCCATGGCCTGAAGCCGCTCGGGCGCATCGTGGACAGCCAGTGGGCGGGCCTCGCGCCCGACCAGATGGGGCTCGGCCCGGTGCACGCCTCGATGCCGATCCTGCAGCGCCATGGCCTCGCGCCCAACGACCTCGACGCCTGGGAGCTCAATGAGGCCTTCGCCGCACAGGTCATCGCCTGCCTGCGTGCCTTCGAGGACGACGACTACTGCCGCACGCACTTCGGTGTCGATGCACCCGGCGCACCCGAGGCGTCACGGCTCAACGTGGATGGCGGCGCGGTCGCGCTCGGCCACCCGGTCGGCGCGAGCGGTGCGCGCATCGTGCTGCATCTGCTCGAAGTGCTGCGCCGCAAGGGCGGTGGGCGCGGCCTGGCGACCATCTGCATCGGCGGCGGGCAGGGCGGGGCGATGCTGGTGGAGACGGTGTGATGAGCGCAAACATTGAAAACGACTGGAAACACTGGCGCCTGCGCCGTGAAGACACCGGCCTGGCCTGGCTGGACCTGGACAAGGCGGATGCGAGTGCGAACGTGCTGTCGTCCGAGGTGATGAGCGAGTTCGCCCACGTGCTCGACACGCTAGACGCCGCCCCACCCAAGGCGCTGGTGATCGCTTCCGCCAAGCCGGCTGGGTTCATCGCCGGCGCCGACATCGAGGAGTTCTCGCTGCTGGATTCGGTGCTCGCCGCGCGCATGCTGGTCGAGCGCGGCTGGCTGCTGTTCAACCGCCTCGCCGCAGTGCCCTATCCGACGCTGGCGCTGATCCGCGGCCACTGCATGGGCGGCGGCCTGGAGCTCGCGCTTGCCTGTCGCTACCGCATCGTGGTCGACGAGCCGGGTACAAAGCTCGCGCTCCCCGAGGTCATGCTCGGCATCGTCCCCGGCTGGGGCGGCATGCTGCGCCTGCCCGCGCTCATCGGTCCGGCCGCCGCGCTCGACCTGATGCTGACCGGCAAGAGCGTCGACGCGAAGAAGGCGAAGCGCCTCGGCTTGGCCGACGACTGCGTGCCGGCGCGGGTCATGGAGTCGGCCGCGCGCATCGTGGCGCTCGGCGGCAAGCCCGCCGGAAAGCTGCCGGCCAAGGAGCGCGCCACGCGCTGGGCCATGAACGGCCCGCTGCGCAAGAGGGTCGCCGACAAGGCGCGCGCCCAGGCCGCGCGCAAGGTCAGCCGCGCCAACTACCCGGCCCCCTTCGCCATCGTCGACATCTGGGAGAACTACGCAGGCAACGCGCTCGACGTCCCGGCCAGCGATCCGTCCTCGCTCGACACCATCTTCGCCTCGCCCACCGCGCGCAACCTGGTGCGCGTCTTCCACCTGCAGGAGCGCCTCAAGGCCTTCGGCAAGGACAGCGATTTCGCGCCGCGCCACGTGCATGTGGTGGGTGCGGGCGTGATGGGCGGCGACATCGCCGCGGTGTGCGCGCTGCGCGGCATGACGGTGACGCTGCAGGACCAGTCGGTCGAGCGCATCGCCCCCGCCATCGCGCGCGCTGCCAAACTGTTCGAACGCCGCCACAAGGGCGACCAGAAGCAGGTGCGCTTCACCCTCGACCGCCTGATCCCCGACCCCAAGGGCGAGGGCGCGGCGCGCGCCGACCTGATCATCGAGGCGATCTTCGAGAACCTGGACGTCAAGCGCAGCCTGTTCGCCGAGCTCGAGGCGCGCGCCAAACCCGACGCGGTGCTCGCCACCAACACCTCCAGCCTGCGCCTGGAAGACATCGCCACGGCATTGAAAGACCCGTCGCGCCTGGTCGGCATCCACTTCTTCAACCCGGTGCCGATGCTGCCGCTGGTCGAGGTGGTGCTGGGCGAGGCCACCGACGCCGAGGTGCTGCGTCGCGCCACCGGCTTCGTGCGCCGCATCGACAAGCTGCCGCTGCCGGTGCAGAGCGCGCCCGGCTTCCTGGTCAACGCCGTGCTCGGTCCCTACATGCTCGAAGCCTTGCGCTGCGTCGAGGAAGGCATCGCGCCCGAGACGGTGGATGCCGCGCTGGTCGAATTCGGCATGCCGATGGGGCCGGTCGAGCTGGTCGACACCGTGGGCCTGGACATCGCCGTGGCCGCTGGCAAGGCACTGGCGGGCGAGGGCGCGGAGCCGCCGGCGCGGCTGCTCAAGCTGGTCGGCGAGGGCAAGCTCGGGCGCAAGAGCGGCGAGGGCTATTACCGCTGGAGGGACGGCAAGGCCGTCAAGGCCGGCGACGAGGACGAGCGCAAGGGCGGGCTGTGGCGCAGGCGCAAGCCCGCGCCTCAGCCGACCATCCCCGCCGGCCTCGCCGAGCGCGTGCTCGCGCCGCTGCTGGCGGCCACGCGGCGCTGCGTGGAGCAGGGGGTGGTGGCCGATGCGGATCTGGCCGATGCCGGCGTGATCTTCGGCACGGGCTTCGCACCGCACACGGGTGGGCCGCTGCATTACTGCAAAACCAAGGGATAACCCGAATAGGCCGGCGCTTCGGGGAAGAGCAAATGTCGTCGCGGCAGGCAGCGTCCGCATTGCGGACCGGCTGCGTCGCCGGCGACATCCGGCATCCGGGCTGGGGAGATCCAGCCAGGCAGGAAATTTTTGACCAACGCGGGGCTGCCCCGTAATCGACGACAAGGCGAGGAGACGACTCATGCAGATGAACAAACTGGCGATCAATATTCTTGGCGCAACGCTCGCACTCGCGGGCGGCAACGCCATGGCTGCGGGTTTCGCGCTGCAGAACCAGAACGGTGCGGGGACGGGCTATGCCTACGCGGGCTCGGCGGCCGTTGCGGAGGACGCGAGCACGATCTACTTCAACCCGGCAGGGATGCTGTTCCTGAGCGAGGGGCATCACTTCACCGGTGCGCTCACTGTGCTCGACCGGTCGCTCAAGTTCTCCGATGAAGGCTCCAACGCCTTGCGTGTGGCGGCACCGCCGGTCCCGGCTTATCCGCTTGGCACGAGCGGTGGCGACGCCGGAGGCTATTCTTTGGTCCCGGCGCTGTTCTGGACGATGTCGATGAACAAGGATCTGCGCGTGGGCGTGGGTGTCTCGCCCACCTTCGGTAACGCAACCGAGTGGGACGACACTTTCATCGGCCGCTATCAGGGCTCGTATTCGGAGATCAAGGCGATCAACGTCAACCCGAGTATCGCGATGCGGGTGAACGATGCCGTTTCGCTCGGCTTCGGCATCAACTTCGTGAAGTTCGAAGCCGACCTGCGCGGCAAGCAGCCGGTTACCGCCCTGCTGCCAACCACTGTGGATGTCGAGAGCAAACTGTCCGGGGATGACACCGGTTGGGGCTGGAACGCAGGCGTGATGTTCAAGCTCAGCTCGGCGACCCGGGTGGGCGTGACCTACCGCTCGACGATCGACCTCGACGTCGAGGGCGGCGTCGAGGCTGGTCCGACCTACACGCCGGCCAAGGTGTCGATCGAATTGCCCGATACCGCGTCGCTGGCGATCGCCCACCAGATGACGGACAGGCTGCAGTTGCTCGCCGACTACACCTGGACCGGCTGGAGCTCGATCCCGAGCCTGCTCGTCCAGCATGGCAGCGCCGGCGTCACCCTGACCGACGAGGGCCTCGGCTTCAAGGACAGCTACCGTATCGGCCTCGGCGCGCAGTACCAGTACACCGATGCGCTGCGCCTGCGTGCCGGTGTCGCCTTTGACGAGTCTCCGATCCGCAAGGTCTCGGATCGCACCGTGCGCCTGCCCGACTCGGACCGCACCTGGGTCGCCTTCGGCTTCAACTACAAGCTGAGCAAGCAGACCTCGGTGGATGCGGGCTACGCCCACCTGTTCTTCGACAAGGAGAAGATCGACCGCCGCAGCGTGCTCGGGACGACGCCCACGGCACAGTTCGTCCGGGGTGCGTTCGACACCTCGGTCAACATCCTGTCAGTCCAGGTAAACCACAGCTTCTGACCCTGCCAGAGGGAGGCGGCCGGGCTGTCTTGCCTGGCCGCCCAGCAATCCGGAGAACCGCATGAGCCGTCTCATCATCCGCAAAGTCGCCGTCCTCGGCGCCGGTGTCATGGGGGCGCAGATCGCCGCCCATTGCGCCAACGCCGACGTGCCGGTGATCCTGTTCGACCTGCCGGCCAAGGAAGGCCCGGCCAACGGCGTCGTCGACAAGGCGCTCGCCGGCATGAAGAAGCTCGACCCCGCGCCCTTCGCCGCGAAGGACCGCGCGCAGTACGTCGAGGCCGCCAACTACGGCAGCGACCTCGCGCGCCTGGGCGAATGCGACCTCGTGATCGAGGCGATCGCCGAGAAGATGGAGTGGAAGCTCGATCTCTACGCCAAGGTCGTGCCGCACCTGAAGGCCGGCGCGATCTTCGCTTCCAACACCTCGGGCCTGTCGATCGAGGCGCTCGCCGCCGGCATGCCCGACGATCGCCGCAGCCAGTTCTGCGGCATCCACTTCTTCAACCCGCCGCGCTACATGCCGCTGGTCGAGCTGATCCCGACCGCCGCCACCGATCCCGTGCTGCTCGATGGCCTCGAAGCCTGGCTGACCACCCGCCTGGGCAAGAGCATCGTGCGCGCCAAGGACACGCCCAACTTCGTCGCCAACCGCGTCGGCGTGTTCTCGATCCTCGCCGTGCTGCACCACACCGCCCGTCTCGGGCTGGCCTTCGATGAGGTGGACCTGCTCACCGGCCCGCGCATCGGCCGCCCCAAGAGCGCGACCTTCCGCACCGCGGACGTGGTCGGCCTCGACACCCTGGTGCATGTGCTCGGCACCATGCAGGCAACCTTGCCGAACGACCCCTGGCAAGCGCACTTCAGGACGCCCGAGTGGCTGCAGGCGCTGATCGCCAAGGGCGCGCTCGGGCAGAAGACCAAGTGCGGCATCTACCGCAAGCAGGGCAAGCAGATCCAGGTGCTCGACCTGCACCTGCAGGACTACCGCGAGAGCGGCGGCGAGATCCTCCCCGAGGTTGTCGAGATCCTCAAGCTGAGGAGCCCGGCGGAGAAGTTCGCACAGCTCGCTGCGCATCCGCATCCGCAGGCGCAGTTCCTGTGGTCGATCTTCCGCGACGTGTTCCACTACTGCGCGGTGCATCTCGGCGGCATCGCCGACAACGCACGCGACATCGACCTGGCCATGCGCTGGGGCTTCGGCTGGGCGCAGGGGCCGTTCGAGACCTGGCAGGCTGCGGGCTGGAAGGCGGTGGCCGAGATGGTGCGCGACGATATCGCGCATGGTCGCGCGATGTCCGACGTGCCGCTGCCCGCGTGGGTGTTCGAGCGCGAGGGCGTGCATGCGCCGGCCGGCTCCTACAGCGCGGCCGAGGACACGCTGAAGCCGCGCTCCGCGCTGCCGGTGTATCCGCGCCAGCTCTACCCCGACCGCGTGCTCGGCGAGGCGCCGGACGATCGCGGCGAGACCCTGTGGGAAAACGCAGGCGTGCGCCTGTGGCGGCGCGCCGACCAGGATGCGCGCATCGGCATCGTGTCGATCATCTCCAAAATGCACGCGGTGGGCGAGGAGGTCATGGACGGCCTGCTCGAGGCGATCGCGCGCGCCGAGACGGAACTCGACGGCCTGGTGATCTGGCAGCCGGCGCCCTTCGCGGTCGGCGCCAACCTGCAGCAGGTGGGCGAGGCCTGCCGCGCGGGTCAGTTCGACCTGCTCGAGAAGATGGTGGCCAAGTTCCAGCGCACCTCGATGAGGATCAAGCACGCGCAGGTGCCGGTGGTGGCCGCGGTGCAGGGCATGGCGCTGGGCGGCGGTTGCGAGTTCGTGATGCACGCCGCGCACCGGGTGTTCGCGCTCGAGAGCTACGTCGGCCTGGTCGAGGCGGGCGTGGGCCTGATCCCGGCGGGCGGCGGCAGCAAGGAGTTCGCGCTACAGGCGCATGCGCTGGCGCAGCGCGCGGCCGGCGGCGACGTCTTTCCCTACATCCAGAACGCCTTCCAGACCATCGCCATGGCGACGGTGGCGAAGAGCGCGCAGGAGGCGATCGCGCTCGGCTTCGGTCGTGCGGGCGATGACGTGCTCTTCAACGCCAACGAGATCCTGTACGCCGCGATCCGTCGTGCGCGCGCGCTGGCCGAGTCGGCATGGCGCCCGGCGCTGCCGAATCCGGCGGTCACGGTGGCCGGGCGCAACGGCATCGCCACCTGCGAAATGATGCTGGTGAACATGGCCGAGGGCGGCTTCATCTCGGCGCACGACTACCGCGTCGCCAAGGCGGCGGCCACCGCGCTGTGCGGCGGCGAGGTCGACACCAACCGCAGGGTGAGCGAGCAGTGGATCCTCGATGTGGAGCGCGCGCAGTTCGTCGAGCTGCTCAAGACCGAGAAGACCCAGCAGCGCATCGCGCACATGCTCGAAACCGGCAAGCCGCTGCGCAACTGAGGGAGAACGAGACAATGAGCAAACAGATCCAGGACGCCTACATCGTCGCCGCGGTGCGCACGCCGGTCGCCAAGCGCAACGGCGCCTTCCGCGCCGTGCGCCCCGACGACATGCTGGCCACGGTGCTGCGCGCGGTGCTCGCGAAGGTGCCCAACCTCGACGCGCGCGAGATCGGCGACGTCGTCACCGGCTGCGCGATGCCCGAGGCCGAGCAGGGCATGAACGTGGCGCGCATCGGCCTGCTGCTGGCCGGGCTGCCCGACAGCGTGCCGGGCATCACCATCAACCGCTTCTGCGCCTCCGGCCTGCAAGCGGTGGCGGATGCCGCCAACCGCATCCGCCTCGGCGAGGCCGACGTGATGATCGCTGCCGGCACCGAGAGCATGAGCGCGATGCCGCAGATCATGGGCAACAAGGTCAGCCTCAACCCCGAGATCTTCGCGCGCGCCGAGAACCTGTCCATCGCCTACGGCATGGGCCTGACCGCGGAGAAGGTCGCGCAGCAATGGAAGGTGAGCCGCGAGGATCAGGACGCCTTCGCGGTCGAGTCGCACCGCCGTGCCTGCGCCGCGATCGCAACAGGCCACTTCAGCGACGAGATCGTGCCCTATGCGGTGAGGTCCTACGCGCCCGGCGCGGACGGCACGGTGCGCATCACCGAGCGCCTGGTCGAGCACGACGAGGGCCCGCGCTCCGACGCCGCGGCCGACAAGCTGGGCAAGCTGCGCCCGGTGTTCGCAGCGCGTGGTTCGGTGACCGCGGGCAACAGCTCGCAGATGTCTGACGGCGCCGCGGCCGTGCTGCTGATGAGCGAGCCCGCGGTGAAGCGCTACGACCTCAAGCCGATCGCGCGCTTCTCCAGCTTCGCGGTCGCCGGCGTGCCGCCCGAGGTGATGGGCATCGGCCCGGTCGAGGCCATTCCACGTGCTCTGGCGCGTGCAGGCGTGGCGATGGCCGACATCGGCTGGACCGAGCTCAACGAGGCCTTCGCCGCCCAGGCGCTGGCGGTGATGCGCCAGCTCGAGATGGATCCGGCGAAGGTCAACCCGCTCGGCGGCGCGATCGCCCTCGGCCATCCGCTGGGTGCGACCGGTGCGATCCGTACCGCGACGCTGATGGCGGCGATGCAACGCGACCCCGGCCTGCGCTACGGCATGATCAGCATGTGCATCGGCACTGGCATGGGTGCGGCGGGGGTGTTCGAGCGCGTGTGATGCTGCGGTGCAAAATCCAGTCTGAGCAATAGCTTGCTAAAGTCTGAGTAATGGCCGTCGGGGCTCCAAGGGTGCCCCGACGGCCTCGCTGTTCTTGGATGCTGTGATGCAGCATGTCAAATCGATGCCATTTCCCGCGCCACACGGGGTTTTCCGGTACTGTGGATTGTACGGATACGGGGAGTTCCGCATGCGTGCGGACGTGATCCCGAGGTAACAATCTTTTATAATCCGGGCGTTTATCGACGCGGGACCGCCCCGGCGTCCGGACGCCTGGCGGTTCCGGATGCGTTTTCGGGTGGCCCGTGCCTTCAGTGGAATCAACGGGCGAGAAGCGCATGATCAGAATCAAACGCGGTCTGGACCTGCCCATCACCGGTGCCCCCGAGCAGCGCATCGAGGCCGGGAGGCCGGTGCGCAGCGTGGCCGTCATCGGCTTCGACTATCACGGCATGAAGCCGACCATGGCGGTGCAGGTCGGCGATCGGGTGAAGCTCGGCCAGGTCCTGTTCTCCGACAAGAAGACGCCGGGCGTGACCTTCACCGCTCCTGGCGCCGGTACGGTGAGTGCCATCCATCGCGGCGAGCAGCGCCTGCTGCAGTCGGTGGTCATCGATCTCGAGGGCGACGAGGCGGTCGAGTTCGCGCGCTACGGCGATGCCGAGATCGACAGGCTCGACGATCCGGCGGTACGCACGAACCTGATCGACTCCGGGCTGTGGACGGCGCTGCGCGCGCGTCCCTTCAGCAAGGTGCCGGCGATCGACGCGAAGCCGCACTCGATCTTCGTCACTGCAATGGACACCCACCCGCTTGCCGCGGACCCGACCGTCGTGATCGCCGAATACAAGGACGACTTCGCCCGTGGCGTACGCGTGCTTGCGCGCATCGCGCCGGTCGTCGTCTGCCACGCAGATGGCGCCCGGATGCCCTGCTCCGGGCTGGCCGACGTGCGCACCGAGGCCTTCGCAGGCCCGCACCCGGCCGGTCTGGCCGGTACCCACATCCACTTCCTCGATCCGGTGCATGCCGAGAAGTCGGTGTGGTCGTTGAACTACCAGGACGCGATCGCGATCGGCAAGCTCTTCTCGACCGGCCGCCTGTGGACCGAGCGTGTGGTGTCGATCGCAGGCCCGATGGCCGTGAAGCCGCGCCTCGTCCGCACCCGCCTCGGTGCCAGCCTGGACGAGCTCGCCGCCGGTGAGCTGAAGGCCGGGAAAAAGGTGCGCGTGATCTCGGGCTCGGTGTTCGGCGGGCGCACCTCGCGCGGCGCCTGCGCCTATCTCGGCCGCTACCACCTGCAGGTGTCCTGCCTGGAAGAGGGTACCGAGCGCGAGATGCTGCATTACCTGCGCGCTGGCGCGAACAAGCATTCGGTGATGAACCTCTATCTTTCCAAGCTTTCGCCGGACAGGCTGTTCGACTTCACCACCTCCACCAACGGCTCGCCGCGCGCGATGGTGCCGATCGGGAACTACGAGGAGGTGATGCCGCTCGATATCCTGCCCACGCAGCTGCTGCGTTCGCTGATCGTCGGCGACACCGAGATGGCGCAGAAGCTCGGCTGCCTCGAGCTCGACGAGGAAGATCTCGCGCTGTGCACCTACGTGTGCGCGGGCAAGTACGAATACGGTCCCATCCTGCGGGACAACCTGACTCGAATCGAGAAGGAGGGTTGAGCATGAGTCTGCGCTCCTGGCTCGACAGCATCGAGCATCATTTCGAAAAGGGCGGCAAGTACGAGCGGTTCTATGCCCTCTACGAAGCCATCGACACCGGCCTGTTCAAGCCGGGCAGTGTCACCCGCACCACCGCCCACGTGCGCGACGGTCTCGACCTCAAGCGCATGATGATCACGGTGTGGCTGTGCACCTTCCCGGCCATGTTCTTCGGCATGTGGAACGTCGGCTACCAGGCCAACACCATCCTCGCCGGCAGCGCCGAGCTGATGGCGGCGCAGGAAGGCTGGCGCATCGGCCTCATCGGCGCGTTCGCCGGCTTCGATCCGGGCAGCTTGTGGGACAACTTCATCCACGGCGCGGCCTATTTCCTGCCGATCTACCTGACGACCTTCATCGTCGGCGGATTCTGGGAGGTCCTGTTCGCGTCGATCCGCAAGCACGAGGTCAACGAAGGCTTCTTCGTCACCTCGGTGCTGTTCGCGTTGACCCTGCCGCCCGACACTCCGCTCTGGCAGGTGGCGCTCGGCATCAGCTTCGGCGTGGTGATCGCCAAGGAAGTCTTCGGGGGGACCGGGAAGAACTTCCTCAACCCCGCGCTCGCTGGCCGCGCCTTCCTGTACTTCGCCTATCCTGCCGAGATGTCGGGCGACGCGGTGTGGACCGCGGTCGACGGCTTCACCGGGGCCACCATGCTGTCTCTCGGCGCTGCCGGCGGGATCGAGGCGGTGGCCGGCGCCGGCATCGACTGGATGAGCGCCTTCCTCGGCACGGTGCACGGCTCGATCGGCGAGACCAGCACGCTCGCCATCCTGATCGGCGGTGCGGTGCTGCTGGTGATGAAGATCGCCTCCTGGCGCATCGTCTCCGGTGTCTTCCTCGGCATGGTCGCGAGCAGCCTGCTGCTCAACGCGATCGGCTCGGACACCAACCCGATGTTCGCCGTGCCCTGGCACTGGCACCTCGTGATGGGCGGATTCGCCTTCGGCATGATGTTCATGGCCACCGATCCGGTCTCGGCCTCGATGACCAACACCGGCAAGTGGATCTTCGGTGCGGTGGTCGGCGTGATGACCGTGCTGGTGCGCGTGGTGAACCCCGCCTTCCCCGAGGGGATCATGCTCGCCATCCTGTTCGGCAACCTTTGTGCGCCGCTGATCGACCACTACGTGGTGGCGGCCAACATCAAGCGGAGGCTCGCGCGCAATGTCCACTAAAGAATCGACGAGCCGCACGCTGCTGGTGGCGCTCGCGGTCAGCCTCGTCAGTTCGGTCTTCGTCGCCGGGGCGGCGGTGTCGCTCAAGCCGGTGCAGATCGAGAACCGCCAGCTCGACAAGCAGCGCAGCATCCTGTCCATCGCCGGGCTGGGGCAGGGCGACCTGTCCTCGCGCGAGGTCAAGGACCTCTTCGCCAGCCGCATCAAGGCCCGCGTCGTCGACCTCGAGACTGGCGAGTACTCCGAGTCCCACGATCCGGGCGTGTTCGATCCGCTCAAGGCCGCCCGCGACCCGAAGCTCTCCGACGCCCTCGCCGGCGAGGAAGACATCGCCCTCATCAAGCGGCGCGAACGCTTCACCACCATCTACATGGTCGAGCAGGACGGCAAGCTCGAGTCGCTGATCCTGCCGGTGCGCGGCTACGGCCTGTGGTCCACGCTGCACGGCTTCGTTGCCGTCAAGGGCGACCTCAATACCGTGGTCGGCCTCGGCTTCTACCAGCACGCCGAGACTCCGGGTCTCGGCGGCGAGGTCGACAATCCCAACTGGAAGGCGCTGTGGCCGGGCAAGCAGCTGTTCGATGAGCAGGGCAAGCCGGTGATCCGCATCGTCAAGGGCGGGGTCGATCCGGCCAGCCCGGGCGCCAGGCACCAGGTCGACGCGCTCGCCGGTGCAACCCTGACCAGCAACGGCGTCGACCGTTTGATCCAGTTCTGGCTCGGCGAGCAGGGCTTCGGCCCCTATCTCGCCAAACTGCGTAGCAAGGGGGTCTGATCATGGCCAAGCCCACCGTCAAGGAAGTCCTGTTCAATCCGGTCTTCGCCAACAACCCGATCGGCCTGCAGATTCTCGGTATCTGCTCGGCGCTCGCGGTCACGTCGAACCTGCAGACCGCGCTGGTGATGTCGCTCGCGCTCACGCTGGTGACCGGGTTCTCCAACCTGTTCATCTCGATGATCCGCAACCAGATCCCGAGCTCGATCCGCATGATCGTGCAGATGGTGATCATCGCGTCCCTGGTCATCGTGGTGGACCAGATCCTCAAGGCCTACGCCTACGGCCTGTCCAAGCAGCTTTCGGTGTTCGTCGGCCTCATCATCACCAACTGCATCGTGATGGGCCGCGCCGAAGCCTTCGCCATGCAGAACCCGCCGATCCTGTCGTTCTGGGACGGCATCGGCAACGGCCTCGGCTACAGCGTGGTGCTGCTCACCCTGGGCGTGATCCGCGAGCTCTTCGGTGCCGGCAAGCTCTTCGGCGTCGAGATCATCGCGCTCGCCAAGGATGGCGGCTGGTACGTGCCCAACGGCCTGCTGCTGCTGCCGCCCTCGGCGTTCTTCCTGATCGGCCTGCTGATCTGGGCGCTGCGCACCTGGCGCCGCGAGCAGGTCGAGCAGCCCGCCTTCCGGATGGCGCCGCAGGTCGTGGAAAAGGAAGCCTACTGAAATGGAACACTATCTGAGCCTCTTCGTGCGGGCCGTGTTCATCGAGAACATGGCGCTCGCCTTCTTCCTCGGCATGTGCACCTTCATCGCGATCTCGAAGAAGGTGGAGACCGCGATCGGCCTCGGCATCGCGGTGGTCGTGGTGCAGACCATCACCGTGCCGGCCAACAACCTGATCTACACTTACCTGCTGCGCGAAGGCGCGCTGGCGTGGGCCGGGCTGCCGGATGTCGATCTGTCCTTCCTCGGCCTGCTGTCGTACATCGGCGTGATCGCGGCGATCGTGCAGATCCTCGAGATGCTGCTCGACAAGTACGTGCCCAGCCTCTACAACGCGCTCGGCGTCTTCCTGCCGCTGATCACGGTGAACTGCGCGATCATGGCCGGCTCGCTGTTCATGGTGGAGCGCGACTACAACCTTGCCGAGAGCACGGTGTATGGCATCGGCTCGGGCGCCTCGTGGGCGCTGGCGATCGCGCTGCTCGCCGGCATCCGCGAGAAGCTCAAGTACAGTGACGTGCCCGAGGGGCTTCAGGGCCTGGGCATCACCTTCATCACCATCGGCCTGATGTCGCTCGGCTTCATGTCGTTCTCTGGCGTGCAGCTCTAAGGAGACCGTGAAACGATGAATACCGAAATCATCCTCGGCATCGGGATGTTCACCGCCATCGTGCTCGCACTGGCCGTGTTCATCATCGCTGCCCGCTCCAAGCTGGTTTCGTCGGGCGACGTCACCATCGACATCAACGGCGAGAAGAAGATCACCGTCCCCGCCGGCGGCAAGCTGCTGCAGACCCTGGCGGGCAACGGGCTCTTCCTGCCCTCGGCCTGCGGCGGCGGCGGCACCTGCGCGCAGTGCAAGTGCGTGGTCATGGAGGGCGGCGGGTCGATGCTGCCCACCGAGGAATCGCACTTCACCAAGCGCGACGCCAAGGAAGGCTGGCGCCTGTCCTGCCAGACCCCGGTCAAGCAGGACATGAAGATCGAGGTTCCGGAAGAGGTCTTCGGCGTCAAGAAGTGGGAATGCACCGTCGAGTCCAACCCCAACGTCGCCACGTTCATCAAGGAGCTCACCCTGCGCCTGCCCGAGGGCGAGGACGTGCACTTCCGCGCCGGCGGCTACGTGCAGCTCGAGTGCCCGCCGCACGTGGTGAACTACAAGGACTTCGACATCCAGGACGAGTACCGCGGCGACTGGGACAAGTTCAACCTGTGGCGCTTCGTCTCCAAGGTCGACGAGACCACCATCCGTGCCTACTCGATGGCGAACTACCCGGACGAGAAGGGCGTGGTGAAGTTCAACATCCGCGTTGCCTCGCCCCCGCCGGGCCGCGACGACATCCCGCCGGGCAAGATGTCCTCGTGGGTGTTCAACCTCAAGAAGGGCGACAAGGTCACGGTGTACGGTCCCTTCGGCGAGTTCTTCGCGCGCGACACCGACCACGAGATGGTCTTCGTCGGCGGCGGTGCCGGCATGGCGCCGATGCGCTCGCACATCTTCGACCAGCTCAAGCGCCTGCACAGCTCGCGCAAGATCAGCTTCTGGTACGGCGCGCGCTCGATGCGCGAGGCCTTCTACGTCGAGGAGTTCGACAAGCTCGCCGCCGAGAACCCCAACTTCAAGTGGCACCTCGCGCTCTCCGACCCGCTGCCCGAGGACAACTGGACCGGCTACACCGGCTTCATCCACAACGTGCTGTACGAGAACTACCTCAAGGACCACCCGGCCCCCGAGGACTGCGAGTTCTACATGTGCGGCCCCCCGATGATGAACTCCGCCGTGATCAAGACCTTGCTGGACCTCGGCGTCGAGCGCGAGAACATCATGCTGGACGACTTCGGCGGCTGACTGCTGCCGCACCCTGGTCCGCACCCTGGTCCGCACCCGCCCGCGCATCCGCCTTCCGAGGCGGGCGCGGGCTTTCTCATGAATGGCGCTGCGCAGTGGCGGAGCCAGGTCGATCGGCGAGGCTGTGGACCCACCCCGATGCGCTCCCGCCGGTCTCAGCGCGACCAGCGGTAGGCGAGCTGGCCGAGCAGTTCGTGCAGCGCGAACCACGCTGCGTAGGCGGTGTTCTGGCTCGGAACGAAGGGCAGGGCCTGGGCGTCGCCCGGCGTGTCGCCGCCTCCCAGCCAGGCGGTCGGCGCCGGGATCACTTCCAGGCCGGCGGCCTCGAACTCGGCGCGTGCGCGGTTCATGTGCATCGCGTGGGTCACGAGCAGGATCCTCCTCGCCCCGGCTGCCTGCAGGTGTACCGCCGAGAATCGCGCGTTCTCGCGCGTGTCGCGCGAGGCCCTCTCCACCCAGCGCGGTGACACGCCGTACTCGTCGCGCAACAGCGCCTCCATGAGCGTGGCCTCGGGGGTGTCGCCGGCGGGTGCGCCTCCGCTCACCAGCACCGGCAGGCGGGTCTCGCGCGCGAGCGTGGCGGCATAGCGCAGGCGCTCCAGCGCGAGCCGGTTCACCGTCTCGCCGCCGAACTCGGGCGCATGCGTGCGCTTGCCGGCACCGAGCACCACGATCGCCTGCGCCTCGCGCACACGGGTGCGATCGAGCAGTTGCGGGTATTCCACCTGTGCCACCAGCCAGCCCACGCTCGTCGGCAGGATCAGCAGCAGGCTGAGGGCCACGCCCGCCCAGGCGAGCGCCAGCCCGAGGCGGGGCCGGTGGCGCAGCGTCAGCAGGCCGAGCACGATCGGCAGCAAGGGCAGCACCGGTGGCAGTGCAAGCACGGCGGCGAGCTTCTTGATCCAGAAGAGGAGGGTGTCGGGGTCGAGTTCCATGAACGCCGGGGCTTGGTTTGGCGGCGGCTGCCGCAGCCAAGTATTATCGGCGGATCACGCCTCTCCTGCCCTCATGCCCTCTTTCCTCAAATTCCATCGCTGGCCGGGCTCGCGCAATCGATTTCCGGTCGATGGCGCCGCTCCCGCGAGGATCACCGTCCATGCGTGAGGCCTTGTGGTCGCTGGCGCTGGTACTGTCGGCCTATGCGGCGTTCGAGTTCTTGCGCGCGCTGCGCCTGCCGCGCGAGGTGCCGGCGAAGGCTGCCCTTGTTCCCGCGTCCGTGGCCGGGGCACCGGTGGCCGCAGCGGCGGTGGACGAGGATGACGACGATTTTCTCGCCTACGCACCGCTGCCATCCGCCACCGTCACGCCTTCCGTCCCGGGGTCGGCTCCGCCGCAGTCGATGCCGGATGGGCGTGGCGCCGGTGCAGGACCTGCGGCCGACGCTGCGTCCGCGGCCGATGCCGAGGCCGTGCGGCGTTTCGAGCTCGAGCTCGAGAACTCCCGCCTTCGCCAGGCCCTGCAGGCGCAGCGCGACCTGGTGGCGCTGCAGCAGAGCGAGATCGATCGCCTGGTCGAGGACGTCTCCGCGCTGCGCGACGAACTCGACGCCCAGGCCTCTGGCGTTACCAGCTCGCCCGAGTATTCCGAGGCCATGGTGCTTGCCGGGCAAGGGCTCAATGCCGAGATGATCGCCGAGCGTTGCGGCATCACCCTCGCCGAGGCCGAACTCGTCCTCGCCATCGGGCGCAACGAGGAAGGGCGCCGATGAAGCTCCCGCGTTTCCCCGCGACGAGATCCCCGCTGCCGCCCGGGTCGCCGCGCCGCGCCGCGCTGGTGCGCGCGGGGGCTGCGCTGGCCGCGGCCCTCGTGCTATTGGTGCTCGGTCTCCTCGATCGAGACCGGTCGGCGCTGCCGCCGCCCCTTGCCGGCGAAGCCCTCGGCGCGATGGCGCCGGGTGGTGCGTCGTCGACCCGGCCGGTGGGGTCAGGGGTTGCAGCTTTGCCGCTCGCGGCCGCTCCGCCGACCGAGCGGGGGGCTGCGTCCCTCGCCGCAGCGGCGCCCGTGAGCAGTGGTGCAGAGGCGGACGCTGCGGCGGCGCCCTCCTGTCCCGCCCCAGCGTCCGCGGCGCCCCCCTCTACCCAGCCTGCCGCATCGGCGCAGACGCCGGATGGCATACTGCTTCCCCGCGCTGCGGTTTCACCCATAGGCCCCGGCTACCTGGTTCAGCTCGGGGTCTTCGCCGCTCCCGACAATGCGCTGCGTATCTACCTGCAGGCCACCGCGGCCGGCCAGCCGGCGCATATCCAGAGCCGGGTCGTCCTCGGGCCCTTTGCCGACCGCGATGCCGCCGAGCGCGCGCGCAAGCGGCTGCAGGCGGCGGGCGCAGGGGCGGGCGTGCTGGTCTCTCCCGAGCGTTCGCGCTGAGCGGGTGTGAAGGCTGTCACGGTGCCGTTGCCGTGATTCGAATGATGATGTTCTTTTAGAGCGAGGTTCCATCCATGCAGATCAAGAGTCCGCTGTTCGGTAGCGCAGAGATTTCCGAAGACAAGATCATCGACTTCCCCAAGGGCTTGCCTGGATTCGAGGCGTGCCGCCGCTTCACTCTCCTGCACGAGGAGGGGCGTGAGGCGCACGTCTTTCTGTTGCAGAGCGTGGACGAGCCCGATGTCGCCTTCTCGGTGACTGCGCCCGAGCAGCTCGGCGTCCATCTGGAGTTCCCGCTCACCGACGATGAAGTCGCGATGCTGCGTCTGCGTGCCCCCGAGGATGCCGCGGTGGTGGTGATCGTGCGCAAGGAGGAGGGAGAGGGCCCGGCCGGCACCGGCCTCCGCGCCAACTTCATGGCTCCGCTGGTCATCAACACGGGCGAGCGCGTCGGCCTGCAGAAGGTGATCGACCGCCTCGGCTGCGAGATCACCCTGCGCGCCGGCAGCTGAGCGGCAGCCGAGCAGGCCCGTGCCCGACGAGCGCCCCGCAGCGAGTCGGCACGTCGCTTGCACGAGCGACGCGAGTCGCGATCGCCGGAAGGTCGGCGTTCCGCGGCTTCCCGTTCTTGCGGTCCCGCGCGCGATCTCTCCTCGTACCCGCGGGTACAATGCCGGCTTTCCCCAGGCAGAGGCAAAACCATGGCCCGTCAGATCATCTCCACCCCCAATGCACCCGCCGCCATCGGCCCCTATTCGCAGGCGGTCAAGGTTGGCAACCAGGTCTTCCTCTCGGGCCAGATCGGTCTCGACCCCGCCACCATGGAAATGGTCGAGGGCATCGAGGCGCAGGCCCGCCGCGTGTTCGACAACCTCGCCGCGGTGGCCGAGGCGGCCGGCGGCTCCTTCTCCGACGTGGTCAAGATCACCATCTACCTCACCGACCTCGCCAGCTTCGGTGTGGTCAACGAGATCATGAAGTCGTGCTTCGCCGAGCCCTATCCGGCGCGTGCCACCGTCGGCGTGCGCGAGCTGCCGCGCGGCGCGCTGGTCGAGGCGGATCTGGTTCTCGTGATCGAGTGAGGCGTGAGGGGTAAGGAGTGAGGCGCGAGGGGCGTGGCGCTCGACGCGCTGCGTCCTTGGTGCGCTGCTTCGATGTGCCGGTCGCGTGCCGGTCGGCGAGCGGCGGGCACGCGCAAGCTCTCGCCTCTTTCCTCCTCGCGAGAAGGATCCACGATTGAACGCGACGCCGCCGCCGCGCGGCTGGCCGGGGGTCGGGGCGCCGCTGGCGGCGCGGCTGGCCAGGCTCGACCTGCGCGCGCCGCGCGACCTCCTGCTGCACCTGCCGCTGCGCTACGAGGACGAGACCCGGCTGACGCCGATCGCCCAGGTACGCCCCGGCTTTCCCGCCCAGGTCGAGGGCGAAGTGACGAGCGCCGAGGTCGTGCTGCGCCCGCGCCGTCAGCTCGTGGCGCGGATCGCCGACAGCAGCGGCACCTTGGTGGGCCGCTGGCTCAACTTCTACCCGTCGCAGCAGAAGCAGCTCGCGACGGGCGCGCGCGTACGCCTGTTCGGCGAGGCGCGTGGTGGCTTCCTGGGGCTCGAGATGGTGCATCCGCGCCTGCGCGCGGTGGCGCCCGGCGAGGCGCTGCCCGATGCGCTCACCCCGGTGTATCCCACCACCGCCGGCGTCGGCCAGCTCACACTGCGCAAGCTGGTCGCGCAGGCGCTGCAGAGCGAGCCGCTCGACGAGCTGCTGCCCGCCGACTGGCTGCGCCGCCTCGGCCTGCCCGGCTTCGCCGAGGCCTTGCGCGCACTGCACCACCCGGCACCGGACGCCGACCCCTTCGCGCTCGAGCAGCGCGAGCACCCCGCCTGGCAGCGCATGAAGTTCGAGGAGCTGCTGGTGCAGCAGCTCTCGCTGCGCCGCGCCTGGCTGGCGCGCCGCGCCCAGGCCGCGGTGGCGCTGCCGGCGCGCGGGGTGCTGACCACGGCCCTGCTCGACTCGCTGCCCTTCCGCCCCACCGGCGCGCAGGCGAGGGTGGGCGCGGAGATCGCCGCCGACCTCGCAGCGCCGCATCCGATGCAGCGCCTGCTGCAGGGCGATGTCGGCTCGGGCAAGACGCTGGTCGCCGCGCTGGCGATGCTGCAGGCGGTGGAGAACGGCTGGCAGGCGGCGATGATGGCGCCCACGGAGATCCTCGCCGAGCAGCACTGGAAGAAGCTCTCGGCCTGGCTGGAGCCGCTCGGTATCGGCGTGGCCTGGCTGTCCGGCAGCCGCAGGAAGCGCGCGCGCGAGGCCGAGCTCGCCCGCCTGGCGAGCGGCGAGGTGCTGCTCGCGGTCGGCACCCACGCGCTCATCGAGGATCCGGTGACGCTGCCGCGGCTGGCGCTGGTGGTGGTCGACGAACAGCATCGCTTCGGCGTGCGCCAGCGCCTGGCGTTGCGCGAGAAGGGCGAGGGCGGGCGGCGGCCGCACATGCTGATGATGTCGGCGACGCCGATCCCGCGCACGCTGGCGATGACGCACTACGCCGACCTCGATGTCTCCGTGCTCGACGAGCTGCCGCCCGGGCGCACGCCGATCCGCACCCGGCTGGTGTCGGACGCGCGTCGCGACGAGGTCGTCGCGCGCGTGCGCGCGGCCTGCCTGGACGGCCGCCAGGCCTACTGGGTGTGCCCGCTCATCGAGGAGTCCGAGTCGCTGCAGCTGCAGACCGCGCAGGACACCTTCGCGACGCTGGTCGAGGCCTTGCCCGAGCTGCGCGTGGGCCTGGTGCATGGCCGCCTGAAGAACGACGAGAAGTCCGCCACCATGGCCGCGTTCTCCGCCGGCGAACTCGACCTGCTGGTGGCGACCACGGTGATCGAGGTCGGGGTGGATGTGCCCAACGCCAGCCTGATGGTGATCGAGCACGCCGAGCGCTTCGGCCTCGCCCAGCTGCACCAGCTGCGCGGCCGGGTGGGGCGCGGCACGGCGGAGTCGGTGTGCATCCTGATCTACGCCCAGCCGCTGTCGCAGACCGGCCGCGAGCGCCTCAAGGTCATCTACGAGAACACCGACGGCTTCGCGATCGCGCGCGAGGACCTGCGCATCCGCGGCCCGGGCGAGTTCGTCGGCGCCCGCCAGAGCGGGGTGCCGCTGCTGCGCTACGCCGACCTCGAGCTCGACGCCGCGCTGATCGAGCCCGCGCGCGAGCTCGCCGAGCACCTGCTCGCCCACGACCCCGCCGCCGCCAACGCGCTGATGCGGCGCTGGCTGGGCGGGCGCGAAGTCTTGCTGCGGGCGTGATGGCCGTTCCCGCCCCCATTCCCCTGCCGGAGCGGCGGCAAGTCGCGAACAGGCTCCGTTCGCGCCTTGCGGCGCTCCTACAACACCCTCGCGCGATACCGCCCTGGAGCGGCGGCAGCCATGACACGGGGGGGCGGGCCGCCGCCGCTGCATTCGCGCCTTGCGGCGCGCCTACATGAGAATTGCCCCTGCCTGAACCGATGCGTCCCCTGACCGCCTTTCCCCTCCACACCGGACCCCGTCACGAGACCTGGCTCGCCCATCCGCCGCGCGCCGCGCTGCCGACCGGGCTGCTGCCCTGGTTGAAGGATGCCGGCTCGCTCACGGCGCGCATCCGCGCGCGCTGTATCCGCTTCGAGGTGCGCGTGCTGTGCCAGCGCCTCGCCCGCGTGCGGCGCGACGAGGCCTTGCTGCTCGGCCTGCGTGCGGGCGAGCTCGCCTGGCTGCGCGAGGTGCTGCTCGTGGCCGACGGCCGTCCGCTGGTGTTCGCGCGCTCCTTGCTGCCGCGCCGCAACCTGCGCGGGGCGTGGAACCTCTTCCACGGCATCGGCGCCCGCCCGCTCGGTGCCGCGCTGTTCTCCGACCCGGCGATCGAGCGTCTGCCGCTCGCCTGCAGGCGTCTGGACGGCCGTGATGCGCGGTATCATCGCGCGACCGCGGCGCTCGCCCGCCAGTCCCCCGCGCCGGCACTGCCGGCCGCGCTGTGGGCGCGGCGCTCGGTCTTCCTGCTGCGGGGCCGGGCGCTGATGGTGAGCGAGGCCTTCCTCCCCGCAATCCTGGAACTGCGCAAATGACCCCCGCCATGAGCCTGAGCGACAAGCTTCCCCACTACGCCCGCCTGATGCGGATCGACAAGCCGATCGGCACCCTGCTGCTGCTGTGGCCCACGCTGTGGGCGCTGTGGATCGCGGCGGAGGGCTGGCCGCCGCTGCACATCCTGGCGATCTTCATCGTCGGCACCTTCCTGATGCGCTCGGCCGGCTGCGTCATCAACGACTATGCCGACCGCGACTTCGACGGCCACGTCGAGCGCACCCGCAATCGCCCGCTCGCGACCGGCGCGGTCAGCCCCGGCGAGGCGCTCGCGCTCGCCGCCGGGCTGTCGGCGGCCGCCTTCGTCCTCGTGCTGCCGCTCAACACCCTCACCATCCTGCTCTCGGTGCCCGCCCTGCTGCTCGCCGGCAGCTATCCCTTCACCAAGCGCTTCTTCGCGATCCCGCAGGCCTACCTCGGCATCGCCTTCGGCTTCGGCATCCCGATGGCGTTCGCCGCGGTCACCGGCACGGTGCCGGCGACCGGCTGGCTGATGCTGCTCGCCAACATCTTCTGGGCGGTGGCGTACGACACCGAGTACGCCATGGTCGACCGCCCGGACGATCTCAAGATCGGCATCAAGACCTCGGCGATCACCTTCGGCCGCCACGATGTGCTCGCGGTCATGCTGTGCTATGCCGCCGCCTTCGCGCTGCTCGCCGTCGTCGGCGTGCTCGCCGGGCTCGGCTTCGCCTGGTATCTCGGCCTGCTCGTCGCCTGCGCGATCGCCAGCTACCACTACACCCTGATCCGCGCGCGCGACCGTGCCGACTGCTTCAAGGCCTTCCGCCACAACAACTGGGTCGGCGGCGCGATCTTCGCCGGCCTCTTCCTCGATTTCCTGCTGGGCGCCTGAGCCCGCCGGCACCCGTTCCGCTTTCCGCACCCCGCGTGCCGCCTTACCGACGGATCTTTCCATGCACTTCATGACCGCCCTCCGCGCCGCCTGGCAGCAGCGCGACAGCCTGCTCTGCGTCGGCCTCGACCCCGACCCCGCCAAGTTCCCCGCCCACCTGCAGGGTCGGTCGGACGCCATCCTCGCGTTCTGCACGCAGATCGTCGACGCCACCGCCGACCTGGTGTGCTGCTTCAAGCCGCAGATCGCCTACTTCGCCGCCCACCGCGCCGAGGACCAGCTCGAGGCCCTGATCGAGCACATCCACGCCGCCCACCCCGACACCCCGGTCATCCTCGACGCCAAGCGCGGCGACATCGGCAGCACCGCCGAGCAGTACGCCATCGAGGCCTTCGAGCGCTTCAGGGCCGACGCCATCACGGTCAATCCCTACATGGGGCGCGACTCGGTCGATCCCTACCTGGCGTACCCCGACAAGGGCGTGATCCTGCTCTGCCGCACCTCCAACCCGGGCGGCTCCGATCTGCAGTTCCTCGAGGTCGACACGCCCCGCGGCCGCATGAAGCTGTACGAGCACGTGGCCCGCACCGTCGCCGACGACTGGAACGCCAGCGGCAACTGCGCCCTCGTCGTCGGCGCCACCTTCCCGGCCGAGATCGCGCGCGTGCGCGCGCTCGTCGGCGAGTTGCCGCTGCTGGTGCCGGGCATCGGCGCCCAGGGCGGCGACATCGCCGCGACCCTGGCGGCGGGGCGCACCGCGGACTGCACCGGGTTGATGATCAATTCGTCGCGAGCGGTGCTGTATGCGGGCAAGGGGGAGGATTTCGCGGAGGCGGCGCGGAGGGTGGCGGAGGATACGCGGGACGCGATCAATGGTTGTCGCTGATCCGTCCCGAGGACGTCAGTGATCGCGGACGCGGCGTGCATTGCGCCATGACAGATTGCGTATTCCAGTTGCAAATAGCCGCGAACTAGGCTTGACTGTCGGCCGGTTCGCCCGCGGGGAGCCTGCGGGCAGGCTTCGTGTCCAGAAAAACAAGGAGTTCGATCGTGCGTTCATTCATGGAGTCCGCCCTGCTGAAGGGGCTCACACTGGCAGGTGCGGCGGTGGCTGTCGCCAGTTGCGGCGGAGGCGGTGGCGGCGGAGGTGGGAATAACGCCGTTGGCCTGCCCGGCTCAGGCGTCAACCCGGTCAATGCGTACAGCCTGTCGCTGACGTCGTCGGTGACACAGCTTCCTCTGAACGTGTTGGGATCCCCGGCGGGGATCGGCGTGAACGCGCCCTATACGACGACCCTGTACGTCACCGGCACTCGTGCAGGGACGCGCGACTCGGTTCCGGATGGAACCAGTTTTGCATGCAACGTCGTTCCGGACGGTCTGGAGTACGGTTCGCTGTATTACCTCGATGGCGATGACGCTCATGAGGACGACGACGGCAACGCGCTCAGCTACCGCGCGATCGCACTCGAATCGTCGGCTGGCGGTGCGAGCTTCCATTTCCATGCCGGAGCGCGGGCAGGGATTGCGACGATCACCTGCGCCGTGACGGACCCTCAATCGGCCAAGCAGGTCGTTGCGACGCGGCAGATCGCGGTGGGGCAGAGCAACGGCGTGTCGGCCCAGGCGCTGATTGCGGCGGCCGCGCCCGGGTTCGTCTATGCCCAGAACGCGGGCGGTCCGTCGGCGTTGCAGGTTCAGGCCCGGATCCTCGATGATGCCGGGCAGCCGGTGCCGGATCCGGCAGCAGGCGTGTCGAACGTCATCGCCCGCATCGTTTCGACTGCGGGGGCTGCGGACGATTTCGCGCTCCTCAGCGCCGGCGGCCAGCTCGGCAAGACCGTCACCCTCGCGACCATCGGCGGTATCGCACAGTTCTCGCTGGTGAGCGGGGCGCAGACAGGCAGCGTGCTCGTCGAGGTCGTCGCGGACCGCGCGGACAACAACGTCGGCAATGGCATCACCACCCAGGTGGGCAACGCGCTGTCGATTGCGGTGGTCGACGGCAGCAGCTCGGGCGATCCGCTCGCGGTCACTTCGAATGGCACGTTGCCTGGGGCGTCGGTGGGCCAGTCCTATGCGACCATCCTGTCCGCCAGCGGTGGCGTGCCTCCCTATGCTTGGTCGCTGAGTTCGGGCAGCAGCCTGCCGGGTGGGCTGACGCTCGCCTCGGATGGAATCATCTCCGGGGTCCCGACTTCCGGTGGGACCTTCCGCTTCATCGTGCGCGCACGTGACAGCGCTGGAACTCCTGCCGAGAAGTTGCAGGAGGTTGCGCTCACCGTCGCCGGCGGGACAACCGGCTCTGGTGGCACGCTCACGGTAACGGCTGCCGACTTGCCCAAGGGCAGTGTGGGTGTGTATTACGCCTTCTCCCCGACTGTGAGCGGCGGTGCCAGCCCTTATGTCTGGACTTCGACCACGCTGCCGGCGGGCCTCGCCCTCGATAGTCGCACCGGCTTCATCACCGGTACGCCGACTGCCGCGGGCACCTTCCCTGTCGTGTTGACCGTGACCGATGCGAACGGCGTGCAGGTGAATCGCAACCTGAGCATGGTGATCGACGGGGCTGCGGGTGGTGGCGCCGGTGTGGATACCACGCCACCGCAGCTGCTGTTCTCGATTCCAGCGTCGGGCTCTACCGATGTGGATCGCTGTTCCGATGTGGTGGTTCGCTTCAACGAAGCCATCGATCCCGTCACTGTGACCAATGTGTCGATGTTCGTGCGCCGGGCCGGCGGAGCGACATTCTCGATGGCTGGGACAGCCCCGGTGGATGAGCGGACCTTTATTCTGAATCAAGGGTTTGCGAACTGCTATGCGCCAGGTACCAACTATGAGCTCGTGCTGACGGACTCTATTCGGGACATTTCGGATAACCCGCTCGCACAGGTCGTCGTCCCGTTCTCCACGGGGGGTGACATCGACGATGTTCCGCCGCAGGTCGCATTCACCATTCCGGCCGATGGGGCTGTCGACGTCAGCCCGACCGCAGACGTCACCGTGGTGTTCAACGAGGCGATGGATACCAATTCGATCGTGCCGCAGTCCTTCGCGGTCTATCGGATTACGGGGTTCGGCGGTACGCCGACGCAGGTTACGGTTGGCTCTGGCAGTGACACCTCGCCGAGCACTTTGCCCACCGCCACCGATCTGATCGCCGAGACCGACCGACGCTTCACATTCGGACCGGTGGAATATGGCGATGCGTTGCCGAGGCTCGGCCTCAATCTTGTCCCTGGCCAGCACTACCGTGTCGTGATGTCCGCCTCGCCGCGCGACTTGGCCGGCAACCAGATCTGCAACACCAGCGGTCAATGCGGTACCACCGCCAGTCCGGTCGAGGGCGCAACGCCGTCCTACAGCTTCGAGTTCCGCGTCGGCGTGGAGTGAGGCACGTCCCTGGGCAGGCGACTCCTGACCGCTCTGAAAGCCCCGCTTCGAAAACGGAAGCGGGGTTTTTTCTATCCGGTCGTGGAACAATCAGCACTGCACGCATCTGAATCAGGCGCACTCCAGACATGAACTACACCGACCTCCGCGATTTCCTCGCCCAGCTCGAAGCCCGTGGCGAGCTCCGCCGCATCAAGACCCCGGTCGACACCCACCTCGAGATGACCGAGATCGCCGATCGCGTGCTGCGCGCCGGCGGACCCGCGCTGCTGTTCGAGAGGCCGGTGACCAAGGGCGTGCCGCAGGCCATCCCGGTGCTCGCCAACCTCTTCGGCACGCCGCATCGGGTGGCGATGGGCATGGGGGAGGAGGTCGCCGACGGCGACTGGAGCACGCCCCTGCGCGAGGTGGGCAAGCTGCTCGCCTATCTCAAGGAACCGGAGCCGCCCAAGGGGCTGAAGGACGCCTGGGACAAGCTGCCGGTGCTCAAGCAGGTGCTCAACATGGCGCCCAAGGAGGTTCGCTCCGCACCCTGCCAGCAGGTGGTGTGGTCGGATGACCAGGTCGACCTGGCGAAGCTGCCGATCCAGCACTGCTGGCCGGGCGATGCCGCGCCGCTGATCACCTGGGGCCTGGTGGTGACGCGCGGGCCGCACAAGAAGCGGCAGAACCTGGGCATCTACCGCCAGCAGGTGATCGGCCGCAACCGCGTGATCATGCGCTGGCTGGCGCATCGCGGCGGGGCGATCGACTTCCTCGAGCACCAGCGCGCGCATCCGGGCGAGCCCTTCCCGGTTTCGGTGGTGCTGGGCTGCGATCCGGCGACCATCCTCGGGGCGGTGACGCCGGTGCCGGATTCGCTCTCGGAGTACCAGTTCGCCGGCCTGCTACGCGGGGCCAAGACCGAGCTGGTGAAGTGCATCGGCAGCGACCTGCAGGTGCCGGCCTCGGCCGAGATCGTGCTCGAGGGTGCGATCCACCCCAACGACATGGCGCCGGAAGGCCCCTACGGCGACCACACCGGCTACTACAACGAGGTCTCCGACTTCCCGGTGTTTACCATCGAGCGCATCACCATGCGCCGCGACCCGATCTACCACAGCACCTATACCGGCAAGCCGCCCGATGAGCCGGCCATGCTGGGGGTGGCGCTCAACGAGGTCTTCGTGCCGCTGCTGCAGAAGCAGTTCACCGAGATCGTCGATTTCTACCTGCCGCCGGAGGGCTGCTCCTACCGGCTGGCGGTGGTCAGCATCCGCAAGCAGTACCCGGGCCACGCCAAGCGGGTGATGTTCGGCATCTGGAGCTTCCTGCGCCAGTTCATGTACACCAAGTTCATCATCGTGGTGGACGAGGACGTGAACATCCGCGACTGGAAGGAGGTGATCTGGGCGCTCACCACGCGCATGGACGCCACCCGCGACACCACGCTGGTCGACAATACGCCGATCGATTACCTCGACTTCGCCAGCCCGGTCGCCGGCCTGGGCAGCAAGATGGGGCTGGACGCGACCAACAAGTGGCCGGGCGAGACCCACCGCGAGTGGGGCACGCCGATCGTGATGGACGCGGCGGTGAAGGCAAAGGTAGATGCGATGTGGGCTGAACTGGGGCTGTAACGCAGGCGCCCCGGATGGCTTCGGACCGGGTGTCGGGGGCCTCGCACGGCGCGTGCGTTACGTTTTGTTGTTGCGCTGCAACCGAACACGCGGCATGGTCCGCGGTCGAAGCCTTTGTCATGCGTCGTGGAGTGTCCCGGCGCGGGCTTCCCTCCAAGGAGAGTCGATGAGCACCCCCTATCCCGCCCCGCTCGAGGCCGGCCAACCGTCGGAGAACATGGTCACCGTCACCCACCTCGTGTATGCGCTGCACGCCTTCGCGGTGTTCTCGGCGGTGGTGGGCTCGGCGACGATCATCTTCAGCTTCGTCGCCAGCCTGCCGTCGATCGCCGCGGTGATCCTCAATTACTGGAATCAGAACGCGGTGCGCGGCACCTGGCTGGAAAGCCATTTCCGCTGGCAGATCCGCACCTTCTGGTTCGCGGTGCTGTGGATCGCCGTGTCGGCGCTGATGGTGGTGACCATCATCGGTGTGCCCTTCGCGCTCGCGCTGCTGTTGATCGCTGGGCTGTGGATCCTCTATCGCGTCGTGCGCGGGTGGTGGAAGCTGATGCAGCGGCAGACGATGCCGATGGCGTGACGGCGTGATGCAGGAGCGCGGTATTCGCGGCTTGCGCCGCTCCTACAGGAGCTGCGGGAGCGCCGGAAGGCGCGAATGCGGCGCTGCAGCTGCGCGTGGTCCTCATTCCCCGCCGCTCCACAACCATTCCAGCAAGGCATCCTGGGCTGCGGCGCTGGCGGCGGCCTCGGGGTGGTTGACCATCATCACCACCGCGTGGCGCTGGCCCTTGTGGTCGAGCAGGTAGCCCGCCATCGCGCGTACGCCGTTGAGCGTTCCGGTCTTGATGTGGGCCTGGCCGCGCGCCGGGCTGTCGCCGAGGCGGCGGCGGGCGGTGCCGTCGAGACCGGCCACCGGTAGTGCGGCGATGAACTCGGGCATCCACGGCCGCTGCCAGGCGGCGAGCAGGAGCGCCCCCAGGCTTTCTGCGCGGATGCGTTCGATGCGCGACAGTCCCGAGCCGTTCTCGATCACCAGCCCGCTGGTGTCGATGCCTGCGGCGGCCAGCGTCGCGGTGGCCGCGCGTGCGCCCGCGGTCACCATGTCCTCGGTCGCGTCCTCGCGCAGGCTCACCCGGCCCAGCGTGGCGAGCAGCTGGCGCGCGATCACGTTGCTCGACCACTTGTTCATGTCGCGCACCACGTCGGCGAGCGGGTCGGATTCGTCGGTGAAGAGCTCCTCGGCGCCCCCCGGCGTCCGGCCGTCGCGCACCGTCCCGCCCAGGCGGCCGCCGACCTCGCTCCACAGCGCGGCGACCAGCGCGCTGCCGAACTCGGCCGGTGGCAGCGGCGCGGCGCTCCAGGTGCGCGGGCCGCAGGCCGCGGGCAGGCTGCCGCTGAGCACCAGCCGACGGCCGGGCTCGAGCGTGGCCTGCAGGTCGCGGTACCAGGTGCCGCAGGGGGAGTTGGCGGTCAGGATGCGGTTGTCGATCACCAGCCCGGCGAGTGGGGGGTCGGCGGCCAGGGTCACCGGCTCGTTGGCCGTCTTGCCGGGGTGCAGGCCGAGCAGCAGGGTGTTGTAGTGCAGCAGCAGGCCATGCGGCCCGCTGTTGTAGGGGCGCAGGCCGCGGCCGTCGAAGGCGTCGGGATCGTGTGGCGGCAGGCGCAGCGTCGATCCGTCGAGGACGATGTCGCCCGTCACCCGCTCGACGCCGAGCGCACGCAGCCGGCGCAGCATCTTCCACAGGCGGTCGTAGCCCAGCACCGGATCGGCGCCACCGACGAGGTAGAGGTTGCCTTCGAGCACCCCGCCGCGCGGCGCACCGTCGCTGGCGACACGGGTGCTCCAGGTGTGTGCGGGGCCGAGACGCTCGAGCGCGGCGAAGGCGGTGACGAGCTTCATCACCGAGGCCGGGTTCATCGGTGTGGCAGCGTTGATCGCGAGCGTGGGGGTGGGGCGGTCCACCGCGCGCGTCCAGATGCTCACCGCGTCGGCCGGGATGCGCGCGCCGTCGAGCGCCAGCCGCACCCCGGGCGGCAGGCCGGCGTCGTTCGCCTGTGCGAGGGCGGCAAGCAGCAGGCCGGTGAACAAGGTCACGCAAGAGGAAAGATTCTTCATGAGCATGTCAGGGATCCTGATCGAGCCTGGGCCGGCGAGGCGGTAAAATGCTCGCCTGGCCTGCGCGCTTGCGCGGCGGATTTTATACGGAGCGGCAAACCCCGTTTGCATGAGCGGTCGTGCGACGGGTTTGTACGGGAAAGATGAGCGGATTCGGACATTACGCGCGCACTGCGGACGAGCTGGAGCGCGAAATCCTCAAGCGCGGGATCGCGATCGGGGTCGACTGGGATGATCCGTCGCGCATGCGCGACCTTGCCCGTCGCGCGTTGAGCTGCACGCCGGCCTGCATGATGAAGCTTCTGCGCAGCCCGGTGCGCCAGGACAAGCTCACCGGCGAGCTGTTCGCGCTGTCCGAGCTGATGCTGCAGAACATGCGCGAGAGTGCCGAGATCGGCTTCGAGACCCACGGTGGTCCGGCGTGGAAGGCATTCGGCCGTGCGCTCAACGAGGAATACGACGCTGGAGTGCGCCCGCCCCAGACGAGCGCCTGAGTCGGGCCCGCCGTCTCAGCCCGGCACGCGCTCGCGCGCGAACAGCTCCTCCACCGTCTCGCGTTCGCGCACCACGTGCGCGCTGGCACCATCGACCAGGATCTCGGCGGCGCGCGGGCGGGTGTTGTAGTTCGAAGCCATGGTCATGCCGTAGGCGCCCGCCGACAGGATCGCGAGCAGATCGCCCTCGACCACCGCCAGGCTGCGCTCGCGGGCGAGGAAGTCGCCGCTCTCGCAGATCGGGCCGACCACGTCGTAGGTGGCGGGAGCGAGCGCCCGCGGGGTGACCTCTACGACGTCGTGCCAGGCGTCGTAGAGCGCCGGGCGGGCGAGGTCGTTCATGGCCGCATCGACGATCGCGAAGTTCTTGGTCTCGCCCGGCTTGAGGTACTCGATCCGGGTCAGCAGCAGGCCGGCGTTGCCGACCAGGGAGCGGCCGGGTTCGAAGCAGAGCTCTTCCTTGCGCCTGGCGAAGACCTCCAGCAAGGGCGCGAGGTATTCCGCGACCGGCGGCGGGGTCTCGTCGCGGTAGCGGATGCCCAGCCCGCCGCCGAGGTCGATGTGCTCGAGCGCGATGCCGTCGGCGGCGAGGCCTTCGACCAGGTCGCGCAGCTTCTGCGCGGCCTCGGCGATCGGCGCACGGTCGAGTAGCTGCGAGCCGATGTGGCAGGCGACGCCGGTGATGCGCAGGTTGGGCAGCGCGGCGGCGCGGCGGTAGAGCGTCGGCGCGTCGGCGAAGGCGACGCCGAACTTGTTGCCCTTGAGGCCGGTGGAGATGTAGGGGTGGGTCTTGGGGTCGACGTCCGGATTGACCCGCAGCGACACCGGCGCGCGTAGCCCGAGTTCGCCCGCCACTGCGTCGAGGTGCTCGAGCTCCGCGGCCGATTCGACGTTGAAGCAGCGGATGCCCGCCTGCAGTGCCTGGCGCATCTCGGCGCGCGTCTTGCCGACCCCCGAGAACACGACCTTGTCCGCCCGGCCGCCGGCGGCGAGCACGCGCGCGAGTTCGCCGCCCGAGACGATGTCGAAGCCCGCGCCGAGGCGCGCGAACACCGACAGGATGCCGAGGTTGGAGTTGGCCTTCACCGCGTAGCAGACCAGCGACCGGCGCCCGGCGAGCGCGTCCTTCCAGGCGGCGAAGGCGGTTTCGAGCGCGGCGCGCGAGTACACATAGGTGGGGGTGCCGAAGCGCGTGGCGATCTCGGCGAGGGGCAACTCCTCGAGCCAGAGCGCGCCGTCGCGCGCAGACAGGGTGGGGGCGGGCCAGCGGGAGGCGGGGGCGTTCATTCGAGCGGTGAGTCCTTGATCAGATCCTTCGGCACGACGGGTTTGCTATGATCGGCGCCCGCCGGGGGCGGTCCCGCGGTGCCGGGCGCAGGCAGGTAGAGCGGGCCCTTGATGCCGCAGGCGGACAGCAGCGCGCAGGCAAGGGCGATCGCGGGGAGTCTGACTCGCATCGTGGCTCGCTTCATGGCTCGCATCGCCGTTCTTCGCAAAAAACCGGAATCCTAACAGAAGGAATCAGCATGGAAGAGTCTGCGTTCAATGCGCTCGCCGAGGCCGAGCTGGCGCGTATCGAGACCGCCCTGGAGGACTGCGGCGCCGAGCTCGACGTCGAGCCCAAGCCGGGCGGCATCCTCGAGATCGAGTTCGACAACGGCAGCAAGATGATCATCAACCGCCACACCGCGGCACGCGAGATCTGGGTGGCGGCGAAGTCGGGCGGCTTCCACTTCCGTCCTCAGGACGGGGCCTGGATCAACACCCGCGATGGCCGCGAGCTGTGGGGCATGCTCGCCGCGCTGGTGGGCGAGCAGTCGGGCGAGACGGTGAGGCTGGTACGGCGGGACTGAGGGCGGGTTCGCGCCTTGCGGCGCTCCTGCACGGCGCAGGCGTGTCGCCGGGCTCCTGTAGAAGGCGCGCCGGCAGGCGCGAAGCCTTGTGCCGACCCGCTTACGGCCGGATCGGCGTGGGGCGGCGTTCCTCGACCGGGGCGGGCGCCTGGGCGCGCGCAGGGGTCAGCGGTGCGGGGCCCGGGGGGATCGCCTCGCTCTCGGCTTCCATGGCCGGCGCCGTGTCGCTCGCGAACATCTCGCGCAGCCAGTCCGGAACCGTCGGTGGTGCGGGCGGCGCGTACTCGGCGTACTGCCAGTCCTGGCTGGTGCCGAGGCCGTTCTGCACCTGGGCCAGGCCCTCGGGCCGAGGAATCTCGACCTTCGGCACCCCCTCGAGTGCGGACGCCATGTAGTTGATCCAGATCGGCAGCGCCGCTGCGCCGCCGGTCTCGCCCTTGCCGAGGTTGCGCGGCTGGCTGTGGCCGACCCAGCTCACCGCGACGAGGTCGGGGTGGTAGCCGCAGAACCACGCGTCGACATAGTCGTTGGTGGTGCCGGTCTTGCCGGCGATGTCCTCGCGCTTGAGGCTGCGCGCGCGCGTCGCAGTGCCGCGCTGGACCACGTCCCGCATCATCGAGTCCATCAGCCATGCGTTGCGTGCATCGATCACCCGCGGCGCGCTCTGGCCGGCGACCGGCGGATCGGTGCGTGCGATCAGTCGCCCGCTGCCGTCATACATCTCCTTGACCACGAAGGGCTCGACCCGGTAGCCGCCATTGGCGAACACCGCGTAGCCCGCCGCCATCTGCCAGGGCGTGGCCGCGCCGGCGCCAAGCGCCATGGTGAGGTAGGGCGGGTTCTGCACGGGATCGAAGCCGAAACGGGCGAGGTAGTCGCGCGCGTACGCGGGCGTGATGTTCTCGAGCAGCCGGATCGAGACCATGTTCTTCGAGCGCGCCAGGGCGTCGCGCAGGGTCATCGGGCCGGCATAGCGCCCGTCGTAGTTCTTCGGCTCCCAGGCCTTGCTGCCGGTGACGCCCGCCGGGTAGTAGAGCGGGTTGTCCTCGAGCACGCTGCCCGGGCCGAACTCGCGGTCGAGCGCGGCGGAGAAGATGAAGGGCTTGAAGCTGGACCCCGGCTGGCGCACTGCCTGAGTCACATGGTTGAACTTGTTGCGGCTGAAGTCGAAACCGCCGATCAAGGCGCGCACGGCGCCGCTTTGCGAGTCGATTGCCAGCAAGGCGGCCTGCACTTCGGGCAGTTGCGCGATCTCCCAGCCGTCCTTGGCGGTGCTGCGCACGCGCACGATCGCCCCGCGCCGCACCCGCCTCGCCTGGGGCGCCTTCTCCGCCAGCATCGGCGCGACGAAGGACAGTCCCTTGCCGGTGATGCGGATCTCCTGTCCCCGCCGATAGACGACCACCTCCTTCGGCCCGGCCTTGAGCACCAGCGCGGCGAGCAGGTCGTCGTGGTCGTTGGTCTCGCCGAGCGCCTCGTCGAGTTGTTCGTCGGGGACCTTGCCGGCAGGCAGCTCGATGAAGGCTTCCGGGCCACGGTAGCCGTGGCGGCGGTCGTAGTCGAGCACGCCGCGGCGCAGCGCCGCGTAGGCGGCCTCCTGATCCTTGCGGGTGACCGTGGTGATGATGCGGATGCCCAGCTCGTAGGCCTGTTCGCCGAACTGTTCCACCGCGATCTGGCGCGCCATCTCGGCGACATGGTCGCCGGGTACCACGATGTCCTGGGCGCGGCGGGCGGCGGCGATGTCGCGCTGGCTTTGCTTCGGCGTGGCGAAGGCGAGCGCATCGCGGTATTGCGCGTCGTCGATGAAGCCCGCCTCGAGCATGCGGCGCAGCACGTATTGCTGGCGCACCGCGGCGCGTGCGGGGTTGACGATCGGGTTGAAGGCCGACGGTGCCTTGGGGAGGCCGGCGAGCATCGCCGCCTCGGGCAGGGTCAGGTCGTCGAGGGTCTTGCCGTAATAGGCGCGCGCCGCGGCGGCGAAGCCGTACGCCCGCTGGCCGAGGAAGATCTGGTTGATGTAGAGCTCGAGGATCTGGTCCTTGCCGAGGTTCTGTTCGATCTTGAGCGCGAGCAGGATCTCGTAGAGCTTGCGGTTGTAGGTCTTCTCGCGGGTGAGGAAGAAGTTCCGCGCGACCTGCATGGTGATCGTCGAGGCGCCCTGGCCGCGGCCGCCGGACGACAGGTTGGCGAGCGCCGCGCGCGCCAGGCCGACCGGATCGATGCCGCGGTGCTCGTAGAAGCGCTCGTCTTCTGCGGCCAGGATGGCGTGCTTGAGGTGGGAAGGAAGCTCCGCGATGCGAACCACGTCACGGCGCTCCTCGCCGAACTCGCCGATGAGGTGGCCATCTGCCGTATATACTCGGAGCGGTACGCGCGGCCGGTAGTCGGTGAGCGTGTCGAGCGCAGGCAGGTTGGGCCAGGCGAAGAAGGCCATCGCCGCGAGGGTGGCGATGCCGAGAATGGCCAGCGCGAACAGCGCTGCGATCGGATACAGGACCCAGCGCATGGGCAATCCAGGATGGTTTCGAGCGGAGCGGCATTATACGGGATGCGCCCGCACGGCTCTCGTGCCCGTCGGTAAGCGGGTGTCGGGCGTGACGGGGTTCGCTTTACACCCCAATGGCTTGTTGCTAGCATGCTAGAGCCGTGCTGAGCAATAGCGCGTAACATAAAGAAATTCAAGGGTTTTCCTTGTGATCGACCTCCCCCTTTTCAGTCCCGCGGCGCGCCAGCTCGTCGGGCTCGACATCTCGTCTTCATCCGTGAAGCTCGTCGAGCTATCGGGCGGGGAAAAGGACGCTTACAAAGTGGAACGTTACGCGGTCGAGACCCTGCCGCGCGACGCCGTGGTCGATGGCAACATCGCCAACCTCGACGCGGTGAGCGAGGCCGTGCGGCGCGCCTTGCGCCGCTTCGGCGCTGGCGTGCGGAACGTCGCGCTCGCGCTGCCGTCGTCCTCGGTGATCACCAAGAAGATCATCCTTCCCGAAGGCCTGCGCGAGACCGAGATGGAGTTCGCGGTCGAGGCCGAAGCGAACCAGTACATCCCCTTCGCGCTCGAGGAGGTCAACCTCGATTTTCAGCAGATCGGCCCGGCGCCCGGCAGTCCCGGCGATGTCGAGGTGCTGATCGCCGCCTCGCGCAAGGACAAGGTCGAGGATCGCGTCGCGGTGGCGCAGGCCGCCGGGCTCAAGGCGGTGATCGTCGACGTCGAGTCGCTGGCCACCGAGTCCGCCCTCGAGCTCGTCTGCCGGCAGTTGCCGCGTGGTGGTGCGGACCAGGTCATTGCCCTGGTCGATATCGGCGCCTCGGTCATGAACGTCACCATGTTCCGCAACGGCCACTCCATCTACTCGCGCGAACAGGCCTTCGGCGGCAGCCAGCTGACCCAGGACATCGCGCGCCAGTACGGCATGAGCTTCGAGGAAGCGGAGGCGGCCAAGCGTGCGGGGTCGCTGCCCGACAGCTATCCGCGCGACCTGATGCGCCCCTTCATGGACAGCCTCGCGCTCGAGGTCTCGCGCGCACTGCAATTCTTCTTTACGTCGACGCCCTTCAATCAGGTGGATCACGTCATGCTGGCTGGGGGCTGTGCGGTGCTCCCCGGGCTCGGCGACGTGGTCGCGGCGCGCACCCAGGTGGACACGCTCATCGCCAATCCCTTTGCCGGCATGACGCTGAGCGGCAAGGTGCGCCCGAAGGCGTTGATGGCCGACGCGCCGGCGCTGATGGTGGCGTGCGGACTTGCGCTGCGGAGGTTCGACGCATGATCCGCATCAACCTGCTCCCTCATCGAGTCGCCAAGCGCCGCCAGCGCAGGCAGCAGTTCTACGCGCTGGCCGGCGCCATGGTATTGCTCGGTGCGCTGATCGGCTTCGGCGTACACATGGTCTATCAGGGCCAGATCGACGACCAGGAGGCGCGCAACGCCTTCCTCAAGGAAGAGATCGGCCGGCTCGACCGCGACATCGCCGAGATCCGCCGCCTGCGCGAGCAGATCGAGGCGATGCTGGCGCGCAAGCAGGTCATCGAGTCGCTGCAGGGCACGCGCGCCGAGACCGTGCATCTGTTCAACGAGCTCGCCCAGCGCCTGCCCGACGGGGTGTATCTCAAGTCGGCCCGGCAGAGCGGCCGGCAGGTGAGGGTGGTCGGACTGGCGCAGTCCAACGCCCGCGTCTCGCACTTCATGCGCAACGTCGAGGCCTCCGCCTTCCTCGAGCAGCCGAAGCTGATCGAGGCCAAGGCCGTGATGCAGGACAGCCGTCGCTTGAGCGAATTCACCCTCGACATCGCCATCCGTCCGCCCGTCGAAGCCGAGCCCGATGCGGGCACGGACGCGGCGAAGACCGTCGCGAAGGGGGTGCAGAAATGAGCTTCGAGCTGGGAGCGCTGCGCGAAGGGATCGACCTCCGTCGCCTGGCGGAGGATTTCAAGGGGCTCGATCCGCAGGATCCGGGCATGTGGCCCGTAGCGCCGCGTGTGGTCGTCGCGCTCTGCCTGCTGGTACTGACGGTGGCCGGCTTCTGGTGGTTCGACTGGCAGGAACAGGTCGAGACCCTCGAGGCGCGCCAGGCCGAAGAGGTGCAACTGCGCGATAGCTGGGTCACGAAGAAGCGCCAGGCGGTGAACCTCGATGAACACCGCCGCCAGCTCGCCGAGATCGACCGCCAGTTCGGTGCGCTGCTCAAGCAGTTGCCCAACCGCGCCGAAATGGACTCCCTGCTCTCCGACATCAACCAGGCCGGCCTCGGCCGTGGTTTGCAGTTCGAGCTGTTCAAGCCGGGTGCCGACGTGATCAAGGAGTTCTACGCCGAGATGCCGATCGATGTCCGCCTGACCGGCGTCTACCACGACCTCGGCGAGTTCGTCGCCGACCTCGCGAGCATGCCGCGCATGGTGACGCTCAACGACGTCGGCATCGAGGCTGACAAGGACGGGCGGCTCAAGCTGCAGGCCAAGGCGGTCACCTACCGCTACCTCGACGAGGAAGAGCTGGCGCAGCAGCGCAAGGCGGCGCAGGCCGCGAAGCAGGGGAACAAATGATGAACAGGGCCGCGTTGATCGGTGCCTGTGTGCTGCTCGCCGGATGCACGGGGGGCGGCCAGGACGACCTGAAGGCCTGGATGGACGAGCAGGCGAAGACCATGCGGGGGGCGGTGCGACCCTTGCCCGAGCTGCGCCAGGTTCCGCTCGTCGCCTATGCCGGCACGCAGGGCGACGACCCCTTCCGTAGCGGACGAATGGAGCCCGAGCGGCGTGCCTCGGGCAGTGCCCTGCGCCCCGACCTCGAGCGCCGGCGCGAGCCGCTCGAGGCCTTCCCGCTCGAGTCCCTGCAGATGGTGGGCGTGCTGATGCAGGGAAACAACACCCATGCGCTGATCAAGGCGGGGACCGTGCTGCATCAGGTGAAGGTCGGGAACTACATGGGACAGAATTTCGGCGTGATCACGCAAGTCACCGAGAACGAGATCAAGCTGCGTGAACTGGTCGAGGATGTTTATGGCGACTGGGTGGAAAAAGTCAGCGACCTGAAATTGCAGGAGCGCGGAGAGGCCGGAAAATGAGACACCGCATCGGAGTGCTGCTGATCGCAGCCGCTTTCGCAGGCCTGGCGCCCGCGCCTGCCGTGCTGGCCCAGGACGCATCGCAGACGCAGAGCTTCAGCAACCAGATCGAGGGGCTGGAGGTCGCCGAGCAGGGCGGCGCCATCTACGTGCGCCTGACCCTGCGCGAACCGCTCGCCAGCCCGCCGGCGAGCTTCAGCGTCGCCAACCCGGCGCGCATCGCCTTCGACTTTCCCGGCACCGGGAATGCGCTTGGGCGCAACGTCCAGGCCATCGACCAGGGCGACCTGCGCAGCGCCAACATCGTTCAGGCCGGCGACCGCACCCGGCTGGTGCTCAACCTCACCCGCATGAGCCCCTACGAGGCGCGCGTGCAGGGCCGCGACCTCATCATCGCGCTGTCGCCCGCCGCATCGCGTGCCGCGCAGGGCTCGGTCGTGACCGAGGCCGCGGCCAACTTCGCCGAACCGCGCGCCGCCGCGGCGGCGACGGGCGGCCTGGCAGTGCGCGACATCAACTTCCGTCGCGGCACCGCCGGCGAGGGGCGTGTGGTGGTCGACCTGTCCAACCCGGAGACCGGCATCGACATCCGCCAGCAGGGCGGCAACCTCGTCATCGACTTCCTGCAGACCGCGCTGCCCGAGCACCTGCGCCGCCGTTCCGATGTCACCGACTTCGCCACCCCGGTCACCTCGATGACCGCCCAGCAGGTGGGCGACCGCGTGCGCCTGACCGTTACCCCCAACGGCCTGTGGGAGCACAACGCCTACCAGAGCGACAACCGCTTCGTGCTCGAGGTGCGGCGTGTCGCCGAGGACCCGACCAAGCTCGGCGGCGGGCGCAGCGACTACAAGGGCGAGAAGCTCTCGCTCAACTTCCAGAACGTGGACGTGCGCTCGGTGCTGCAGGTCATCGCCGATTTCACCGACTTCAACATCATCACGTCCGACTCGGTGCAGGGCAACCTGACCCTGCGCCTGAAGGACGTGCCCTGGGACCAGGCGCTCGACATCATCCTCCAGGCCAAAGGCCTGGACATGCGCAAGAACGGCAACGTCATCTGGATTGCCCCGGGTGACGAGCTGGCCGCGCGCGAGAAGCTGCAGCTCGAGGCCAAGGCGCAGATCAACGACCTCGAGCCGCTGCAGACCGAGAGCTTCCAGATCAACTACCACAAGGCCAAGGAGATCTTCGATTTCCTCAAGAGCAAGGACCAGACCATGCTCTCGAAGCGTGGCAGCGTGGTGGTCGACGAGCGCAGCAACAAGGTCTTCGTGACCGACGTCGGCGCCCGCCTGCAGGCCTTGCGCCGGCTGGTGCAGGAGATCGACGTGGCGCCGCGCCAGGTGCTGATCGAAGCCCGCATCGTCGAGGCGAGCAAGACCTTCGCGCGCGATCTGGGTGTGCGTCTCGGCGTGGGCGGGGCCTTCGGCCGCATCGTCGGATACACCGAGGACGGTGCGCCGGTGCGCCGCAGCACGCTCGGCGGCGGCCTCGGCACGACTCGGACCATGGCGGGCCAGGTTGCCGGCGTGGTCGACGCCAACCCCGCGGGACTGAACCTCAACCTGCCGGCGGGCGCGTCCAATCCCGGCCTGCTGTCGATGGTGCTGTGGAACAACAACGCCACCCGCTTCCTGAACCTCGAACTGAGCGCGCTCGAGGCCGATGGCCGCGGGCGGGTGATCTCCAGTCCGCGCGTGCTCACCGCCAACCAGGTCGAAGCCTCGATCGAGCAGGGTACCGAGATCCCCTACCAGGAAGCGTCGAGCTCCGGTGCGACCAGCGTCTCCTTCAAGAAGGCCGTGCTGTCGCTCAAGGTCAAGCCGCAGATCACGCCCGACGGGCGCCTGCAGCTGTCGATCGAGGTGAACAAGGATCGGCCACTCTACGAGCAGACCTTGCTCGGGGTGCCGCCGATCGAGACCAAGAACGTCAAGAGCGAGGTGCTGATCGAGAACGGTGGCACCGTGGTGATCGGCGGCATCTACGAGGAAGAGGAGTCGACCGGCGAGGACAAGGTCCCGCTGCTGGGCGACGTGCCGGTGCTTGGCCACCTCTTCAAGTCGCAGAGCCGCGTGTCGAACCGCAAGGAGCTCCTCGTCTTCATCACTCCTCGCATCGTCTCCGACGCGCTCACGCTGCGCTGAGTCCGGCGCTTCTGCTGATACAATCCGCGGGGCGGGCATCCGGCATGGATGCCCGCCCTTTTTCATCTGGATTTCCGGCGAGTCACGCGTGAGCTGTCTGATACTGATCGGCATGATGGGCGCCGGCAAGACCACGGTCGGCAGGGAACTTGCGCGCAGGCGCAGGATGCGCTTCGCCGATTGCGACCAGGCGATCGTGGCCCGCACCGGTGTCAGCATCCCGACCATCTTCGAGCTCGAGGGCGAGGCGGGCTTCCGCCGCCGCGAGACGCAGATGATCGACGAGCTCACCCGCGAGCCCGACCTGGTGCTCGCCACCGGTGGCGGAGTGGTCACCACGCCGCTCAACCGTGAGCTGATGCGCGAGCGCGGCATCGTGATCTACCTCGACGTGCCTACGCAGGTGCTGTTCGAGCGCACCCGCCACGACCGCAACCGTCCGCTGCTGCAGGTCGAGAATCCGCGCCAGCGCATCGAGGAACTCCACCGCGCGCGCGACCCCCTCTATCGCGAGACCGCCCATATCATCCTCGAAGGCGGGCGTGGCAACCCCGGCAACATGGTGCGCCAGGTCGAGGAGGCGCTCGCCCGCTACAAGGCCGACACATGCAGACCCTGAACGTGGCGCTCGGCGAGCGCGCCTATCCCATCCACATCGGCCGCGGCCTGCTCGGTCGCGCCGACCTGATCCTGCCCCACCTCAAGACGAAGCGTGTCGCGATCGTCACCAACGTGGTGGTTGGGCCGCTCTATCTCGAGCGCCTGCGCTCCGGCCTCGAACAGGCGGGCGTGCGCACCGCCGCGGTGGTGCTGCCCGACGGCGAGGCACACAAGGACTGGGAGACGCTCAATCGCATCTTCGACATGCTGCTCGCCGAGCGCTGCGAGCGCTCGACCACCCTGGTCGCGCTCGGCGGCGGGGTGGTGGGCGACATGGGCGGCTTCGCCGCGTCCTGCTATCAGCGCGGCATGCCCTTCATCCAGGTGCCGACCACGCTGCTCTCGCAGGTCGACTCCTCGGTGGGCGGCAAGACCGCGATCAACCATCCTCTCGGCAAGAACATGATCGGCGCCTTCTACCAGCCCAGGCTGGTGCTGGCCGACATCGACACCCTCGACACCCTGCCCGATCGCGAGCTCTCCGCCGGCCTGGCCGAGGTCATCAAGTACGGGCTGATCCGCGACCCCGAGTTCCTCGCCTGGCTGGAGGTCAACCTCGACCGCCTGCTGGCGCGCGACACCGACGCGCTCGCGTGGGCGATCGAGCGCTCCTGCCGCAACAAGGCCGAGGTGGTGGCGGCCGACGAGACCGAGCAGGGCGAGCGCGCGCTGCTCAACCTCGGCCACACCTTCGGTCACGCCATCGAAACCGGCCTCGGCTACGGTGAGTGGCTGCACGGCGAGGCGGTGGCCGCAGGCACGATGATGGCCGCCGAGCTGTCGCGCCGCCTGGGCTGGATCGACGCCGCCGCGGTGGCGCGCATCGAGGCGCTGTTCGAGCGCGCCCGCCTGCCGGTGTGGGGGCCGCGGCTCGGTGTCGAGCGCTACGTCGAGCTGATGTCGCACGACAAGAAGGTCGAGGCCGGCAAGCTGCGTCTGGTGCTGCTGCGCGAGATCGGGCGCGCGGTGATGCACGGCGAGGCGCCGGCCGGCGAGATCGCCGCCGCGATCGAGGCGCGCTGTCGCTGAGTCGGCGGCGGGCGCCGCCGCAGGCTCGCCGGCGCGCGGTGCAGAGAGGAACGCCCGGCTGTTTTCGCCTTGCCGCGTCATTTGAGGAGCCCGCATGCTGCAACTCGCCCCCTACGCCGTCACCGAGGCTGCCTCGCGCGGCCGCGTCCATGACGAGCCCGCCCCGGTCGCCCGCGGCCAGTTCCAGCGCGACCGCGACCGCATCGTGCATTCCACCGCCTTCCGCCGCCTGGAATACAAGACCCAGGTGTTCGTGAACCACGAGGGCGATCTCTTCCGCACCCGGCTCACCCACAGCATCGAGGTCGCCCAGCTCACCCGCGGCATCGCGCGCGAGCTCGGCCTCAACGAGGACCTCGCCGAGTCGATCGCGCTCGCCCACGACCTCGGCCACACCCCCTTCGGCCACGCCGGGCAGGACGCGCTCAACGCCTGCATGAAGGACTTCGGCGGCTTCGAGCACAACCTGCAGTCGCTGCGCACGGTGGACCTGCTGGAGGACCGCTACGCCGGCTTCGACGGGCTCAACCTGATGTTCGAGACGCGCGAGGGCATCCTCAAGCACTGCTCGCGCGCCAACGCCGAGCGCCTCGGCGAGCTCGGCCAGCGCTTCCTCGACGGCACCCAGCCCTCGCTCGAGGCCCAGCTCGCGAACCTCGCCGACGAGATCGCCTACAACAACCACGACGTCGACGACGGCCTGCGCTCCGGGCTGATCACCCTCGAGCAGCTCGACGAGGTGCCGATCTTCGCCGTGCAGCGGCGCGAGGCCGAGGCGCGCTGGCCGGGGCTGTCGGGGCGCAAGCTGATCAACGAGACGGTGCGGCGCATGATCCACCTGATGGTGATCGACCTCATCGAGCAGACCCGCGCCAACATCGCCGCCGAGGGCGTGGGGACGCTCGCCGACGTCCACGCCGCGCCGCGCCTGGTGGCGTATTCCGATGCGCTGCTGCCGCGCCTGCGCGAGCTCAAGGTCTTCCTGCGCGACAAGCTCTATCGCCACTATCAGGTGCTGCGCATGACGAACAAGGCGCGCCGCATCGTCGGCGACCTGTTCACCGCGTTCACCGACGACCCCCACATCCTGCCCCCGCAGTACCAGGCGATGGCGCGCGAGGACAAGCCGCGCGCGATCGCCGACTACATCGCCGGCATGACCGACCGCTACGCCATGAAGGAGCACCGGCGGCTGTTCGCGGTGGGGGAGATTTATTGAGGGAGGGCGTCGCTCGTACAGCCAAGCTTCGCCATCCGACGTGCATCACTAACCGTACCGCTGCTTTCGCGGCTTGCGCCGCTCCTACAGAACCCGCCGCGCCCCTATA
>ENA-UOUJ01000138-UOUJ01000138.1-activated-sludge-metagenome-genome-assembly--contig:-NODE-138-length-63187-cov-14.374913_pt1 | contig 63187 bp, 64 predicted proteins | sample MGYA00249839_ERZ747224 | MGnify/ENA primary metagenome ERZ747224 (study PRJEB28782, sample SAMN03220277) | activated sludge metagenome | biome: wastewater; feature: sewage sludge; material...
CCACGGTCTGCACCCTCGCCTCGGTGCTGGGCGGGATTCTGGGCTACGCCATCGGGCATTTCCTGGAGCCGGTGGGCATGTGGCTGCTGGCCGTGATGGGCAAGGCCGACACCTTCGAGGCGTCAAAGGCCCTGTTCCAGCAGCACGGCGCCTGGGTGATCCTGATCAAGGGTCTGACGCCCATTCCGTACAAGCTGATCACCATTGCGGCGGGGGTGTTCGCCTTCAACCTGCCGCTGTTCATCCTGTTGTCGGTGATCACGCGGGCGGCGCGGTTCTTCCTGGTGGCCTTTGTGGTCAAGACCTTCGGCCCGGCCATGCTGGAGATCGTGGAGAAGCGGCTGGCGCTGTGGACCTTCCTGTTCGTGGTCGTGCTGGTCGGGGCCATCGTCGCGGTGCGTTTCATCTGATCGACGGCGCGCACAAGGTCGGTTAGGAAGGGGAACGATGATCGGCCTTTATCGCCTCCTGACCCGTTGGTGGACCGCCTTCGCCCTGGCGGCGTCCCTGGCCATGCTGGGCGCGGCCCATGCGTTCGAGCGGTTCGCCGGCCTGGCGCCGTGCAATCTGTGCCTGAAGCAGCGCGAGGTGTTCTGGGGCGCGGCGACCATCGCCCTGATCGCCACCCTGTGGGCCCTGGTCAGCCGGGCCAGCCGGGGCACGCCGCGCATCGCCGCCTTCCTGCTGGCCGCCGTTTTCGCCACCGGCGCCATCACCGCCGGCTTCCATGCCGGGGGCGAGCTGAAGTGGTGGGATCTGCCCGCCGCCTGCGCCGCCGGTGGTCCGATCAGCCTGGACGGCCTAGCCGCCCTGGCGCTGGGGACCGGGCCGGCCCCGCGCGTGGCCATGTGCGATTCTGTGGTGTGGAGCTTCCTGGGCCTGTCGATGGCGGGTTGGAATTTCATCCTCTCCACCGTGCTGGCGGGGTTCAGCCTGCTGGCCGCCAAACGGCCCAAGGACGCCCGGGCGCCGCGCCATGTCGACTGAGTCCGCCCCCCACGCGCCTCTGCCGCGCCCCGGACGCGGGGCCAGCCGCCGCCGGATGGGCGAGATCCTGCGGGTCGATCATGCGGGCGAATACGCCGCCGTCCTGATCTATCGCGCCCAGCGCGCCGTGTTCGAGGGCCGCCGCGGCCATGAGGCCGTCACCGCCGACATGGCCGAGATGGAGCGCCAGGAACAGGTGCATCTGGACCGGTTCAACGCCCTGCTGAACGCGCGCCAGGTGCGGCCCACGGCGATGACGCCGGTCTGGCGGCTGGCGGCCTCGGCCCTGGGGGCGGGCACGGCCCTGATGGGCGAAAAGGCCGCCCACGCCTGCACCGAGGCGGTGGAAAGCGTGATCGGCGACCACTATGCCGATCAGGTGGCGGAGCTGGCCGAAAGCGATCCTGACCTGGCCGCCGAGCTGGAGCGGTTCCGGCTGGAGGAGCTGGAGCACCACGACCACGCCGTCGCCCACGGCAGCCGCGAAGCCCCCGCCTATCGCCTGCTCAGCACGGTCATCAAGGCCGGCTGCAAGGCCGCGATCAAGATCAGCGAGAAGGTTTGAGGCGGGGTCGCCGTCGCTGGCGTCTCGGCGGCCGGGTCGGACGTCGAATCCGAGTGAAGTCCATCCTGTTGTCCAGCGCACGCAAAAGACCTGGCGCCTGGGGCGACTGGTTGAAGCTGGAGATAGGCAAGGGACTGGTTCCCCCCATCTTGTTCCTGGGCCTCAGAACAGCGGGCCTGCCCGTTCCAATCTGGCTTGGCGCCTTTTTGTGTATCGGCGCTGTGGTCTGGATGACTTTTGTCCTGGTCACCGCAGTTCCGGCGGCTTTCGCACTGAACCGCAGGCATCAGGCCTATCTTGATGCGGCAGGCATTGATCAAGGCTGGCAACGCTTGATTGTCAGTCGGGAGGCTTGGGGCCTGGCCCGACGTGACGCGCCAATGAGGGATGTGATCGCGCTCTGGCGTAGCGAGCGCCAGGCCGAGCGCCGTCACTGAGCGCGGTCATCAAGGCCGGCTGCAAGGCTGCGATCAAGATCAGCGAGAAGGTCTGAGGCGGGGTCGGCCGCCCGCCGTCAGGGCTTGGCGGCGCGGCTGCTGTTGACCAGAACGATCAGGGCGACCGGCCCAGCCATCACCAAGGGCATCCAGTCGCGGGTCGTATAGGCGGCCGCGGCGGCGATGATGATCGTCAACAGGGCCAGGGCGATGGTGATCAACCGTACGTTCATTTGAAAAATCCTCCCAATGTGAAAGTTGCACGGGAGGCGGCGGCGATCAATCCAGATCGAAAGCCAGCAGCAGCGTCCGTTGCGGCGCGTTGTTGTTGTCGTCCGACAGGATGTAGAGGCGCACCCCGTCGCCGCGCCGTTCGGCCGCGATCCCTTCGAAATTGTCAGTGGTCCCCGGCAGTTTCAGCTGGATCAGCACCGGACCCAGTTCGCCGTTCGCGCCCATGCGGCGCACCTGGGCGCGGGCGTCGATGGGCGGGGTGAAGGACCGTTCCACCACATACCAGCCGTCGCCGGCGGGGTTCCGGTCCATGCCGGTGATGCGATAGTCGCGGTCGTTCAGCAGCGGCTGGGGCGGATCGGTCAGGGTGCGGCAGCCGTCCTGGTTGTTGCAGTCCCAGACCCCGCCGCTCTCGCCCGCCACGACCCAGCCCCGGTTTGAGGCGGCCAGGCCCTCGATCCCGTCGTTCAGGGCGAAGGCGAAATCGGGCATGGCGGCCACGCTGGGTCGGGCCGCGGGCGCGTCGCCCCGGCCATAGTTCCAGATGCGGTGGTCGCGCTCGAAACTGATCAGCAGGTCGCCGGCGTCGGTGAAGGCCAGGCCCTCGGCGTCGCCATCGACCTTTTCCACGATGGGCGATCCGTCGCGCAGGGTCAGGCGGCGATAGCGCAGACCCTCGACCCCGATCAGCCGGCCGCGCCCATCCAGCACCAGCGACCCGCGCACCAGGTCGCCCGCGTCGGTGACCGAGATGAAGCCCTCTTCGCCCGTCAGCTTCAGGTCCGACAGGCTGTGCAGCGGCGAATCCGGGCTCAGAACGATCTCGATCCCGCCGGCGAAGGTCACGCCCGGCGCCAGGACCGCGCCTCCGGCCAGGCCCAGGCCAACCGGGCGATGCCGCGCCTCGGCCGCCGTCCAGCCCTCCGCCGGTCCGCTCCAGGGTGCGACGTCGGCGATCCGCCCCCCGGCGCAGGCGGCCAGGGCGAAGGCCAGCAGCAGGGCGGACAGGTTTCGGAACGATCTCATGCGGCGCGTCTCCCCCGGTCACGATGTGGCGCCCGTCCGCGCGGCCGGGCGGCCTCGGCGTCGAACAGTTCGGCCAGTTTCTCGATCATGGCCCCGGCCAGTTGCTCGACATCGGCCAGCATCAGGGCGCGGCGATAGAAGCGGGTCACGTCATGGCCGATGCCGATGGCCATCAGCTCGACCGGCGAGGCGGTCTCGATCTCGGCGATCACTTGGCGCAGGTGTTTGTCCAGATACAGGGCCGCATTGGCCGTCTGGGTGGAATCGTCCACCGGCGAGCCGTCCGAAATGACCATCAGGATGCGCCGCGCCTCGGGCCGGGCCATCAGCCGGTCGTGCGCCCACAACAGAGCCTCGCCGTCGATGTTCTCTTTCAGCAGGCCCTCGCGCATCATCAGGCCCAGGTTGCGCTTGGCCCGGCGCCAGGGGGCGTCGGCGGCCTTGTAGATGATGTGGCGCAGGTCGTTCAGTCGGCCGGGATTGGCGGGCTTGTTGGCGCTGATCCAGGCCTCGCGGCTTTGTCCGCCCTTCCAGGCGCGGGTGGTGAAGCCCAGGATCTCGACCTTGACCCCGCACCGCTCCAGCGTCCGCGCCAGGATGTCGGCGCACACCGCCGTGACCATGATCGGCCGCCCGCGCATCGAGCCGGAGTTGTCCAAGAGCAGGGTCACCACCGTGTCGCGGAACGGGCTTTCGCTCTCGGCCTTGAACGACAGGGGGCTGGTCGGGTCGGTGACGATGCGGGTCAGGCGCGCGGTGTCCAGCACGCCTTCCTCCAGGTCGAACATCCAGCTGCGGTTCTGCTGGGCCATCAGGCGGCGCTGCAGCTTGTTGGCCAGGCGCGCCACCACCGACGACAGGGCCGACAACTGCTGATCCAGCAGGGCGCGCAGCCGCTCCAGCTCCATCGGGTCGCACAGGTCGGCGGCGTCCACCACCTCGTCGAAGGTGGTGGTGAAGACGCGATAGGCGTCGACGGCCCGGCCGTCGTCCTGGGTCGCCTGGCGGTTGGGCAGGGCGCCTTCGTTCAGTTCGGGGCCGTCTTCGGACGCCTCGCCGTCCGGGTCGGCCGGGGCGCCGTCGGGGCGGCTGTCGCGGTCCTGTTCCTGGGTCTGGTCGTCGGCCGAGCCGTCCATCGACTGGCCGCCTTCGCCGCCGTCCTCTTCCTGCTCGTCCTGATCGTCGGCGGCGTCGGGCTGGGGTTCGGGGTCGGGCTGGTCCTCGCCCGCATCGTCCGAGGCGTCGTCGCCGCGCCCGTCGCCGGGGTCCAGCCCCAGGTCGCGCAGCACATCCTTCAGGCGGGTGGCGAAGGTCTCCTGATCGTCGGCGGTCTGGGCCAGGGCGTCCAGCGCCTTGCCGGCCCGCGCCTCGATGTCGGGCCGCACCAGATCGACCATGGCCGCGGCGCCGTCCGGCGCGCGTCGCCCCGTCACCCGTTCACGCAGCATCAGGGCCACGGCCTCGGCCAGGGGCACGCGCTCGGCCTCGGTCGCGCGCAAGGCGCCGGTCTTCTCCAGCCGGGTCAGAAGCGCCGCATCCAGATTGGCCCGCACCCCGGCCAGGGCGGTCGATCCCACCGCCTCTACCCGCGCCTGTTCGACCGCCTCGAACACCTCGGCCGCCTGGGCGTCGGTGGGGCGCAGGCGGGCGTTCAGCGCTTCGTCGTGATTGGCCAGCCGCAGGGCCAGCCGGTCCGCCTGGCCGCGCAGGGCGGCGCTTTCCGGCCCCGAAGGATCGCGCGACGGATGGGGCAGGGTCAGAACGCCGTCAGCCAGGCGCGGCCCGTCCGAGGCGAACACCACCTCCAGCTCGGCCTGTTCGGCCAGAGCCCGCGCGGCGTGGGCCAGGGCGCGCTTGAAGGTTTCGGCGGGGGTGTCGGCGGCCATGGGGCAGGCATAGCGGGAACCCTCTCCAATGGGGAGAGGGCTTGAGCGCCCGAGAGCCGTTAGGCGATCGGACTTTGCGTGAAAGGGTGAGGGGCGAATGTCAGGGGATGATCGGCGAACAGCCGACCCTCACCCTTTCGGCGGACGCATCGCTGCGCTCTGCGAGCCTCAAGCCCTCTCCCAGCGGGAGAGGGATGCGGCTACGCCGCTTCGCCGCGCAGCTTGGCTTCGGCGGCCTTCATGCCCTGGGCGATCAGCTCGGCCGCCTCGCCGGCGTCGGCCCAGCGGTTGACGTCCACGCGCTTGCCCTTCTCCAGGTCCTTGTAGCGGGTGAAGAAATGCTCGATCTGCTCGATCAGGATGGCCGGCAGCTGGCGATAGGACGCCACGCCCGAATAGAAGGGGTTCAGCTTGTCCACCGGGACGGCCAGGATCTTTTCGTCCTTGCCCGCCTCGTCCTCCATCATCAGGGCGCCGATCGGACGGGCGCGGATGACGCAGCCGGGCACCACCGGGGTCGGATTGATCACGATCACGTCGCAGGGGTCGCCGTCGTCCGACAGGGTGTGCGGAATGAAGCCGTAGTTGCCCGGATAATACATGGCCGTGTGCAGGAAGCGGTCCACGAACAGGGCGCCGGACGCCTTGTCCATCTCATACTTCACCGGCAGGCCGCCGGCGGGGATCTCGATGACGACGTTGACGTCCCACGGGGCGTTGGGACCGACGGGAATGGCGTCCAGGTTCATGACGGACTCTGTATTGTGCAACTGCGAAACGGGGAGGCGGCCGTGATAGGCGCACCGGGCCTGTCAGGCAAGCGCGGCGCTTGCCATCGGCCCCATACAGGGGGCAGGAAAAGATCATGACCACGCTGGACTGGACCGCCCTGATCCTCTTCGTGATGTGCTGGCTGGGCTATGGCCCGCTGCTCAGCGTCATCGCGCGCTGGGCCGGGTCGCTGAACGCCGACATGGTGCATGTGCGCGAGGCCTGGATGACGGCCATGACGCATCGCGAGATCCGCCTGCTGGACAGCCAGCTGATGGGCCACACCATCAACTCCGCCAGCTTCTTCGCCTCGACCAATCTGCTGCTGATCGCGGCGGTGGCGGGCATATTGTTCGGGGGCGAAAGCGCCCTGCGCGGCCTGGCCGCCGTGGGCGCCGAAGGCGTGCCGGTGAAGGTGCTGGAGGGCAAGCTGGCCCTGGTCATGGCCTGTCTGGCGCGTGGCCTGCTGGATTTCATCTGGTCGATCCGACAGATGAACTACACCATCGCCCTGATCGGCGCCGCGCCCGAGGTGGCCGAGGGCCAGGACCGCGACGCCTATGGCCAGGCGGTGGCGCGGGTGCTGAACCCGGCCCTGATGGCGTTCAGCCAGGGGGTGCGGGCCTATTATTTCTCGCTGGCGGCGGCGGCGTGGCTGTTCGGACCGATCTGGCTGGCGGTCGGGGGCGTGGCGGCCTTCGGACTGATGCTGTGGCGCCAGGAAGCCTCGCCCGCCGCCCGCGCCATCCGCGAGGCGCGACGACTGTTGCATCACGGCTGATCATTTTGCGGGTGCAGCATCGGTTTCCGGCCAAATTTCGCCCCTGGAACCGTTTACATTTCTGTCACAACGCTCGAATTCGTTACATTCCGTGACGTAAGGGGCGGAAAACCCGCTTGACGGATTGTGCGCTGCAACCTAACTTCATGGTGTCGCCTTCGGGCGGCATGCCCTTCCTGGGCGTTTCCTCCCTATATGACTTTCCAGCCGCGCCCCCGGGCGCGGCTTTTTTTATCCGACGTCCAGCAGGGCCGCGATCACCCGTCCCATCAGGGCGCGGCATCGCCCATGACCCGCCGAGGGGCCGCCGGTCAGCGGATCCAGATAAAGGCCGCGGCTGATCTCGATCTGGATCGCCTGAAACCCCTCGTCGGGCCGTCCCCAGGTCTGGGTCGACCATCCGCCCGCATAGGGCCTGTTCAAGGCCACGGTCAGGCCCTCGCGCTCGAACAGGCCGCGCAGACGTCGGGTCAGGGCGGGTTCGCAACTGGTCCCGTGCCGGTCGCCCAGCACCACCTGGGCCCCGCCGGCGTGGCCGGGCATGGAATGCCAGTCGATCAGGACCGCCCGCCCGTGCGCCGCCTGGGCCGCCCGCATCAACTGGGCCAGGGCGGCGTGATAGGGGGCATGCATCCGCGCGACCCGCCCCTGCGCCTCCTGAAGCGTCAGCCGCCGCCTATACAGCGCCGCGCCGTCCCCCGTCAGCCGGTGGATCACGCCATAGCCGGCCGCCGCCTGGGGCCCGGCCGCGCTCTCCAGCCCCTCGATCAGCTGCGGGTCCAGGGCGTCGGGCGCGCGGTTCAGGTCGACATAGGCGCGCGACAGTCGGGCGGCGATCAGCGGGGCGCCGAGGGCCGGCCCGGGCGCCGCCATCTGGTCCATCATGGCGTCGGTTGCGCCGTTGATGCGCGCGGCGCTCAGAGCCGGGTCCGCCCGCATATCTTCCGGCAGGGCCGTGCCCGAATGGGGCGAGGCGAAGACGAACGGTCCGGGCGCGCCCGTCGGCGCCGTCACGGTGAAGACGGCGTCTGCGGGCGAAACGGTCTGGCCAGGGGGCGCGGTCATGGCGCCTCAATAGCCGCTTTCCACAGAAGACGAAGTCGCCAAGGCGATGTTTTTCATGGCCGGTTTACCGTTGCGGCTATAGCGTCGCCGGACATTCGCGGGGGAGCCATCAATGGCGCGCATACTTCTGGCTGAAGACGACGGCTCGCTGCGCGGCTTCCTGACCCGGGCGCTGGAGCGGGCGGGCCACGAGGTGGTGGACTGCGAAAACGGCGACGACGCCATCGACGCCCTGGACGCCGGACCCTACGACCTGCTGCTGACCGACATCGTCATGCCCGGCGCCGACGGGATCGAGGTGGCCCGCGTGGCCGCCGCCCGCCAGCCGGGCCTGCGCATCATGTTCATCACCGGCTTCGCCGCCGTGGCCCTGTCGGCCGCCCAGGCCAGCCCCCAGGCCAAGGTCCTGTCCAAGCCGGTGCATCTGCGCGATCTGGTCAATGAGGTCGAGCGAATGGTGGCGGCGGCCTGATCCTTGGTCGCTACCGCTCGCGCCGCGGGCGCTCACTGCTTGAGCGAGGATGCGCGCGGGGCTTTCGATTTGAGCGCTTTCCCGCTTGCGGTCATCGAAGCGGCCGGGTTATAGACGCCGCCTTCCCGCCCCGGCGCACAGCCAGGGCCGCCAAGGCGGACGCGTAGCTCAGCGGGAGAGCACTACGTTGACATCGTAGGGGTCACAGGTTCAATCCCTGTCGCGTCCACCATTCTCCCCCAACACATTGCAAGCGTTGATGAAACTGCTCCCCAGCGGTCGAAAATGCGCGTTTGCTACACCAGCTTGCTACACCAACGGCATCTGGAAGGGTCGGAAAACAGTTCTGAATCAAAGCCTTCAGCCGACTCGGACTGCTACATCAACCTGCTACACCAACCGTCCAAACGGCGCCCTTCACCGTCTTCGCGGTCACCTCAACATCGGCGCGCGAATCCTCCCTGCCTGATCGTCAGGGGCAGGGTCTTCCATGTTCGGATGAAGGTGCCTCGGAAAGCTCAGGCGACGGTCGGACGAACGCAGGTCTGGCGGTCGCTCGGGACTGGCAACAGATCAGAGGCCATCCGAAAGTCCAAACTCGTCATTGCTGATCTCGAACGGTCATTCTGGGCAGCGGCCGGAACACCGGCTGCTGAAGCGAGGTCCGCCGAGGTCGTCATGCCTGAGCCGGTCACGGTCGAGGCGGCACCGATCTCCACGATGACGTTCAGCGACCTGTTTCGCCACTTCCAAGCGGACCCATCGAAGGTCCGCGCGCCCAAGACGCAGATGATTTACGATGGGCTTCTCTGGATCACGTCGAGCGTGTGGGGCGAGAACCGTCTCCTGACGTCCATAGACCGTTCAGCATGTCGTGAACTGTTGGAGGTGCTGCGCTGGTTGGGACGACCGAAGTGCTTGCCCTGGGCTCGGGCACGGCCGAGACCAGCCTTGATGCGGGCCGTGATGATCGAGCGTTCGAACTCAGCGAAGACGCCCGGCATCTGGAAGAGCATGCGGCCTGAGGGCGTGCTGGTGTCGATATCCTGCGGGGATGCACCCGCAGTGACCCCAGTCAGCGATTCAAGTCGATCGGCGCCGTCTTGGACGCCATTCTGAGCGTAGGCTTCACTCCGAAAACTCCTCCGAGCCAAGAGTTCGGTCAACTTCATAGGGGTTCTCGAAGCGGACACCCCACCCGACGCAGCGTTCTGGGGGCGTCTGGCCGACTTTCTTGAGGGTGATGCTGAGGCGGCGGACAAGTATGCCATCTTCGGAAAATGGGGGTGGAGCGCATCCAAACTGCTTGCGCTGATGCTCCAGACGATGCGGCGCGGATCGGAATCGAGTTCGCACAATGGGTGGCGCGAACGGCATTCAATTTCGACTACTGCGACGCTCTGGCGAACAGGCTGGAGGCTTTCTTTGAAGGCACCGAATTCGAATGCAAGGTGGAGTGCCTAATGGCACTGCTCTCGATGGGAACGTCGCACAACAGGTGGTTCGTCGAGCGAAAATTCACTCGCCTCGCCTCCCCCGAAATGGACGAAAATCTCGCAAAACGCCTCGCTGTCCAGTTTCGTATTGGTGGCGGGGAGGTCTGTGACCAGATCGACCACCTCGAGAAATCAATCAACTTCGACCGTGCCGATCTTCATCCCGCGTTGGTGAAAGCCCTCGCGGACATCTGCAAATGAGGTTCCCTTAGCCTGGAGGTCGGAGAGGAAGGCGATCAGATCGGGCAGGGATCGGCCTAGCCGGTCCACGGCGAAGGCGGCCACCATGTCGATCTCTCGACGGCTGACGGCCTTCAGGAGGGCATCGAAGGCAGGCCGCTTTCCGATCTGATTGATGTCCACCGAACCGTGAGGAAGGCGATGACCGACAGCGTCGCTACGTCAGCCGCCGACTGACTGGCGCCTGACCGCGCGGCTTGCGTCCCAGCAGTCGGGCGAAGACGCTGATCAGCCAAGCCCACCACGACTGCCGACACTTGCCCTCGCTGTTGAAGGCATAGGGGTAGGCGTGCGCGTCGCTGTCGATGTCGCCGGTCGGCTGGGCCACGCGAGCCTGATAGTCGGCCTTGAACGCCTTGAAGTCCTTGTAGACGACGTAGGAGAGGTAGCCCGCCACGCCCAGCGCGATCAGGGCCGGGGCCAGCTTGGCGACGGCGACGGCGAACCCCTTGGTTCCAGCCGATCCGACCCCAGCAGCGCTCAACGTCTCGACGACCGGCGCCGGGATGCCGTGGAAATAGCAGTAGGCTCCGGCCGCCACGACAGCGACCGTAGCCGCCCCCGCGATGATCGGCATGGTCGCCGGTGCAGACGCCACGGATACCGCCGTCGCCGACATCTGCGACAACGCCCCGGCAGCAGTGGCGACCCGGACACCACCTTGGCTCCGACTAAGGTGCCGCCGAGATAAGACCCGCCATAAGACAGGATCGCGCCCCCGGAGGAATGCGCCACCAAGGCGAGGCCGCCCACCGTCAAGATCGCCACATTGCCCCCGCTGATCTGATTGACGCCCCGACGATCCATGAGATCTTCTCGGAGATAAAGAGAGCAGGTCTTTACCTCAGCGTCAGCCAAGATTCCCAGACGACCGAGAACCAGCGCCGCATCCTGATGGAGGTGGCCGAACGGGCGGACTGGACCGTCGTCGAGGTGTTCGAGGATGCGGGCTTCTCCGGCGCCAAGGGGCGGGACAAGCGCCCCGCTTTCGACGCCCTGGTCAAGGCCGTCCATCGTCGGGAGATCGACCTGGTGGCGGCATTCGCCGTCGATAGGCTCGGAAGGTCGCTGCCCGATCTGGTCAGCTTCCTGAACGACATCCAAGCCCGTGGCTGCGACCTCTACCTGCACCAACAGGCCGTGGACACTTCGACGCCGAGCGGCCGGATGCTCTTCCAGATGTTGGCGGTTTTCAGCCAGTTCGAGCGCGCCATCATCACCAGCCGGATCAACGCGGGCCGCGCCCGTGCCCGAGCGCGCGGCGTGAGCTTCGGTCGCCCCAACCTCTCACTGAAAGTTCGGCAAAAGGTCCAGAAGGCGTTGGCGGACGGTCACTCAATCCGTCAGGTCGCCAAGATCACTGGCGTCTCCTCGGCATCAGTCGGCCGTATCAGGAAGGCCATGACGACGATCAAGGACCGTCAGGAGAGCGTCCCCGCCTGACGTCAGTCTCCCGGCTGCTGGGTGGTCCTTAAGATCTTCAGATCGTAGCCGAGTTCACGCGCTCGGTTCATCATCGTTTCTCGGACCTGCGGAGAAGGTTGGGCAGAGCGGGACAGGAGCCATAGATATCGGCCAGAAGGCTCGCCGACGATGGACCACGAGTAGTCGTCGGCGCGGTCCAGAACCCAGTAGTCACCGACGTAGAAGGGGCCGAAGAACGACACCTTCAGCTTGGCGTTGCCGCTGCCTTCGACGACCTTGGCCTTGGCTTCCGCCGACCGCATCTCGCCATTCAGTCCGGCCTGCCGACAGGTGTTCACCACGCTGACCTGTCCGTCTTCACGCAGTCCGTAGGTGGCCGTCACGCCTTCGCAGCCACGCTGGAAGCCCGCTTCATAGCGCGCGATCTCATACCAGAGACCTGCATAGCGATTGAGGTCCACCGGCTTGGCGGGCTGGGGCACAGAAGGATTGCCGACAGGGCCGCGCTGGATCGTGGCGCATGCGGTCAGAGCGACGGCGGCGCCCGCGAGGAGAAGAAGGGGGAGAGTCCGTTTCATCGCCCCGAAACGACCATGCAACGGCTACGGTTCCTGCGCTTCACAGCGAGGAGGGGACGATTGGCAAGCTGTGCCAGCGGCTGCATCATCGACGTCAGAGGAAGGACGGGCCGATGCACCTGCTGTTGGGGATACTGGGCGTCGTCATGGGGGTCGCCTACTTGGCAATGGCGATCAAAGACCGGTTCGCCAGCGACAAGGCCGGGCGTGTTCTGGCTCGACGAGACAGCCAGCCCATCGCCTACTGGTTCAACGTCGTGCTGTTCACATGCATGGCCGTTGGAGGCGTCGGCCTGATCCTGATCTCGTTCGATCTATAGGCTGGCCGCACTACGCATAGGTCTATCGTCCGAAAACAATCGACCTCGACTTGCTGATGTTCTGGCCACCCGCACCCGACGTTAGCGACGGTCACTCAAGGCTGTGGACGACGTTGACCCTGAACGCTCCGAGGACTCTCCTCGCGGCTCGAACATCCGAGTCGCGGAGCATCCCCTATGGCCGACGACGGCCCCAGTGCACCTGCCGATAGCCCGGCCTACCAGCACGCCGATGACGACACCGCGCCCGTCCCTGTCGCGTCCACCATTCTTTTCAATACATTAGAGCTGATATCGGGCGCTTAGCCGGGCGGTTTGCCGCGTGCTTGCGTCGGTTTGTCAGCAGGCATCAATCTGGGCTTGGATTCTCTGGGGGGGCGGATGAAGATCATCCGGGCCAAGCGACGCCAGCCTGGGTGACCGAACAGCTGCAAGCCGCCCGACCCTGGACCGGGGGGCGGATCATGCGGCTACGGCCGTTGCGGTCGCCTTCAGGGTTACGGCTGCGGGTGTCGGATCGGGCGTTGATGCAGATGCAGCGCGGCGCCGCCGGCGAGGATCAGCCCGAACAGGATCATCGCCCATTCGGTCAGGGTCGGCACCACAGCGGGCATGGCCACCGCGACGATGGCCGCCGTCGCGGTCAAGCCGCTGGTGTTGTCGGTGCTGACGGTCAGGGCGCCCCCCGTCACGGGAATGGCGTAGGCCACAGCCAGATTATGGTCGATGCCCGGTCCGGCGGTCGATCCCGCCACGGCCAGGTCGATGGGGCCGGCGTCCAGGTGATGGTTCCAGCCGTTCTCGCTGTTGAAATAGACGCCCGTCAAAGTGCCGCCGTCCGCGCTGCAGAACAGGATCGAATCGGTCAGGGCGACGGGCGCCAGGGCCCCGACCTGGACCGTGGCGCTGATGGCCGTCACGCATTTGCCCGGTCCGGCCGGCGCCCAGTTCGCCAGCAGCGGATAGGGCGTCAGCGTCGCCGTGTCGGCACGAACCGTGTAGACGATGGTTTCCGCCGCAAAGGGCACGCCCAGCAGAACGCCGTCCTGATTGGGCAGGGTCAACACATAGTCGTTGACGGCAGCGTTCGTCGGGCTGGCGGCGAACGCCAGCAGGGCGGCGCCCACCAGGGCGGAAACATGGGTCGCGCGCACGATCGTAATCCTCCGTACCGGCAGATTTCGCGGCTCTGCCCCATGACGGTGGTAGCGGCGCCTCTGTCGGTCGGCCTCATCCACATGGATGATGCGGTCAGGTTTCGTCCTGATCCTGGCCGTCGGGGATTTGCGCGAGCAGTTGCGACAGGTCCGCTATGCGCGACATGCCCGTCTTGGCCAGAACGGAGCGAACCTGGGCGCGGACGGTGGCCATGGAGACCGGACGTGCGGCCGTGATGTCCCGCGGCGTCAGGCCGGACGCCAGTTCGCCGACCAGGCGCGCCTCGGCGGGACTTAGATCGAACAGTCCGTTGAGCAGTTCGGGCAGGGGGGCGGCCCTGCGCCTGAGCAGGGACACCACCATCAGCGCCTGGCCGCCGGCGAAGATGTCTTGCGCCGCCCCGCGCACGGGAAGCAGATGGATGATCAGCGGGGGGTGTGATCCATCCGCCGCCGCGGGCAGGGGGATGGACAGGCCGGACCTGGGCGTGTCGCGGGCGTTGATCCGATCCAGCCCCTGGCGCAGCAGCAGGTTTCGGGACCGATCCCGCAGAGCGACGCCGCCATGGGCGGTCGGCAACAGAATGGCGTCCAGGCTTTCCAGCAGGCGGTTGGAGCCGATCACGCGGCCGGTCGGATCGACCACCGCCGCCGCCAGTCCGAGCCGGGCCAGGGTTTCGGTCATCGCCCGGGCGCGTTCCAGCCCCAGGCGCGCGGCGATGAACATGGCGCGGTGCAGATCGGGGCGCAGGTGGTCCAGCGCGGCGACTTCGCGCGGCCGATAACGCCCCTGATCCTGCATGCGGGCCAGGACGAACGTCGCCTGATCCCCGCTGTGCAACGGGATGACGGTGGCCAGACGCTGTCCGAAACCGCGCGCCGCCAGGGGCGCCCAGACCGCATCGGCGGCGGTTTCCTCGGGGCTCATGACGTCATCGACCGAACTGAAGGCGCCCGGCCGGGTCGCCAGGGTCCAACGCACGCTGGGGCTCATTCGCCAGGCGTCGGACTGCAGGAAGGGCTCGATCAGATCGCTGGTCATGTCGGTGGAGATTCCACGCGGACTGAACCGCTCGCTGAACACGAACAGCGAGTTGGAGCGGGAGTTGGAGATGCGGTTCATCGCGTCCAGCGCCCCGGTCCACCGTTCGGGGATCAACGCCGCTTCGTAGATGTGATCGACCAGGCTTTCGGACACTTCGACTACTGCAGATCGCCACGCCATCATGGGGGCGTCGGGGCGGTGAGGGGGCGGGCGCCTCTTACGCAGGGCGCAACAGCCGTCCACCCGATCCTTAGCCGATGTCGCGGCGCGGGGGGAGCGGATTGGAGCGCCGCCGCCCCCGAGGATCCTTCGCGTCTTGCAGCCGTTTGGGCGCCGTGATGCCGCAGATGCGCCCTATGACGGTCGGGAGCGTTGGCGAGGCTGAACGCCAGACGGCTTGGCTTGGGCCCGGTGCGGTCTATATCTGGGATGAGCGGGCCGGTTCGGCCCCGATGCAGGATCGAAGGACGGGTATGCTTAAACGCAAGGAGTTCATCCTCGGCGCCGCCGTGGGGCTGACGTTCGCGGCGGCCGCGACGGCGGGCGGGGTCATTTCCTGGCCCGGCGCACAGGCGGCGCCGGCGGTGGCGGGATTGATCGCGCCATCGGGCGGCGCCGGCGGTGCGGCCTTCGCCCCGCCGCAGGGCGCGCCCCTGTCGTTCGCCCAGATCTTCGATCAGGTCGCCCCGGCGGTGGTCCAGATCAACACCGAGACCCGGATCGAACGCCCGCGCGGACGCGGCGGCGTGCTGCAGATCCCCGGCCTTCCGTTCGCCGTTCCGACCCCGGAAGACGGCGAAGACGGCGAAGACAACACCATCCAGGGCCGCGGCGCCGGATCGGGCTTCTTCATCAGCCGCGACGGCTACATCGTCACCAACAACCATGTGGTCGAGAACGCCGAGAAGATCACCGTCGTCCTGTCGGACCAGCGCGAGCTGGACGCCCGGGTGATCGGCCGCGACGAGGCGACCGACCTGGCGGTGCTGAAGGTCGAGGGTAACGACTTCTCGTTCGTGGCCTTCGAGGAACAGAACGAGCCGCGCGTCGGCGACTGGGTCATTGCGGTGGGCAATCCGTTCGGTCTGGGCGGCACGGCCACGGCGGGCATCGTCTCGGCGCGCGGACGCAATATTCCGGCCGAGCGCAGCAGCAACTATGTCGACTATCTGCAGATCGACGCGGCCATCAACACCGGCAATTCCGGCGGCCCGACCTTCGACATCTATGGCCGGGTGATTGGCGTCAACACGGCCATCTATTCGCCGACGGGCACCTCGGTCGGGATCGGTTTCGCCATTCCGGTGACGGTGGCCAAGCCGGTGGTGGATCGCCTGATGCGCGGCGAACAGATCCAGCGCGGCTATATCGGCGTGCAGGTGGGCGAGGTCAGCCGCGAAATGGCCGAGGCCATGGGGCTGCAGAGCGGCCAGCGGGGCGCCTTCATCAATGAGGTCAATGCAGGCGGCCCGGCCGAACGTGGGGGCCTGCGCGCCGGCGACATCGTGGTGTCGATCAATGGCGAGCGCATCAACACCATGACCGAACTGACCCGTCGCGTCGCCAATGTGGCGCCGGGCCAGACCATGCGGCTGGAGGTGCTGCGCGAAGGCCGTCGCCAGACGCTGAACATCCGCGCCGACGCCCGCCCGTCGGAAAGCGAGCTGAACAACCCGACGACCGACGACAGCGGCGCGGCCGAACCGGCCAAGCCCGCCGCCCCGACCGGCGAAGTCGTGGCCGGGCTGAACCTGGCCGAACTGAGCCCGGCCCTGCGCCAGCGCTATGAGATTCCGGCCGGGGTCGAGGGCGTGGTGGTGACCGGTGTGGCGCGCGGCGGCGATCGCCGCTTCTCGGCCGGCGTGGTCATCATGATGATCAATCAGCGTCCGGTGCGGTCGGTGGCCGACGTCAGGGGCCAGGTCCAGGCCGCGCGGGCGGCGGGCCGGTCCAGCGTCTTCGTGCTGGTGCGGACGCCCAACGGCAACGCGCCGGTGGTTCTGGAGCTGCCGGAAGGCGACTGATCCGCCTGACAAAGCCGTAACTGACGGGATCGCCGCCGATGCGCTAACATCGGCGGCGATTCTGCAATTTGGGGCATCCGCCATGCGTATCCTGGTGGTCGAAGACGACGCCGAAGCCGCCGCCGCCATGATGCGCGGCCTGACCGAGGCGGGGCACGATGCGGTCCACGCCGTCGATGGCGCCTTCGGCCTGCTGGAGGCCCAGAAGGGCGGCTATGACGTCTATGTCGTCGACCGGATGATGCCGCGCCTGGACGGGGTGGGCATGGTCGAGACCCTGCGCCGCGACGGCGACCAGACCCCGGTGCTGTTCCTGTCGGCCCTGGGCGAGGTCGAGGACCGGGTCACGGGGCTGAAGGCCGGAGCCGACGACTATCTGGTCAAACCCTATGCCTTCGCCGAACTGATCGCGCGGGTCGAGGCCCTGTCGCGCCGTCGCGAGACCGGCAGCGTGGCCACCATGCTGAAGGTCGGCGAGCTGGAGATGAACCTGATCGCGCGCACCGTGCATCGCGCCGGCCAGGAGATCGACCTGCAGCCGCGCGAGTTCCAGCTGCTGGAGTTCCTGATGCGCCATGCCGGTCAGTCGGTGACCCGCACCATGCTGCTGGAGAAGGTGTGGGAGTATCATTTCGACCCCCAGACCAATGTCATCGACGTGCACATCAGCCGTCTGCGGTCCAAGATCGACAAGGGCTTCGACAAGGCCATGCTGCAGACGGTGCGCGGCGCCGGTTATCGCCTGGAAGCCTGATTTCGAGACGCGGCGGGACATCCTGGTCCCAATGACCGCCCGGCGCCTCCCTGTCCGGCGACGGGCAGGGGCCGCCGTGTCACGACATCGGCCGAAGATGACAAAAGCCCCCTGATAACCGTATCTCTTGCGGACAAGTCATAACGAAATCCGCATTGATCGAATGCAAATTACGGGCGTTGTCCCCGGTCGCGACCCGCCCCTAGCATGATCCTCAGGATGGCGAAGATCATCCGAGGAAACGTCTAGCCCATGCATCCGAAGACCGGCCTGATCCGGCGAGGGTGTACAGCCTGTCCAGGGAGGGACACGCCCATGATCCGGCGTCGCGGATATCTGAGCCTCATGTGCGCCACGGCGCTGTCGACCGTCGGCCTGTGCGCCACGGCCCATGCGCAGGAGGCCCCGTCCGGCCAGGCGGCCGCCACTCTGGACGAGATCGTGGTCACGGCCGAACGGCGCGCGACCAATGTCCAGACCACGGCCATGGCGGTCAGCGCCTTCTCGGCCGAGGTGCTGGAGCGCAGCCAGATCGACAATATCGAAGACCTGTCGCAGATGGTGCCGAACGTCAATTTCGGCCAGCAGTTCGGCAACGCCCGCATCGCCATTCGCGGCATCGGCTTCGACACCATCGCCCCGGGGTCCGAGGCGCGCGTCGCCTATCACCTGGACGGGGTCTATATCAGCCGCCCTTCGGCGGGCCTGGCGGGCTTCTATGACGTCGAGCGGATCGAGGTGCTGCGCGGCCCGCAGGGCACGCTGTACGGCCGCAACGCCACGGCCGGTTCGGTCAACATCCTGTCGCGGGCGCCGAGCGAGGATTTCGGCGGCTATGGCCGCGCCACCCTGGGCAGCCATGGGCGGATCGAGACCGAGGGCGCCATCGGCGGCGGCCTGTCGGACGGTCTGGCGGCGCGCTTCGCCTTCCGCACCGAGCGTCGCGACGGCTATGGCAAGAACCTGACGACCGGCGAGGATGCGGACAACCGCGACACCCTGTCGGCGCGCCTGCGGGTGCGGGCCCAGCCCAGCGACCGGCTGCAGTTCGACCTGATCGCCGACATCCATCAGGAAGACGACAGCTCCAACGCCCTGCATTATTTCGGCGCGGGCAATCCGAACCGCACGCCGGTGGGCGTGGCCCTGGGCGGCCGCACCGGCCCCAACTATCACGACATCTACAGCGACGTGGCCTCCAGCAACGTGCGCGAGAACTGGGGTCTTCAGGGCCAGATTCGCTATGACCTGAGCGACACCCTGACCTTCACCTCCATGACCGCCTATCGCGAGACGGAGTACCGGACCCAGACCGACCTGGACGCCACGGACGCGCCGCTGACCTATTACGGCCAGCACGAGAACGCCGATCAGTTCACCCAGGAATTCCAGCTGTCGGGCGACTATGGCGACTTCAACTTCATCGCCGGGGCCTATTTCTTCCGCGAGACCATCGATTCCGGCCTGACGGTGCCGTTCAATCTGCGTGTCCTGGGCGGCGCCGACCGGGTCATCATGGGCCAGGCCATCGGCGGCCAGACCGAAACGGACGCCTGGGCGCTGTTCGGTCAGATCGACTATGCGCTGACGCCCGACCTGAAGCTGGTCTTCGGCCTTCGCTACAGCGAAGAAGACAAGCACATGGACGAATACGCCCAATTCGACACGGTGCGGACCTACAGCCCGTCCAACCCGATCATCCCCAACCGCACCCAGTCGATCGACGGATCGTGGAGCGCCTGGACGCCCAAGCTGACGCTGGAATACCAGCCCCAGGACAATCTGTTCCTGTACGGAACCATCTCGCGCGGGTTCAAGAGCGGCGGCTTCAACGTCGGCGGCATGCAGGCGCCGTTCGAGCCGGAGATGATCTGGAACTATGAGGCCGGGCTGAAGGCCGACTGGTTCGACCGCACCCTGCGCACCAATCTGACCGCCTTCCACTATGACTACAGCGATCTGCAGGTCACCAAGGTGGTCGGCAACGTCATCACCACCGTCAACGCCGCCGAGGCCGTGATCCGCGGCATCGAGGGCGAGATCAGCTGGATCGCCACCGACGCCCTGCGGTTCGACGCCACCTTCTCGATGACGGATTCCGAGTACAAGGACTTCGCCACCTCGGACCCGGCGCGGCCGCTGCTGGGGGTCATCGACCTGGCGGGCAACCGTCTGTCCCAGTCGCCGCGCTACACCTTCTCGGTCTCGGGTCAGTACGACATCCACACCGAGACCTCGGGCATCTTCAGCCCACGGATCGAGCTGTATGCGACCGACAAGGTTTACTTCAACGCCTTCAACCGCGATGTCGCCGCCCAGCCCGCCTATGAGCTGGTGAACCTGCTGGTGAACTGGGAAAGCCCATCGGGCCAGTGGACCGGCTCGGTCTTCGTGCGCAACGTGGCCGACAAGGAATACATCGCCAACGCCTTCGTCGGCACCAGCCTTCTGGCCGACACGGTGGTCGGCGTGGCCGGCCCGCCCCGCACCTGGGGCCTGACCCTGGGCTACAAATTCTGAAAACGGCGGCTCCGCCGGGACGATCCTGATCCTCGTCCAGACTGGCCCCTTTCGCCCCCCGCGAAAGGGGCTTTTTCTTGGGTAGGCTTCAGTCCTTGACCAGACGGGCCGAGGGCCAGGCGCCGCGCGCCACCAGATCGGCCAGCATGTCGTCCAGCAGCGTCTCGAACGCCCGCAGCGCCGCCGTGCCGGGGTGGCCGCGCAGGCTGGCCACCGCCCAGTCGCTGCGGAAACCGTCGATCAGCCCGACCTTCAGCCGGTTGCGCCGGTCGAAGCCTGCGACCGCGCAGGCCGGCACCACCGAATAGCCGACCCCTCGTTCGACATAGTCCAGCAGCGACAGGGTGTTGACCTCCAGCACCATGTCGGACCGAAGCCGAGCCTGGGCCAGAACCCGCTCCAGCTCACGCCGCACATTGGTGGTGTGGGTCAGAAGCACCATCGGCTGGCCGGTCAGGGCCTTCAGATCCAGCTTGCCGTCGCGCACCACCGTCGAATCCGGCGGCCCGATCAAATAGGCGCCGTCCGAGACGATGTGGCGGGTTTCGATCTCGGGGTCGCGGTCCACCATTGTGACCACGGCGGCCTGGATCTCGCGCCGTTTCAGCGCCTGGCGCAGGGCGTCGGTGGTGCCTTCGACCAGGCGCAGGGTGACGGACGGATGCCGTTCGCGAAAGGCGGTGATCAGCGGCGTGGTCACCAGGCCGGTCCACGACAGGGGCATGCCGATGGCAAGCTGGCCGCTGGGCCGCGCCTCGCGCGCATGCAGGACTTCGGACAGGGTGTCGGCGCGGGCCAGGATCTCGCGCGCCTGTTCGACGAACAGGGCGCCCGCCTCGGTCAGGCGCACGCCCCGGCCGTGACGCATCAGCAGCGCCACCCCCATCTCGTCTTCCAGCTGCTTCAGGTGACGGCTCAGCGCCGGCTGGGTCATGTGCAGCTGGGCCGCGGCGCGGGTCAGATTGCCCGTCTCGGCCACCTTCAGGAAATAGCGCCAGCCCCGCAAGATCATGACATTACCTCATCGTTATATCTGCCATCTCTAAAACGAAGATTGTTGCATGGCTAGGAGGCGTTAGCCTGTCGCTCCAGAACACGGCGTCAGACCGTTTGGAGGAAACAGAAGATGACGAAATTCCAAGAGATCGCAGGCGGATTCTATTTCCCGGAAGGCCCCGTGGTCATGCCCGACGGCTCGGTGATCGTGACCGAGATCGGCGCCCGCAAGATCAGCCGCGTCACCGCGTCCGGCGCGGTCGAGACGGTGGCCGAAACCGGCGGCGGCCCGAACGGCGCGGCGGTCGGTCCCAATGGCGTGCTGTATGTCTGCGACAACGGCGGCCAGGACTTTTCCAAGGTCCAGGGCATCACCTTCCCCGGCGGCCAGTCGGCCGACTACGAGATCGGCTCGATCAAGACGGTCGACCTGAACACCGGCGCCTTCAAGAACCTGTACACCCACTTCGGCGACAACCTGCCGCTGAAGAGCCCGAACGATCTGGTGTTCGACCGTCACGGCGGCTTCTACTTTTCCGACCACGGCAAGATGCGGCTGCGCGATCACGACCTGGGCGGCGTCTATTACGCCAAGGCCGACGGGTCGGGGGTGGTCGAGCTGGCCAACCACATGCACGGACCGAACGGCGTCGGCCTGTCGCCGGATCACAAGACCCTGTACGTCGCCGAAACCTGGTCGCGTCAGCTATGGGCCTTCCCGATCGAGGCGCCGGGCGTGCTGGGTCGTGATCCCAAGGCGCTGTTCGCCCACGGCGGCCGCTTCATGGCCGGGGCGCCGGGCTTCCGCTTCTTCGACAGCCTGGCGGTGGATTCGGCCGGCAACGTCTGCGTCGCCGCGCCGGGCGAAGGCCTGATCGTGGTCTATGATCCCGATGGCCGCGAAGTCGATGTGATCGAGACGGGCGACCCCCTGGCCACCAACATCGCCTTCGGCGGGCCGGACCTGAAGACCGCCTATCTGACCCTGGCGGGCACCGGGCGTCTGGTGGCCATGGACTGGCCCGTGCCGGGCGTGCCGCTGGTCCACCTGAACGAGCCGGGCTGAGGCGGCGCGCCATGCGCGTCGTCCCGCTGATCTTCGAAGCCGACGCCCGTGCGGGGCAGGGGATGCGAAACGAGGTCGAGGGTCGCTGCCTGACCCCGGCCGACGAATTCCTGCCCTTCACCATGGCGACGGACGAAGGCCCCTATCATGGCGGCGCCCGCTCGGCGCCGCCGCCCCTGGCCTATTTCCTCACCGGCCTGGCTACCTGCTTCCTGACCCAGATGCGCGCCTTCGCCCCGGCGGCGGGCGTGCGTCTGGACCGGATCGCGGTCAAGGCGCGGGTGGAATGGGAGGCGCATCTGGACGGCCCCGGCCCCTATACGGCCCACGGCCGCGCCATGGTGATTTACATCGATCTGGACAGCCCGGCGGACTTGGACGCGTTGAAGACCCTGGTCGGGATCGCCTCGCGCGCCTGCTACGTCGAGGTGTTGCTGGCCCTGCCGGTGCGGCACAAGCTGCGGCGTGGCGACGACTGGATCGACATGGACGAAACTCGAACGGAGCCTGCGCGATGATGCAGAACAAGGTCGCGATCATCACCGGCGCCAGCCGCGGCATTGGCTGGCGGCTGGTCGAACGGTTCCTGGCCCAGGGCGCCTCGGTCGTCGCTTGCGCGCGGTCGGGCGACCGGCTTGAGGCGCTGAAGGCCTCGGTCGGCGATGCGCCGCTGGAAATCGTCACCGCCGATGCGGCCGATCCCGACGCCGTGGCCGCCGTGGTGGCGCGCGCGACCGGCACGTTCGGCGGGCTGGACATCGTGGTCAACAACGCCGGGGCGGCCGGACCGACCACGCCGGTCGAGACCCTGTCCCTGGCCGACTGGAACGAGACGGTGGCGTCCAACCTGACCAGCGCCTTCCTGTTCGTGCGCGAGGCGGTTCCGGCCATGAAGGCGAGGGGCGGCGGCGCCGTGGTCAATGTCGGCTCCATGACCGGCAAGAAGGCGCTGGTGTTCCGCGCCCCCTATGCGGCGGCCAAGATGGGGCTGATCGGCCTGACCCGGACCCTGGCCGAGGAGCTGGGCCCGCACGGCATCCGCGTGAACACCGTCTGCCCCGGCGCGGTGGCGGGCGAGCGGCTGGAAGAGGTTCTGGCCGAACAGGCCGACAAGCGCGGCGTGACGCTGGAGGCCATCACCGCCTTCGCCCAGGGGATGTCGCCGCTGAAGACCTTTGTCACCGCCGACGACGTGGCCGAACTGATCCTGTTCCTGGCGTCGGAAAAGGCGGCCAAGATGACCGGCCAGGACATCAACATCAGCGCGGGGCAGATCACATGGTGACCCCGCCCGACGTTCTGAACGCCCACCGTCTGAGCGATGCGGTCTGGCCGCGCCGCCTGCCGCGCGAGATGACCTTTCCCGACGCCCCGGTGCAGGCCAATCTGGAAGCCTCGGCGCGGCTGTATCCGACCAAGGTCGCCATCACGGCGGGCGACCGCACCTGGACCTACGCCCAGCTTCAGCACGAGGTGGAGCGGTTCGCGGGCTTCCTGACGGCGGGCGGCGTCGGGCCGGGCGACCGGGTGGCGATCTGGCTGCAGAACCGGCCCGAATATGTGGTGGCCGTCTATGGCGCCTGGCGCGTCGGGGCCATCGTCTCGCCGCTCAGCCCCATGCTGACGGGCGACGAGGCGCCCTTCTATTTCGAGGATTCGCAGCCGGCCGTTCTGGTCACGGCGCCGGCCCTGCATCAGAAGGTGGCCGACCATCCGGCGACGCCGGGGATCGTGGTTCTGGTCGGCGACCAGCCCGAGGCGACCAGCCAGGCGGTGCTGTGGGAGGCGGCCCTGTCGGCGGCGCCGGGGGCGGCGGCGTCGGTCGCGGCGTCGGACATTGCGCTTCTGCCCTATACGTCGGGCACGACGGGGCGACCCAAGGGCTGCGTCCTGACGCATGCGGCGCTGCAGGCCACATTGCTGGGCGCCGCCTACTGGTGCCAGCACACGCCCGCCAGCATCCACTTCGCCACCCTGCCGTTCTTCCATGTCACCGGCTTTCAGCAGTCGATGCACGTCGCCCTGGCCACCGGGGCCGAGCTGATCATCATGGAACGCTGGAACCGCGAGGAAGCGGCCCGCATCATGGAAGAGCGGCGCGTGACCACCTGGGTCAGCATCACCGCCATGATCGTGGACATGCTGAACCACCTGGACGAACACCCCCGCGACCTGTCGGCCATCCGCTTCGTCGCCGGGGGCGGGGCCGCCATCCCGGAAGACGTGCACCGCCGCGTGCGCGAGACTTTTGGAGTGCCGCTGGTCGAAGGCTATGGCCTGACCGAGACCATCAGCCAGACCCACCTGAACCCGCCCGATGCGGCGCGCCAGCGGTGCGTCGGCATTCCCACCTTCAACGTCCGCTGCGTGGTGCTGGACAAGGACGACCAGCGCCCCCTGCCGGTGGGCGAGGTGGGCGAAATCGCCATCCACGGGCCGCAGATTCTGAACGAATACTGGAACCGCCCCGAAGAGACGGCCGAGGCCTTCATCGACATCGAGGGGCTGCGCTACTTCCGCACCGGCGACCTGGGTTATTACGACGCCGACGGCTATTTCTACATCGTCGACCGGCTGAAGCGGATGATCAACGCCGCCGGGTTCAAGGTCTGGCCGGCCGAGGTCGAGGCGCGGCTGTACGACCATCCGGCGGTGTCCGAAGCCTGCGTCGTCGGCGTGGGCGATCCCAAGCGCGGCGAGACCACCCGCGCCCTGATCATCCTGAAACCCGATGCGCGCGGACATGTCGCCGCAGACGACATCATCGCATGGTCCCGCGAACAGATGTCCGCCTACAAATACCCGCGCGAAGTGGTCTTCGTCGAAACCCTGCCGCGCCTGGCGTCGGGCAAGATCGACTGGCGCACGGCCCAGGCACAGGAGAATGCGCATGACGGCGGGAACTGAAGCGGGCGGCGCCGCCCCCTCGCGCGGCTATGGCTGGTATGTCGTCGGCCTGGTCTGCGCCCTGTATGTGCTGTCGTATCTGGACCGGTTGATCCTGGGCCTGCTGGTCCAGCCGATCCAGGCCGAGATCTCGGTCACCGACACCCAGATGAGCCTGCTGTTCGGCATGGCCTTCGCCGGGGTGTTCGCCATCGCGGGCCTGCCGCTGGCGCGCATCGCCGACACCCGAAACCGCAAGGGGCTGATCGTCATCGGCGTGGTGATCTGGTGCGTGCTGACCGCCGCGTCGGGGTTCGCGCGCGACTTCCCGACCCTGCTGGCGTGCCGCATCGGCGTGGCGGCGGGCGAGGCGGCCCTGCTGCCGGCGGCGCTGTCGATCATCAGCGACCTGTTCCCGCGCCAGCGCCGGTCGCTGCCGGTCAGCATGGTCATGACGTCCGGCATGGTGGGCGCCTCGGCCTCGTTCCTGATCGGCGCGGTGATCATCGACCTGATCGTCGGCCTGATGGCGGCGGGGCATCTGGCCACAACCCTGGCGCCGTGGCGTCTGACGCTGATCGCGGTGGGCCTGCCGGGCCTGCTGCTGGGCCTGCTGTTCGCCGCCACGGTCAAGGAGCCGCCGCGCACGGCCGCCAAGCCTGAGGAGGTCAGCCTGAAGCAGAGCTGGCGGCACATGGTCGACAGCGGCTGGGCCTATTTCGGCATGCTGGGCGGCATCGCGCTTCTGACCCTGATCCCGTTCAGCCTCAGCGCCTGGTTCCCGACCTTCCTGATCCGGCAATACGGCCTGACCGCCCAAGAGGCGGGCTACAGCTTCGGCGGGGTGTTCGCCCTGTGCGCCGTGTCCGGCTCGCTGATCCTGCCGTGGATCGCCGACCGCCTGGCCAAGCGCGGGCGGGGCGACGCCCTGCCGTCCATGGCGGTGCTGGCCCTGGTGCTGGGGGCGCCGTTCGCCTTCTTCGCGCCCCTGGCGGCCGACGCCCAGACGGCGGTGCTGCTGGTGGCGCCGGCGGTCTTCTTCCTGGCGGGGGCGCCGACCCTGGCCACGGTGGCGGTGCACATGATCGCCCCGTCCCGCGCGAGGGCGCAGATGCAGAGCATCTATCTGATGCTGGCCAACATCATCGGCCTGGGCATGGGGCCGACCATCACGGTGTTTCTGTCCGAATGGCTGTTCGACGGGCCGTCCGACATCGGTCTGGGCCTGACGGCCATGGCCGCCCTGGCCGGGCCGGTGGCGCTGGTCGTCCTGTTCCTGGCGCGCAAGGATTTCGCACGTCGTTTCCATGAGTCGGCCCAGGAGGGCCAAGCCTGATGAATCTTGAACCGTCCCCCCGCGCCCAGGAAATCCGTGACCGCCTGGAAGCCTTCATGGGCGACCATGTCTATCCAGCCGAAACCCAGCTGTACCGCGAAGTCGCCGCCCAGCCGCGCGATCACCGCCAGTGGACGCCTCTGCCGACGCTGGAGGGACTGAAGGAAAAAGCCAAGGCCCAGGGTCTGTGGAACCTGTTCCTGCCGGACAGCGACAAGGGCGCGGGCCTGTCGAACCTGGAGTATGCGCCCCTGGCCGAGATCACCGGCCGCTGTCATTTCGCGCCCGAGGTCTTCAACTGCAATGCGCCGGACACCGGCAATATGGAGACGCTGGAACGCTATGGCGACGAGGCCCAGAAGGACCGCTGGCTGAAGCCGCTGCTGGCGGGGGAAATCCGCTCGGCCTTCGCCATGACCGAGCCGGCGGTGGCCAGTTCGGACGCCACCAACATCCGCACCCGCATCGTGCGCGACGGCGACGACTATGTGATCAACGGCCGCAAATGGTGGATCTCGGGCGCCGGTGATCCGCGCTGCGCCATCATGATCGTCATGGGCCAGACCGACCCCGACCGCGAGGAGAAGCACCTGCGTCAGTCGATGATCCTGGTGCCGACCGACACCCCCGGCGTCGATATTCCGCGCGCCATGCCGATCTTCGGCGACCCGGATGCGCCACATGGCCATATGGAGGTGACCTTCACCGACGTGCGGGTGCCGGCCTCCAACATGCTGCTGGGCGAAGGGCGCGGTTTCGAGATCGCGCAGGGCCGTCTGGGGCCGGGCCGCATCCACCACTGCATGCGGATGATCGGCCTGTCCGAGCGGGCGCTGGAGCGGCTGTGCCGCCGCCTGTCGCAGCGGACGGCCTTCTACAAGCCGGTGGCGGACCAGTCGATCTGGCGCCAGCGGATCGCCGAGATGCGCTGCGCCATCGATCAGGCGCGGCTGCTGACGCTGAAGGCCGCCTGGATGATGGACACGGTCGGCAACAAGGCCGCGAAGGCCGAGATCGCCATGATCAAGATCGTGGCCGCCCGCCTGGCGGACCAGGTGATCGACATGACGATCCAGGCCTTCGGCGGCGGCGGGGTGGCGGATTCGGTGCTGACCTCGGCCCACGCCTATGCCCGCACGCTGCGGCTGGCGGATGGGCCGGACGAGGTGCACTGCGCCCAGCTGGCGCGGTTCGAACTGGCGCGTCACGCGGCGCACGACGGCTCGCGCACCGGCGGCTCGGCCGAGGTCAATGTGGCCGGCGTCGAATATACGATGGAGCGCTGAGCCGTGCGCCGTATCGAAAGCCGCGCGCCGGGGGGGCCGGACACCCTGGTCATGGCCGAGGCGCCCGCGCCCCAGGCCAAGGGTGACGAGGTCGTCGTCGCCGTAGCCGTCTGCGGGATCAACTATCCCGACGTCCTGATTATCGAGGACCGGTATCAGGTCCGGCCGCCGCGCCCCTTCGCGCCGGGGTCCGAGGTGTCGGGCGTCGTCTCGGCCGTCGGTCCCGAGGTGAAGGGGCTGAAGGTCGGCGACCGGGTCATGGCGGCCATGGCCTTCGGCGGCCTGGCCGAACAGGTGGCGGTTCCCGAGCGGTTCTGCGTGCGCGCGCCCGACGCCATGCCGATGGACCAGGCTGGGGCCTTCATGATGACCTATGGCACCTCCTTCTTCGCCCTGAGCGACCGGGGCGGGCTGAAGGCGGGGCAGACCCTGCTGGTGCTGGGCGCCGCAGGGGGCGTGGGTCTGGCGGCCGTGCAGATCGGCAAGGCCATGGGCGCCCGCGTGGTGGCGGCGGCGTCGAGCGAGGACAAGCTGGCCGCCGCGCGCGAGGCGGGGGCCGACGCTGGCGTGCTGTATCCCGCCGGCGACCTGGACAAGGACGCGGCCAAGGCGTTCGGCGCGGCGCTGAAAGAGGCGCTGGGGTCCGGCGGGGCTGATGTGATCTATGACCCGATCGGCGGCGTCCTGACTGAACCGGCGCTGCGGGCCATCGCCTGGCGCGGGCGGTATCTGGTGATCGGTTTCGCCGGCGGCGTGCCTAATCCGCCGCTGAACCTGGCGCTGCTGAAACAGTGCGACATCGTCGGGGTCTGGTGGGGAGCCCATGTCGAGCGCGAGGCCGACCGGCACCAGGCGTCGATGCAGGCCCTGTTCGACCTGTACGCCAAGGGCGCGCTGAAGCCCCTGATCTCGGCGCGCCATGCGTTCGAGGACGCGCCCGCCGCCATCCGCGCCTTGGCCGAACGCCGGGTGCGCGGCAAGGTGATCGTCAATGTTTCGGGAGACGACCAATGACCAAGGCTTCTGACCTGCCGGGCCTGATCGGCCAGGAGATCGGCGTGTCGCGCTGGATCCATGTCGACCAGGCGCGCATCGACGCCTTCGCCGACATCACCGAGGACCATCAGTTCATCCATATCGACCCCGAGCGGGCGCGCCAGACGCCGCTGGGCGGGACCATCGCGCACGGTTTCCTGACCCTCAGCCTGTGCTCGGCCATGAACTATGACGCGCTGGAGCCGCTGGAAGGCTTCGTCATGGGCTTCAACTACGGCTTCGACCGGCTGCGTTTCATCGCGCCGGTGCGGGCGGGGGCCAACATCCGCGGCCGCTTCAAACTGCTTTCGGCCGACGACAAGGGCGCCGACGCCGATGGCCGCCGCTGGCTGCTGAAATACGAGATGACGGTCGAGATCGAAGGCTCGGACAAGCCGGCCCTGATCGCCGAATGGCTGGGCATGCAGGTCGTTTCGGAAGGATGAGCGACCCCGCCGGCCTGGACGCCCAGTCCGCCTTTTCCGGCGTGCGCCCGGTCGATCCGGGCATGGAGCTGGACCTGACCGCCCTGGACGCCTGGATGGCCCGGGCGGTGGCAGGCTATGCCGGGCCTCTGAGTGTGCATCAGTTCAACGGGGGCCAGTCGAACCCGACATACGCCCTGACCACGCCGTCGCGCGCCTATGTGCTGCGGCGCAAGCCGCCGGGCGTGCTGTTGCCCAGCGCCCATGCGGTGGACCGGGAATATCGCGTCATCGCCGCCCTGCACGCCCAAGGCTATCCGGTTCCGCGCCCCTACGCCCTGTGTCTGGACGAAGGGGTGATCGGCACGATCTTCTATGTGATGCAGAAGGTCGAGGGCCGCATCCTGTGGGATCTGAAGCTGCCGGGCCTGACGCCCGATGAACGCCGCGCGGTCTATGAGGCCCAGGTGGACGCCCTGGCGGCGCTGCACGCTTTCGATCCGGCGGCCATCGGCCTGGGCGACTTCGGCCGGCCGGGCGATTATTTCCAGCGGCAGGTCGACCGCTGGAGCCGCCAGTATCGGGCGTCCGAGACGGAAACGATCCCGGCCATGGATCGGCTGATCGACTATCTGCCACGAACCACGCCGGCGCCGGGGCCGGTGCGGGTGATCCATGGCGACTTCCGTCTGGACAATATGATCCTGCATCCCGACCGGGCCGAGGTGGCGGCGGTGCTGGACTGGGAGCTGTCGACCCTGGGCGACCCCATGGCCGATCTGGCGGGTCTGCTGACGGCCTGGGTGCTGCCGCAGGATCTGCGCAACGGCCTGGGCGGGCTGGACGTCGCGGCGATGGGCATTCCTTCGGTCGAGGCCGTGATCAACCGCTATGCCGCGCGCACGGGTCTGAAGCCCGCCAGCCTAGACTGGCTTTACGCCTACAGCCTGTTCCGCCTGGCGGCCATCTGCCAGGGCATCGCCGGGCGGGTGCGCGACGGCACGGCGGTCAGCGCCCACGCCCGCGTCATGGCCGCCCAGGTCGCGCCGTTGGGCGATCTGGCCTGGCGCTTCGCCGAACGGGCCTGACGGCTCAGTCGTAGACGCAGGTCGCGTTCCAGCCGGCGTCGGGATCGGCGCGACGCAGGTCGGCCAGGGTCGGTAGCGGGCCGTTCAGCGCCGCCGAAACGGTGTAGTAGGATGTCGCCGAGGCCGTGGGGGCGTGGCGCGACGCCACCGTCATGGCGAAGGGCGTGTGGCCCACCATATCGACGCGCTGGACCACGACGGATTCCGAAGCGCCGTAGCTGGCGCAGGCGATCATCGTCACCCGCGCGCCACGGTTCGTCAGCGCGCTTTCGACATCCAGTTCGATCGGTTCGCCCACCGCCATCCATTCCAGGTTCAGCGACAGGTTCGGATCGGCGGTGACGGTGGCGGTGAACGGGTCCACGCGGGCGCTCAACCGGGTCTGACCATTATCGTCGCGGCCCTGACGCTATGCGATGGGGCCGCCCATGGCCTGCACGTCACGCAGGCTGCGCGGCGGGCGGCGGCCGTCCCGGAAGAAGGGCAGGATGGCTTCGGCCATCGGCTGGGCGCGCGTCAGGCTGGTCCATTCGAAGACGCAGTTGCGGGTGTATTCCTGGGCCGGCCCTCCGTGCGCGCGGCGCCGGTCCTGAACGCAGCGATCGACATGGGCCTGAGCCTCGGCCGACAGGGGCGGCGGTTCATAGGCGGGCGCTTCGGCCTCGTCGCTCATCAGGGTGACGGCGATATAGCTCATCTCGGTCATCATGCCGCTGCCGCGTTCGCCGACAGCGTACCATTCCCGTTCGGCCGTGCGGATGCGGCCATAGACGTGGAACCGTTCCCCGGCCTGGAAGCGCCCCTCGATCGGCGCGGTCCCCCAAGGTCGGGCGCGGATATTGCCGCCGGCCGTCGTGGTGCGCCATTCGTCCAGATTGGCCCACCCCAGACAGTTGGGCGCCTCCAGCCGGACCATCTCGGGGATCAGGTCATTGATGCACTGTTCCTGGGGCGCGGCCGCTTGGGCGGTTTCGGAAGACCCGAGCAGCGCAAACGCAAAGGCGCCGATCGCCCAAAATGAAATGCGCATGCCGAACTCTCCGAGCCGCCGAACGGGTTGCAGCATAGCTTTGCTGTACGGCGGTTTGTCAAAGGCCGGGTCGTTGTGGTGCGGGCAAGTTGTCGCAGTTGGGCGTTCTGTTGGGACAGACAGGCCGCATCGGCGCTTGCCAGCGGCGCAAACCGCCTTCAAGCCTGTCGATCCGCGTCGCCGTTGGGGCCGACGTTCAGGAGACGCCGTTTGATCCCCGTCGCCGCCCCGACCGCCATCGTGCGCCGTCCCTTCTATTACAGCCTGTATTTTCAGGTGCTGGCCGCCATCGTCGCCGGGGGCGTGATCGGCCATGTCTGGCCCGAGACGGGCGAGGCGCTGAAGCCGCTGGGCGACGCCTTCATCAAGCTGGTGAAGATGATCATCGCGCCGGTGATCTTCCTGACCATATCGACCGGCATCGCGGGCATGCGCGACCTGGGGCGGGTCGGGCGGGTGGCGGCCAAGGCCTTCGCCTATTTCCTGGTCTTTTCGACCCTGGCCCTGATCGTCGGCCTGATCATCGCCAATGTGGTCCAGCCGGGCCGCGGCCTGAACATCGACCCGGCCACGCTGGACGCCGGCGCGGTGGCCCAATACGCCCAGGCGGCGCATGAAAGCACCATCGTCGGCTTCCTGACCGGCATCATCCCCGACACCCTGGTCAGCGCCTTCGTGGAAGGCAGCATCCTTCAGGCCCTATTCGTCTCCATCCTGTTCGGGATCGCCATGGCGGTGGCGGGCGATGCGGCCGCGCCGGTGCAGCGCGCGCTGGAGGCGCTGAGCCAGGTGGTGTTCCGCCTGGTGGCCATATTGATGAAGGCGGCGCCCATCGGGGCGTTCGGCGCCTTCGCCTTCACCATCGGGGCCTATGGCCTGTCGGCCATCGTCAATCTGGCGACCCTGATCGTGACCTTCTACGCCACGTCCCTGGTGTTCGTTCTGGGGGTTCTGGGCGTCGTGGCCTGGGCCAACGGTTTCTCCATCTTCCGGCTGATCGCCTATCTGAAGGAAGAACTGTTGCTGGTGCTGGGCACCTCGTCGTCCGAATCGGCCCTGCCCAGCCTGATGCAGAAGATGGAGGCGGCCGGGGCGTCCAAGCCGGTGGTCGGCCTGGTGATCCCGACCGGCTATTCCTTCAACCTGGACGGCACCAACATCTACATGACGCTGGCGGCCCTGTTCATCGCCCAGGCGTGCAACATCGATCTGAGCCTTCAGGATCAGCTGCTTCTGCTGCTGGTGGCCATGCTTAGCTCCAAGGGCGCGGCGGGCATCACTGGCGCGGGCTTCATCACCCTGGCGGCGACCCTGGCGGTGGTGCCGGGCGTGCCGGTGGCGGGCATGGCGCTGATCCTGGGCATCGACCGGTTCATGAGCGAATGCCGGGCGCTGACGAATTTCGTCGGCAACGCCGTGGCGACCCTGGTCGTGGCCCGCTGGGAAGGCGAACTGGATCGCGACCGTCTGGCCGCCGCCCTGGCCAGGCCGGGGCAGGGCCTGGCCGCCGAACCCGACCCCGCCGCCGGTCCGGGCGACGACAAGGCGCTGGCCGCCGACTGAACCTGTGCGGGAAACAGCGCCCTGCGACGAACGGCGCCTTGTAAATGAGAACGATTAGCAATAGCTGACGCCCAACTCATCGGGAATCCAGCTTATGCGTCGTCGCACCCTTCTTCTTGCCGCCACCCTGAGCGCGCCCAGCGCCGTTCTGGCCCAGACACCCGCCGCACAGCAGGCCGTTACGGTCGACGATATCGTCGTGACCGCCAGCACGCGCGAACAGCGGGTGGTGGACGCCCCGGCCTCCATCTCCATCGTCACGGCCGAGACCCTGGCCAACCGGCCCAGCGCCGACCTGACCGACGCCCTGCGCGATGTCGAAGGCGTGTCCGTCAGCGGCGGCTCGAACTTCCAGGACATCCTGATGCGCGGCCTGCCGGGCGCCTACACCCTGATCCTGGTGGACGGCAAACGTCAGTCGACCCGCGACGCCCGCGTCAACGGCAACGGCGGCGTGGAGCAGAGCTTCGTTCCGCCGGTCGGCGCCATCGAACGCATCGAGGTCGTGCGCGGCCCGATGTCGTCGCTGTACGGTTCGGACGCCCTGGGCGGGGTGGTCAACATCATCACGCGCAAGGTGCCCGACCGCTGGGGCGGCGCGATCAACGCCGACTACATCGCCCAGGACCACAGCAAGAGCGGCGACTGGAACCAGGCCCAGGCCTATCTGGCCGGACCGATCATCCCCGGTGTCCTGGGCGCCCAGATCTGGGGTCGGGCCTATGACCGGACCGAAGACACCATCTTCAACGCCCCCAACAGCGCCGGCGTCAGCGGCTCGGACGAGCACAGCCTGACCGGTCGCCTGGCCTGGACCCCGTCCGACGCCCATGAAGTCCTGCTGCAGTACGACACCATGAAGGTGCGCCGCGACAGCACGGCGGGCCGCACCCTGGCCGCCAACGCCCGCAGCACCCGCAACGACAACCAGCGCGACGCCTGGTCGCTGAGCTGGAACGGCGACTGGTCGTGGGGGACCAGCGCCCTGTCGGTCCTGCGTGAAGAAGGCCAGCGCGAACAGTACACCGCCAATGCGACCGGCGTGCTGATCCGCAACGCCCGCGCGCCCCAGATCGCCAACACCGTCTATGACGCCCTGTTCAACATTCCGCTGGGGTCGCGCACCCTGGCGGTCGGCGGCCAGTATGTTCAGAACGAATTGACCGACTTCAATCCCGGCGCGCGCGACAATGTGGACGCCCAATTCGAGGTCTGGCAGCGCGCCCTGTTCGTGGAGGACGAATGGGCCATCACCCCCGATTTCGCCCTGACCCTGGGTCTGCGGTTCGATGACCACAAACGCTATGGCGCCCACTGGAGCCCGCGCGTTTATGCCGTCTGGAACGCCACCGAGGCCCTGACCATCAAGGGCGGCGTCTCGACCGGCTTCCGCGCCCCGGAAGTCCGCGCCGTGGCCGACGGCTATGCCTATGAGACGGGCGGCGCCAACTGCAACTATGGCGCGGGCCTGTGCGGCGTCATCATCGGCGACCCGGACCTGAAGCCGGAAACCAGCGCCAACTATGAAGTCAGCGCCCTGTGGAATCCGTCGCGGTCGCTGCTGCTGAGCGCCACGGTGTTCCGCACCGACTTTGAAGACCGTATCGACAGCGACCGGGTCTGCGGCCCCGACGTCAACAGCAACGGCCGCTGTGACGTGCCGGGCGAGGTGCTGCGCTGGAGCGAGGACCCGCTGTACCAGCTGTACTACTGGTACAATCTGCAGAACGCCCAGATCCAGGGCGTCGAACTGTCGGGCCGCTGGGCCGCGACGGACCGGCTCAGCTTCAAGGCCAACTACACCTATACCGACTCCGAACAGCAGGGCGGGACCTACGACGGTCTGCCGCTGGCGCGCACGCCCGAGCACATGGCCAACGCCCGTGTCGATTTCGACGTGACCGAGGCGCTGAACCTCTGGGGCGCCGTCAGCTATCACGGCGAGGAAATCAACGCCCAGCTGCGTTCGGGCGTGAACGGCACGCCGGTCGGCATCGGCGCGGCGCGGCGTTATCCCGACTACACCACCGTGGACATCGGCGGGGCCTGGCGGGTCAACGACAGCCTGCGTCTGAAGGTCGGGGTCTATAATCTGACGGACAAGGTGCTGGACGTGCGCACCTATGACTTCCAGGGCGACGGCCGCCGCGGCTGGTTCGGCTTCAGCTACGAATTCTGAGGAACGGGTCATGACCTTTTCCGCTTCCCGTCGCGGGGTTCTGGCCGGTCTGGCCGCCCTGCCGCTGGTTTCCGCCTGCGGAGGCTCGTCATCGGGGCCGGCGGCGTCGGACATCAAGGACCTGCGCGACCGGCCGGTGCGGGCCCTACCGGCCGGCGGCAAGGTCAGCATCGACGACGGGCGGTTCCTGATCGCCCTGTCGCTGATCCACCCTGATCCGGTGTCGCTGCTGGCGGCCTGGGCCGGGGACGTGAACCGGATCAGCCCGGACATGTACAAGGCCTTCACCGACAAATTCCCCGCCCTGGCCGATCTGCCCAAGATCGCCCAGTCGGGGCGGCCGTTCGATGTTGAGGCGGTGCTGGCGGCCCAGCCGGGCGTGGCCCTGGTGTCGATGGATTCGGGCCCCAGCGACGACCAGGCGGCCCAGCTGGAGGCGGCGGGCGTGTCGGTGGCCTTCATCGACTTCTTCTCGCACCCGTTCGAAAACCAGGCCCGCAGCCTGGCCCTGCTGGGCGCCCTGACCGGCCGCAGCGAACAGGCCGAGGCGTTCAACGCCTTCAAGAAGGCGCGGCTGGACGTGATCTCGCAACGGGTCGCCCGCATCGCCCCGGACCAGCGGCCCACGGTCTTCCTGGAGCCGCACGCCATGATCACGCCGGACTGCTGCGCCTCGCCGGGCAAGGGCAATGTCGGCGACTACATCGACTTCGTCGGCGGGCGGAACATCGGCGCCGATGTGCTGGACCAGCCGTCGGGCAAGCTGAATCTGGAATATGTCATCCAGCGCGATCCGGACGTCTATATCGCCACCGGCGGCCCGCACCTGGCCAAGGCCGGGGGCTTTGTGGTCGGTCCCGACTTCACGGCCCAGCAGTCGCAGGCGGGCCTGCGCCGCGTCGCTGGACGCACCGGCATTTCCACCCTGAAGGCCGTGCGCGAAGGCCGGGCCCACGGCCTGTCGCATCAGCTCATCAACTCTCCCATCGATGTGGTCGCGGTCGAGGTGCTGGCCAAATGGATCCATCCGCAGCTGTTCGCCGATCTGGAGCCGCGCCGGACGCTGGATCAGATCAACAGCCAATTCCTGGCCGTGCCCTATCGCGGCGACTACTGGGCCGACCTGTCGGCCGCCTGACGCCTGTTTCATTTCCCCAAGGAGCTAGACCGATGACCCTCCCCAGAACCGCCGTCGCCGCCTCCGCCCTGATGCTGGCCCTGATGGCCGGCCCGGCGCTGGCCCAGTCCGCCCATGCGGGTCATGCCGGCCATGGCGCCCCGGCGGCCGCGCCGCTGAAGACCAAGCTGGACCCGGGCGGCCTGTACGAGATCGTCTTCAACACGGCCGACAATACGGTGCTGGTCGCCGCCGTCGGCCCGCGCGGCGAAAGCCGCGCCCGCATCCATCGCCTGAACGGCGCCGATCTGACCCCCGCGGGCGAGCCGATCGACGTCGCCGCCAACCCGCTGTACGGCTTGGGCTTCAACAGCCGCACCCAGACCCTGTACGGCACCGCCACCCGCTCGGGCTCGGTGGACGCCGTGGACGTGCGCACCGGCCGCGTGATCGGCCACATCGCCGACGCCGGCAATGAGTCGGCCCATGTGCGCGAAGCCATCGTCGATGAAGCGGCCAACAAGGTCTATGTCTCGGTGGTCGGCGGCGAGCCCGGCGACGCCAGCCGCCCGAACCAGATCTGGGTCATCGACGGCGCGACCAACACCCTGGAGCGCAAGATCGACGTCCAGGTCGGCGGTCTGACCGGCGTGGCGCTGGACGCCGCCAACAACCGCCTGTTCGTCACCGGCATGGGTTCGCACGACGTGGGCGTGGTCGATCTGGCCACCGGCGCCACCGTGTCGCGCTGGGCGGTCGGCTCGGAACGTCCGACCAATGTCGCCTTCGATGCGCGCGGCGGTCGTCTGTTCGTGGCCAGCCAGGGCGGCGGCGACCTGACCGTCATGAACGCCGCCGACGGCGCCGTGATCCGTAAGGTCCCGACCGGCGAAGGCGCTCTGAGCGTCGCCTACAGCGCCGGCAATGACCGCATCTATGTGGCCAACCGTGTGGCGGGCACCGTCACCGTGGTGTCGGGCGCCGACTATTCGGTGCTGGCCAATGTCGAGACCGGCACCTTCCCCCAGACCATCGCCGTCGATCCGGCCAGCAACCGCGTCTATGTGACCAACAAGGCGCGCGGCCTGCCGCGCAACGCCCCGGCCGGCACGCCCGTGCCGGAAGACGCCAATGGCGACACCGTCGTCGTGATCCAGCCCTGACCCCAGGGTCCTTGGCCCGGTCGCAGCGATGCGGCCGGGCCTTCTTTTTTATTTCCACGAAGCGCATCGCATGACCCAGACCGTCACCTGGCGCGCCGCCGCCCCTACATCCCACGCCAGCCGTTATCTGCAACAGCTGTGCAAACACTGGTCGCACCGGTTCGAGGTCCAGTTCGACCCCACCGCCGGGCGCATCGACCTGGGCGACGGGGTGATCTGCGTGCTGGGCGCCACGCCGGCGCGGCTGGATGTCGAGCTGACGGCGCCGGCCGACAACGCCGATCGGATGAAGGACGTGGTCGAGAAACACCTGCGCCGTTTCGCCCACCGCGAGCCGGACATGGCCTTCGCCTGGACGGCAGACGCCTAGATCACGCCATCGACGGTCAGGTGCAGGCCGTCGTCCTGATCGCGCACCCGCCCGCGCACCTGCCAGACCTGGGCCAGGGTTTCGGGCGTGATGGCCTGGGCCGGGGCGCCTTCGATCCAGGCCGCGCCGTCCGACAGCACCACCATGTGATCGGCCGCGCGCGCCGCCGTCTGCAGATCGTGCAGCACCATGACCACCACGGCGTCCTCAGTCCGGGCGTAGTCGCGGGCCAGGGTCAGAACCTCGAACTGGCGGCGCAGGTCCAGGGCGCTGGTCGGTTCGTCCAGCAGCAGGATGCGCGGCCGCCGCACCAGGGCCTGGGCCAGGCCCGCGATCTGGCGCTGGCCGCCCGACAGACGATCCAGCCGTTTCATCGCCAGATCCGCCGCCCCGACCCGCTCCAGCGCCGCCATGGCCTGTTCGGCGGCGTGGAGTTCGCCGCTGGCGGCGGGCGAAGCCTCCAAGGCCGCGACGACCGTTTCGATCACCGTCAGGGCCACGTCCTGGGGCAGGGTCTGGGGCATGTAGGCGACGTGTTTCGCCCGCCCGGCTACCGACAGGGCGTTCAGCTCCAGGTCTCCGAACCGCACGGTCCCTTTCGACGGGATCAGGCCGGCGATGGCGCGCAGCAAGGTGGACTTGCCCGCCCCGTTCGGCCCGACCAGGGCGGTGACCCGGCCGGCGGCCCACGGCGCCAGGTCCAGGCCCGACACCACCGCCCGCTCGCCATAGCCGGCCGAGAGGCCGCGCACCTGAAGCGCCCCGCCGCTCATCCCCGCGCTCCCGAACGGAAGATCAGCAACAGGAAGACCGGCACCCCGATCACCGCCGTGACGACGCCGACGGGCAGAAGCGCGCCGGGAACCAGGCTCTTGGACAGGGCCGAGGCCAGCGACATCAGCAAGGCCCCGCTGAGCAGGCTGGCCGGCAGGAAGATGCGGTGATCCTCGCCCACCAGCAGCCGGGCGATGTGCGGCGCCACCAGGCCGATGAACCCCACCACGCCGACGAAGGCCACGGCGGTGGCGGACAGCAGGCTGACCCGCAGCAGGGCGAAGAAACGCAGGCGCCGCACATCGACGCCGAAACTCATGGCCCGGTCCTCGCCCAGTCTCAGGGCCGTCAGGGCGCGCGCCGACCATAGGGCGAAGGGCGCCGCCAAAACCAGCACCGCCCCCATGAAGCCGACCGACCGCCAGGTGGACCGCGTCAGCGATCCCATGGTCCAGAAGACCAGCTGCTGCAGCGCCTCCTGCGAGGCGACGAACTGCACCAGAGCGGTCAGGGCGTTGAAAGCGAACACCAGGGCGATGCCGAACAGGACGATGCTCTGCACCCCGCCGCGATGCGCCCGCGCCAGGGCCTGGAGCAGCAGCACCGAGCCGAAGGCGAAGACGAAGGCGTTCAGCGTCACCACCGTGTCCTGGCCCACGAACGGCAGGCCCAGGCCCAGCACCAGCGCCAGCGACGCCCCGAACGAGGCCGCCGACGACACCCCCAGGGTGAAAGGACTGGCCAGGGGGTTGTTCAGCACCGTCTGCATCTCGGCCCCCGCCAGAGCCAGGGCCGCGCCCACCAGCATGGCCATCAGGGCGTAGGGCAGGCGGATGCGCCAGACGATGGCCGATTCGGCGGGGCTGAGGGCGTCGGGCTGAATCAGGCCGGTCAGGATGCGCAGCGGCGACAGGCCCGACGGCCCGGTCATGACATCCAGCGCCAGGGCGGCGATGCAGCCCAGCGCCAGCGCGACCAGCATCAGCCGGCGCCGCGCGCCCAGACGGGCGTGGGCGGCCAGAACGGCGTGGCGGTGAACGGAGGCGGCGGTCACGCTGAAACTTGACGGTTCCAAAATAAGAATGGCTCGCAATACATCAGCCGCCCCGGATGGGCTAGGAAGGGATGATGCAGAAAACGCCGCCCACCGACTGGACCGCCTATGCGCCGCCGCGCTGGGTTCAGCACGCCCTGACGACAGAGGATGGCCGGTGCTATCGCGTAGCGGTGGCGGAACCGATGGGTGCGGCGCCGGACGGAGGCTGGCCGTCGCTGACGGTGCTGGACGGCGCGGCCCATTTCGCCCCTGTGGCGGGGGCCGCGGCCGCCCTGGCGCGCAGGCCCGAAAAGACCGGCGTGGGGCCGCTGGCGGTCATCGGCGTCTTTCATGACGAGGCCGAGACGACGCCCGAGGGCGACGCCCGTTTCCGCGACTATACCGACACCGCCCCGCCGCCGGGCGAGGGGGCGGGCCGTCCCTGGGGCGGGGCCGAGGCGTTTCGCCGCACGCTGGAAGAGGTGATTCTGCCGCTGGTTCAGGCGCGCGTGACGCTGGACCCCGCGCGCCGGGCCGTGTTCGGCCATTCGTTGGGCGGCCTGTTCGTCATCGAGACCCTGCAATGGCGCCCGGACCTGTTCGCGCGCGGCGTGGCGATCAGCCCGTCGCTGTGGTGGCGACCCGACTTGGCGGCTGGGCCGGGCGGGAGGGTGCTGATGACGGGCGTCGGCGCGCGCGAGACGGGGCGGGACATGGATCGCCGCATCGCCGACTGGTCCGCGCGGGCCGGGGCGCCGGCGACCGTCGCGCCCGGCGCTGACCACGGGTCGGCGCCCCTGGCCCTGATCCCCGACGCCCTGCGCCACGTCTGCGCCAGCTGAGCGGTTGTCACGGCGCGCGAAGCCGGGCACATGAACGGGGCCGAAAGGGGGGATGGGCCGATGACGCCGCCTCTGTTTCGCGCGCAAAGCCTGTCCCTGTATTCGCCGGCGTCGAGGCCGGCCCGATCGGAGCGACGCCGATGAAAGTCCTGTCCCGCCAAACCGCCGCGCGCCTGGCCGCGTCCGCCCTTCTGGTCGCCTGCGGCTTTCCGGCCATGGCCCAGACGGCCGCCCCGGCGGACGCCCTGACGTACCAGCAGCCCCCGGCCCCGATCGCCGACATTCTGGACGCCAAGCCGTTGCCGACGCCCAGCCTGTCGCCGGATCGCGCGACGCTGGCCCTGTATGACCGGTCGGACATGCCGACGGTGGCCGAGTTGTCAGAGCCCATGCTGCGCCTGGCGGGCTATCGCATCAATCCGCGCAACAACGGCCCGGCCAACAGCCGGGTCAGCTGGCTGACGGGCCTGAGTTTCCAGGCCATCGACGGCGGCGCGGTGCGCAAGGTCGATCTGCCGGCCGAGGCCCGTTTCATGTCGCCGGGCTGGTCGCCGGACGGAAAGTCGGTCGCCCTGCTGATGGATGCGCCGACGGGGCTGGAGCTGTGGGTCGTGGACGTGGCCACGGCGCGGGCGCGCAAGGTGACCGATGCGCGCGTCAACGCCGCCTCGGGCGCGGCCTATGACTGGGCGCCGGACAGCGCCGGCCTGATCGTGCGCCTGACGCCCGAAGGCCGCGGCGCCGCGCCGGACGTCAGCCGCCCGCCTGCCGGGCCGGTGGTCGAGGAAAGCATGGGCCGCGCCGCACCGGTGCGCACCTATCAGGATCTGTTGTCCAACAGCGGCGACGAGGCTTTGTTCGACCACTATTTCACGTCGCAGCTGGCCTATGTGCCGCTGAACGGCCGGGCGCGGAACCTGGGCCAGCCGGCGGTCTATCTGGGCGCCGGGATTTCGCCGGACGGCCGCTATGTGCTGCGCACCGTGGCCAAGCGGCCCTATAGCTATGTGGTGCCCGCCGGCCTGTTCCCGGCCGAGGTGGACGTCATCGACCTGCAAGGGCGCCGCGTGCATCAGGTGGCCGACCTGCCGCTGCGCGACAATGTGCCGACGCCGTTCGACGCCGTGGCGCCCGGGCCGCGTTCGGTCCAGTGGCGGGCCGATGCGCCCGCGACCCTGGCCTGGGTCGAGGCCCAGGACGGCGGCGATCCGCGCAATGCGGCCCAGGTGCGCGACCGCGTCTTCACCCTGGCGGCGCCGTTCAACGGCGCCCCGACGACCCTGATCGACCTGAGCGAACGCTATGCCGGCGTCAGCTGGGGCGACGCCGATACCGCCATCGTCAACACCCGCTGGTTCAACACCCGGCACGAGACGCGCTGGGTGGTTGATCCGTCGAACCCCGGCGCTGGCCGGCAACTGCTGGAGCGCAACTATCAGGACCGGTACAACAACCCCGGCTTCCCCCTGACCGAGGCCAACGCTCAGGGCTTCCCGGTCATGCGGTTCGACGCCCAGGGGCGGGTGCTGATGACCGGGCCGGGCGCAACGCGCGAGGGCGAATATCCCTTCCTGGCGGCCATGGATCTGAGCAACGGCCAGAGCGAGCGTCTGTGGACATCGGCGAACGGCAACTATGAAACCATCGTCGGCATCCTGGATGACGAAGGTCGCCGTCTGGTGACCCGGCGCGAGACGCGCAACGATCCGCCGAACCTGTTCGTGCGCGGTCTGGACGATCAGCCGGGCGACGCCCTGACGCAGTTCCCCGATCCGGCGCCGCAACTGGCGGGCGTGTCGCGCCAGCTGATAACCTACACCCGCGCCGACGGGGTGCAGCTGTCGGGGACGCTGTATCTGCCGGCCGGTTACGACAAGGACCGCGACGGGCCGCTGCCGCTGGTGATGTGGGCCTATCCGGCCGAGTTCACCGACGCCGCCGTGGCCGGTCAGGTGGTCGACAGCGCCAACCGCTTCGTGCGGCCGGGCGGAGCCAGCCATCTGTTCCTGCTGACCCAGGGCTATGCCGTGCTGGACAACCCCACCATGCCGATCATCGGCCGTGACGGGGCCGAGCCGAACGACACCTATATCGAACAGCTGAAGGCCAGCGCCGAGGCGGCGGTCAAGGCGGTGGTCGATCTGGGCGTGGCCGACGCCGACCGCATCGCCGTGGGGGGGCACAGCTATGGCGCCTTCATGACGGCGAACCTGCTGGCGCACACCGACTTGTTCCGCACGGGCGTGGCGCGGTCGGGCGCCTATAACCGCACCCTGACGCCGTTCGGCTTCCAGGCCGAGCAGCGCACCTATTGGCAGGCGCCCGAGACCTATAACGAGATGTCGCCCTTCGCCTATGCCGACAAGGTCAATGAGCCGATCCTGCTGATCCACGGCGAGGCGGACGACAACCAGGGCACCTTCCCGGTGCAGTCGGAACGGTTCTATGCGGCGCTGAAGGGCAATGGCGCGACCGTGCGCTATGTCGTCCTGCCGCTGGAGGCGCACGGATACCGTGCCCGCGAATCCGTCGGCCACACCCTGTGGGAGACGGTCCGCTGGCTGGACCGCTATGTGAAGAACGCCCCGCCGCGCGCGGCGGCGGCGCAGTAAGCCAAAGGCCGCTGGCCCTGCGTCAGTAGACCAGGGCCAGCCGCGCCCGCAGGCCGCTGCGTTCGCCGGACACCTCGAAGTCGTAGCCGAGGCTGAAGTCGACGTAGGAGCCGGGCGCGGCGCCCTCGCGAGCGTTGAACCAGCGGCGCCAGCCGATGCGCGGCCCCGCGCCCACGGCGGTCTTGTCGGACAGCAGGGCGCTGTCGTGCCAGACGGTGGCGCCCAGGCCCAGGCTGACCAGATCGCGGGCGCCGGCGCGCCAGGTGCGGCCCGCCTGGCCTTCCAGCACCGCCAGGGTCTGTTCCGCCTCGATCAGCCGCGCCACATCGGCATAGACGCGCCAGGACGACCAACTGTCGGCGTCATAGCGCAGGTCGCCCCCCGCCTCGGCCGACCAGGCGGCGCGCAGCATGGTGTCGTCGCGGGCCGCGTCGCCGATGGCGAACATGCGGCTGGCCTCCAGCACCAGATTGGTCGCGCCGAACGGCTTCCACCGCGCGCCGATCCAGCCCTGGACGCTGTCGCCGCCGGTCGCATAGCCGGCGGGCGCATCCAGCGTGCCATAGGCGCGCACGAAGACGTCCAGCGGTCGCCCGTTGCGATAGCCGCCGACGCGCCAATAGGCCTCGGCCCCGGCCTGGACCACATCCTCGCCGCCGCCGCCCGAGGTCAGGGTGGACGCCTGGCCGTATTCGACGGCGGCGTTGAAGCCGCCGCGCCGTTCCAGCGTCTCGATCTCGCGCCCGATCTCGTGGCGTTGCTGGGGGCTGAGGTGATCGGTTGTCGGCCGGCTGTTCAGCCCCTGACGGAACCAGCGCACGGCGTCGGCGTCGCGTCCGGCGCGCTTGGCGGCATAGGCGGCGTCCAGGGCGGTGGCGCCGGTCAGGGGCGCGCGGGCTTCGGCCTGGTTGAAGGCGTCCATGGCGCGGGCGTCGTCGTCGAGCGCGACCGCCAGCATGGCGGCGTTGGCCGGATCGTCGCCGGGCAGGGCGCCCGACGTCCAGGCGGCGTCGAAGGCGCGGGCGGCCTCGTCGCGGCGTCCGGCCTGGAGCAGGGCCTGAACCTCGGCGCGGGCGGCATAGGCGCGGGCCCCGGCCTCGGGCGCCAGTTCGCCGGCCAGGGCGAAGGCGCGGGCGGCCTGGTCGGTGCGTCCAGCCCCGGTCGCGGCCTCGGCGATGCGGCTCTGGACGCGATAGTCGCGCACGCCCGACACCGGCGTCAGGGCGTCCAGCGCCTCGGCGTGACGGCCGCCGCGCAGCAGGGCGTCGGCCCACAACAGGCGATAGTCCAGGCTGTCGGGCGCCAGGGTGACGGCGCGCGCCGCCGCCTGGGCCGCGCCGGCCGCGTCGCCGCGATTCAACCGGTCATAGCCGTCCTGGGCCGCCTGGACGGCGGCGGGGTCTTGGGCCAGTGCGGCGGCGGGCATCAGGGCCGGCAGGGCCAGGGCGGCGACGGCGGCGCCGATCAGGCGGGCGGAACGAAGGGTCATGGCGGGGGTCTCACACATGCGGGGCCGGTTCCGGCTCGCCGGCGGCGGGGGATTTCAGGGCGTCCAGCAGGGCCTGGTTGACCCAGGCCGCGCTCTTCTGGGTCTTCAGGGCGGCCTCGACCCGCTCACGCGGGGCCAGACCCATGTCGATCAGGGTTTCGGCCAGGGGCCGGCCGCTGGCGCGAGAGGCGGCCAGGGCCGACTGCAGGTCGGCGTGGCTGAGGGCGCCTTCACGCACCAGAAGGTCGCCCAGCCGGGCGTAGCCGGCGCGGACCGTGCGCCACAGCATCGCCTCCTGCGAGGCGTCCAGGACGCCCGAGGCGCGCAACTGGGCCGTCTGGGCGCGGACGTCCGCAAAGGCGTCGCGGTCCCAGGCGAAGCGGATGGCGAAGGCGATGTCGCTGAGCGGGGCGAACAGGAAGCGGGCGTTCTTGACCCCGCGCCGGCCCAGGGTGCGTTCCAGCTCGATCCGCATGGGCGCGGGCAGGGGCTCGGCCAGGGCGATGTCGACCGAGCCATTGGTCCGGCGCAGCGGCACCGCGCCATAGGTGGCCGCTTCCTGGGGCGTCAGCAGCGCCAGCACCTCGGGGTCGATGCGGAACGGATCGAACATGGAGGCGTAGGTTTCGCCCCGTTCGGCGAAGGCCTCGGCCAGGTACTCGTCCTCGACCGCGCCCAGATCCAGCAGCATCAGGCCCAGCGGGCGGTAGTGGAGCTTCTGTTCCTCCAGCGCGTGGGTCAGGTCGGCCTCGGACACATGGTTCCAGAACCGCAGGGTGTCGCCCAGGCGCCCGGCGCCCTGCTGAAGCTCCTCCAGCGACGGATAGGCGTGCTGGGTCTTGTCCCAGGCGATCGGGCGGCGGGTGATCAGATGGGTCAGATACTGCCGCATGGCCCGCCAGAAAGCCCCGAAGGCGATCAGGTTCGAGATAACGATCCGCACTGGCGCCAGCGGCATATGCTTCAGGCCGTGGTTGCTGAGCGTGAACCACAGGCGATGCAGGATGCGGTTCACCAGGAACAGGAAGTTGATCATCACCACCGTCCAGACCCAGGGCCGGTCGATGATCGGCGGCAGATCGACCGCCTGGGGCCAGATCGCCACAATGCCCCACATGCCCAGCACCTGGGCCACGATGACATAGCCGAACATGCCGGTCGGCGCGGTGAACAGGGCCTTGCGGTCGCGGTACAGGTAATAGCGGTTGATCGCCCCGCCGAACCAGCCCAGCTGCTGCCAGCCCATCAGGGATATGCCCAGCATCCAGCGCGCCTTCTGGCGCACGCTGGTGGCGAATTTGTCGGGGAAGAATTCCTTGGTCGCCACCAGTTCGCGGCGGCGATAGGTGACTTCGCCCTTGCGGAACCAGGCCTTGCGGGTGCGCTCGATCCGGGCGTGATAGCGCACGAACTCGGAATGATAGCCCAGGGCGCTGAGCCGGTGGGCCACGTCATAGTCTTCGGTCAGGCTGTCGGTGTTGAACGGCTGGCCGTTCTTTTCGCGCACCAGGGCGTTCATCGCCTCGCGGTGGAAGGCCGTGGCCACACCGGCCGACGGCGTCATGCCCGACAGGGCCGACCGCACCGGCAGATCCTTGGTGTGAACCTCGGCGAACTCGTCCATGTAGTGGCAGGCGACCATGCTGGTCCATTTGCGGTCCATCGACAGGACCGGCATCTGGATCATGGCGGCTTCGTCGATGAACCAGTTGACCGTCTTCAGCCCATAGGGATGCACCACGTCCTCGGCGTCGTGCATCAGATAGACATCGAAGATCTCGCCCGTCTTCTGTTCGTGCAGCAGGATGTTCTGGACGATACAGTTCAGGCAGTCGGCCTTGGACGTCGGGCCGTCGTGCGGCACCTCGGCCCGGTGAACATTCGGAAAGCGCCGGCGCACCTTGTCCACCTCGCGCCGGGTGTCGGCGTCGTTGGCGTAGACGCCGACGAACAGGTGGAACTGCTGATAGTCGAACGTCTTGAAGGTGTTGGCCACCATATTGGCGATGACGTCGGATTCCTGCCAGGCGGGCACCATGATGGCGATCCGCTTTTGCGGATGGCGATCCAGCCATTCCTGCTTGGGCGGCCGCACCCAGAAGGTGCAGAAGCGGATGATGCGCCGCACCCAGTAGGCCAAGTCGATGAACATGTCGTCGATCGACGAGACCAGGATCAGAACCGCCGACGCCATCACCGCGATCTGCAGCAGGCTCCAGTAGGCCAGCACCCAACCTTCGATCTGGCCGGACGCCGCATGGGTCGCCAGCCAGGCGGTCGCCTCGGCCGTGGTCGTGCGGATTTCGTTGGTCGCCCCCGCGATCATGGTCTTACACCGCCGCCCGGATCTGCAGGTCGTCGCGTTCCGGGATCAGAACGCCTTCCATGATGCGCGCGATGCGGGCCGAGGCGTGGCCGTCGCCGAAGGGGCTTACGGCGCGCACCATCTCCATGCGCTGCGGCTCATTGGTCATCAGGGCCGTCGCCTCGCGCAGGATGGCGTCGGGATCGACCCCGACCAGGCGGGCCACGCCGGCTTCGACCGCTTCCATCCGCTCGGTAGATTCGCGCAGCACCAGAACCGGGGCGCCGAACACGGGCGCCTCTTCCTGGACCCCGCCGGAATCGGACAGGACCAGGGTGGCGCTTTTCAGCTGGGCGATGAAGACGGGGTAATCCAACGGGCCGATGATCCGAATGCGGGGCTGGTCGCCAAGATAGGCCCAAACCCGTTCTTTCAGCAGGGGATTCGCGTGGGCGACGAAGACGATCTCCACATCCGGCAGGCGGTCGCGCAGGGCGATCAGCGCCTGGAGCACGCCCTCCAGACCCGTCTCCCAGTTCTCGCGCCGGTGCAGGGTCACCAGGATGCGGCGCAGGCCGTCGGTCAGGGGCGCCGGCGTGATCCGGTCGCCCATCAGGCGCACGGTGTCGATGCCGGTGTTGCCGGTGATGTGGATGCGGTCCGGCGCCACGCCGGCGCGCTTCAGATTGTCGGCCGCCGCCTGGGTCGGCGCGAAATGCACGGCCGCCAGTTGGCCCACGACACAGCGCCAGGCCTCTTCGGGGAAGGGGCGGTCCAGGTCGAAGGTGCGCAGGCCCGCCTCGACATGGCCCACTGGAATGCGGCGGGCGAAGCCGGCCATGGCCCCGGCGCCGGTGCTGGAGGTGTCGCCCTGAACCAGAACCATGTCGGGATCGATCCGCGCGAAGGCGTCGTCCAGCCGATCCATGATCTGGGCGAACCGGCCGCCGACCGACCGTTCCGGCGACGGCGGCGCCAGGCGCACGTCCGGCGTGACGCCCAGGTCCAGCAGGGCCTGGCGGTTCAGCTCGCCCTGCTGTTCGGTGGAGACCCACACCGGTTCGAACCGGCTGTGCGCCTTCAGCGCCGCATGCACGGGCGCCATTTTGATGACTTCCGGGCGGGTGCCCGCGACGATGGCGACCTTCATGGTCTAGCCCCCCACTCAAACGCCGTTATCGGCGTCGAGGTGGGGAATGGCTGAGCCCGGAAGAACCGAACCTGACACGGCCGTTGTCCGGCGTTCATACTCGCAACTGACACTTACTGACTCAAGTTATGGACGCTGCCCCCTAAGGCGTCGGCCATCACCGAACCGCGATTATCCAACCTTTGCTTGTGTTCGACAAGATTGAAAAATCTATGGTTTCCGCTTTCAACGGGCGCGGGAATATTAACCCTGTAGTTGCGACGCAAGAGGCGAAACGTCGTAGCCGGCGGCCGCGGCGCGGGCGATGATTTCGTCGGCGGGGCGCTGGCCCGCCTGTGACAAGGCCCACATGAAGGTGGTGCGCGTGCCGGACCGGCAGAAGCCGAACACCGGTCCCGGCAGGGTCTCCAGCGCCTCGGAGAAGCGCGCGACCTCTTCGGCCGGAAAGGCGCCGCGCACCGGAATATGCACAAAGGCCAGACCCGCCGCTTCCGCTGCCTGGCGCACCTGATCGGCCGTGGGCTGGTCCGGCTCTTCGCCATCGGGGCGGTTGGAGATCACCGCGCCATAGCCGCGCCCCGCAATGGACGGCAGGTCCTCCAGCCGGATCTGGGGCGAGACGTGCAGACGCTCTTCGAGGGTGCGGATGTCCATGGCGGCCTTTGCTCCTGTCACCTTCGTGCATACGCCGACGAGCGGGCGGGCGAAACTGCGGCGGATGGTTTCAGGGTGAAATGAAATGCAACCATAGGTTTAAACGACTCGCTCATGGTGAACGCGATCCATCATCGCGGGACGCCAGATGTCAGACCAGATCGCCCTTCAGGAACGCCTGTCCTTCGTCGGCTTGGACGCCGACGCCCAATCCACCCTGGCGCGCAGCCAGCCGGTCGTGGCCGGGGCTTTGCCGGCCAGTCTGGACGCCTTCTACGACCAGGTCCGGCGCTATCCCGAAGTGGCGCGCTTCTTCGACGGCGAAGGGCGGATCGCCGGGGCCAAGGCGGCGCAGGAGCGGCACTGGGCCGGCATCGCCGCGGGCCGGTTCGACGGCGCCTATCTGGATAGCGTCCAGCGCATCGGCGCCACCCACGCCCGCATTGGATTGGAGCCGCGCTGGTACATCGGCGGCTATGCTCTGGTTCTGGACGGACTGATCCAGGCGCTGGTGCGCGACCATGCGGCCGGGCGTTCGCGCTGGGGCCGGGCCGACGACGGCGCCGCTCTGGGCCGGACGCTGGGCGCGGTGGTCAAGGCGGCCATGATCGACATGGACTTCGTCATCTCCACCTATCTGGAAGCGGCCGAGAGCGCGCGCGCCCAGGCCGAGGCGGCCAGCAAGGCGGCCCAGGAGGAAACCCGCCGCGCCATGGAGACTATGCAGGGCCTGGTCACCGCCGTGGACACCGCCCAGGCGGTGATCGAGTTCGACCCCGACGGCCGCATCCTGAAGGCCAACGACGCCTTCCTTAAGACCATGGGCTATGGCCTGGACGAGATCGTGGGCCAGCACCACCGCATGTTCGTGGACCGCGAATACGGCCGCAGCGACGACTATCGCGCCTTCTGGAAACAGCTGCGGCTGGGCAAGGCCTCGACCGAGAAATTCACCCGCTTCGACAAGCACGGCCGCAAGGTCATGCTGCTGGCGACCTATTGCCCGATCCCCGGCGCGGACGGCGTGCCCGAGAAGGTGGTCAAGCTGGCCACCGACATCACCGCCATCGAGGCCGAGCGCGAGGCGGCGAACGAGGCCCAGGCCCTGGTGGTCGGCGAAACCGCCCGCGCCCTGGCCAGCGTGGCCGAAGGCGACCTGACGGCGCGGATCACGGCGGCCTTCGACGGCGATTATGAACAGCTGAAGACCGACTTCAACGCCGCCATGGGTCGGATGGAGGCGGCGATGTCCGAGATCGCCTCGAACACGACCGCCATGCGTTCGGGCGCCGGCGAAATCAGTCAGGCGGCCGACGACCTGTCGCGCCGCACCGAACAGCAGGCCGCGACCCTGGAGCAGACCGCCGCCGCTCTGGACCAGATCACCGCCACGGTGCGCAAGACGGCCGAGGGCGCCGGACGCGCGGGTCAGGCGGTGCAGGCGGCGCGCGACGACGCCGAACGCTCGGGCGAGGTGGTGACCCGCGCGGTCCAGGCCATGGGCGACATCGAACGCTCGGCCGACCAGATCAGCCAGATCATCGGCGTGATCGACGAGATCGCCTTCCAGACCAATCTGCTGGCCCTGAACGCCGGCGTCGAGGCGGCGCGGGCGGGCGATGCGGGCAAGGGGTTCGCGGTCGTGGCGTCCGAGGTGCGGGCCCTGGCCCAGCGCTCGGCCGAGGCGGCCAAGGAGATCAAGTCGCTGATCTCGGCCTCGACCACCCAGGTCAAGGCGGGCGTCGGACTGGTGGGCGAAACGGGCCAGGCCCTGACCGCCATCGTCGGCAAGGTGCAGGAGATCAACGGCCTGATGGCCGAAATCACCGCCTCGGCCCAGGAACAGTCGACCGCCCTGGGCCAGGTCAACACCGCCGTGAACCAGATGGATCAGGCGACCCAGCAGAATGCGGCCATGGTCGAGCAATCGACCGCCGCCAGCCACAGCCTGACCCAGGAAAGCGAACAGCTGGCGCGGCTGGTCGGGCGGTTCCGGCTGTCGTCCTCGGCCGCCGCGGCGCCGGTCGCGGCCCCCGCGCCGGCCGAGAACCCGGCTTTGCAACAGCCCCGCTCGCGCATCGCCGAGTTCGCCCGCGAATGGTCGGCGCCGCGCACCGCACCGCGCACCAACGGCGCCCTGGCCTTGAAGCCCAGCGCCGAAGCCGAGTGGGAGGAGTTCTGATGACCGCCGTCTATGGGCTGCCTGACCGGCTGGAGGGCGCGGGTCTGACGGCGGTGCGCGACGCCATCCTGGGTTTCAGGGGACAGGATCTGGACCTGGACGGCGCCGGCGTGACGCGGATGAACGGCCTGGGTCTGCAACTGCTGCTGTCGGCCTTCCGCACCTGGGGCCAGGACGGGCGACGCCTGCGCCTGACCGATCCGTCGGCGCCGGTGCTGGACGCCTTCACCCGCCTGGATCTTCAGACCGCCGTGAACGGAGACGCCGCGTGAGCAAGCTGGTTCTGACCGTCGACGACAGCCGCACCATGCGCGACATGCTGAAACTGGCGCTGAACGACGCGGCCTTCACCGTGGTGCAGGCAGTGGACGGCGCCCACGGGCTGGAGGTGCTGAAAGACAGCGCGCCGGACGTCATCATCACCGACATCAACATGCCCAACCTGGATGGTTTCGGCTTCATCGAGGGGGTGCGACGCGATGCGCGCCACGGCGCCACGCCGATCCTGGTGCTGACCACCGAAAGCGACCCCGACAAGAAACAGCGCGCGCGCCAGGCGGGGGCCACCGGCTGGATCGTCAAGCCGTTCGACCCGGAAAAGCTGGTCGAGGCGGTGCGGCGGGTGGCGGCCTGATCCGATGAGCGTCGATCCGATGGAGGCGATCCGGGCCACCTTCTTCCAGGAGTGCGACGAACTGCTGTCGGACCTGGAGGCGGGCCTGCTGGATCTGCAAACCGGGGCCGGGGACGGCGAGACGGTCAACGCCGTGTTCCGCGCCGTCCATTCGGTCAAGGGCGGGGCCGGGGCGTTCGGCCTGGACGATCTGGTGCGGTTCGCCCACGTATTCGAGACCACGCTGGACGAGGTGCGGACCGGGCGTCTGGCCGCCGGGCCGGACGAGACCGCCCTGATGCTGCGCGCCGCCGACGTGCTGAGCGACCATGTCACCGCGGCCAAGGGCGGCCCGGCCGTGGACCAGACGGCGGCCGCCGTCGTCGCGGGCGAGCTGGAACGGCTGGCGGGCGTCGAGGCTGGCGGCGGCGCGGCCGATGAGGAGCCGGATTTCGGCTTTGTCCCGGCCGCCCTGTCGCTGGACGAACCTTCGGGCGCGACGGGCGAATGGCGGGTGCGCTTCACGCCTCTGGCGGCGCTTTATCGCAACGCCAACGACGGCCTGCTGCTGCTGCGCGAGCTGGAGCGGCTGGGAGACGTCGAGGCCCGGCTGGATATGGACGCCCTGACCGGCCTGGACGCCTTCGACGCCGAAACGCCGCTGCTGACGTTTCAGGTTCAGCTGACGGCGGGGCCGGAGGTGGACGAGGCCCGCATCCGCGAGGTGTTCGAGTTCGTCGAGGGCGATTGCGACCTGACGATCACGGCGCCGGACGCCGGCGGCGATGCGGACACCGAGGCCCTGCTGGCCCGGCTGATGCTGGAGGCGACGCCGGTCGAAGCTGCGCCCGTCACGGCGGCGGAAACGCCTGTCGCGGTGGCGGCCGCTCCGTCGTCGGGCGGCGGCGAGCCGTTGGTACAGACCACCATCCGCGTCGATCTGGAGCGGGTGGATCGGCTGATCGATCTGGTCGGCGAACTGGTCATCAACCAGGCCATGCTGGCCCAGCGGGTCAATGAGGCGGGCCTGGCGCGCAACGGCGCCGTGGCGGTGGGCCTGGACGACCTGGAGCAGCTGACGCGCGAGATTCAGGACAGCGTCATGGCCATCCGCGCCCAGCCGGTGAAGTCGGTGTTCCAGCGCATGCCGCGCCTGGTGCGCGAGGTCGCGGCCGCCACCGGCAAGCGGGTGCGTCTGGTCACCGACGGGGAAGGCACCGAGGTGGACAAGACGGTGATCGAACGGTTGTCCGAGCCGATCACCCACATGATCCGCAACGCCATCGACCACGGGCTGGAGGCGCCCGAGGCGCGCCATGCCGCCGGCAAGGCCGAGGAGGGGACCGTCCGCCTCAGCGCCCAGCACCGATCCGGCCGCATCGTCATCGAGGTGGCGGACGATGGGCGCGGGATTGACCGCGAGCGGGTGCGGGCCATCGCCGTGGACCGGGGCGTGATCGCCGCCGACGCCGTGCTGACCGACGAAGAGATCGACAATCTGATCTTCGCCCCCGGCTTTTCGACCGCCGAGGCGGTGTCCGACATCTCGGGCCGGGGCGTGGGCATGGATGTGGTCAAACGCTCGATCCAGGCCCTGGGCGGGCGGATCGTCATCACCTCGCGGCCGGGTCTGGGCTCGACCTTCACCCTCAGCCTGCCGCTGACGCTGGCGGTGCTGGACGGCATGGTGGTGACCGTGGGCGATCACACGCTGGTGGTGCCCATCAGCGTCATCGTCGAGACGCTGCAGCCCAAGGCCGCCGACATCCGTCCGCTGGGGCCGGGCGGAACCGTGCTGGCGGTGCGCGGCGGCCATGCGCCCCTGATCGACATCGGCGGGGTTCTGGGCTGGCGTGGCGCTGCGGCCGAGGGCCCGCCGGGCGGCGTCACCCTGCTGGTCGAAAGCGAGCTGGGCGGGCTGGCGGCGCTGCGGGTCGACGCCATCCAGGGCCAGCGTCAGGTCGTGATCAAGAGCCTGGAGCAGAACTATCGCCAGGTCGAAGGCGTCGCCGCCGCCACCATTCTGGGTGACGGGCGGGTGGCGCTGATCCTGGATGTGGACGGCCTGATCGCCACGCGCCGCCGCGCCGGTTCCGCCCCTCGACCGCAACCCCTCGCACAGGCCAGCTGAGAGCCGTCATGAGCCAGACCGACACGCCCCCCCGCGAACTGATCGCCTTCCGCATCGGGGACCAGGAATTCTGCGTCGACATCCGCGCCGTGCGCGAGATCCGCGGCTGGTCGCCGGCCACCCCCCTGCCGCTGGCGCCGGCCTATGTGCGGGGGGTCATCAACCTGCGCGGAGCGGTGCTGCCCATCGTCGATCTGGGCGCGCGGCTGGGCCTGGGGACGACCGAGCCGGAGGCGCGGCACGTCATCATCGTGGCCCGTGTCGGTCTGAGGACCGTCGGCCTTCTGGTCGAGGCGGTGTCCGACATCCTGGGCGTGGCCGAGGAGATGATCCAGCCGACGCCGGACATCGCCTGCGAGGTGGTGCGCGCCTTCGTCAAGGGCGTCATTCCCGTGGATGGCCGGATGATCAGCTTGATCGCCCTGGACGGTCTGTTGCCCGAGACCGAGGTCGAGGAGGCGGCATGAGCGCCCTGCGCCAGACCGCATCGCCGACCGTGCTTGTGGACGGCGAGTTTCCGTTCACCCAGGCGGATTTCGACGCCATCGCGGCCATCCTATACGACGTCTCGGGCATCCATCTGCAACCGGCCAAGGCGACCCTGGTCTATTCGCGCCTGGCCAAGCGGCTGCGGGTGCTGGGGCTGGACGACTTCGCCGCCTATCGCGCGCGGCTGGACGGGCCGCAGGCGGCCGACGAGCGCGCGGCCCTGCTCAGCGCCCTGACCACCAATGTCACCCGCTTCTTCCGTGAACCGCATCATTTCGACCTGCTGCGCCGCCAGGTGCGACAGGCCCTGGCGCCGGCCGCGCGGGCCGGTGGGCGGGTGCGGCTGTGGTCGGCGGGGTGTTCGCTGGGGCACGAGCCCTATTCCATGGCCATGGCGGTGCTGGCCGAACTGCCCGAGGCGGCCGAGCTGAACGTGCGCATCCTGGCGACCGACATCGACCCCCAGGTCGTCGCCCACGCCCGCGCCGCCGACTATTCCGAAGACGATCTGGCCCCGACGCCGCCCGATCTGGCCGCGCGCGGACTGGTGCGAAAGGACGGCCGCACCCGCATCGCCGACGATGCGCGCGCCCTGGTGCGGTTCGGGGTGCTGAACCTGCATGCCGACTGGCCGATGACCGGCGTGTTCGACGCCATCTTCTGCCGCAACGTGGCCATCTATTTCGACGACGCGACCCAGGCGAAACTGTGGACCCGGTTCGCCCAGCGGCTGACCCCGGCGGGGCGGCTGTACATCGGCCATTCCGAGCGGGCCGAGACGCCGTTGCTGACGCCCGACGGCCTGACCGTCTATCGCCGGAGCGACGCATGAGGCCGCGCCGCGTCGTCATCGTCGACGATTCCCCGACCATGCGCGCCCTGATCCGCGCTGCCCTGGATCGTCATCCGGGGCTGGAGGTGGTGGGCGAGGCGGGCGACCCGCTGCAGGCGCGCGAGGCGATCCGCGCCCTGGCGCCCGATGTCCTGACGCTGGACGTCGAAATGCCCAATATGAACGGGCTGGAGTTCCTGGACCGGCTGATGCGGCTGCGACCCATGCCGGTGGTCATGGTCTCGACCCTGACGCAGCGGGGGGCGGATGCGACCCTGGCGGCGCTGGAGCTGGGGGCCGTCGACTGCGTGGGCAAGCCGACCTCGACCCAGCCGGGGGCCTTCGACGCCCTGGCCGCCATCGTGGCGGCGGCGGCCGAGGCGCGGGTGTCGGCCCGCCCGGCCGCGCCCCCTGCGGTCGAACGCCCCGCCGCCTATCGCCCCGGCGACCGGGTGGTGGCCATCGGCGCCTCAACCGGCGGGGTGGAGGCGCTGATGACCGTGCTGGGCGCCTTTCCGGCCGACTGTCCGCCCACGGTGGTGACCCAGCACATGCCCGCCGCCTTCACCGGCGGTTTCGCCGCCCGGCTGGACCGCGCCTGCGCGCCGCGCGTGGTGGAGGCCCAGGACGGCCAGGCCCTGCGCCCCGGCTGGGTCCACATCGCACCGGGCGGCGCACGCCATATGCAGGTGCGCGGCGCCGGGTCGAACCTGACGATCCATCTGTCGGAAGGCGATCTGGTCAGCGGCCATCGCCCGTCTGTCGATGTGCTGTTCGGGTCGTTGGCCGAGGCGGCCGGCGCGCGCGCCATCGGCCTGCTGATGACCGGCATGGGCCGCGACGGGGCCGAGGGCCTGATGGCCATCCGCAGTGCGGGCGGCGCCACCTTCGGCCAGGACGAGGCCACCTGTGTCGTCTTCGGCATGCCCCGCGTCGCCGCCGAGATCGGCGCCGTCCAGACCCAGTTGCCCCTTCATCGCCTCGCCCCGGCCGTCCTGGCCGCGGCCGCCCGGAAAGGAACCGCCTGATGCCCGCCGCCGCCGCGCTGAAAGTTCTGGTCGTCGACGATCAGCAGACCATCCGCGCCCTGGTCCGCAATGGCCTGCGCGAACTGGGCATCGTCGATGTGCGCGACGCCGTGGACGGCGAGGATGGCCTGCGCCAGCTGTTGTCCGCGCCCGCCAATCTGGTGATTTCGGACTACAACATGCCCAAGCTCGACGGGTTGGGCCTGCTGCGGGCCGTGCGGTCGGCGCCCCAGCTGAAGGGCGTCGGCTTCATCATGCTGACCGGGCGCGCCGATGGCGATCTGGTCCAGCGAGCGGTGCAGTTCGGGGTCAACAACTATCTGGTCAAGCCTTTCACCGTGGCCACCCTGCGTCAGAAGATCGAGGGCGTTTACGGGGCGCTGACGTGACGGCGCGACCGGCGACCTTTCACGCGCGGCGCCTGCATGTGGTCCAGGGCGGCCAGGCGGTCAGCGACGACCCGGAGGTGTGCCTGACCACCCTGTTGGGCAGTTGCGTCTCGGCCTGTCTGTGGGACGAAACGGCGGGGGTGGGGGGCATGAACCACTTTCTGCTGCCCGAGGCGCCGGATGGCGCGTCTGAGGGCGCGGCGACCGACCGGCGCTATGGCGTCCAGGCGATGGAACTGCTGATCAACGCCCTGCTGGCGCGGGGGGCGCGGCGCGACCGCATCCGGGCCAAGGTGTTCGGCGGCGGACGGATGACGGCGGGCATGATGGATATCGGCGCGCGCAACGCCGCCTTCGTGCGCCGCTTCCTGAACGACGAGGACATTGTGGTCGAGGCCGCCAGCCTGGGCGGCGATGCGGCCCGGCGCATCCAGTTCTGGCCCACCACCGGCCGGGCGCGCCAGCACCGGGTCGATGGATCGGGCCTGGCCGCGCAGGAGCGGCCCGCGGCGGCGCCGGCCACCGGCAGCGGCGAGGTGGAGCTGTTCTGATGTCGCCGGCCCTGACCCGACTGATGCTGGCCCTGCGCGACGAACTGTCGGACTGGGCCGCCGCGTCCGAACGGCTGGAGACGGTCATCGGCGACGCCCTGGACGGGCGCAGGCTGAAAGCGCAGCAGATGGCGGCGGTGCAGTCGCTGGACGGGCTGAGCCAGCATCTGCGCCAGCTGTCGCAGCTGTGCGGCGACCTGGGCCAGGGCACTGGCGACGAGGCCGAGGCCCGCATCGCCGCCGCCGTTGGACGGCTGAACCTGGGCGACCTGGGGCGGCGGCTGGAGGGCGCGGGGGTCGCGGAGATGCAGGCGTCAGCAGGGGAGGCCGAGCTGTGGTGATCGCGGCGGCAGGTCTGGATGGCGAGCTGCGGCTGGACCTGAAGGCCGCGCGGGTGCTGTGCGCCGACGAAAGCGCCCAGGGGCTGGATATTCTGGGGCAGATCCTGATGGGGTTCGGGGTCCAGAATATTTCGCGGGCCCAGTCGGCGAACGACTTTCGCACCCTGGCGGCGGCCCAGGCGTTCGACCTGATGCTGATCGACGCAGGGCTGGACGGAGCCGGTTATGAACTGGTGCGCTGGCTGCGGCGGGAAGGGCGCGATCCGAACCGCACCGCGCCCATGCTGCTGCTGGCCGGTCATACGCCGCAAGGCCAGATCGAGACGGCCCGCGACTGCGGCGCCAGCTTCGTGCTGATCAAGCCGATCAGCGCGCGGGTGCTGCTGGACCGGATCGTGTGGATCGGCCGCGCCGGGCGGCTGTTCGTCGAAACCGAAGGCTATGTTGGACCGGACCGCCGCTTCCGCAACGACGGCGTACCCGGCGGCGGGCGCGGGCGGCGACATGACGATCTGTCGACGCGGATCGGCGCGGCCAGCGAACCCAACATGTCCCAAGACGAGATCGACACCCTGATGAAGCCGCAGAAGGTGTCGCTGTGAAGGAAACGCCATGACCGCCCTGACGGCGCGCCGCATCGAACTGCGCCTGGAACAGATGGTCGGGGCCGAACGCGGCCTGACCGCGCGTCACGCCCTGATGGCGGCCGACCGGCGGCTGGACCTGATCCGCGACGACTGCCGGCGCGAACTGGATCTGCGGCTGGAACGGCTGAACGCTTTTGCGCGCCGCGATCCGGCCCAGCGGCCGCCGGACCAGACGCTGGAGCGCGTGATCCTGGAGGCCGAGGCGGCGCTGACGGCGTGCGGGGCCTTGAACCGGCCGATGCTGGGTCGGGCGCTGGGCCTGCTGTGCGCGATGGCCGACGCCCTGATGCACACCCGATATTGGCCCGAAGGGGCGCTGAACCCGGCGATCAATCTGGTCGGTCTGTGCCGCGCGGGCGATCTCCCGGGGCCGCAGGGCGAGGTGATGCTACAGGCGCTGGAGCGGTGTTTGGCCCAGTATCTGCGCCACATCGAGCGTTGAGGGATTCTCAGCAATACAATCATAGGTTATAAGCAGGCTCAGCGCCGTTCTGGGGGGAGCCGCAGCCATGACGCCCGAACCGTTCAGCCGCCCGGACCTGGAGCTGGGCATCCTGGCCGCCTTCGACGCCATCTGCGCGCGGGTGGCCGACGAGATGCGGGGCCTGGCCGATGGCGCCCTGGCGCACGGGGACATGCGGACCCTGAACCTGTTGGCCGGATCGCGCGGCATGGCACAGGGCGAGATGGCGGCGCGGCTGGGTCTGTCGGCGGTCGGGGTGTCGCGCCAGATGGAGGCGCTGGAGCGCGCGGGCCTGATCGAGCGCCGGCCGCATCAGTTCGATCGCCGCAGCAAGGTGGCCGCCCTGACCGCCGACGGTCAGGCCCTGGTGCTGCGGATGCGGCAAAGGTCGGGCGAACTGGCCCGCGACCTGTTCCGCGACACTCCGGACGAGCGACTGGCGATGCTGGGCGTTGTTTCGGCCCAGGCGGCGGGGCGGTTGAGCAACGCCCGGCGTTGAAGGCCAGGGCGGGACGCCTATGTTGCGGCCATGCCCATCGCCCGTCTTCAATCGCGCGCCCTGGTGCGGGTCTCTGGCCCGGACGCCCGGCCGTTCCTGCACAATCTGTTGACCCAGGACGTCGAGAGCCTGGGGTTCGGACAGGTGCGGTTCGGCGCGCTGCTGTCGCCGCCGGGACGCCTGCTGTTCGACCTGTTCATCTGGGGCCAGGATGACGGAGTGCTTCTGGATGTCGCGGCCGAACGGCGGGCGGCGTTGATGCAGCGGCTGACCCTGTATCTTCTGCGCGCCCAGGTTCAGATCGAGGCTGACGACCGCCCCGTGCTGGCGTCCTGGCCGGACGCGGCGGACGGCTTTTCGCCCGACCCACGGCTGGCGGCCCTGGGCGGGCGGCGGCTGGGCGATGGCCCGACGCCGGACGCGGACGAGGCGGCCTATCACGCCCACCGGCTGTCGCTGGGCGTGCCCGATCCGGCGGCGGACGGCGAGCAGGACCGGCGCTATCCGATCGAGGCGGATTTCGACCTGCTGAACGGCATCGACTTTCACAAGGGCTGTTTCATCGGCCAGGAGACGACCTCGCGCATGAAGCGGCGCGGGGCCATCCGCAACCGCATGCTGCCGATCCATTTCGACGGCCCGGCCCCGGCGCCGGGGGGCGAGGTGCTGAACGGCGACCTGCGCGCGGGCGAGGTTCTGACCGGACGCGACGGTGTGGCCATGGCCCTGCTGCGGCTGGACCGGATCGACGGCGATCTGACCGCCGAGGGCCGGCCGGTGCGGGTCAGGCGGCCGGACTGGCTGGCGTAGCCGCCGCGCCGAAGATGGCCTGAAGCCGCTCGCGCTTGCGGATCAAAGAGGCGCGGGCCGCGATGGCGGCCTTGGAGATGTCTTCATCCAGCTTGGCCAGGGCGCGGTCGATGGCGCCGGTGGCGCGCACCAGTTCGGTCGCCTCCTGGAACTCCTGCTCCGGGCAGTCGCCGCCGCCGAAGGCCCAGTAGCGGCCGCCGTCGCTCTGGGCCGTCTCCAGGACGCAGCGCCGGTCGGGCGCCAGCGACAGCCACATCACGGCGCGGAAGTCGGCCAGGGCGCTGCCGGCGAAATCGTCATGGCCCAACAGCCCGCCCGAGGCGGCGGTGGTGTCCACCGTCTGCAAGCCCGGCTGGATCACCACGCTGCGCGCGTCTCCGGCCCGGCGCATGGTGTTGACCTGTTCCGAGATCTGCAGCGCCCGGTCGCGCTGGGACGCATAAAGGGTGAAGCGTTCGCCGGTCGGCAGGATGCGGGGGAAGACAGCCTGGAACTCGTCCACCCCCACGTCGGCGGCGGCCAGCACCACCTCGTTGAACGTCGGCTTGCCGTCGGTGTTGGCTGTGGCGATCCGGTCCAGCGCCCGCATCAGCACGCGATTGCCCATGGAATGGGCCACCAGATGCACCCGGTTGGCGCCCGTTTCATTCGCCACCTGAGTCAGGAAGGCGGCCACATCGTCCAGCAGCGCCTCGTCCGCCACGGTGCGGGTGTCGGCGCCATAGCCCAGCAGCGAGGCGCGCGACGGCCACGAATACAGGATGGCCGCCCCGTCCAGATGCATGTCCACCGCCAGCTGGGCCGCGCGGATGGCCGCGCCCTCGAAGCTGGTGTTGTAGCCGTGCACGAAGACGAAGGCCTCCTTGCGCTCGCTGTCGGCCACCACCTGGGTCACCCGGGTGAAGAAGCTGTCGCGGTCGGTGATCGGCGTCACGGAGTTCAGGATCATGTGCCGGTTCGGATCGGGCCGGAACTCGAAGGTCCAGACCGAGGGGCGGGGGATCGAACCCGGCGCCCGGTCGCGCGGCACGCTGACTTCCGCCACGCCAAAGGCCATGGGGCCGCGCCGCCCGGCATAGGCCTGGGCCGGTTCGGGCCGACCGGTCGGCAGGCGGTGGGTGGCGTAATAGACATCGACCAGATCGAAATTCGGGTCGCCCGCGCGAATGCCGCCGCTGGGGATGAGGGCCTCCAGCCCCGCCGCCTCGCGCGCCGTATTCAGGCGCGCGCGATAGACATCCAGATTGGGATTGGTCTGGCCCCAAACCCGTTCGCGAATGTCGAAGGCGGCCTGAAGCCACTGGGCGCGCTTGGCCGGATCAGCCTGAAGCTCGGCCACCGCCTCCAGCGGCTCGATCATCGAGATATGGCCCTGACCCCGGAAGGTCATCATCGAGACCAGCGCCTGCTCATAGGCGGCGACGGCGTCGGCGGTCAGCCCCGCCTCGGCATAGGCCTGGGCCAGGGCCAGCTGCAGTTCGATCAGGGTGTCGGGGTCCGAGGCGCGCAGCCGGTCGATCAGCGCCGCATCGGCCGAGGCGGCCCGCAGGGCGTCCAGGTCGCCGGCGTCCACCGCCATGGCCACGGCTTCCAGCGAAACGGACGGTGCAGGCGCCTGGGCCGCGACCGGCACCGCCAGCCCCAGAAAGGCGATCAGAAACCAGACCCCGACGCGCATGACCGACTTCCCCCATCCGTGGTCCCAGCCTAATGCCAGAAACCGACGGTCCGCCACGACTTTCCAGACATGACGACGCGCGCTTGCGGCGCCCCGGCCCGCGGGCGGATGCTGGGGCCATGATCGAATCGGATGCGAACCTGGGGCGTTGCGGCTGGTGCGGCACGGACCCGCTGTATGTCGCCTATCACGACCAGGAATGGGGCGTGCCCGAATACGACCCGCGCGCTCTGTGGGAAAAGCTGGTGCTGGATGGCTTTCAGGCGGGCCTGGCCTGGATCACCATCCTGAGGAAACGCGAAACCCTGCGCGCCGCCTTCGACGGCTTCGATCCGGTCAAGGTAGCGGCCTATGGCGAGGCGGACCGCGCGCGGCTGCTGGCCGACCCCGGGATCATCCGCTCGCGCGCCAAGATCGACAGCGCCATTCGCGGGGCGCAGATCTTTCTGGAGATGCAGGACCGAGGCGAAGACTTCTCGGCCTGGCTGTGGTCGTTCGTGGACGGGCGGCCGATCCAGGGCGCGCGCGCCACCCTGGCCGACGTGCCGGCCCAGACCCCGGAATCGGTCGCCATGGCCAAGGCGCTGAAGGCGCGGGGCTTCAACTTCTGCGGCCCGGTGATCGTCTACGCCTTCATGCAGGCGACGGGGATGGTCAACGATCATCCCCGCTCATGCTTCCGCCATGAAGAGGTTCGCACGATGGGAGTCTCGCGGACGTTCGCCGCCAAGGCCTGACATCTGGTATTTTGTAGCTGTCCGCTTCCGACCCGTTGCGGACATTGAGAGGCTGCGAGAATGTAGGGGCGTGACCGAGATCATTTACCTCTCTCCCGGCGAGCAGATGCCAGATGTAGGCGACGATCAACCGTGGCTGGTCATCGAAGCTTCTGGGGATGGTCGGTTCTTCGGCACCGGTGCCTCGTGGAAGGCCAGCGGCGAGTGGGTGGGATACGGCTCATTGATTGAAGACGACATTTCGCTCGAAAGAGCATTGGCTGCGGCACAGGTATGGGCACTGAAATATAGCGTCCCGACAATCTGGGTTCAGGTCACTCCTTAGGTCCGCTTCCTACCCATCTAGGGTTGCTAGCGGGTCCGCTCTCGGCAAGATGTGATGTCACTCGATATGCCAACTGTAGTTACTTCGATGCAGGCGACGGGGATGGTCAACGATCACGTCGCGACCTGTCCTCGTCACGCCGCCGTGCGGGCCATGGGGGCATGAGCACGCGCGGGCGCGCGGCGCCGGATTTTTTTCTGGAGCAGGCGGTGCTGGATGTCGGCGGCGGGCCGGTGTGCGGGGTGGACGAGGCGGGGCGGGGGCCGCTGGCCGGGCCGGTGTCGGCGGCGGCGGTGATCCTGGACCCGGCCGACATTCCGCCGGGACTGGACGATTCCAAGGCCCTGACCGCGCGACGGCGCGAGGCGCTGGAGGTGCAGATCAAGGAACGCGCCCGCGCCTGGGCCGTCGGCTTCGCCTCGGTGGACGAGATCGCCGAGCTGAACATCCTGCATGCCGCCGGACTGGCCATGCGCCGGGCGGTCGAGGGATTGGGCATCGCGCCGAAGACGGCGCTGGTCGATGGCAACTACCGGTTCGTTCTGCCGTGCGTGGTCCAGCCGGTGGTGGGCGGCGACGGCCGGTCGCTGTCGATCGCGGCGGCGTCGATCCTGGCCAAGACGGCGCGGGACCGCTGGATGGTCGAACTGGACGGCCTTTACTCCGGCTATGGCTTCGCCGCGCACAAGGGCTATGGCGCGCCGGCCCACATGAAGGCTTTGAGGGCGCTGGGGCCGTGCCCCGAGCATCGCCGCACCTGGGCGCCGATCCGCGACCTGTTCGAGACGGCCGGAAAATAGCGTCACTCTATCGCCCTGATCGACGGCTCTCCTGCGGCTCGGACAGGGAGGCCGCCATGACGAAACCCGCACCCGACCCGACGCGTATGACGCCCTTGCGCCTGGGCGACTGGACGGTCGAGCCGCTGCGCAACCGGATGCATCGGGGCGAGACGGTGGTGACGCTGGAGCCCAAGGTGATGCGGCTGCTGGTCTGTCTGGCGGCGCGGCCGGGCCAGGTGATGACGCGCCAGGATCTGTTGGCCCAGGTGTGGGATGGGCTGAACGTCGTGGACGGCGCCATGGGCCGGGCCGTCTATCAGCTGCGTCGCCAACTGGCGCGGTGCGAGGGCTGCGGCGCCGATGTCGAGACGATCCGCCAGGTCGGCTATCGGCTGGTGCTGACCCGGCGCGCGCCGGCGACCAGGGTGGCCATCTCGTCGGGCTCCAGAGAGGCGGCGTGGTCGGGGCCGGGCGTGAGCTCGGAGGGCAGGGGCATCAGATCTCC
>ENA-UOUJ01000139-UOUJ01000139.1-activated-sludge-metagenome-genome-assembly--contig:-NODE-139-length-63157-cov-8.499794_pt1 | contig 63157 bp, 57 predicted proteins | sample MGYA00249839_ERZ747224 | MGnify/ENA primary metagenome ERZ747224 (study PRJEB28782, sample SAMN03220277) | activated sludge metagenome | biome: wastewater; feature: sewage sludge; material...
GCGACGCGCGAGTGTCGCATGCGCCGCCGCCGGCACAGGCACAATGTGGCACATCCCGCCTCGAACCTCCCTGTTTGGAGCAATCAAGCATGAACGCAGACGCCATCGGCAAGAAACTTGAATACGTCCCCGGCCTGGACGGCCTGCAGCCCGGCGAGAAGGCACGCGGCCGCGTGGCCTCGCTGCTCGAATACCGTGCCGGCGACGGTCCGCTGATCCAGATCCACCCCGACTACAGCCTGGAGCTGGAGCGCGCGCCGCAAAGCATGGTGGTGAGCTGGAAGGAGGACGGCCAGCCGATGAACGCATCGATCCCGGTGGTCGAGCTCGACGTGTTCCTGGACCGAGGCCAGATCCTGATCGAACGGTGACAGCGGCCATGCGCGGCCGCAACTGACATGCTCGGCCGCTTCGAGCGGCTGCTGCCGCCCTACCCCGATCCCGAACCGGCGCTGCCGCCGCAGGGCTTTTTCGCCTTCGTCTGGCGCGCCACCACCGGCCTGCGCGGCTACGTGGCGCTGATGGCGCTGCTGTCGGCCGCGACCTCGGTGTACGAGGCGCTGCTGTTCGCCTTGCTGGGCTACGTGGTCGACTGGCTGGCCCAGGTGCGGCCGGGCCAGCTGTGGGCCGTGCACGGCGGCATGCTGATGCTGCTGGCCGGCGTGCTGCTGGCATCGATCGCGCTGGTGGCGCTGCAGACCATCATCAAGCACCAGACGCTGGCGATCAACTTCCCGCTGCGCCTGCGCTGGAACTTCCACCGCCTGATGCTGGGCCAGAGCATGGCCTTCTACGCCGACGAGTTCGCCGGCCGCATCACCACCAAGATCATGCAGACCGCGCTGGCGGTGCGCGACATGAGCTTCACCACCGCCGACGTGGTGATCGGCATGGGCGTGTACATGATCACCATCCTGCTGCTGGCGGCCGGCTTCGACGGCTGGCTGATGCTGCCGTTCGCGCTCTGGGCGCTGGCCTACGCGGCCGCCTGCGGCTACTTCGTGCCGCGCCTGGGCAAGGTCAGCCGCGCGCAGGCCGACGCGCGCAGCGTGATGACCGGGCGCATCACCGACGCCTACACCAACATCGCCACCGTCAAGCTGTTCTCCCACGCCGGTCGCGAGGCGGGCTACGCGCGCGGCGCGATGCAGGAGTTCCTCGGCACCGTGCATGCGCAGATGCGCCTGGTGAGCGGCATCGAGATCGTCAATCACAGCCTGTCGATGGGGCTGATCCTCGCCACCGGCGGCACCACGCTGTGGCTGTGGAGCCAGGGCCAGGTCGGCGTCGGCGCGGTGGCGGCGGCGACCGCGATGGCGCTGCGCCTCAACGGCATGTCGCACTGGGTGATGTGGGAGATGGCTTCGCTGTTCGAGAACGTCGGCACCGTGCAGGACGGCATCAACACCTTGTCGCGTCCGCATGCGGTGGTCGACCGCGCGGACGCGAAGGCGCTCGTGGTGAGCCGCGGCGAGGTGCGCTTCGAGCGCCTGGTGTTCGCCTACGGCGCCACCGGGCCGCAGGCGCGGCGGGTCATCGACGACTTCACGCTGACCATCCGCCCGGGCGAGAAGATCGGCGTGGTCGGGCGCTCGGGCGCGGGCAAGTCGACGCTGGTGAACCTGCTGCTGCGCTTCTACGACCTCGAGCAGGGCCGCATCCTCATCGACGGCCAGGACATCGCCAGCGTCACCCAGAACAGCCTGCGCGCGCAGATCGGCATGGTCACCCAGGACACCTCGCTGCTGCACCGCTCGGTGCGCGACAACATCCTCTACGGCCGTCCGGACGCCACCGACGCCGACATGATCGCCGCCGCGAAAAGGGCAGAGGCACACGAGTTCATCCTCGGCCTCAGCGACCCCAAGGGGCGCAGCGGCTACGACGCCCACGTCGGCGAGCGCGGCGTGAAGCTCTCCGGCGGCCAGCGCCAGCGCATCGCGATCGCGCGCGTGATGCTGAAGGACGCACCCATCCTGCTGCTCGACGAGGCCACCAGCGCGCTCGACTCCGAGGTCGAGGCGGCGATCCAGGCCAGCCTCTACCGCCTGATGGAGGGCAAGACGGTGGTCGCGATCGCGCACCGGCTGTCGACGATCGCGGCGATGGACCGCCTGGTGGTGATGGACAAGGGCCGCATCGTCGAGGAGGGCGACCACCACGGCCTGCTCGCCCGCGGCGGCCTGTACGCGCGCCTGTGGGCGCACCAGAGCGGCGGCTTCCTCGGCGAGGAGGCCGAGGACGGCACGCCGCTGCAGCCGGCTGCCCGGCGTGAGGAAACGCGGCACGCCCCCGCGCGCGCTTTGTCCATAGAATGAGGCATGCTCACCGGAGGCGATGACATGGAGTCGGCGCCCGCATCCGGCGATGCGCATCCTCTGCGCGTCGTCGCGCTCATCTACCTCTGCGGCGCGCTGCTGTTCGGCACGCTGCTCGCGCTCGAGTGGCGGCTGATCGACCGCACGGTCGCTGCGATCGCGCGCGAGCGCGGCGCCGCCCTGTTCTCGCTGATCGAGACCACCCGCGAGTGGAACGCGATGCACGGCGGCGTGTATGTCGTGGTGGACGGGGCAACGCAGCCGAACCCCTGGCTCCAGCACCCGGCGCGCGACCTGCAGACCAGCGACGGCGTGCGCCTGACCATGGTCAACCCCGCCTACATGACGCGCCAGATCGCCGACCTCGCCCTGCACGCGGACGGCGCGCGCCTGCACATCACCAGCCTGAAGCCGATCCGCCCCGAGAACCTTGCCGACGACTGGGAGGCCGATGCGCTCGCCCGTTTCGAGGCCGGCGAGCGCGAGGTGCTGGCGCTCGTGGAGGGCGCCGAGGAGGGCAGGGGCCCGGTGCATCGCTACATGGCGCCGCTGGTGGTGCGCGAGCCCTGCCTGCAGTGCCACGCCGAGCAGGGTTACGTGCTGGGGGATATCCGCGGCGGGATCTCGGTGACGATGCCGGCCGGGGTGCTGATCGCGCGCCGTGACCAGTTGCGCACGCGCGCAGTCTTCATCTACGTGCTTGCCGGCCTGCTCGCCGCCGGCCTGGTGCATGGCCTGCTGCGCGCGAACCGGCGTCACGTCGCCCAGGTACGGTTCATCAACGCCGAACAGGAGCGCCTGATCGAGCGCCGCACGGGCGAACTCGCCGAGGCCAACCGCCGCCTCGCCGGCGAGGTCGAGCTGCACCGCCGCAGCGAGCAGCGCCTGGCGGCGAGCGAGTCGCGCTACCGCGCGATCTTCGACAGCGCGGCCGAGGGCATCATGCTGACCGACGCAGCGCTGCGCATCGTCCAGGTCAATCCCGCCTTCAGCGAGATCACCGGCTACGCGGCGGAAGAAGTCCTCGGTCGCACGCCGTCCATGCTCGGCTCCGGGCGCCATGGCGAGGACTTCTTCCGGGACCTCCTCGCCACGCTCGTCGCCACCGGGCGCTGGCAGGGCGAGGTCTGGAACCGGCGCAAGGACGGCGATCTCTACGTGCAGTGGATGTCTGCGGTGCGGCTCGGCGAGGCCGACGCGCCCGAGGGCTTCGTCGCCACGATGACCGACATCACCTCGCGCAAGCAGAGCGAGGAGAGGCTGCGTTTCCGCGCCAACCACGACGCGCTCACCGGCCTGCCCAACCGCCGCCTGTTCGAGGACCGCCTGCAGTCGGCGATCGCCAGCGCGCTGCGCCATGGCGAGCGCTTCGCATTGATGCTCGTCGACCTCGATCGCTTCAAGGGCGTCAATGACCGCTTCGGCCACCTCGCGGGCGACGCGCTGCTGGTCGAGGTCGGTCGCCGCTTGCAGCTGTGCGTGCGCGCTTCGGACACGGTGGCGCGCCTGGGCGGCGACGAGTTCGCGGTGATCCTCGGCGAGGTCGGTGGCCGCGGGGATGCGGCCGAGGTGGCCGGGCGCATCTGCGCCTCCATGGCCGAGCCTTTCGAGCTTGGGGAGGGCGTGGCGCAGGTCGGTGCCTCGGTCGGGGTCGCTCTCGGGCCGCAGGACGATGCCGATGCGGAGGAGCTCCAGCGCCGTGCGGATGCCGCGCTCTACTCCGTCAAACACGGCGGCCGTGGCAGCTTCCGCTTCCACGGCGAGCCGGGCTGAGCGCACGTGCATCGGCACCGCCGCATTCGCGCCTCGGGGCGCTCCTACAGAAAACCTCGCAGCCGGCCACCTGCAGGAGCGGCGCGAGCCGCGAACAGGGCCGCGCAGCCTGCGGCTTACGCCGACAGGTGGAACACCTCCGGGTCGTCCCAGTGCTCGACGAGCACGCGCCGCACGCGGTCCTGCCACAGCTGCGCGAAGCGCTGCGCTTCGGCGGGGTCGGCCTCGCCGCGCATGCAACGGCGCATCGACTGGGCCATCTCGGGGTGGGGCTGCACCTTGGAAAGCTCGGCCGCCGCGTGCACCGCGGCGCCGCTGTCGCTGCGGGTGAAGCGCAACGCGAGCGGCTGGTGCTCGCCGAAGAGCTGCAGATTGCGGCGCACGAAGCGTCCGCCGATGCCCTTGAAGCCGCCGTCCTGGGCGCTGCCGCTGAGCAGCCCGACGACCGCGGCGATGACGCCGGTCACGCCCTCGTCGAGCGGGTGCTGGAAGCTCACCTGCACCATGCCGCGCACCGGCAGCTCACCGGGGAAGAGCCGGGTGAGCGCGTGGTGGGCGAGGGCGTAGGCCGAGGCCACCGTCGGGCAGGAGTGACCGGCCAGGCGTACCGCGTCGGCATAGCCGTACTCGAGCACTCCCCCCTCGGCGGCGCCGAGGAATTCGGCGAGCGGATCGCGCACCACGAGGCGCGGCACCTGGTCGAAGAAGGCGGGGAAACGTTCGCTGGACATGCTCGCTCCGGGGCGTGGGGGAGCGCCGATTCTCCGCCCGTGCCGACCTTACCCGCCTTGATGTGGCTCAGTCGGCCGGTTTGCCCAGCTGGCGCTCGATCGCATCCGCCGCCGCGCGCACGCGGCTGGCGGTGGCGCCCGCCCAGTCCGGATCGACACTGCCGACCGGTCCCATCGCGGTGAGCGCGAGCGCGAGCTGGCCGCCGCCGTCGAAGACCGGCGCGGAGAACGCGTGGATGCCCGGGATGGGATTGCCGAGCGCGCGCGCGAGGCGGTGCGTGCGGATCTCGTCGAGAACCGCCTGCACGTCGCCGGTGGACATCTCCAGCGGCGGCGCGCTCACCGCCGCCGACTCGTCGGCGAGGATGGGCGCGACGATGCGCTGTGGCAGGAAGGCCGCGAACACGCGCCCGGTGGCCGACAGCAAGAGGGGGGTCATCACCGTGCCCGGCCGCATGTTGATGTGGATCTGGCGGCTGCATTCCGCGATGTGCACGACGGTGGGCCCGTGGTTGCCCCACACCGCAATCGCCACGTTGAGATCGATGTCGTCGGCGAGCCGGGCCGCCTCGGGCAGGGCCGCCTTGATCGGGTCGAGGCCATGCAGCGCGGTCAGGCCCATCTGCAGCGCGAACGGACCCAGGCCGTAGCGGCCGGTGAGCGCGTCCTGCTCGACCAGCCCGAGCTTGCCGAAGCTCACCAGATAGGGGTGCGCCTTGGCCGCCGGCATGCCCGCCTCGCGCGCGAGGTCCTTCAGCATCATCGGCTTGCCTTCGCGCACCAGGGCGGACAGCAGGCTGCCGCCCACCTCGATGGACTGGATGCCGCGGCGCTCGCCGGCGGACTCGGCCACGTCGCGCGCGGTCGAAGGGGAGGGGCTAGGGATTTCCTGCATGCGGCTCTCCGGATTCGCGGCGCATCTTAACAGTCCACCGGACTGGCCGCGCATTCCAAATATTAATCTATAACGAACTGATTGACTATTAACGAATCGATGGCTAGTATCCACCCATCGCTGCACATCACAGGAGCCCCCGCATGAGCAACAAGAAATTCGCCTCCCAGGCCGACCTCGAAGAGAAGAAGATCAGCTGGGAGAAGCTGTCCGACAACGCCTGGGCCTACACCGCCGAGGGCGACCCCAACACCGGCGTGATCATCGGCGACGACGGCGTGATGATCATCGACGCCACCGCGACCCCGGTGGCCGCGCAGGGCGTGATCGCCAAGGTGCGCGAGATCACCGACCTGCCCATCAAGTACGTCGTGCTGACCCACTACCACGCGGTGCGCGTGCTCGGCGCCTCGGGCTACAAGGGCGAGGGCCTGGAGCAGATCATCGCCAGCAAGGACACCTGGGACCTCATCGTCGAGCGCGGCCAGCAGGACATGGACTCCGAGATCGGCCGCTTCCCGCGCCTGTTCCAGGCCGTCGAGAGCGTGCCCGGGCTGACCTGGCCGACGATGACCTTCAGCGGCGAGATGACCGTCTGGATGGGCAAGCTCGAGGTCCGCATCAAGCAACTCGGCCGCGGCCACACCAAGGGCGACACCATCGTCTACCTGCCCGCGCAGGACATCTGCTTCTCGGGCGACCTGGTCGAGGCCGATGCCGCCTGCTACACCGGCGACGCCTACCTCGCCGACTGGCCGCAGACCCTCGACAACCTGGCGGCGATGAACTTCGCCAAGCTCGTGCCCGGCCGCGGCCCGGCGCTGATGACGCCGGAGAAGGTGCAGGCCGGGCTCGCCTACACCCGCGACTTCGTGTCCACGCTGTACCGCAGCGCGCAGGAAGCGGTCGCGAAGGGCATGGACCTGAAGGCGACGATGGCGCACACCCGCGCCAACATGGACCCGAAGTTCGGCGAGGTCTTCATCTACGAGCACTGCCTGCCCTTCGACGTCACCCGCGCCCACGACGAGGCGAGCGGCATCCGCGACCCGCGCATCTGGACCGCCGAGCGCGACCAGCAGATGTGGCACGCGCTGCAGCAGGACTGAGCCCTCGACACGCGGGGTTCCGTGCGGAGCCCCGCCGTCCGCACCCCTGATCCCAGCAGAGTCCGGCGCCCTTCGTGGCGCCTCGCTCAGGAAGCCCGCGCGCCAAGACGCGGCTCCAGCGCAAACGAAAATGACCGGAGGAGACCGCCGTGCTGAGCACGTACCAATACCCCAAGTTCGACTACGTTCGTCCGCCCGAGCTCGCCGAAGGGCGTGACGGGCACTACCCGGTGGTGATCGTCGGTGCCGGCCCGGTCGGCCTGTGCGCCGCGATCGACCTCGCCTGCCAGGGGCGGCCGGTGCTGCTGCTCGACAACGACGACACCGTGTCGATCGGCTCGCGCGGCGTGTGCTACGCCAAGCGCACGCTCGAGGTGCTCGACCGCCTCGGCTGCGGCGAGGAGATGGTGCGGAAGGGCGTGTCGTGGAACGTCGGCCGCACCTTCTTCCGTGAGGACGAGGTGTTCAACTTCAACCTCTGCCCCGAGCCCGACCATCACCGACCGGGCATGATCAACCTGCAGCAGTACTACCTCGAGGACTACCTTGTGCAGCGCGCGCGCAAGCTCCCGAACCTCGAGATGCGCTTCAAGAACAACGTGATCGCGGTCACCCCCGGCGAGGACAAGGCGAGCCTGCGCGTGGAGACGCCCGACGGCGCCTACACGCTCACGACCGACTGGCTGGTGGTCGCCGACGGTGCGCGCAGCCCGATCCGTACCATGCTCGGGCTGGACATCGACGGCAAGATCTTCATGGACCGCTTCCTGATCGCCGACGTGGTCATGAAGGCGGACTTCCCCACCGAGCGCTGGTTCTGGTTCGACCCGCCCTTCCACCCCAATCAGTCGGTGCTGCTGCACCGCCAGGCCGACAACGTCTTCCGCATCGACTTCCAGCTCGGCTGGCAGGCCGACCCGGAGCAGGAGAAGAAGCCCGAGAACGTGATCCCGCGCATCAAGGCGATGATCGGCGATGAGCGCGAGTTCGAGCTCGAGTGGGTCAGCGTGTACACCTTCCAGTGCCGCCGCATGAACCGCTTCAACCATGGCCGCGTGCTCTTCGTCGGCGACTCGGCGCACCAGGTCTCGCCCTTCGGCGCACGCGGCGCCAACTCCGGCATCCAGGACGCCGACAACCTGATGTGGAAGCTCGCGCTGGTGATGGACGGCAAGGCGCCTGCCACGCTGCTCGACACCTACGGCGATGAGCGTGGCTTCGCGGCCGACGAGAACATCATGAATTCGACGCGCTCGACCGACTTCATCACCCCAAAGAGCCGCACCAGCAAGACCTTCCGCAACGCGGTGCTGGGCCTGGCCGAGCACCACCCCTTCGCGCGCGCGCTGGTCAACTCCGGGCGCCTGTCGGTGCCGAGCTTCCTCGTCGATTCGCGGCTCAATACCGCCGACGACGCGGTCTTCGCGGGCAACATGGTCCCCGGCGCGCCGATGGACGACGCCCCGATCGCCGCCGCCGATGGCGAGTCCTGGCTGCTGCGGGCAGTCGGCGACCGTTTCCAGGTGCTCCACTACGTCACCGATGCGGCCGATCTCGACGCCGCCGGCGTCGCGGCGCTGCAGTCGCTTGCCGGGGGGGAGATTCCCGTCGAGCCGATCGTGGTCGCCGCGCGCGGCCAGGCCTCCGCCGGCCTGCGCACGCTGATCGACACCAAGGGCCGCATTCGCGAGCGCTACGACCTGCAGCCCGGCACCACCTACCTCGTCCGCCCCGACCAGCACGTCGCCGCGCGCTGGCGTGCGCTCGACCCGGCCCGCGTACGCGCCGCCGTCGCCCGCGCCACCTGCAACGCCTGAAGGAGATCGCCATGGCCCTGAACACCCAACCCAACCTGTTCGAACCCGGCAAGCGCTACTTCCGCGCCTTCTCGCCCGGCGACGACTTCTACGAAGCCCTGATCGAGACCCATCGCGATCTCGGCGACGAGCAGAGCGAGATGGTGAATGCACGCCTGATCCTGCTGCTTGCCAACCACATCGGCGACATCTCGGTGCTGCGCGAGGCGATGAAGCTCGCGCGCGAAGGCGTGGTCGCCGAGGGCTGAGCGGCACGCGAGCCGGTCGATGGTGGCCGTGCCGCAGGCGGTGTGCAGCGCGCAAGATCGCTGGAATGATGATGCCCGGGCCGGATCGCTCCGTGACCCACCCGGTGGCAGTCGAAAGGCAAGCACGGAGCTTCGGCAATGAACAAGGACGAGGAGACCGCAATGACCCCGATCGTGAAGAGAATCCATCACGTCGCCTACCGCTGCAAGGACGCGCTCGAGACCGCGCGCTGGTACGAGAAGCACCTCGGCATGAAGCTCGTGCTGTCGATCGCCGAGGACGCCGTGCCCTCGACCGGCGAGCCCGACCCCTACATGCACATCTTCATGGACGCGGGCATGGGCAACGTGCTCGCCTTCTTCGAGCTGCCGACGCGCGCGCCGATGGGCCGCGACGAGAACACCCCGGCGTGGACCCAGCATCTGGCGATGGAGGTCGACTCGATGGAGACCCTGCTCGCCGCCAAGGCCCGCCTCGAGTCCGCGGGCATCCAGGTCGTCGGCCCCACCGACCACGCGCTCTTCCAGTCGATCTACTTCTTCGACCCCAACGGCCACCGCCTCGAGCTCGCCTGCAACACGAACCGCCCCGGCATGCTGGAGGCGCTCGACAAGGTCAAGTGGGAGATGCTCGAGGAGTGGGCGCAGACGAAGAAGGCCCCCAAGCACGCCGCGTGGATGCACGACGGCAGCTACAAGGAGATGTTCAAGTGAAACTCGCCACCCTCAAGCAAGGCGGCCGCGACGGCACCCTGGTGGTCGTCAGCCGCGACCTCGCCCGCTGCCGCGCGGTGCCGGCGATCGCCCGCAGCCTGCAGGCCGCGCTCGACGACTGGCAGGCCTGCGAGCCGCAGCTGCGCCAGGTGTATGAGGCGCTCAACAGCGGCGCGGTCGACGCCCAGCCCTTCGATCAGGCCGCCTGCGCCTCGCCGCTGCCGCGTGCCTACCAGTGGGCGGACGGCTCGGCCTACATCAACCACGTCGAGCTGGTGCGCAAGGCGCGCAACGCCGAGATGCCGCCCTCGTTCTACACCGACCCGCTGATGTACCAGGGCGGCTCGGACAGCTTCATCGGCCCGCGCGACGCGGTGGTGGCCGACGAGGCCTGGGGCATCGACTTCGAGGCCGAGGTCACCGTGGTGACCGGCGATGTTCCGATGGGTGCCACCCCCGCCGAGGCGGCCAAGGCGATCCGCCTGGTGATGCTGGTGAACGACGTCAGCCTGCGCAACCTCATCCCCAACGAGCTCGCCAAGGGCTTCGGCTTCTTCCAGAGCAAGCCGGCCTCGGCCTTCAGCCCGGTGGCGGTCACGCCCGACGAGCTCGGCGACGCCTGGAAGGACGCCAAGGTGCATCTGCCGCTGGTGGTGCATCTCAACGACAAGCTCTTCGGCAAGCCTGAGGCCGGCGTCGACATGACCTTCGACTTCGGCCAGCTCGTCGCCCACGTGGCGAAGACCCGCGAGCTCGAGGCCGGCTCGATCATCGGCTCGGGCACGGTCTCCAACAAGCAGGGCGACCTGTGGGGGTCGTCGATCGATCACGGTGGCGTCGGCTACTGCTGCCTCGCCGAGGTGCGCACCTACGAGACCATCGAGCAGGGCAAGCCGGCCACGCCCTTCATGCGCGACGGCGATGTCGTGCGCATCGAGATGTTCGACCGCCAGGGCGCGAGCGTCTTCGGCACCATCGAGAACCGGGTGGCGGTGCGCAAGGGCTGAGGGGATGAAACTCCACACCTATTTCCGCAGCTCCGCCGCCTACCGCGTGCGCATCGCGCTGAACCTCAAGGGCCTGGACTACGAGGCCGTGCCGGTGCATCTGTTGCGTGGCGGCGGCGAGCACCGCCAGCCGGCCTACATCGGGCTCAACCCCGCCGGGCTGGTGCCGGCGCTGGAGGATGCGGGCCAGGTGCTGACCCAGTCGCTGGCGATCGTCGAGTATCTCGAGGAGACTCACCCGCAGCCGGCGCTGCTGCCCGCTGCGGCGCTCGATCGCGCCCGTGTGCGTGCGATCGCGCAGGTGATCGCCTGCGACATCCACCCGGTGAACAACCTGCGCGTGCTGCAGTACCTCACGCGCGAGCTCGGCGCGAGCGAGGAGCAGAAGAACGCCTGGTACCGGCACTGGGTCGGCGTCGGCATGCAGGCGGTGGAGGCGATGCTCGCCGGAGATGCGCGCACCGGCGCGTTCTGTCACGGTGATACGCCCGGCCTGGCCGACTGCTGCCTGGTGCCGCAGGTCTTCAACGCCCGCCGCTTCGGCTGCGACCTGTCGTCGATGCCGACGGTGCTGCGCATCGCGGATACCTGCGCCGGGCTGGAGGCCTTCGGCCGCGCCGCGCCCGAGGCCCAGCCCGACGCCGAGTAGCTGCGTCGTCGGGCTCACTGGCGTTGCGGGTGAGTGGTCGGGAATAGCTGCGCACGCGGACGAGGGGCACAGGGGCGCATGTGTGAGTCGCGCAGAGATGCCGGGCAACGATCTTTTTTTACCCTTTGTCCTGCCACCGGCGGTATCTTCCGCAGGCTTTGCCCCCCGTTTTCGGAGTCCCGATGTCGACCGCGTTCGTCGTCCTTGCCTTGTCGCTGCTGCTCGGCCTCCAGCCGGTCACCACCGATCTCTACCTGCCCGCGCTGCCCTCGATCACCCAGGATCTGGGCGCCACGGTGGCGCAGGCGCAGCTCACGCTGTCCGGCCTGCTGCTTGCCTTCGGCCTGTCGCAGCTGGTGTGGGGGCCGATCTCGGACCGTTTCGGCCGCCGGCCGGTACTCCTGCTCGGGTTGGCGACCTACGTCGTGGCGGCGGTGGGCAGCACGCTCGCCGGCTCGATGGAGACGCTGCTGCTGTGGCGGATCGCCCAGGGCGCGGCGATGGGGGCCTCGGTGATGTGCGCGCGTGCGCTGGTGCGCGACCTCTACAGTCCCGAGGTGGGTGCGCGCGCGATCAGCAAGGGACTCACCGGGCTGGGCGTGATCGCCTGCCTGAGCATCCCGCTTGGCGGCGTGCTCGCCGAGTTCTTAGGCTGGCGGAGCGCGCTGGCGGCGCTGGCGCTGTTCGGTGCGGCCACGCTCGCGCTCATCGTGCTGCGTTTCGAGGAGACCCTGCAGCGCCCCGACCCGGACGCGCTGCGCCCGGCCACGCTGGTGCGCACCTGGATCACCATCGTGCGCAACCCCACCTTCCTTGCGTTTGCGTTGCTCGCCGCGGCGACCTACGGCGGCCTGTTCACCCTGCTGGCGGCCTCGTCCTTCGTGTTCATCCGCCTGATGGAGCTGTCGCGCATCGAGTACGGGGCGTTGATGTTCGTGATCGTGCTCGCCTACGTCGGTGGGACCCTGCTGTGCCGGCGCCTGCTGGTGCGCTTCGGGGTGCAGCGCACGGTGGCGATCGGCGGTGTGTTCTCGCTGGCCGGCGGCAGCCTGCTCGGCCTCGGCGGGCTGGCCGGTGTGGAGGGGGTGTGGCCGATCCTGCTGCCGGCGCTGATCTATATGGTCGGCCACGGCATCCACCAGCCCTGCGGCCAGGCGGGCGCGGTCGGACCCTTCCCGAAGGCGGCGGGCGCCGCCTCGGCGATGAGCGGTTTCCTGATGATGGTGGTGGCTTTCGCGATGGGGCAGTGGCTGGGCGCGAGCATGGATGGCACGCCGCTGCCGATGACCCACGGCATGTGGTTCTGGGGCGTGGCGACGGCCGCGGTGGCCTGGGGGCTGGTCGGCCGGGTGCCGCGCCAGGCTTGAATGCATGGGGCGGGTGCCGCGAAGCGGGCGGCTCCGATGGGGGCGGCGCTCGTTCCACCGCTGTATTCGCGCCTGGCGGCGCTCCTACATGGAGGTCGCCGGATCAGATCGCGCCGGCTGCGCGCAGCGCGGCGATGCGGGCCTCGTCGTAACCCAAGCCCGCCAACACCGCGTCGGTGTGCGCACCGAGCGCCGGCCCGATCCATTCGCTGCCGCCAGGCGTGTCCGACAGCCGGGGGACCACGCCCGGCATGCGGCAGTCGCGCCCGTCGGGCAGCGTCACCGTGTGCAGCATCTCGCGGGCGAGGAACTGCGGGTCGGCGAACATGTCGGCCACCGTATAGATGCGCGAGGCCGGCACCTCGGCCGCCGCCAGCGTCGCCAGCACCGCGGCCTCGTCGTGCTGTGCCACCCAGGCGTCGATGAGCGCGTACAACTCCTCGCGTCGCGCGTCGCGGCCGGCGTTGTCGGCGAGCGTCGGGTCCTCGGCGAGGTCCTCGCGGCCCATCGCGCGCATCAGCCTGCGGAAGATCGCGTCGCCGTTGGCGCCGATGGTGATATGGCGTCCGTCCTTCGTGGTGTGGGTGTTGGACGGCGTGATGCCGGGCATGATGTTGCCGGTGCGCTCGCGCACGAAGCCGAACACGTCGAACTCGGGCACCAGCGACTCCATCATCGCGAACACCGCCTCGTAGAGCGCCACGTCCACCACCTGGCCCGCGCCGCCATTGACCTCGCGATGGCGCAGCGCCATCAGCGCGCCGAGCGCACCCCACAGCGCGGCGATCGAGTCGCCGATCGAGATCCCGGTCTTCACCGGCGGGCGGTCGGGAAAGCCGGTCACGTAGCGCAGCCCGCCCATCGACTCGCCGATCGCGCCGAAGCCCGGCTGCTGTGCCATCGGCCCGCTCTGGCCGAAGCCCGACAGGCGCACCATCACCAGGCCGGGGTTGATCTTCGCCAGCGCCTCCCAGCCCAGGCCGAGCTTGTCGAGCACGCCGGGGCGGAAGTTCTCCACCACGATGTCGGCCTCGGCCACCAGCCGGCGCACCACCTCGACGCCGTCCGGGTGCTTGAGGTTCACCGTCACCGACTTCTTGTTGCGCGCCTGCAGGTACCACCACAGCGAGGTGCCCTCGTAGAGCTTGCGCCACTTGCGCAGCGGGTCGCCGCCATCGGGCGATTCGATCTTGATCACCTCGGCGCCGAACTCGGCGAGGATGCGCGCGGCGAAGGGGCCGGCGATGAGGGTGCCGAGTTCGACGACCTTGAGGCCGGCGAGGGGTTTGGTGGGCGTGGTCATGGTGGGGTGGGGCGGTGAAGGGAATGGGGGCATTATCCCAGTGTCGGCCGGAAGATCCTCGCATCGCGTCGCCGAGCCGGAGCGGGCGATAATCGAAATCTCATTCAACAAGCCCGTCGAACCCCATGTCCCCCCTCGACCGCCGCCAGTTCTCGCCCTCCGCCGAGCGTAACCGCGACCCTATCCTCTCCGTGCTGCGGCGCGTGCTGCCGGCCGCAGGGGGGGTGCTGGAGGTCGGCAGCGGCACCGGCGAGCATGCGGTGCATTTTGCCCGCCACCTGCCCGCGCTGCGCTGGCAGCCGAGCGAGGCCGACCCTGCGGCGCTGGCCTCGATTACGGACTGGGTGGCGCACAGCGCGCTGGCCAACGTGTTGCCGCCGCTGTGCTTCGACCTCGCCGCCACGCCCTGGCCGGTCGACGCGGCGGATGCGATCGTGGCGATCAACGTGCTGCACTACTCGCCCTGGGAAACCACGCCCGCGCTGTTTGCCGGCGCGGCCGAGGTGCTGCCCGCGGGCGGTGTGGTGGTCTGCTACGGACCCTACCGCCGCGGCGGCGCCCACACCGCGCCGAGCAACGTCGACTTCGACGAATGGCTGCGCAGCGTCGATCCGCGCTTCGCGGTGCGCGATCTGGAAGCGGTGGAGGCCGAGGCGCAGCGCAGTGGGTTTGCGCTGGAGGAGGTGGTCGACATGCCGGCGAACAACTTCAGCCTGGTATTCCGTCGCTGCAGGTCGCCCGCATGATGTTGGTCGCCGCCTCATCGGCGACAATCGCGCGTCTCCGTTTCCACTCCTGTGACTGGCCTCCGAGACTCCCATGCCCATATTCTGGCGACCGCAATTCCGTATCGGCCAAGACGACATCGATGCCGACCACCGCTACCTGATCCTGCTGATCAACACGGTGGAGCTCGTGCTGCGCTTCCCGGAGGAGCCGCGCAACGTCGAGCTGGCGCTGGCCGAGCTGCGGCGCTATGCGCAGAATCACTTCGAGCGTGAGGAGCGGATCCAGATCGCGTACGGCTACCTCCATCTCGACCAGCACAAGCGCGAGCACCGCGCGCTGCTGGCCGAGCTCGACATCCTCGCGCAGCGCATCCATGCCACGCTGGAAGATCCCGACGGCGGGATCGAGGGCGTCAAGGAGCAGAGCGGCGAGATCACGGCATTCCTGCGCAAGTGGCTGGTGGATCACGTGATGAAGGCGGACATGCAGCTCGTGCCGCTGTTCCGCAAGCCGGTCGTGCGCTAGTTGAAGCGCCCCCGCAGAGGGGCGGCCAGGCGTGTCCCCGCGTCTCTCCCGGCTGCAGGCGCTGCCTGCTGGCGCGATGCCCTTTCCTGACTAGTATTGAAGGAGAGACGGGAGCTTTCGATGAACCGTTCGTTCGATGCTCAGGGTCGCGGCTCGGGCCGCGGGTCACAGCGCCATCGCGCAGGCTTCTTCCAAGGCAGGTGCCATGGGCCGGGGAGAGCATTTGCCGCCTCCCTGCTTGCGGCGATGGCGCTGATGTTCGCGTGCGTGCTCGTGGTGCGTGCAGAGACCATGCGCCAGGCGCCAGCACCCGCCCGCCTGCAGGCGACCCTCGACGCCGTCGGCAGCACGCCGGAGGCGCTGTTCGTGCATGTGCGCGACCGCACCCGGCCGCGCCTCGGCCACCGCCTGCTGCAGGGGCCGCTCGAGGTGCTCGGCAGCGGCGAGGGCAACGCTGCCGAGCGCGCCCGTCTGCTCGCCGCGTTGCTCGAGGCCGCGGGCCACCCGGTGCGCTTTGCAGCGGGCGAACTCGACGACGATCGTGCTGCCCTGCTCATCGGCCCGGCCCTGCCCGCCACCGGCGAGACGAAGGTGTGGCCGGACGTGGTGCCGCTGTCACAGCCGCAGGACGACCCGGCGCTCATCGAAGCGGTGCGTCGGCACACCTGGGTGCAGGTGCTGAGCGACGGGCGCTGGGTCGATCTGGATCCGGCCTTTGCGGATGCCGCGCCCGGCGTTCGCCATGCCGAACTGCAATCGAGCTTCTATCGCTTTTCGCCCGGCCGTCTGCCGCGGCTCGAGCTGACGCTGGAATACGACCGCAGCGTCACGCCGGGCGAGTACCAGGAACTGGTGTGGTGGGATGGCCAGCTGGAAGCGGTGGCGGGCGAGGCACTGGCCCTGCGCATCCATCCCCGCATCACCACGGGCGCCGGCGGCGATGGTGATCTCGACCCCGCCCGCCGGCTGGTCGATCCGCTGGCGGGCGCGGACGAGGAGCCTGCTCCTGTGAGCACGGTCACGGTCTGGCATGCCGAACTCTTCAATGGGGAGCGCGCGCTGGCCGTGGGCGTGCTGCCGGCAGCGAGCACCGCCGAGCCCGGGCAGCCGCGCTCGCTGAGGCTGCGTTCGCGCATCGTGTTCGACGACGAGGACGTGATCGAGGATGTCCGCGTGCTTGCGGAGGCGGACGCCGCGGGCCGCCTGCCGCTGTTCCAGCGCCATGCCCTGCTCTACACGGGAGGGCGCCTGCCGGCCTCCCGGCTGGAGGCCTGGCTGTCGACGCATCCGCCCGCGCAGCGCGAGGCGTTGCGGGCCGGGCTCGAGACCCTGCGCAAGGAGGCCGCCGCTGGGGCGCAGGGGGTGACGCCTGTCGTGCTCGACACTGCGCTCGGGTTCGAGCTGGCCACGGGGCGCCACAGCGCACATCTGCTCAACCTCGTGCACGCCACTGTCGCCGACCGCATGTCCGACGACCTCGCCCGGCGCCTGGGCGTGGTGGCCTGGTTCGATGAGCCGCGGCTGCTGGTTGGCAGCTTGGTCGTCCGCGCCGACGGACGGCGCCAGCAGGTGCTTGACCTGCGCCGGGACCGCATGACGGCGGTCGCCCGGCCCGGCCAGCCGCGCCGCGTGACCGAGTCCTTCCAGTTCGGACGCGGCGTGACGAGCTCTGCGCTGGAAGGCCGGGTGATCGGTGCGGCCACGGGCAGCCCGGCGCTGAGCACGGCGCTGCTGATGCGCCAGGCGCGCGACGAGGGCACGGCAACGCGGCTGCTGTCGGTGCGCGAGCGCGACCAGCTCGCCACGCTTGCCCTGCCGGAACCGGTGCAGGCGCGCGTGGAGGCGGCGCTGGATTCAGGCCAACTGGTCATGCTGCCCGCACGGCCGGTGAGCCATGCGGGCGAGCCACGCTGGGGCTGGTGGCAGATCGACCCGCGCAGCTACCACACCGTGGGCGTGCTCGACAGCGGCTTGCACCAGGCGGTGGTCGAGCGCACGCTGATCGAGACCGAAGGCGTGCTCAGCGACGAGATGGCCGCCGTGATCGGCGCCATCAGCGGGGCCACCGATACCCAGTTCGCGATCAGCGCCATGGTCCTCAAGCATGGCGAACTCACCGCCGAGGCGCTGGCCGAGGCGAAGGCCTACATGTCCAACCTCGGCGAGGCGCTCTGCCAGGCACTGACCGTCGAGGCCAAGGTCGGCCACGTCGAGACCCTGGCCTCGGTCGCGGTGGAGATGGAGGGCTGCTTCCGCTACGAGGCCTCGGCCGAGATCGGCGCCGAGGCGGGGGGATCGCTCACGATTATGGATGAGGGCTGGTGCGAGGCCTTCCAGCGCGGCTTCACCTGCGCGGCGATGACCCTGCTCAACGCCTACCGCAACGAACAATGAAGCATCGACATTTCCGGGTTTCAACTGTATCGAAGGGAGGAACTGTCATGAACACCAAGCCTTGGATCCGACTCGGGGGGGCGGCGCTGGTGCTGCTCGCCTGCGCCGGCACGGCGCTCGCCGACACCTACATGAAGCAGGTCCGTCGCACCGAAGCCTTTCAGGTGATGGGGCAGAAACAACCGGCTAAGTCCGAGACGGTCGAGATCTGGCTGGGCGAGCAGGCGACGCGCATCGACAACGCCGACGGCACCTCCACCCTGGTCGTGCCCGGCCAGCAACGGATCTATTTCCTCAAGCACGCCGAGCGCAGCTACGCGGCAATGCCGCTCGACATGACCCAGGCGCTCGACGAGATGATGGCGGCGGGCGAAGAGGACGCCGCCGAGGGCGAAGACGCCAGTGACGCGGAGGAGAGCCGGGCGGCGGCCGCGGCCATGCGCGAGATGATGTCGTCGATGATGAAGTTCCAGGTCAAGGTCGAGGACACCGGCGAGCAGCAGAAGGTCGGCAGGTGGAACGCGCGCAAGTACCTGATGAGCATGCAGATGGGCATGGGCAGCAGCACCAGCGAGCTGTGGGCCACCGAGGAACTCGAGGCCGACATGGCGGGCTACTGGAAGGCTGCCAACGCGAGCATGGCGGGCCAGGGCGGGTTTGCCGACATGATCCGCGAGATGGAGAAGATCCGCGGCGTGGTGGTGCGCACGGTCAGCCGCTCGCAGGTGATGGGCGCGCAGGTGAGCAGCACCGAGGAGCTGGTCGAGTTCGCCACCCGCGACGCGCCCAAGGGCGCCTTCACGCTGCCGGCGGGTTATCGCGAAGTGCCGATGCTCGGCGAGTGAGCCCATGCTGAGGCCATTGCTGGTGGCGGTCGCGCTCTGCCTGCTGCCTGCCGGCGCGGCGGCGGAGGGCTCGGAAAGCGTGCGCTGGCTGGGCGTGCAGGGACGCAATGCGCAGGTCGAACTCACCGTGTTCGACCTCGCGTCGCACGCCTTGCGCGCAACGCCGGAGCGACAGCGGGTGGAACTGGCGACCGCGTGGCGCAACATCGCGCCGCCCGAGCGCATGGGCGAGATCGAGTGGAAGACGAGCGGCGTCGGGGGTCTCGCCAGCTTCGGCCGCGCGCGTCCCCCGCGCGGGCGCGAGGCCGTGCGCCACACCGCCTACCTGGTGCCGCGCGTGGGCGACCATGTCTATCTGGCGTACGGCAGCGGACGCATCGCCCGCGTCGCCGAGGCTTTCGCGGCGGACGATGACGCGGACGAAGAGGGGGCTGAGGAGGAAAGCGGTCCCGAGCGCGAGATCCGTCTGCCGCGCCAGGACGATGAGGTGGAATGGCTCGCCCGCTTCGAGATCGACCGCGACGCTGCCGGCGCCATGGCGCTGGTTTTTCTCGATTTCGACCACGGCCACATCAACGTGCCGCTCACCGCGACGGCCCCGCTGCGCGAGGGTGTCGGCGCGCAGGCCGAGGCGGCCAACGACTATGTGCGCGTGCGCGCCTATGCCGTTCAGGCGCGGGGCGACGAGCTCGAGGTCGAGCTCGGCCTGCTCAGCAACGACGAGGGCAGCGTGGTGGATGTGGCGCTCGACGACGCCTTCCGGCTGCGCAGCGCCGACGGCGGCGTGCATACGCGCGCGGCGCTGTGGCCGGACGAATGGGTGGGCGAGACGGTGCGCATCCTGCCCGAATGGGAGCAGCGCGCCCGCCTGCGCTTCGAGGACGTGGGCGACCCTGGCCCATCGGTGCTGGAGGTGCATCTGCCCGGGGTCGAGGTGCTCGAACTGCCGCTCGCCGCGGTGCGCAGATCGCAGGGTTCCAGCCGGAGGTGACATCGTGTCGCGTACCCGTTCCTCTCACCCGCTGATCGAGGCCCGCCGGCGGGCAGACCTGCTTGCGGCATGGCTGCTGACGGCCCTGATCGTACTCGCGGCCGCTGCACTTGGGCCGCAGGCTGCGGCGGCCGGTGCCGAGGCGGTGAGTGATCCGCTGGGGGCGACGCCGGCGGCGGTGTGGAGCCGCGGCCTGAGCGAGCTCGGTGGTGCGATCGCACCCGAGGACGCGGTCGCCAGTGGACTGCTCGCCGGCGAGGCGGAGGACTTCGAGGCCCAGATGGTGCTGCAGGTCGGCGGCCCCTACAGCGGGGCCACCGGGGTCGTATTTGGTTTTCGCGATGCCGGGACGCTCTGGCTGGCTGGCTACAACCCGCAGGAGGGGCGCTTCGAGATCCTCCGCCAGGCGGGTGGTGCTCCCGAAGTGCTGGCGGAGGCGCCGGTCGAGCTCGCCGCCGACGGCCGGCTGGCATTCACGCTGCGGGTTGTCGGCGCGCAGCTGACGCTGGCAAGGGAGGGCCGTGCCGTGCTGAGTCTCGACGCCGGCGCGCCGCCGCGCGGGGAGGTCGGCCTCGGCTCGGTGCATGTGCGCGGCGGCGAGGTGGTCATCGAATCCTTGCGCCTGCGTCGGGCCGACGGCAGCGTGCTCGGCGACCTGCATGCGCAAGGCTCGGGCTGGCGGCCCTTCAGCGCAGCCGAACTGGTCGAGGGGCGGGTGGAGTGGAGCCGCGTCGACCGCTTCCAGCCGCCGGCGGATGCGCCCGAAGACGGCCTGCGCGCCGACCTGCTGCTCGATCCCGATCCTGCAGGGGCGCGGTTTCGCCGCGAGGTGGCGCTGCGTACCGGGGCTGCCTTCAGCGGACGCGGCATGGCCGGGCTGGCCTTCGGCTATCGCGACGCCGCGCACTACAACCTGCTCGTGCTCGACCCGGAGAACCGCCGCGTCGCGCTGTGGCACCGCAGCGCCGATGGCTTCGAGCCGCTGGCGTCGGCGCGCTTCGACATGGAGGACGACTGGCTGGCCTTCGCCGTCGAGGGCGAGGGCGACCGGGTGCAGGTGTCGGCGGGCGGACGCACCCTCTTCGATCTGCGCGATCCCCGCTTCGTCGGCGCACGTACCGGGCTGGCGACCCACGGCAGCGGGCGGCGGCCGGCCCTGTGGCGTGCGGGTGCGCTGCGTGTGGGCGGCGAGCCCTTGCCGCCCAAGGCCCCCGACGACCTGCTCGCCCATGCGCTCGGCGCGCGTGCGCTCTACCTCGAGCCCGAGGGGCTGGCGGACTGGGAGCGCCTGATCGATCACCCGATCGGTGGCGGGACGGGGGAGGAGGGTGAGGTGTTCGTGCTCGACGGCGCCACTGCGCCGGTGGCTCCGGTGTTCAGCTTTCCCTACCAGCGCCTGGCGCGTATCGAACAGCTCGAGGTGGTGCTCGGCAGCACGGACGGTCCGGGTGAAAGCGGGCCGGTGCGCTTCCTGGCCTCGATGGATACGCCGCTGAGCGGCTTCGTCGAGCTGGCGGTGCTCGACCCGCGGCCAGGGGAGCGGACCAGCGTGGTGCTCGATCCGGTCACCGCCAAGTACCTGCGCGTCGAGTTTCCCGAGGCGGCCGGGCGGTCGCTGCAGGTGACGGAGATCCGGGCGCAGGGTTCGCTGCTCGGCCGTGCGCTCGCGCGGGCGCCCGCGCCGGCCGCTGCCGCTGCGCAGGCCTCGGCTGCTGATCTGGTCGAACAGGAGCCGAACGACCGCATCGAGCAGGCCATGCGCCTGCCGCCGGCGGTGTGGCTCGGCGGCGAGGTCGGGGCGGGCGATGCGGACCACTACCGGCTGGACCTGCCCGCCGAAGGCGGCGAGGTGGTGCTGACCGGGCGCAACCTGGGCGCGCTGCCTGCCCATCACGTGCTGGTGGATGACGCGGGCCAGCCGCAGCAAGCGCTTGCGCTCGAGCAGGGCGCCGATGGCTGGCAGGCGCGCTACCGCCTGGGCGGCGGCGCGTGGTTCGTGCGCATGGCGAGCGACCCGCTCTGGCTCACCGTGCTGTTCGACGACAGCGGCAGCATGGGGGCGGCGCGCGATGCCCTGCCCAGGCTGCTGCTCCAGTTGGCCGACCGCGTGGGGCCGGGGCTGCGCGTGAAGCTGATGAAGTACGCCGAGACCCCGGTGGAGATCTTCGACTTCGTCGACGATCCCGCCGCCCTGCGCGCCGCGGTGGAGCGCGACATCGAGGCCTCGGGCGGCACCGAGACTCTGGCCGGGCTGATGGGCGGGCTGGAGAGCCTGCGCGAGGTGCGCGGCAACCGCGCCTTGCTGGTCGCGCTGGACGGCGTCGATGGCTATGCCGATCCCGAGCCCTACCAGGCGTTCTGGCGCGCGCTGGTCGCGTCCCCGCCGCTGCCCGTGCATGTGGTCGGGGTGGGCACGGACGAGTGGGACAGCGAGGACCGCACCTACGGGCTGAGCGACCGCAACTTCTTCAGCGAGCTGGCGTGGGCCAGCCGTGGCCAGTTCGTCATCAAGCCCGCGCTGGAGGCCTTCGAGCGCGAGGTCGGCGGGCTGCTCGCCAGGCTGTCGGGCGCGGTCCCGTATCGCCTGCGCGCCGAGTTCATCGAGGCGCCGCCGGCGATCGAGGCCAGGGGCCAGGGCGCGCTGCGGCTGGAGATCGCGCCCGAAGCCACGCGCGAGCGCGTGCGCACGGTCGAGCTGGTGCTCGATGCGTCGAACTCGATGTGGGGGCGCATCGACGGCCGGCCGAAGATCGAGATCGCACGCGAGGTGCTGAAACGCTTGATCGGCGAGCTGCCGGCGGGCGTGCACCTCGGGCTGCGCGTGTATGGCCACCGCTGGCCGCGCACCGATGCGCGCGCCTGCACCGACTCCGAGCTCGTGTTCCCGGTCGGGCCGCTCGACCGCGCCGCGCTGATCCGCCATGTGCAGGGCGTCACGCCGAAGGGACGCACACCGCTGGTGCACTCGCTGCTGCAGGCGCCGAAGGATTTCGGCAGCCTGGCGCGCGGCACGGTGATCCTGGTCAGCGACGGCATCGAGAGCTGCGACGGCCAGATCGAGGACGTGGTCAAGGCCCTGCAGGCGGCGGGCATCGACCTCACCGTGCACGTGGTCGGCTTCGACGTACGCGAGCGCAGCGCGCGCGAGGAACTCGAGCGCGCCGCCCGGGCGCTGGGCGGGCGCTACTTCGATGCGGCTGACGCCGGTCAGCTCGGCGCGGCGCTCGAGCGCACGCTGCGCATCGAATACGAGCTGCGCGCACCGGATGGCACCGTGCGCGCGCGCGGCCTGGTGGGCGGCGATGCGGTCGCGCTGGAGGCCGGCGAGTACCGCCTCCGCGTGCTGATCGAGCCCGAGCCGATCGAGCGGGTGGTGGAGGTTGCTGCTGGCAGCAAGCAGGTGCTGGTTGTGTCGGGCGGACCCGGGCGGTGGGCGGTGGGCGCACCTTGAACGCGCTCACGCGGGGGGCAGGCTTGTTCTGTCCCGCCCCGCCGTGAGCGACAATGCCGCCGTCGCTCCTGACGATGAACACGATTTCCAAGACTCATGCCGCTGAAACCCGCCTGCTCCGATGCCTGCGCCTGCGAGGGCGCGCCCCGCCTGCAGGCGCGCAGTGCCGCTGGCCTGGAGGTGCCGTCCGCGGGTGGGCTCCACCTGGCGGACGCGGCGAGCCTTCATGGTCTGCAAGGCCTGCAGCGCAGCGTGTTCCGCATCCCCGGCATGGACTGCCCGTCAGAAGAGCAGATGATCCGAATGCGTCTCGCCGATGCGCCGGTGGCCGCGCTGAAGTTCGATCTCGCCGGGCGCTGCCTGACGGTGGATCACGACGGCGATGCGGCGCAGATCCTCGCCCGTCTGGTGCCGCTGGGTTACGGCGCCGAGCTGGCCGAGTCGCGTGTGCTGGCCGTCGGCGAGGCGCAGGCCGCCGCGCCCGGCGACGATGCGGCCGAGGCGCGCGTGCTGTGGATCCTGCTCGCGATCAACGCGGCGATGTTCGTGATCGAACTCGGCGCCGGGCTGTGGGCGCGTTCGGCCGGCCTGATCGCCGACGCCATGGACATGTTCGCCGACGCCGCGGTGTATGGCGTGGCGCTCTACGCGGTGGGGCGGGCGGCACGCCACAAGCTCGCCGCGGCACGGCTGGCCGGCGTGCTGCAGCTGGTGCTGGCGCTCGGCGCGCTTGCCGAGGTGGTACGCCGCATGCTCGTCGGCGCGATGCCCGAGCCAGTGGGCATGATGGGGATCGCGCTGCTCGCGCTCGCGGCCAACGTCGCCTGCCTGGTGCTGATCGCCCGCCACCGCGAGGGCGGCGTGCACATGAAGGCGAGCTACATCTTCTCGGCCAACGACGTCGTCGCCAACCTCGGCGTGATCGGCGCCGGCGCGCTGGTGGCCTGGCTGGGGACGCCGTGGCCGGACTGGATCATCGGCCTGCTGATCGCGGCGGTGGTGCTGGCGGGGGCGGTGCGCATCCTGCGGCTGAGGTGAGCGCGATCGTGGGAGGCGGCTCCCGCCGCTGTCGATCCTGCGTCCTGCCTCGTCGATGCGCGGACGGGGCAGGCCATGCGCCCGCGCCCGAAGAAGTCGATTCCAAACAACAAGCAGGCCCCGATCCTCTTTTGCGAAACGCGACATGAACGAAGCGAAGCACGCCGAGCACAGCCCGTGGGCGGTGTTCCTGATCTTCCTGCGCCTCGGCCTCACCTCCTTCGGCGGGCCGGTGGCGCACCTGGGTTATTTCCACGCCGAGTTCGTCGCGCGCCGGCGCTGGCTGGGTGAGCGCGCCTATGCCGACCTGGTGGCGCTGTGCCAGTTCCTGCCCGGGCCGGCGAGCAGCCAGGTGGGCATGGCGCTCGGGCTGCAGCGCGCGGGATACCGTGGGGCGCTGGCGGCGTGGGCGGGCTTCACGCTGCCCTCGGCGATCGCGCTGATCTTCTTCGCGCTCGGCCTCGCGCGCCATGGCGACGCGCTGCCGCCCGGCGTGCTGCACGGGCTCAAGGTGGTGGCGGTTGCGGTGGTGGCGCAGGCGGTGTGGGGCATGGCGGGCAAGCTGTGCACCGACCGCGCGCGCATCGGCTTGATGACGCTCGCGGCCTGCGTGGTGCTGGCGCTGCCGACGGCGTGGTCGCAGGTGGGGGTGATCGCGCTCGCGGGGCTGGCCGGGATGGCGCTGTTCCGCGCGCAGGCGGAGGGCGGGGGCCGCGAGCCCTCGGCGGCGACGCGGCGCGCGGCTTCCGCGGGTGCGCGTGCGGGGGCGCTCGAGCCGCGCCCGAGTGTGTCGGTGCCACCTGCGGGAATGTCCGAGCCGGACTCGGTGGCCCTGGGGGCGAGTACGGGTGCGCCGGGGCCGCGCTCGGGGTGGCTGTGGCTGGCGGCCTTCTTCGCGCTGCTCGCCGGCTTGCCGCTGCTCGCCGCGCTGCAGCCCGATGGCTGGCTGGCGCGCGTGGATGCCTTCTACCGTTCGGGCGCGCTGGTGTTCGGCGGTGGGCATGTGGTGCTGCCGCTGCTGCAGGCCGAGGTGGTGCCGACGGGCTGGGTGGACGGCGAGGCTTTCCTCGCCGGATATGGCGCGGCGCAGGCGGTGCCGGGGCCGCTGTTCACCTTCGCCGCCTTCCTCGGTGCCGCGGCGCAGGGGGGCTACGGGGGGTGGCTGGGCGGCGTCGTGTGCCTGCTCGCCGTGTTCGCGCCGTCCTTCCTGCTGGTGGCGGGCGCGCTGCCGTTCTGGGAGCGCCTGCGTGGCGACGCGCGCATGCAGGCCGCGCTCGCCGGCATCAACGCGGCGGTGGTGGGGCTGTTGCTGGCGGCGCTGTACCAGCCGGTGTGGACCAGCGCGATCCACCGCCCGCAGGATTTCGCGCTCGGCCTCGTGGCGCTGGTCGCGCTGATGTCGTGGAAATGGCCGCCCTGGCTGGTGGTGGCCGCGTGCGGGGTGGCGGGCGGGGTGCTGGGGGCGTAGCGCGGGTGGGCAGGACGGTTCGCGCCTGGCGGCGCTCCTTCAGCAATCATCGTTGGGGTGGGGGGGGTGTAGGAGCGGCGCAAGCCGCGAAAATGGCGGCGCCGATCGTCACGCACATCGATTTGATGCGTGGCTGGATTCGCGGCTTGCGCCGCTCCTACAAAAACCGTACGGCCACGTTGGATGGAGCCGGGGTTCGCGCCTCGTGGCGCTCGTGCAAAAAGCATCGCCGGGTTGGGGGCGCCTGTAGGAGCGGCGCAAGCCGCGAATTCGGCGGTGGAGCGGCGCATGCGGATCCGCCCGGCGGAGGGTGGCAGCCGACCGGCGCAAACGACCTCCTGCCCCCTCCTCAGCCCTTGTCTTCCTCGTCCAGCATGCGCTTGAGGTAGTCCGGCACGCCCGACAGCACCAGGGTGTCGGTGGCGCGGTCGTAGTGCACCGCGCCGGAGTGCAGGCTGCTGCGCTCGAACTCCAGCTTCCAGTTTTCCGCGCTGGCGCTGAAGCGCACCAGCGGGCGGATGGCGCGGCGGTTGGGGACGAAGCCGGGAGCGATCTTCGTCTCCTCGGCCTTGAGCAGCGCGTCCAGGCGTTCGGGTTGCTCGGGGAAGACCTCGCGCGCGAGCTCCTCGAAGACGACCGGCGCGCCGGCTTCGCCGAGCGTGTCGAGGTAGTCGTGGGCGCGTTCGAGCACGGCGTCGCGGGTGGCGGGGGCGAGGCGCTCGGTATCGACGAAGCGGTCGAGGGTGGCGACCAGCTTCTTGGTCTCCTGCAGCGCCACCATCACGTCGCTGCAGCCGAGCACGCGCTTGAACCACGCGCCGCCCTTGCCGCGTCCGCGCAGGAAGCCGAGGTAGCGCTCGTCGCCGCGCCGCCAGCCGGCGAGGTCGACCCGCCCGGCGGCGTGCAGCGCGGAGAAGTCCACATGGGTGCAGTCGAGCGGCTCGAGACCACCGCCGATCGCGACGCCCTCGGCGCTGCCGAGCAAGGCCACCCACAGGCTGTCGCCATCGCCCTCGCGGATGCGCGCGAGCACCAGGTGGCCGCCGTCCTCGAGCTCCTCCTCGTCGGCGATGGCCTGCACGCGCTCGGCGAGCTGGCGCGAAAGGGCGGTGAAGTCGAGGGTCTCGTCGACCAGGTGCTCGCGCAGCCAGCGCGCGAGCGGGTAGCTCTCCTCGTCCTCCTCGAGGCGACCGAAGCCCTTGGCGCTGCGGCTCTCGTACTGCGCGCACAGGCGCTCGACCAGGCGCAGCGCGGCGGCGTCGAGCGCGCACGGCGTCTCGCGCAGCATCAGGCGCGAGGGCGCGCCGGGCTCGCGTACCAGGGCGTGGAGGATCAGGTGGGTGACGACGTGTTCGACGGTGCGCATGGGGCGGGCTCGGACGGGAAAGCGGGGCGCGATTCTGCCACGTGCGTCGCCGCGCCGCGCGCTGCTCCGGCTCGTGGGCGCGACGCAGGCCGCGAAGCGGCGGTGCGACGGGCGCGAGCTTTTTCACGGCCGCGGCAGCCGTTTGGCTGCCAGAATGAGCCATGTCCATCACGCCCGATCCGGGCAGGGGAGGTTCTCATGGAAACGACGCGTACCAAGCTGCGCGGGGTGAACCTGGGTAGCTGGCTGCTGTTGGAGAAGTGGATGGTGCCCAGCCTGTTCGAGGGACTGGAGGCGACCGACGAGACCACCTGGTGCGCCGAGCTCGGCCCCGCCGCCACCGAGCGTCTGCGCCGGCACTGGAACAGCTTCGTCACCCGCGAGGACTTCGCCTGGATCGCCGCGCGCGGGCTCAACGCGGTGCGCATCCCGATCGGGCACTGGATCTTCGGCCCCGACTACCCCTACCACCCCAAGTACGGCGCCCACCGCCACCCCTTCGTGACCGGCGGCATCGAGGTGCTCGATCGCGCGCTCGACTGGGCGCAGGAGCTCGGCCTCGCGGTGATCATCGACCTGCACGCCGCGCCCGGCTGCCAGAACGGCTTCGACAACGGCGGCATCAAGGACGTGGTGGAGTGGCACACCAAGAAGGAATACCTCGAGCACTCGCTCGCCGTGCTCGAGCGCCTGGCCGAGCGCTACCACGCGCACCCGGCGCTGCACGGCATCGAGCTGCTCAACGAGCCGCGCTGGGACGTGCCCACCGACTACCTGAAGGCCTACTACCTCGAGGCCTACGCGCGCATCCGCAAGCACTGCGCACCAGAGACGGTGGCGGTGGTGTTCCACGACGGCTTCCGCAGCTTCCGCGAGTACCTCGGCTTCATGCAGGCGCCGGCCTTCCGCAACGTGGTGTTCGACTATCACCGCTATCAGTGCTTCGAGCGCTGCGACATCGACATGGACATCCACGGCCACATCCGCAAGGCGGCGGTGGACTGGCGCGAGGAGGCCGACGCGATCAACGCCGAGCTCGGCCTGCCGGCGGTATGCGGCGAGTGGAGCCTGGGGCTCGACCTGAAGGTGGTGTCGCTGTGGGCCGAGGGGCCGTTCAACCACGCCCTCGAGCACATGGACGATTTCCAGCAGGACGTCGCCAGCCGCGCCTACGGCGACAGCCAGCTGATGACCTTCGAGCGCCTGGCGGGCTGGTTCTTCTGGAGCTACAAGACCGAGACCACGCCGGCGTGGTGCTTCCGCGAGTGCGTGGAGCGCGGCTGGCTGCCCTCACACTTCGGGTAGGGACGGCGCCTCCGGCCGCGCAGTGTGCGCGGCCGGAGGCTGCACGCCCGTGCGTGGGCGCTGCAGCAGCAGGCGGCGCTCGAAGAAATGGTTCTGGCGCGCGCGCCGGCTGATCACCAGCAGGGTCGAGCTCGGCAGCTCGTGGTGCAGCAGCTCCAGGGAGTCGACCTCTTCCTTGGGCGCGAGCGCGTCGGTGGCCTCCTCGATGAAGATCCACGCCGGCTGGTGCAGGAACACGCGCGCGAGGCCCAGGCGTTGCTGGATGCGCAGCGGCAGCTCGCGCCCCCAGTCCTCCTGAGTGTCGAGCTTGGGCGCCAGCCACGCGATGCCGGCGCATTCGAGCGCGCGCTCGAGCACGGCGTCGGGGTGGCGATCGGCGTCGTCGGGGTAGCTCAGCACCATGCGCAGGCTGCCCGCGGGCAGGAAGGGCTGACGCGGCACGAACATCAGGTCGCGCCCGGCCGGCAGGCGGACCTCGCCGCTGCCCCAGGGCCACAGCCCGGCGACCGCCTTGAACAGGCTGATCGTGACCGCGGGATCGCCGCAGATCAGCACGCGTTCGCCGCGGCGCACGCGCAGGTCGAAGTCGTCGAGCAGGAGCTCGCCCGCCGGGGTCTGCAGGCGCAGCCGGCGCAGCTCGAGTTCGGGGTGGGGCGAGGCGCACACCGCGATGCGCTCGCGGCCACGGCTGCGTGCCTCCGCGCGTTCGAGCGCGAGCATGTCCTCGTACAGACTGGCGACGCGGTCGATCGAGGCGCGGCAGCGTGCGAGCTCGCCGAGGTTGTCGATCGGCCAGGACAGCGCCGTGGTCAGGCGCTGGAAGGCCTGCGCCGCCTGCATCAGCACGCCGAGCGTCATCGCGCCGGCGATGTATTGCGGCGCCGCGATCAGGATCGGGAACACCGGCAGCAGGGTGCCGTAGCCGGTGGAGAAGGACACGATGCCGAGGTAGGCCAGGGTCTGCCGGTTCCAGCCCCGCCCGACATCGTCGAACAGGCGCGCCGCCTCGCGGCGCTCGTGCGGCTCGCCGTGCATCATCGCGATCGGCTCGGCGTGCTCGCGCGCCCGCGCCAGGCCGAAGCGCAGGTTGGCCTCGACGGTCTGCAGGCGGTTGGTGGCGCGGATCAGCGGGCGGCCGAGCATCAGCCCGAGCGCCGCGCCCACGCCCGCGTACAGGAAGGCCGCGAGCACCATGTAGCCGTGCACCGCGATCGAGGTCCCCGGCAGCGGCGCGCTGCCCGACACGCTCAGCAGGATGTCGATGAAGCTGCCCAGGATCAGCAGCGCGAACAGCAGCGAGTGGGCGAGCGAGACCGCCACGTCGGTGGCGATGCGAATGTCCTCGGCGATGCGGCCATCCGGGTTGTCGTGCTCGCCGGCGGTGAACTGCAGGCGGTACAGGTGGCCGTGCGACAGCCAGTGCCCGAGCAGCAGGTCGGTGAGCCAGCGCCGCCAGTCGAGCTGCAGCCGGCGCTTGACGTGCATGTGCAGCGCGGTCACCCCCATGGTGAGGGCGAAGATCAGTACGAAGACCCCCACCAGCTGCAGCAGCTCGGACAGCGCGCGATCCTCCAGGGCGTCGAAGAGGTCCCGGTTCCAGTAGCTCACCCAGACCGCCAGCCCGACCTGCGCCATCGTCAGCAGCACCAGCGCCAGCACCGTCGCGCGCACCTGCCACTTGCGCTCGCAGTTCCAGTAGCCCCCCGCCAGCAACAGGAAGCGCCGCCCGCCGTCACGGTGGGGCGGCCGGCGGTGGGGCTGCTTGGGAAGGGAGGCGGCGTGGGTGGAGGACATGAGGCAATCATGCCTCGTTACGGGGCGCTCGTCCGTGGAGGAAGACGCGGTTTGCCTCCGGAGCGCGAGCCGGAACGTCGGGCCGGCCTGGTCGTGTACGCGCGCATGGCGCACATTCGGAGCGCCATTTGCAACGGCTGCCCGTGGGCTGCCGGATCGAGGGCACGCGAGTGCGGATTCATTGCGACCAGGCCACCGCAGGAACGGGAGAGCGATGATGAACGAGACCGGGAAGTCTCAGTGTGCTCCGCTGCCGGGTGTGGCAGAGGGTCTAAGGCGGGCTGCTCTGCGCGCTCGTGAGCTTGCCTGCCAGACTCGCACGCCCTTGGATGCAAGGGCGAGCGCAAACGGCGGGGGAAAAACGAAAAGGGCCTGCATCGCTGCAGGCCCTCGAATTTTTTGGTGGTGATGGGCGGAATCGAACCGCCGACCTATGGGTTATGAATCCATCGCTCTAACCGTCTGAGCTACATCACCAACAGAGCGCGCGAATATAGCGGGTCTGCGGCGGAGTCGTCAAGCGCCAGGGGCGTCGAATCGACGACTTACCGGGCTCGGGCGGTGCTTGTGGGAGCGGGCTTGCCTGCGAACGGGCGGCGAAACGGCGCCATTTCGCGGGCAAGCCCGCTCCCGCGGGGCTGCGCAGGACGGGCGGCGAGTCCTCGCAGGGGTGCGGCTTTCCGCCGGTGGAGCGCTTGATTTATAAGGCTTTTGCATTGACATCGCCGGGGCGATGGACGATCATCCCCGGCCTGTTCCCCAACGTCCCGGATCTCTCCGGCCCTCCTTGCGCCCGCATTTTCTCTCTGTCCTGGTGGCCGGCCTCTCCGGCCTCGCTTCGACCCTGGCCTTCGCCGCCCTGCCGCGGCCGATTCCCGACGACGCGGCGAGGGTGAAGATGGCGTTTCCCACGCCCGGCGTGGTGCAGGTCAAGGATGCCACGCTGCGCCTCAGCCCCGGTGCGCAGATCCGCGACACCCAAAACCGCATCGTGCTGCCCTCGCACGTTTCCGGCGAGCACGTGGTGCGCATGGTGGTCGATCGCAACGGGCAGGTGCATCGGGTGTGGATCCTCACCCCGGAAGAGGCGCTGGCGCCCCTGCCGAAGCCTGCGCGCTGACCGCCGCGATGCCCGCCCGACCCGCCGCAAGGCTCAGCCTGACTTTCCCGAATAGATGAAGAAACTCTACATCCGCACCTTCGGGTGCCAGATGAACGAGTACGACTCCGACAAGATGGCGGACGTGCTCGGTGCCCACGAAGAGCTGGTCAAGACCGACAACCCGGAAGAGGCCGACGTGATCCTCTTCAACACCTGTTCGGTGCGCGAGAAGGCGCAGGAGAGGGTGTTCCACGACCTCGGCCGGGTGCGCCTGCTCAAGCAGCAGAAACCCGGGCTGATCATCGGCGTGGGCGGCTGCGTGGCCAGCCAGGAGGGCGAGGCGATCGTGAAGCGCGCGCCCTATGTGGACGTGGTGTTCGGCCCGCAGACCCTGCACCGCCTGCCCAGCCTGATCGAGGCGCGCAAGCAGAGCGGGCGCTCGCAGGTGGATATCTCCTTCCCCGAGATCGAGAAATTCGATGCCATGCCGCCGGCGCGCGTCGAGGGCGCGAGCGCTTTCGTGTCGATCATGGAGGGCTGCTCGAAGTACTGCACCTTCTGCGTCGTGCCCTACACCCGCGGCGACGAGGTGTCGCGCCCGCTCGAGGACGTGCTCGCCGAGGTCGCCGGCCTGGCGGCGCAGGGCGTCAAGGAAGTGACGCTGCTGGGCCAGAACGTCAACGCCTGGCGCGGCGTGCTCTCGCGCGCGGACGACGAGCAGGGCGCCGACGTTGGTGATTTCGCCTTCCTGCTCGAGTGCGTGGCCGAGATCCCCGGCATCGAGCGCATCCGCTACACCACCTCGCACCCGCGCGAGATGACGCAGCGCCTGATCGACTGCTACGCGAAGATCCCGAAGCTGGTGTCCCAGCTCCACCTGCCGGTGCAGTCGGGCTCGGATCGCGTGCTGGCGGCGATGAAGCGCGGCTACTCGGTGCTCGAGTTCAAGTCGGTGGTGCGCAAGCTGCGCGCGGCGCGGCCGGATCTGTCCCTGACCTCGGACTTCATCGTCGGTTTCCCGGGCGAGACCGAGGACGACTTCGAGAAGACCATGAAGCTGATCGAGGACATCGGCTTCGATGGCTCCTTCAGCTTCGTCTACAGTTCGCGCCCCGGCACGCCGGCGGCCGACCTCGAAGACCCGGTGCCGCAGGAGACCAAGCTCGCCTGGCTCGCCCGCCTGCAAAAGCGCATCGACGCGCAGTACCAGGCCAACAGCGAGGCCATGGTCGGCACGGTGCAGCGCATCCTGGTCGAGGGCGCGGCGAAGAAGAACGCCGAGGTCGAGATGATGGGCCGCAGCGACAACAACCGTGTGGTCAACTTCCCCTCCGATTCGCCCAATCGCGACCGCCTCGTCGGCCAGTTCGTCGAGGTGCGCATCACCGCAGCATTGCCGCACAGCCTGCGCGGCGAAATCCTCACCCGGGAATCCTGAATGGCGAAAACCCTGGAAGTCTTCTTCGAGCCGGTGGATAACGCCCGGCTGGCCAAGCTGTGCGGCGTGCTCGACGAGAACCTGCGCCAGATCGAGAACGCGTTCGACATCACCGTAAGCCGGCGCGGCGAGCACTTCACCCTGGCCGGGCATCCGGCGCAGGTGCTGCGCGGCGAGATGGCGCTCAAGCACTTCTATGCGCTCGCCGACAAGGACCTGTCGCGCGACGAGGTGCAGCTCGGCCTCATCGAGATCGCCAGCAAGGGCGAGGCGGCGCAGCCCGCGCCGGTGCTGCTCACCCGCCGCACCGAGCTGCATGGCCGCACGCCGCGCCAGGTCGACTACCTGCGCAATATCCAGGACTTCGACATCACCTTCGGGATCGGCCCGGCCGGCACCGGCAAGACCTACCTCGCGGTGGCGAGCGCGGTCGACGCCTTCGAGCGCGATCTCGTCGAGCGCATCATCCTCACCCGCCCGGCGGTCGAAGCCGGCGAGCGCCTGGGCTTCCTGCCCGGTGACCTGGCGCAGAAGGTCGATCCCTACCTGCGCCCGCTCTACGACGCGCTCTACGACCTGATGGGCTTCGACCGCGTCGGCAAGCTCTTCGAGCGCGGCAGCATCGAGATCGCGCCGCTCGCCTTCATGCGCGGGCGCACGCTCAACAACGCCTTCATCATCCTCGACGAGGCGCAGAACACCACGCCCGAGCAGATGAAGATGTTCCTCACCCGCATCGGCTTCGGCGCCAAGGCGGTGGTCACCGGCGACCTCACCCAGATCGACCTGGCGCGCGGCCAGCGCAGCGGCCTCAAGGAGGCGCGCGCGGTGCTGGCCGGGGTGCGCGGCATCGCCTTCACCGAGTTCAACAAGGAAGACGTGGTGCGTCATCCGCTTGTCGCACGCATCGTCGAAGCTTACGACCTCGAGGCTGCGCGCCTCGAGCGCGAGAAGGCCGCAGCCCGCGCAGCGCGCCAGCAGCCGGGGCCGCAGGAGCAGGAAGCCGAAGATGGCGAATAAGACCCACAAGACCGACAAGACGAACAAGACGGCCGCGGACAAGCCAGCCGGAGCCTACCCCAGGATCATCGCCGTCGATGCCGACGGCAAGTCCGCGCGCATCCGCGCCGAGCGCCTGGAGATCGAGCTCGGCGACGGCCGCAAGCTGCTGCTCGCCTTCCCTCAGAAGGCCTGGGGCGACCTCGAGATCGAGGCCGAGACCGACGACGACAATGCGGTGCCGATGCTGTCGCTGCAGCCCGGCGCCTGTAACCTGATGACGCTGCGCGTGGATGTGCTCCACGACATGAGCTTCGTCGAGCCGCTCGCGCTGCCCGCGGGCGAGCACCCGCCGGTGCTCAAGCTGCAGGTGCAGAAGGCGGTCGAGGGCGAGGACAAGGCCAACTGCCCGAAGAAGAACCACATCCGGCGCTGGGCCACCGCGGCGCTGCGCGCCAGCGCCCAGGTCACCGTGCGCCTGGTGGGCGAGGCCGAGGGGCGCGCGCTCAACCGCGACTACCGCGGCAAGGACTACGCCACCAACGTGCTGACCTTCGCCTACGCCGAGGGCGAGGCGCTGCCCGGCCTGCCGGAGGAGGGGGGCGACGTGCCGCTCGCCGGCGACCTGGTGCTGTGCGTGCCGGTGGTGGTGCGCGAGGCCGCAGCCCAGGGCAAGACCCTGGAGGCGCACTTCGCCCACCTCGTCGTGCATGGCATGCTGCACCTGCAGGGTTACGATCACGAAAACGAGACCGAGGCGTCCGAGATGGAGGCGCTGGAGACCAGCATCCTGCGCGAGCTCGGCTACGCCAATCCCTACACCTGACGCGGAGACACCGACCCCCAAAATGGACAGTTCCCCTAAACCGTCGTTACTCGAGCGACTTTCGGCCCTTCTCTCGCGCGAACCGGAAGATCGCGATGAACTCCTCGCGCTGCTTCACTCGGCCTTCGATCGCAACCTGATCGACGCCGACGCCCTCACCATCATCGAAGGCGCCCTGCAGATGTCCGACATGCAGGTGCGCGACGTGATGGTCCCGCGCGCCCAGATGGACTGCGTGCACCTGGACGACCCGATCGACACGATCGCCAACTTCGCGATCGACACCGCCCACTCGCGCTTCCCCGCGATCGGCGACGGCAAGGACGACGTCGTCGGCATCCTGCTTGCCAAGGACCTGCTGCGCTATTTCGCCGGGCGTGAGTTCGACCTGCGCGACATGCTGCGCCCCGCGGTCTTCGTGCCCGAGTCCAAGCGCCTCAACGTGCTGCTGCGCGATTTCCGCGTGTCGCGCAACCACATGGCGATCGTGGTCGACGAGTACGGCGGTGTCGCAGGCTTGGTCACCATCGAGGACGTGCTCGAGCAGATCGTCGGCGATATCGAGGACGAATACGACTTCGACGAGGTCGGCGACAGCATCCGCCTCGACCACAGCGGGCGCTACCGCGTGAAGGCCACGACCGAGATCGAGGACTTCAACGAGGCCTTCGCCACCCACTTCAGCGACGAGGAATACGACACCGTCGGCGGCCTGGTGATCCGCCACTTCGGCCGCCTGCCCAAGCGCGGCGAGGCGGTGGAGCTCGAAGGCCTGAAGATCCAGGTGCTGCGCGCCGACAGCCGGCGGGTGTACACCCTGATTGTCGAGCGCCTGCCGCAGCCGCTGCCCGAACAGGCGTGATGCGGCGCGCCTGGCTGGTCGCGCTGCTCGCGGGCGGCGCGACGGTGTTCGCCTTCGCGCCCTTCGGGCTGTTTCCGCTCGCCTTCCTCGGCCTGGGCGGACTCGCTTGGCTGCTCGCCGACGTGACGCGCGCGCGCGCCGGCTTCGCGCTCGGCTTCGCCTGGGGCTTCGGCGCCTTCGCCGCCGGGGTGTCCTGGCCCTACATCGCGCTCGAGCGCTACGGCGGCGTACCGGCACCGGTCGCCGCGCTCGCGATCGCGCTGTTCTGCGCCTACCTCGCCCTCTATCCGGCGCTCGCCGGGGCGGCCTTCGCCGCGCTGCGCGGGCGCGGCGTCGCGCACGCGCCGGTGCGCGCGGCGGCGCTCTTCGCTGCGCTCTGGCTGGGTTCCGAATGGCTGCGCGGCGTGCTCTTCACCGGCTTCCCCTGGCTCGCCATCGGCTATGCGCAGACCCCGCCCAGCCCGCTCGCCGGCCTGCTGCCGGTGGTCGGCGTGTATGGCGTCGGCGGACTGAGCGCCTTCGTCGCCGCGCTGTGCGCCATCGCGCTGCGGGCGGGCGGCGCGCGCACCTTGCTCGGGTGGCGCACGGCGCTGGCGCTGCTCGCGCCCTTCGTCGCCGGCTTCGCGCTGCTCGGCCACGCGTGGACCCAGCCGGCCGGTGCGCCGCTGAAGGTGGCGCTGGTGCAGACCGACTTCGCGCAGAGCCTCAAGTGGGATCCGGCGCGCTTCGAGGAGGTGCTGCGGGTCAACTTCGCACTTGCGCGCGACGCCTTCGCGCAGCCGCAGCCCCCCGCGCTGGTGGTGCTGCCCGAGACCACCGTGCCGACCCTGCTCGACCGCCTCCCCGAGGGCTACCTCGAAGCCTTCGCCGGCCTCGCCAGCGGGGCGGGAGGCGACCTGGTGATGGGGGCCTTCCGCCGCGACGCCGAGGAGCGTATCTACAACGCTGCGATCAGCCTCGGCAGCGCGCCGGTCCAGCTCTACGCCAAGCAGCACCTGGTGCCCTTCGGCGAATACTCGCCGCCGCTTTTCGGCTGGTTCTACCAGCTCGCGCAGATTCCGATGTCCGATCAGACCCGCGGCGCGCCCGACCAGGCGCCGATGCGCTTCGGCGACCAGCGCGTCGCGCTCAACATCTGCTACGAGGACCTCTTCGGCGCCGAGCTGATCCGCGCGCTGCCCGAGGCCACGCTGATGCTGAACCTCTCCAACTTGGCCTGGTATGGCGACTCCCTCGCCCAGCCGCAGCACTTGCAGATCGCCCGCGTGCGCGCGCTCGAGACCGGGCGCCCGATGCTGCGCTCGACCAACACCGGCATGACTGCGGTGGTGCAGCCGGATGGCAGCGTCGTCGCCGCGCTGCCCGCCTTCGAGCGTGGCGTGCTGCATGCCGAGGTGCAGGGCCACCAGGGCACGACCCCCTACGCGCGCTGGGGCGACCGCCCCGCGCTCCTCGCCGCCGCGATCGCGATCCTTCTCGCGGCCCTCGCCGCCGCCGCAGCACGCCCGCGCCGGGCCGAAGCCCGGTAAAATCGCAGCTTTTGCGTGCGCTGTGCAGCCCGGAGGCTGCCCGAGACCATGACCACCGAATCCCGACTCGTGAAACCGACCTTCCAGCAAGTCATCCTCACGCTCCAGCACTTCTGGGGCGAGCGCGGCTGCGTGCTGCTGCAGCCCTACGACCTCGAGGTCGGCGCCGGCACCAGCCATACCGCCACCTTCCTGCGCGCGATCGGCCCCGAGCCGTGGAATGCCGCCTACGTGCAGCCCTCGCGCCGCCCCAAGGATGGTCGCTACGGCGAGAACCCCAACCGCCTGCAGCACTACTACCAGTTCCAGGTGGTGCTGAAGCCCTCGCCGCTGAACATCCAGGAGCTCTACCTCGACAGCCTGCGCGCGCTCGGCATCGATCCGATGGTGCACGACATCCGCTTCGTCGAGGACGACTGGGAGAACCCGACGCTGGGCGCATGGGGCCTGGGCTGGGAAGTGTGGCTGGACGGCATGGAGGTCACCCAGTTCACCTACTTCCAGCAGGTCGGCGGCCTTGACTGCAAGCCGGTGCTGGGCGAGATCACCTACGGCATCGAGCGCCTGGCGATGTACCTGCAGGGCGTGGAAAACGTCTATGACCTGGTGTGGTCGATCGCCCCCGACGGGCGCAAGGTCACCTATGGCGACGTCTATCACCAGAACGAGGTCGAGCAGTCGACCTTCAACTTCGAGCACAGCAACGTCGACTTCCTGTTCTCGCTGTTCAACAACTACGAGTCCGAGGCCAAGCGCGTGATGGAAGTCGGCCTGCCGCTGCCGGCCTACGAGATGGTGCTGAAGGCCGCCCACACCTTCAACCTGCTCGACGCCCGCGGCGCCATCTCGGTGACCGAGCGCGCCGCCTACATCGGCCGCATCCGCAACCTGTCGCGCGCCGTCGCTCAGGCCTATTTCGAATCCCGCGAAGCCCTCGGCTTCCCGATGCTCAACGCCACCAAGGAGGCCGCGTGATGACCGGCGCGACCGCAACGCTCCTCGTCGAACTGCTCACCGAAGAACTGCCGCCCAAGGCCCTGCCGCGCCTGGGCGAGACCTTCGCCACCAAGATCGCCGAAGGCCTCAAGGCCCGGGGCCTGGCGCCGGCCGACGCGCCTTTCCGCACCTTCGCCAGCCCGCGCCGGCTGGCGGTGACGGTGGCACAGGTGGCTGCCGAGGCCGCAGCCAAGGAGGTCACCGAGAAGCTGATGCCGGTGTCGGTGGCGCTCGATGCCGAGGGCAGGCCGACCTCGGCGCTGCTGAAGAAGATGGAGGCGAAGGGCATCCCGGCCGATGCGGTTTCCGGCTTCGAGCGCCGCATGGACGGCAAGGCCGAGGCCCTGTTCCACACCGCCATGGTGCCGGGTGCGAAGCTCGCTGACGTGCTGGCGGGCATCGTGCAGGACGCGATCAAGGCGCTGCCCATCCCCAAGGTCATGCGCTGGGGCGACGGCGACGCCACCTTCGTGCGCCCGGTGCACAAGCTCACCCTGCTGCACGGTGCCGAAGTGGTGCCGGGCCGCGTGCTCGATCTCGACTCCGGCCGCACGACGCGCGGCCATCGCTTCATGAGTCGCGGCGAGATCGACATCGCCACCGCCGACGCCTACGAGCCCACGCTGCTCGCCGAGGGCAAGGTCATCCCCAGCTTCGCCGAGCGCCGCGACAACATCGAGCGCCAGCTGCTCGCCGCGGCCGCGAAGCAGGGCGCATTGCTGAATGAATACGCCGACCTGCTCGACGAGGTCGCCGCACTGGTCGAGCACCCGACGGTGTACGTGGGCGAATTCGAGGCCGAGTTCCTCGCCGTGCCGCAGGAATGCCTGATCCTGACCATGCGCGCCAACCAGAAGTACTTCCCGCTCTTCGACGGCGCCGGCAAGCTGCTCAACCGCTTCCTGATCGTCTCCAACATGCAGGTGGCCGACCCGAGCAACATCGTCGCCGGCAACGCCCGCGTGGTGCGTCCGCGCCTGTCGGACGCGCGCTTCTTCTTCGAGCAGGACAAGAAGCAGAAGCTCGAGGCCCGCCTGCCGCGCCTGGCGCCGGTGGTCTATCACAACAAGCTCGGCAGCCAGCTCGAGCGCGTCGAGCGCCTCGAGGCGCTGGCAGGCGCGATCGCCGCCCAACTGCACGGCGACGTCGCCGCGGCGAAGCGCGCCGCGCGCCTGGCCAAGGCCGACCTCGTCACCGACATGGTGGGCGAGTTCCCCGAGCTGCAAGGCATCATGGGCCGCTACTACGCGCTCGCCGACGGCGAAGGCGAGGTGGTGGCGGACGCCATCCAGGCCCACTACCAGCCCCGCTTCGCCGGCGACGCGCTGCCCGCCGGCAACGTCGCCGCCGCGGTGGCGCTGGCCGACAAGCTCGACGCCCTGGTCGGCTTCTTCGGCATCGGCATGGTGCCGACCGGCGACAAGGACCCCTTCGCGCTGCGCCGCGCCGCGCTCGGCGTGTTGCGCATCCTGATCGAGGCGCCGCTGCCGCTCGAGCTGCCCAGGCTCATCGACACCGCCGCCGCCGGCTTCCGGCCCGGCCTGCTCACCGCCGAGGGCTTCGCCGCGCAGCTGCAGGACTTCATGTTCGAGCGCCTGAAGAACCTGCTCCGCGAGACGGGCCGCGACGGCGCCGTGATCGACGCCGTGCTGGCGCTGAAGCCCGCGCGCATCGACCTGGTGCCGGCCAAGCTCGCCGCGGTGGAAGCTTTCCGCGCGCTGCCCGAAGCCGAGGCCCTGGCTGCTGCCAACAAGCGCATCGTCAACATCCTCAAGAAGGCCGAGAGCACGCCGGGCGAGCCCGACCTCGCGCTGCTGCAGGAAGACGCGGAGAAGGCGCTTTTCCACCAGGTCGTCGAGGTCGCGCCGCTGGTGCGCTCGCACGTCGCCAACGAGGACTACACCGACGCGCTGTGCGCGCTCGCCGGCCTGCGCGCGGCGGTGGACCAGTTCTTCGAGGACGTCATGGTGATGGCGGAAGAGCCGCTGACGCGGGCCAACCGCCTCGCGCTGCTGGCCCAGCTCGCCGGCCTGATGAACCAGGTGGCGGACATCTCGCGCCTGTCGGCCTGATCGTCGTAACCCCGCGGCGCACGGCGCCGCGGGCTTCGCCCCCGCAAGGAGCCCGTGATGAAGCTCATCGTTCTCGACCGCGACGGCGTGATCAACGTCGACTCGGGGCAGTACATCAAGTCGCCCGAGGAGTGGAAGCCGATCCCGGGCGCGCTCGAGGCGATCGCGCGGCTCAACCAGTGGGGCTGGCGGGTGGTGGTGGCGACCAACCAGTCCGGCATCGGCCGCGGCCTGTTCGGCATGGACACGCTCAACGCGATCAACGACCGCATGATCAAGAGCCTCGCCCAGGCGGGCGGGCGGCTCGACGGCATCTTCTTCTGCCCGCATGCGGCCGACTCCACCTGCGACTGCCGCAAGCCCAAGCCGGGCATGCTGCTGCAGATCGCCGAGCGTTACAACGTCGAGCTTGCCGACGTGCCCTGCGTCGGCGACGGACTGCGCGATCTCCAGGCTGCCGCCGCGGCCGGTGCCCAGCCCTGGCTGGTGCTCACCGGCAAGGGCGAGGCCACGCAGGCGAGCGGCGAGCTGCCGCCCGGCACGCTGGTCTATCCCGACCTCGACGCGGTGGTCGCCGCGCTGACCGCCTGAGCGGCGCGTAGCCGCTCCGCATCCTCCACGCCCTCTTCACCGGACGAGAATCGTGCATCTGATCCGCTCCATCCTGTTCGCGATCCTGCTTACCGTGATCACGGTGCCCTACGCGCTCCTCGCCACCTTCATCTTCTGGCTGCCGCCGATGACGCGGCACCGGCTGATCACGAGCTGGGTGCCGATCATGATGTGGGTGATCCGCTACGTGCTCGGCATCCGCTACCGCGTCATCGGTGCCGAGAACATCCCGGCCGGACCGGCGGTGGTGCTCTCCAAGCATCAGTCGGCGTGGGAGACGATCGCGCTGCAGGTGATCTTTCCGCCGCTGTGCTACGTGCTCAAGCGCGAACTGCTGCGCGTGCCCTTCTTCGGTTGGGCGCTGGGCATGATTCCCGGCATCGCGATCGATCGCTCCGCCGGCAAGGACGCGCTCAGCCAGGTGGTGGAGCAGGGCCGCGAGCGCCTCAAGGAAGGCCTGTGGGTGGTGGTCTTCCCCGAGGGCACGCGCGTGGCGCCGGGTGCGACGCGACGCTACAAGCCCGGCGGGGCCATCCTCGCCAAGCGCGCTGGCGTCCCGGTGGTGCCGGTGGCGCACAATGCGGGCGAGCTCTGGCGCCGCAACGCCTTCATCAAGCGACCGGGCGAGATCGTCGTCAGCATCGGTCCGGTGATCGACGTCAAGGGCGTCAAGGCGAACGAGATCAGCGAGCGCGCCGAAACCTGGGTCGAGAACGAGATGCGCCGCCTGTTTCCTCATCACTATCGCGACGAGGCGGGCACGCCACCATCGGAAGGCGAGGCCACGACCGCAGCGGACGGGAACTGAGTGTGTTCGCGCGCGGTCTCCCGCACGGGCCGCCGGGGTGGCCCGGTAAATCGGGAGAAGGGCGATGAGTGAAGAGATTCGTGCGCTCGATGAGGAGGCGATCCTCGCCGGCCTTGTAGGGCTGCCGCACTGGCGGCTGGAACTGGGGTGCCTGGTGCGCGACTACCGCAGCGGTGGCTGGAAGGCGACGCTGATGGTGGCGGGAGTGATCGGACACCTGGCCGAAGCGGCTTGGCACCACCCCGTGCTGGAGCTGTCCTGGGATCGCGTGCGGGTACGCCTGTCCACCCATTCGCCCCGCGGAATCACCGGACGCGATTTCGCGCTCGCGCGCAAGATCGAGGAGGTCGTGCAATGGCAGCCCGCACGCGAGAGTGGCGTACTTGAAGGCACGCCGAACGCGGACGAGCGCTTCCGCTACATCCAGTACGATTGAATTCGTCGAGCCGCCGCGAATGCCCCGCAGGTCGACGCAAAAAGGCCCCGCGTTGCGGGGCCTTTTCGTCAGACGGTGCCGGAAGAAGCTTAGGCAGCCTTCTTGGCAGCGGTCTTGGCGGTGGTGCTCACGGCCTTGACGGTGGCGTTGGTCGCGGCGGCCACGTTGGCTTCGGCGATCTCGGCGACTTGCTTGGCAGCCTTGCTCATGCTGTCGTAGGCGCTGTTGGCGGCGGCGATGGCCGACTTGACGGCGGCGACGGCAACGTCCGAACCGGCGGGAGCCGACTTGGCAGCCTTGTCGAGCGCGGTGGCGACGCCCTTGTTCATTTCGGCGACCTGGCCTTCGAAGACCTTCGACATCTCTTCCTGGCTCTGCGACGAGATCTCGTAGACGCTGCGGGCGTAGGCGACGGCCTTCTCGACGATCGGCTGGGCCAGCGAAACCTGCAGGTTCACCAGCTCCTGCACGTCCTTGGCGGCCAGCAGGGCCTTGGTGTTGGCCACGCCGTCTTCGAGCAGCGAACGGGCGGTGTTCAGGTTCAGGGCGGCGAGGCGCTCGGCGCTGGCGAAGGCGGTGTTGGCCAGGGTCAGCAGGGTCTCGATGTTGGCCTTGTTGGCGGCGGCGAACTGCTCGGGGGTGACGAAGTTGCTCATTTGGATCTCCTTGGAAAGTGTGGATTGCATCAACATCGCTTCGGTAGCTGCGATGTTGCGTTGCAGCATGGTTCGGATTATACGGACCCGGGTCGGCCTGTCAAGCATATTTTTGTGCATTGCAGCATCCTGGATTGATAGAAGGAATCAATCACTTGCACCTGAAGGGGCGGCCCTTCAGGCTGGAGGTCGCAGTGTTGCGGTGCACGGCTGCCGTTGACCCGCGCAAGTGTGCAGGGAGCGGGTTGCAGCCGCGTGACGAATGCCTGCGGGTAAACGCAAGCGGCCGGCGGGAAGCCGGCCGCGAGGCGGAGGAAGCCGGGGCGCTCAGTCGTGGCGGAAGTCCGCCTTGCGCTTGGCCACGAAGGCCGCCATCCCCTCCTTCTGGTCATTGAGAGCGAATGCGGAGTGGAACACGCGGCGCTCGAACAGCAGGCCCTCGTTGAGGCTGCTCTCGAAAGCGCGATTGACCGACTCCTTGATCATCATGACCACCGGCAGGGAGAAGCCGGCGATCGTTTCGGCGGCGGCGATCGCCTCTTCGAGCAGTTTGTCGGCGGGCACCACGCGGGCGACCAGGCCGGCGCTCTCGGCCTCGGCCGCGTCCATCATGCGGGCCGTCAGGCACATGTCCATGGCCTTGGCCTTGCCGATCGCGCGCGGCAGGCGCTGGGTACCACCTGCACCGGGCAGGATGCCGAGGCGAATCTCGGGCTGACCGAACTTCGCGGTGTCGGCGGCGATGATGAAGTCGCACATCATCGCGAGCTCGCAGCCACCGCCGAGGGCGAAGCCGGCCACCGCGGCGATCACCGGCTTGCGGCAGGTCTTCACGCGCTCCCAGTTGCGTGTGATGTAGTCACCCTTGTAGGCGTCCATGTAGGAAAAATTCGCCATGGCGCCGATGTCGGCGCCGGCGGCAAAGGCCTTCTCGGAGCCGGTGATGACGATGGCGCCGATGCCTTCATCGGACTCGAAGTCGTCGAGAGCGGCGCCGATCTCGTCAACCACCTGGTCGTTGAGTGCGTTCAGCGCCTTGGGCCGGTTGAGGGTGATGAGGCCGACACGGCCGCGTTTCTCGGCGATGATCATCTCGAAGCTCATGCTGTCTCCTTCCTTTGCATCTGCTCGTGGGGGGAATCATTGTCCGCCGGCGGGCTGGCCTTCGGACTTGGGCTGGATCACTGCGCGCACCCGGCCTGCCGGTGCGCCTTGGCTGCTGCCCGGTGCGTTGGTGGCGAGGTAGTTCTCGGTGATCGCGTCGTACTCGATGTAGTGGCCGCTGACCTGGTCGCCTCCGCTGGTGACCTTGGCGCGGTTGAACAGCCTGGCCTTCTCGCTGCGGCTGTCGTACTCGATGCGTTCGGCCTCGCCTTCGACGTACTCCGTGGTGCCGTCACGGCGCTGGCGGAAGGTCGCCAGGCCCTTGCCCGCGGCGGTGGCGACCCCGTTCTGGAATCCGGCTGCGTCCTGGGTCACGACCAGCTTGTCGCCGCGGATGGTCAGCGTACCCTGGGTGAGAACCACGCGGCCCTCGAAGATGTGCACCTTGTTGCGATCGTCCACCGTCAGGCGGTCGGCCTCGATGTTGACCGGCTGGTCGCGGTCGGCCTTCTCGGCGAGCGCCGGGGGCGTGAGGGCGGCGAACAGGACGGCCGCGGTGGCGAGGAGGATTCGCTTCATGAGGAGGATCCTTGGCGGCGCGGAGGCATCGTCGTGCTGACCTCGCCGATGAGTTCGAGCGTGCCGAACAGGTTGTCCGCGCGCATGCCCCGTGCCGAGGCGCGCCCGGCGCCACGCGTCATCACGACCGGGGAATCGGTCCGTGCGCGCTGGGCATCGGGCCATACGCTGAGCGTCTCGGAGTCGAGCGCCAGCGGCAGCGTGTCTGCGCTGCCCGGGCGGCGTACCCGCACCTCTCCCGCGAGGTCGACCTGTTCGCCGCCCGGCGAGACGTCGGCCGTGCGTGCGGTGATCGTCGTGGTGCCTTCTTCGCCGCGCAGTTGCAGGCGTGGCTCGTGCAGCCGGGTGATGTCGCCCGCGGGAAAGTGCTCGAGGCGTTCGGCCACCAGTTCGTAGCGCTGTGCGCCGTCTCCGCCGAAGCCGGTCACGCGGGTGTCGTGCGCGATGAAGTCGGGGCCGGTTTGTTCCAGGCTGGTCACCGGGTCTTCTATCCTGGTGATCCGCTCGAGCCATATCGATCCGCCCGCGAGCAGCGCGAGGGCGAAGACCGGATACGGGCGCCAGGTGTCTACCCGCATTCAGATGACCTTGGCGAGCATCAGGTCGTGGGTGGTGAGCGCGCCGGCGAGCCGGCCGGCCTGATCCAGCACCAGCAGCTGGCTGATGCGCATGCTTTCCATCGTCGCGGCCGCCTCGGCGGCGAGCGCGCCGGGTGCGATGCTGCGCGGATTGCGCGTCATGACCTCGCTGACCCGGGCGCTGCGCACGTCGCAGCCCTTCTCGAGCGCGCGGCGCAGGTCGCCGTCGGTGAAGATGCCCACCGGCATCTCGTCGGTGTCGACGATCGCGGTCATGCCCATGCCGCCGGCGGTCATCGCCAGCAGGGCCTGGGTGAGTGGAGCGTCGCTGCCGACACGGGGCACCGCCTGCGCCGGGCGCATGACGTCGCCGACGTGGGTCAGCAGGCGACGGCCGAGCGCGCCACCGGGGTGGGAGCGGGCGAAATCCTCCGCGGCGAAGCCACGCGCGTCGAGCAGCGCGACCGCGAGCGCGTCGCCGAGCGCGAGCGCGGCGGTGGTGCTCGCGGTGGGGGCGAGATTCAGCGGACAGGCTTCTTCCGCCACGCCGGCGTCGAGGTGGGCGTCCGCCTCGCGCGCGAGCGGCGAGTCCGGCCGTCCGGTCATGGCGATCAGGCGGGCGCCCTGGCGCTTGACGAGCGGCACGATGGTGAGCAGTTCCTCGCTCGAGCCGGAGTTCGACAGCGCGATCACCACGTCCTCCGGGGTGATCATGCCGAGGTCGCCATGCGCGGCCTCGGCGGCGTGCACGAAGTAGGCCGGTGTGCCGGTGCTGGCGAGCGTGGCGGCGAGCTTGCGCCCGATGTGGCCCGACTTGCCCACGCCGGTGACGATCACCCGCCCGTGGCGTGCGAGGATGATCTCGACCGCGCGCTCGAACTCCTCGCCGATGCGGGCAGCGAGCGCGTGCACGGCCTCGGCCTCGATGCTCAGCACACGGCGGGCGAGGGCGACGGCACGGCTTTCGTCCGGAGCGGAAATTGGGTCCATGGATTCGATGCTTTAAACTGGCGCGGAGGGGAAGCCGGAGGCTAGGCGGGATGACGGTGCGCCGTCACCGGCACCTTCCCGATCCGCCGGATTGTATACCAAACACCATCGCCGCCGACCGGCAGCGCGGGTGCCACTCGCCGCCTGGCTTCCATGCTCAATACCCTCGAATTCGTGGTCCTGCTGCTGGCCGCCGCCGTGGTCATGGTGGCCTTGTTCCGCAGCATGAACCTGCCGCCGGTGCTCGCGTACCTGCTGGTTGGCGCGCTCGGCGGACCGCACGCGCTCAACCTGATGCAGGAGTCCGCCGGCGCCCGCCATCTCGCCGAGTTCGGCGTGGTGTTCCTGATGTTCTCGATCGGGCTGGAGTTCTCGCTTGGCCGGCTGATGGCCATGAAGCGCATCGTGTTCGGGCTCGGGCTCGCCCAGGTGCTTGCCACGATCGTGCTTGCCACCTTGATCGGGCGCTTCGGCGGGCTGGGCTGGATCACCAGTTTCGCGCTCGGCGGCACGCTGGCGATGTCGTCCACCGCGATCCTTTCCAAACTGCTCGCCGACCGCATGGAGCTCGACAGCCGCCACGGTCGCGAGGTGATCGGCGTGCTGCTGTTCCAGGACATCGCCGTGGTGCCGCTGCTGATCCTGCTGCCGGCGCTGTCGCGCCCCGCCGAGGAGATGATGTTCACCCTCGGCCTCGCGGCCTTCAAGGTCGTCTTCCTGCTCTCGCTGGTACTGGTCTTCGGCCAGCGCCTGATGCGCTGGTGGTTCACCGTGATGGCGCGGCGGCGCTCGGGCGAGCTCTTCATGCTCAACGTGCTGCTGATCACGCTCGGGCTGGCGTGGTTGTCCGAGCTGGTCGGGCTGTCGCTCGCGCTCGGCGCCTTCCTTGCCGGCATGCTGATCTCGGAGACCGAATACCGCTACCAGGTGGAGGAGGACATCAAGCCCTTCCGCGACGTGCTGCTCGGGCTGTTCTTTGTCACCGTGGGCATGTTGCTCGACGTCGCCGAGATCGTGCGTAACCTGCCGGCGGTGCTCGGCCTGCTGGCTGCGCTGCTGGTGCTGAAGTTCGGCATCGTCTTCGTGGCCTCGCGCGTATTCGGCTCGCCGGCGGGCACCGCGATGCGTTCCGGGCTGTGGCTGTGCGCGGGTGGCGAGTTCGGCTTCGTGCTGCTGTCGCAGATCCTCGAGCTCGGCCTCATGCCCTACGGACTCGCCCAGGCGACGGTGGCCGCGCTGGTCCTGTCGATGCTGGTCGCGCCGCTGATCGTGCAGGTCAGCGACCGGCTGGTGATGCGCTTCGTCGCCTCGGAATGGCTGCTGCGCTCGATGGAGCTCACCCGGGTGGCGGCGCAGTCGCTGAACACCGAGCGCCACATCATCGTGTGCGGCTACGGGCGAAGCGGCCAGTACCTGGCGCGCTTCCTCGAACAGGAGAACGTGGCCTACGTCGCGCTCGACCTCGACCCCGAGCGCGTGCGCGAGGCGGGCGCGGCCGGGGATACCGTGGTGTATGGCGACGCGGCGCGGCGCGAGACCCTGGTCGCGGCCGGCATCCAGCGTGCGAGCGCGCTGGTGGTGTCCTTCGACGCGCTGGAGGCGGCGCTGCGGGTCATCCACCACGCCCACGCGCTGCGCCCCGGCCTGCCGGTGGTGGTGCGCGCCGGCGACGAGGCCGACCTCGAGAAGCTGGCCCAGGCGGGTGCGGCCGAGGTGGTGCCGGAAGCCTTCGAGGCCAGCATCATGCTCGCTTCGCACGCGCTCGCGCTCACCGGCGTGCCGCTCACCCGCGTGGTACGGCGCATCCGCGAGATCCGCAGCCAGCGCTATGCGCTGATGCGTGGATTTTTCCAGGGCAGCAGCGACCCTGGCGATGCCGCCGACGCAGGCGAGGCGCGCCTGCGCTCGGTGATCGTCCCGGAGGGGGCCGCGGGCGTCGGGCGCAGCATCGGCGAGCTTGGCCTGGAGGAGTTCGGCGTGGCGGTGTCCGCGGTGCGCCGGCGCGGCATCCGCGCACTCTCGCCGGGTGCCGAGACCCGCATTCAGGGCGGTGACGTGATCGTGCTGCTCGGCGTTCCTGGCAGCCTGGAGGCTGCCGAGGAGCGCCTGCTCGGCGGCTGAACCTGCGCCTCACGCCTGACGACTCAGAGATTCGAGCATACCGTGTGTGCGTTCGCCTCCATCAGCGGATTCGACTCGGAGATCGCCACCAGCCCGGTCGCGCCGAGCGTGCCGGCGCGCAGGGAACCTGCCGAGGGGTCGCCGTCGTCGAGCGCGATGTCGAGCTGCGTCACCAGCTTGCCCGGCACGTTGTCCGAGCACACCACCAGGCTGCCCGGCAGGCCGAGCACGCTGCCGCCGCGCTGCACGCCCAGCCGGCCGCCGAGGGCGTTGCGTGGCAGGAAGCCGGGGTCGTCGGTGTTGGTGCTGCCGGTGGCGAGGCTGGCCAGGCGCAGATGCTGCCAAAGGTGGACGGACTCGGTATCGCTGCCTGCATCCCAGTCGCCGTTGATCACGCCGTTGCCGTTGCCGGCGACGGTGCAGCTGCCGCCGCCGGAGCAGAGGTGGCGCACGGCGGCGGGGTCGTCCCCGGGCAGGGCGCGGAAGCGGTCCTGGTAGGCGTGGATCATCGCCGGCACGCTGCGCAGGTCCTGGGCGAGGTTCTTGACGCGGGCGCTGTCGATCAGCGCCTGCCCTTTCATGACCCCGCCGAGCAGCAGTCCGACCACGAGCAGCACGATCGCGATCTCGACGAGGGTGAATCCTTGTTGCGGTTTCCTTTCCATGGTCGTTCTCCCGGGTGATGGAGCGGTGGTGAAAGCGGCGTGGCGACCGGTCACAGCCGACCGGCCTGGGCGAGGCGGGCGACAAGCAGTGGGCGGCCGATCCAGGCGAGCAGGTCGTCGAAATCGGCACCGGGCTCGCCGGCCTGGTAGCTTGGGGTGGCGCCCGTATGGCTGGTGTTGTCGCCATCGGCGCGAAGGTTGGCGCCGGTCGACAACACGATCGCGACTGCCTGCGAGTCGGTCGTCGTGATCCGGCGGCCGTCGTGGTCGCGGATCTGCAAGCGGGCGCTGGGTGCGGTCGCGGCGCCGATCGGCGCCACGCTGAAGGCGGGATCGACGCGGTAGCGCCAGTGCCCCGTCCACTCGTCGCCGGCAGCGTGGCGGTCGCGGCCCCAGGCGTCGGTCGCCGGCATGGCCAGGCTGCGCCAGGGCAGCACCCCCTCGCGTGCGAGATTGCATGGCGGGCCGTCCTCGAGCCCGTAGGCCGGGCTGGCGGGGTCGGTCTCGGTGCTCGGACACGGCAGCCGGCCGTGGATGATGGCGAATCCGGTGAGCGCCTGCTGGATGTCGCGCAGGCGCTCCAGGGTAGCGTTGCGGTCGCGCGCCTCCAGCCGGCTCGTCACCGGAACCAGCAGGCTGCCGCCGAGCAGGGCGAGGATCACCAGCACCATGGCGAGTTCGACCAGGGTGAAGCCGCGCATTGCGCCACCGCAGGCGTCCGGGCGGATGGCGGGAAGGCTGGCGCCTTCGCGCGGGCAGGCTGGCCCCGCAGATGCTCGAGCTCTTGCGTGGGCGGGCCGGCGCGCTTCGGGGGAATGCGGAGTCAGGGCAGGCATCGGATGACGTCGGTGGTGGCGGGGTGGTCGGGGTCGGCCACTCCGAAGTGCTCGGCGCCTTCGAAATCCGGCGCACCGAGACGCAGGGCGGCGACGTTGCGACCTTCGAACCAGGCGGCCGGATCGGCGCGTTCGGCTGCGGTGAGCCGCGATTGGCGGTCGGGGCCGCTGCGGATGCGCTCGCCGGCGAAGGCGAGCACTGCGCGACAGCGTTCGCCGGGGGGCGTGGGTCGGATCACCCCGATGCAGGCGCTGCCGTCGGTGCAGGCGGCGAAGTGAATCTGTTCGCGCCAGTCGTCGATGACCGGGCGTTGCGCGGCGGCGATGCCCAGGTTTTCTGCGCTCGGCAGCACGCCGAGCGCGAGCACGCCGAGTGGACGGGCGTGGCGTGCGAGCCAGGCTGCGCGGTTGTCCGCGAGCCGGCCGGCAAGCGCGTTCGCGCTGCGGGTGAGGACTGCGTCGAGATGGGTGGCGTGGTCTCGGCGCCGGCGCAACGCGTCGAACAGGTCATCGATGCCGATCCAGGCTGCCAGGTCGTTGGGCGCCTCCTCGTCGAGTGTGGCGGGGTGGAGGGCGATTTCGATCGGCCCGCTACCCGTGCGCACGTGGCCGGGGTCGAGATAGTGCGGGAGATCCGCCGCCGCCGAGGCGCTGCCCGCGCAGCTGGAGTCCCGGGTGGCCGGACGGGTCTGGCCGGGGCGCGGCGGGCCGGGGCTGAACACGACCGCGACCGCCATGCCGTCTGCGGCTGCGACCGGCAGTTCGCGGCCGGTGGGGTCGAGCAGGCGGAACTGGCCCGCGCTGTCCCAGTTGAGGGCCTGCGGCTTGGGGTTGTGCTTGACGCTGCCGGCGACGGCGTACCAGAGGCACTCGCCCCAGCCGTCGCGCAGTTCGGGCAGGCCCAGGGTGCGCCATGGCAGGCGGCCCACCGCGGCTGTGCCGCGTGCCCCGCAGGCACCGATCGGCGTGGAGCCGGTGTTGCCCGAGTCGGGGCAGGGCAGGAAGCCGTAGCCTTCGCCGGGGTGGGTCTCGGCGTAGCTGATCGCGTAGCCGATCAACGCGGCACGTGCCGTGGCGAGCGCCTCGACGCTGCGTGCGTGGGCGAGCGCGTGGGCCCGGGCACGCAGTTCGCCGCCGGCGAGCAGGCCGCCGGCGGCGATCAGTGTGAGCAGGAGCAGGGCGGCGATCACTGCCTGGCCGCGCGCGGCATCGATCTGCCGCGACGAGCCGGGGAGGGATCCAACCCGGGCTGCGGTCGGGTGCAGGCATTCATGCCCATCGCCATGCCGGTTAGCAGGTCGTGCCTGAACGCTCATGGCTGCACTCCGCCGACGCTTCCGAGGGCAGCCGGGGCTGTATCGCCGCGCGCGGGTTCCGGGAGCGGTTGGGCGCCGGGGAGGAACACCTCACCGATCGGCCAGTGGTCTCCGCTGCGCAGGCGGATGCGCCCGGCCGGGGGCGACACCGCGGCCGCGGTGCCCCCGACCGGGTGCAGGCCGAGGCTGCGTGCGGACTGCCAGGCGCCTTCCATCCACAGCAGGATCTCTCCGTCGGGGCGGCGCAGGATGCCGTCGATACGCCTGGCGATGGGCGCAGGCGGGGCGGGGATCTCGGGGGGGCAGGTCGGGGTTGCGGGTTCGGGGGTGGATTCCTGTGGAGGGGGCGGCGACTCCATGCTCAGGGCTGCGAGTGCGGCGCGTTCGGCTTCCCGTGCGGCGAGTTCCGCCTCCTCGGCGGCGACCGCGGCAGCATGTGCGGTACGGGCTCGTTCGGCTGCGGCGGCGGCCTCTGCCTGAGCCTGAGCCTGGTGATCCAGCCAGGCTGCGGCGCCCAGCGCGGTCGCTGCCAGGAGGCCGAGCGCGACGAACAGCCGCCTTGCGGGGAGGACGGGCCAGCGTCGCGTGCCGGGGACGAGCGGCCAGCCGATCGTCGTGGGCGCGCGGCGCAGGGAAAGCAGCAGATGGGCGTCGTGACCGCCGGGGAGTTCTCCTTCTGGCAGTGCTCCGGCGGCGGCGACGCGGACCGGCGGCAGCGAGTGGTGCTCCGTCCCGGCGTCCGCAGGCAGGTCAACCACGATGCGAGTCAAGGGCGCATCGCTCGCGATCCGGCGCTGGGAGACCAGGTAGTCGCGGGTACGTTCGATCTCCGCCCCGAGCGATTGCGGATCGGTGATGGGGGCGCTCGCGCCACGCACCAGGCGGGAGAACAGGGTGTGCTCCCCACCCAGCAGGGAGATGCGCAGGCCCGCGCGCCCGCTGGTGGCGATCAGGCGAGGACGCGACGTCGCCTTGTTGCGCCGCCGCGGATGCGCGCCGGGTAGCGGGAGGCGGGGCAGCAGGGAGGCCGCCGGCACGAGGAGCTCGAGGCGGCGGCCGTCTGCCTCGAGGCGCTCCAGCCAGGGCAGGAGGTCCGTGCTTCGTTCCAGGCCGGCGAACAGCACGCGCTCGAAGCCCTTGCGTCCGTCGGGCAGCGGGCCGAGCGCGCTCGCGCGGGCGAAGCGCGGCTCCGGGAACCAGTGTGCAAGCCGGCGCGCGAGCAGGGCACGGCGGTCGCTGCCGCGAACCCGGGGCAGGTCCTCGACCTCGTAGGCCTCGTCAGGGAGGTCGACCAGCATGCGGCAGGGCTCGTCGGGCGGGCGATGCGTGAGCCAGCTTGCGAAGGTGGCCTCCTCGCCGGGGGCGAAGGCCGCAAGGACCTGGAGGTCGTCACCATGCCCGATGCATGCAATGAGGCCGTGCGGGGCCACGGCGAGGAGCAGGGGTTCGCGGCGCATGTTCAGACCGGAAGGCGGGTGATGAGCTCGTAGATCGGCCCCAGTACCGCGCTGGCGATCCACAGCAGCAGCCCACCCATCAGGATGGTCAGCGCAGGCTCGGCCGCGGCCTGCAGGCGGGCGATGCCTTCGGCGACATCGCGGCGGTAGAGGGTGGCGACCTTGGCGAGTGCGTCGTCGAGCGCCCCGGTGTGTTCGCCCAGGCGCAGCATGCGGATCACCAGGGGCGGGAAGACCTGGGTCGCCTCGAAGGCGGTGGAGATCGGGCGGCCCTGCTCGATCGCGCTGGTCGCCTCGTACAGACCGGCGCGCAGGGCGAGGTTGGCGGTGGCGCCGGTGGCGGTGTGAAGGGCATCGATGACGTTGATGCCGGCGCCGTAGAGGGTGGCGAAAAGCGCGGCGAAGCGGGCTAGGGCGAGTTTGCGCAGGATCCCGCCGACCAGCGGCAGGCGCAGCTGCAGGGCGTGCGCTCGCGTCCGCAGCGCTTCGGAGCGGGCCAGTGTATGGGCGCCGAGTGCCGCGCCGGAGAGTGCGGCGAGCAGCATCGCCCAACCCCAGTCGCGCACTGCCTCGGAAAGCCCCACCAGGATGCGGGTCTGCAAGGGCAGGCGCTGACCGGTGCCGCGCAGCAGGCGTTCGAGCTCGGGGACGACGTGGACGAGGGCGACGACGACGGCGAGCAGCAGCACCGTGGCGACGATGGACGGATAGATCGCGATGCGGCGTGCGTGGCTGGCGAGCTCTTCTTCCTGCGCGAGTGCGGAGCCGATGTCGCGGATCGCCTCGGGCAGGCGGCCGGCCTGCTCCCCCGCACGGAGCAGGCTGACCGCGACCGCGGAGAAGGCCTCGGGCTGGCGCGCCGCGGCGCCCGACAGTGGCAGCCCGCGCTCGACGTCGGTGATCAGCGTGTCGATGACCTGCTGCAGGCGCGGCTCGGCGCCCGCGTCGCGCAGTGCTGCCAGGCTCTCGAAGGGGGGTACGCCGGCGGCGAGGAGCTGTTCGAGGTGGAAGCAGAAGGGGATGAGCTCGCTGCGCGGAATACGCCTGCGTCCCGGCAGCTGGCGTGCACCGCGGGGACGGGCATCGATCAGGAGCAGCGTGCGCGCATCGAGCAGGCGTTCGAGTTCGGCGAGGTCGGCCGCGTCGAGCTCGCCACGCACGCGGCGGCCGTTCGGGGTGAGCGCGCGGTAGCGCCAGCGGCTCATGCTTCGCTGCCCTGCATGATGTCGGTCCCGGCAGCGGGCAGGAGCGTCGAGAGGTCGACCACGCGGGCGAGCTCGGCCAGGCTGGTGCTGCCGTCGAGCACCCGGCGCAGGCCGTCCTCGGCAAGGCTGCGGTGGCCGCGCGCACGTGCCGCGGCACGCAGCTCGCCCGGGCTGGCGCGGCGCGCGACGAGCTCGTCGAGCGCTGCGTCGAAGGGAAGGATCTCCATGATCGCGAGCCGGCCGCGATAGCCGCGGAAATCGCATTCGGGGCAGCCATGCGCGCGCCAGCTCGGCAGTGGCGGCGCATCGGCCGCCAGGCCCGGCAGGCGGCCTTCGGGGGCATCGTCGGGCACCGGCTCGCGGCATGCGGGGCATAACCGGCGCACCAGACGCTGGGCGAGGATGCCACACAGGTTGCCGGCGAGCAGCTCGGCGCCGATGCCGATCTCGTGCAGGCGCGGCAGCGCGCCGAAGATCGAGTTCGCGTGCAGGGTGGCGAACACCTGATGGCCGGTGAGCGCGGCGCGCAGGGCCATCGTCGCGGTATCGGCGTCGCGGATCTCTCCGATGAGGATGACGTCCGGGTCCTGGCGCAGCAGCGCACGCACGCCGTCGGCGAAGTCGAGCCGCGAGGCCTCGCCGACCTGAGTCTGGCGGATCAGCGCGAGTGGATACTCGACGGGATCCTCCAGGGTCATGATGTTGACCGCCTCGGTGTTGAGATGGCCGAGCATCGAGTAGAGCGTGGTGGTCTTGCCGCTGCCGGTCGGGCCCACGACCAGGATCAGGCCTTCGGGGCGGGCAAGGATGCGGTCGAGCGCAGCGCGCTGGTCCGGGGCGAGACCGAGCGCGTCGAGCGGGACGATGCCCTTGTCGCGGTCGAGGATGCGCAGCACGATGTTCTCGCCGTGCAGGGTGGGCTGGGTGGCGACGCGGAAGTCGATCGGCCTGCCGCCGACCGCCAGGCCGATGCGCCCGTCCTGCGGGCTGCGCGATTCGGCGATGTCCATGCCGGCGAGCACCTTGATGCGCACCGCCAGCTCCGGCCAGCACGACTTGTGCATTGCGCGCACCTGGCGCAGCGTGCCGTCGATGCGGTGGCGCACGCGCAGGAAGCCCAGTTCGGGCTCCAGGTGCAGGTCGGAGGCACCGCGTGCGGCGGCCTCGGCGAGCAGGGCGTCGACGAGGCGCACCACGAGCTGCGGGTCGCGCGTCGCTGCGGCGGGCTGACCGGCGCGGCGTTCGAGTTCGCGCACCATGTCCTCGATCGAGCTCGCCTGGCCGTAGTGCTGCTCGATCGCTCGGCCAAGCTCGCCGTCGCCCGCGAGGCGCAGCTCCACGTGCACCTCCGGGCCAAGCTCGGCGCGCAGGCGATCGAGGGCGACGATGTCGTGGGCGTCCGCCATCGCCACGATCAGCCTGTGGCGGGCGGCGTCGTACTGCAGCGGCAGCAGGCGATGCCGGCGTGCAAGTGCCTGCGGCACGCGGGCGATCGCGTCGGGGTCGGCGAGTGCGCTGGCAAGGTCTACGCAGGGCAGGCCATTGCGTGCGGCGAGTGCTTCGCGCAGCGCCGCCTCGCTGACGAAGCCGAGCTCGACGAGCACGCGGCCCAGCGGCAGGGCGCGGGAGCGTTGTTCGTGCAGGGCGATGCGGAGCTGGTCCTCGCCGATCAGGCCGGCGGCGATCAGCGTCTGGCCGATGGGGAGCGGAGCGTTCATGGCGAGCTCGTGCGGGCGTTCGAATGGCTGGCTCCGGGGTACGCGGAGTCGGGGAGGCGGTCGGTGATCGGGGCCGTGCCGGCGGGGGCGAGCAGCGGGCGCAGCGGCAGGTGGGGAAAGTTGCGCTGGCCGGGCGAAGGAGCGCCGACGAGGAAGTCGTCGTCGGGCAGCTGGCCGGCGTAGTCGGCGTAGCTACCGCGCATGCCCGGCTCGTCGATCAGCAGCGGGCGAAGGAAAATGAGCAACTCGGTGCGACGAACACCGTTTTCGCGCCGGGTGAACAGCTCGCCGACGACCGGCAGGTCGCCGAATAGCGGGATGCGGCCGGTGTCGTGGTCGACGCGGTCTTCCATCAGCCCACCGAGCACGGCGACCTCGCCGCTGCGCAGGCGCAGCATGGATTCGATCTCGCGTGTGCGGATCTGCGGCACCCGGTTGGGGATGTCGCCGAGCGAGGGGTTGGGGTCGTCCTTGAAGCCGGAGATGCCCGAGATCGTCGGCCTCACGTTGAGCGTGATGTCGCCGTCGGCCGAGATCTGCGGGGTGACCGACATCACCATGCCGACCGAGACCGATTGCGGCGTCGTGGTCGCGGAGATGCGCGCCTGCTTGCGGTCGTCGTACTCGGTGGTGGTGCTGTCGACGAGGAAGTAGACGACCTCCTCGACCACCTTGAGCATCGCGGTCTGGTTGTTGAGCACCGACAGGCGCGGGCTGGAGAGAACCTTCACGGTGCCGAAGGTCTCGAGCAGCTCCAGGCGGATGTCGGAGTTCGCCGACAGGTAGCTCAGCGTCGGCTGGCCGGGCGTGGCGTCGCCGCTGCCGCGCGGGCGTACGCTCCAGCCCGGCACGCCCAGCCTCGTCCAGTCGATGCCCTGGCGGTAGCCGTCGGCGAGCGTGACCTCGACGATCGTGGCCTCGATCATCACCTGCCGGCGCGCCGCGCGCTGCACGCCGACAAGGAAGGCCTCGAGTTGCTCGTGCTGGCGTTGGGTGGCGCGCGCCATCACGATGCCGCTCTCCCGGTTGATCATCAGATCAGCGTTGCGGCAGCCGCCGGCGCGTTCGCCTCCGCGCTCGCCGCCGCAGTCGGGCGCGCGCCCCGGCCCGGCGAGGATCGCGGCAAGATTGTGCTCGAGCGCGCTCCAGAAGTCGTTTGCCGAGCGCGTCTCGATCTGGGTGATCGATGCGTTGCCGGCACCGCCTGCCGACGGCGTGCGCTGCCCGCCTCCACCGCTGCTGCCCGAGGTGGCGATCTGCGTGCTGGTGGCGACGGTGCCGCGCATGTCGCGGCTCAGGTTCACGTAGTCCACCGCGTAGCTGCGGATGTACGGGCTGTCGGGGCGCAGGCTCAGATGGCGTCCGCGCAGCTCGTAGCGCAGGTCGACCTGGCGGGCGATGCGTTCGAGCAGCTCGCCGAGCGGCCGGTCGTGGGCCTGCAGGCTCACCTTGCCGGAGATTCCTGAATGGAGGTCGAGCTCAAGCCCGGCGTCGCGGCCGATGGCGAGCAACAGCTGCTCGGCAGGGATGTCATGGACATCGATCGAATATCCGCGTGCCGCCTGCCTGGGGCGACCGTGGGCGGCCTCGACCGCTGGTGCGTCGGGCACTCCGCCTGCAGGTGCGACGAGGCCGGGGGTGGGCGTCGGCCCGGGGGTGGGCATCGAGGGGCGAGTGCGCTCCGGCTGTGCGATCGCCGAGCGCTTGTCGAGGTGGCCGTCGAGTTGAGGTGGTCGTGTGAGCGGAGCACATCCCGCGGTCGCCAGCAGCGCCGCAGTCGCGATCATCCTGCGAATCCCGATCGATGTGCATGTCATTATTGGATGCTAATAGGATTTTGATGGAATGTGAATAACCGTATGGAATTTTATGCTGCTGCTCGGGTGCAGTGGCCGCGTCCCGCGTCACGGAGATCCGGGTCCGCAGTCTTCTTGCTGCGTTGCAGCATTTACCCGCCTCGAGCGGCAAATCTCTGGTATATTCAAGGGTTTTCACACTTGGCCGATCGACGTGCCTGCGTCCGTTCAACACTCTTCTCCGCTGGTTTCGCTGCGCGACGTGCGCTTCGCCTACGGCGAGCGTGAAGTCCTGCGCGGCATCGACCTGAGCGTTCACCGTGGCCAGGTCGTCGCCATCATGGGCGGCAGCGGTTGCGGCAAGACCACGCTACTGCGCCTGATCGGCGGGCAGCTGCGCGCGACCGCCGGCACGGTGGAGGTCGAGGGGCGCGACGTCGCGCGGCTGTCGGGCGGAGAGCTCTACGCGCTGCGCCGGCGAATGGGCATGCTGTTCCAGTTCGGCGCGCTGTTCACCGACATGAGCGTGTTCGACAACGTGGCCTTCCCGCTGCGCGAGCACACCGACCTGCCCGCGGACATGGTGCGCGACCTGGTGCTGATGAAGTTGCAGGCGGTGGGGTTGCGCGGCGCAGCGCAGCTCCACCCAAACGAGCTCTCCGGCGGCATGGCGCGCCGCGTGGCGCTGGCGCGCGCGGTGGCGCTCGACCCGATGCTGATCCTCTACGACGAGCCCTTCGCCGGTCTCGATCCGATCTCGCTCGGCATCATCGGTCAGCTCATCCGCAGGCTCAACGACGCGCTCGGCGCGAGCTCGGTGATGGTGACGCACGATGTGCATGAGTCGCTCGCGATCGTCGACTACATCTACTTCGTCTCCGACGGGCGCATCGTGGCGCAGGGCACGCCGGACGAGATCCGCGCCTCGAGGGATCCCTTCGTGCATCAGTTCGTCCACGCCGAGGCCGACGGGCCGGTGCCCTTCCACTATCCGGCCGAGCCGATCGAGCGCCTGCTCGGCGGGGAGGGTGCATGAACGCGATCGCATCGGCGCTGCGCCGTATCGGCGCGATGACCATCGACGGCATCTGGCGGCTCGGCTTCGCCACTCGCTTCCTGCTCGCGGTGCTGATGAATTCCGGCCAGTCGCTGCGCCGCATCCATCTCACCATCCGCGAGCTCTATTTCAGCGGCGTGCTGTCGCTGCTCATCATCACGGTCTCGGGGCTCTTCGTCGGCCTGGTGCTCGGGCTGCAGGGCTACGACATCCTGCAGCGCTACGGGTCGGCCGACGCGGTGGGGGTGATGGTGGCGTTGTCGCTGCTGCGCGAGCTCGGCCCGGTGATCGCCGCGCTGCTGTTCGCCAGCCGCGCCGGCTCGGCGATCACCGCCGAGATCGGCCTGATGAAGACGACCGAGCAGCTCAAGGCGATGGACATGATGGCGGTGAACCCGATCGCGCGTGTGGTCGCGCCGCGCTTCTGGGGCGGCGTGCTGTCGATGCCGCTGCTGGCGGCGCTGTTCTCGGCGATGGGCATCTTCGGCGGCTGGCTGATCACCGTGGTGGTGATCGGCGTCGATGACGGCGCGTTCTGGTCGCAGATGCAGGCCGCGGTGGAATTCCGCTACGACGTCGTCAACGGTGTGATCAAGTCCGCGGTGTTCGGCACCGTGGTCTCGCTGATCGCGGTGTTCGAGGGCTACGATTGCCAGCCGACCGCCGAAGGCGTGTCGCGCGCGATCACCCGCACCGTCGTGACGTCCGCGCTGGCCATCCTGGCGCTGGATTTCGTGCTTACCTCCTTCATGTTCAGGGGTTGATGATGAGTCGTACCGCGCTCGACCTGTGGGTCGGCCTCTTCGTGGCGATCGGCTTTGCCGCGCTCGTGTTCCTCGCAATGAAGGTCGGCAATTTCTCCGGCCTCGACGGCGCGGAGACCTATCGCGTCGAGGCGCCATTCGACAACATCGGCGGGCTCAAGGTGCGTGCGCCGGTGAAGAGCTCGGGTGTGCTGGTGGGGCGTGTCGCCGCTATCCGCTTCGACACCGCGATCTACCGCGCCGTGGTCGAGCTCGAGATCGACAGGCGCTACGCGTTTCCCTCCGACACCACCGCGTCCATCCTGACCTCAGGCCTGCTCGGCGAGCAGTATGTGGGCCTGGAGGCGGGCGCCGACGTCGAGATGCTGGAGAACGGCGACCGGGTGCTGATCACCCAGTCCGCGGTGGTCCTCGAGAAGTTGATCGGCCAGTTCATGTTCGACCGCGCCGCCGACACGCCCGCCCAGTAAGTCGGCCAGGTTCCCCGGAGAAAACAACAATGCGAAACGTCTTCCGCTCCTCCCGCGCCAGCCTCGCTGCAGCCGCTATCTCGGCCGTGCTGCTCGGCGGCTGTGCCACCACCGGCAACCCCGACGACCCGCTCGAGGGCTACAACCGGGCCATGTTCAGCTTCAACGAGCAGGTCGACAAGGTCGCCATCAAGCCGGCCGCGCAGGTCTACGAGGCCGTGCTGCCGCAGCCGGTGCGCACCGGCGTCGGCAACGTGCTGGGCAACCTCGGCGATCCCTGGGTCGCGCTCAACAACCTGCTGCAGGGCAAGGTCGCCGAGGGCATGAGCGACCTGATGCGCTTCGCGCTCAACTCCACCTGGGGTCTGCTCGGCCTGCTCGACATCGCGAGCGAGGCGGGCCTGCCCAAACACGACGAGGACCTCGGCCAGACGCTCGGGCGCTGGGGGGTGGGCGAGGGCGCCTACATCGTGCTGCCCTTCTTCGGGCCACGCACGGTGCGTGATGCGGTGGCTCTGCCCGCGGACATGATGGGTAACGAGCCTTTCAGCATCGATCACGTGCCGACGCGCAACACGGTGCTGGGCACGCGGGTCGTGCACGGCCGCTCGGTGCTGCTCGGCGCCGACCGCACCCTCAAGGAGGCTGCGCTCGACCGCTACGCCTTCGTGCGCGACTTCTACCTCGAACAACGCCGTTACAAGGTCGGCGATGGCCGCCAGGAACGCGTGTATGAAGATTTCGACGAACAGTCGGCCCTGCCGCTCGGGGGCGAGGTCGATGCAGCCGCCGCCACCGCGGTCGAGCACCTCGAACTTGCGGGCATCGGCGCGAACCCAGTGAAGGTCGGCCGACGTGCCGTCCGTCAAACCGTCCAATAAGCGAGAGCCATGAACAAGATCCTCGACCTCCTCCGCGTCTTCCTCCTCTGTTCGCTGTTCGGCCTGGCGCTTCCCGTGGCGGCCAGCGCCGACAAGGCACCCGACGTGCTCGTGCGCGACGTGACCAACGAAGTGCTCGATATCGTGCGCGCAGACAAGGCGATCCAGTCGGGCGACACCACGCGCGTCATCGAGCTGGTGGATGCCAAGGTGCTGCCGCACTTCGACTTCCGCCGCATGACCATGCTCGCGGTCGGTCGCGACTGGCGCCAGGCCAGCGCCGAGCAGCAGGGCAGGCTGACCGACGCCTTCCGCACCCTGCTGGTGCGCACCTACTCGAACGCGCTGACCCAGTACCGCGACCAGCGCATCGAGTTCCGCCCCTCGCGCTTCGCACCCGCCGACACCCGCGTGCAGATCCGCACCGAGGTGGTGCAGGCCGGTGCACAGCCGATCGGCATCGACTACATGCTGGAGAAGGGCGAGCAGGGCTGGAAGGTCTTCGACGTGATCGTCGCCGGCGTCAGCCTGGTCACCAACTACCGCAGCAACTTCGGCCAGGAGATCGCCCGCGGCGGCATCGACGGGCTGATCCGCTCGCTCGAGGAGCGCAACCGTTCGCTCGCCGAGCAGCAGGGTTTGATCCAGGGCGGTGCGGGGCGCGGCGCGTGAGCGACGCAGCGGTATTCGTGCCCGAGGGCGCACTGACCATGCAGACCGCGCCGGCGCTTCTCGTCGAGGGGCAGCGGCGCGCGCGCGCGGGCGATCTGGTGGTCGATCTCGCCGCGGTCTCCAGCGCGGACTCCGCCGCGCTTGCGCTGATCCTCGACTGGATGCGCTGTGCACGCGCGGCCGGTCACGTTCTGGTGCTGCGCAATCCCCCCAGCGGTCTGGCCAGCCTGGCCACGCTCTACGACATCGACGGACTGCTGCCGCTGGAAGGTTCGGCATGAGCGCGCCGGCGATCCGCATCCAGGGTGTAAGCAAGCACTACGGCAACCTGAAGGCGCTCGGCGGCGTCGATCTGGAGGTCGGCCAGGGCGAGTTCTTCGGCCTGCTCGGTCCCAACGGCGCGGGCAAGACCACGCTGATCTCGGCGCTGTCGGGTCTGGTGCGGCCGGACAGCGGGACGCTCGCGATCATGGGTCACGACGTCGTCGCCGACTACCGTAACGCCCGCCGCAACCTCGGCGTGGTGCCGCAGGAGCTCGTCTTCGATCCCTTCTTCTCGGTGCGCGAGTTGCTGCGCATCCAGTCGGGCTACTTCGGCATCCGCAGCAACGACGACTGGATCGACGAAATCCTCGCCAGCCTCGACCTGACCCACAAGGCTGGCGCCAACATGCGCATGCTCTCGGGCGGCATGAAGCGGCGCGTGCTGGTGGCGCAGGCGCTGGTGCACCGGCCGCCGGTGATCGTTCTCGACGAGCCCACCGCGGGCGTCGACGTCGAGCTGCGCCAGGGCCTGTGGCAGTTCATCCGCAAGCTCAACCGCGACGGCCACACCATCGTGCTCACCACGCACTACCTGGAAGAGGCCGAGGCCTTGTGCGGGCGCATCGCGATGCTCAAGGCCGGGCGCATCGTCGCGCTCGACACCACCGCCAACCTGCTGCGCCGCTTCGCCACCCACAGCCTGGCCGTGCGCCTGGAGCACCCCGGGCGCGGCGTCGAGCTCGGCGGCAGCGCCGGCGAGGGCGGCTGGGTGGACTTCGCCTTCGACAGCTACACCGAGGTCGAGGCCGTGCTCGCCCGCCTGCGCGAGGCCGGCGCCGGCCTCGTCGAGATGCGGCTCGGCGAGCCCGATCTCGAACGCGTCTTCGTCGAGGTGATGAACCGTGCCTGAATCCTTCTCCCGCGCCGTCCCGCGCATCGAGCCGATGGCGGCCGAGTCGCCGCTCGCCGGCTTCCGCACCCTGTTGTACAAGGAGGTGCTGCGCTTCTGGAAGGTCAGCTTCCAGACCGTCGCCGCGCCGGTGCTCAACGCGCTGCTGTTCCTGCTCATCTTCTCCCACGTGCTCGACCGCCACGTCACGGTCTACGGCGAGGTCGCCTACACCAGCTTCCTGGTACCCGGCCTGGTGATGATGTCGGTGCTGCAGAACGCCTTCGCCAACAGCTCGTCCTCGCTGATCCAGAGCAAGATCACCGGCAACATCATCTTCGTGCTGCTGCCGCCGCTGTCCTACCGCGAGTTCTATGCCGCCTACGTGATCGCCTCGACCCTGCGCGGGCTGATGGTGGGGGCGGGCGTGCTCGCGGTGTCGGCCGCCTTCGTCGAGGTGCCGATGGCGCATCCGCTGTGGGTGCTGGGCTTCGCCGTGCTCGGCGGCGCGATCCTCGGCTCGCTCGGGGTGATCGCGGGGATCTGGGCGGACAAGTTCGACCAGCTCGCCGCCTTCCAGAACTTCCTCATCATGCCCCTGACGATGCTGTCGGGGGTGTTCTACTCCATCCACTCGCTGCCGCAGTTCTGGCAGGACGTGTCGCATTTCAATCCGTTCTTCTTCATGATCGACGGATTCCGCTACGGTTTCTTCGGTCAATCGGACACCTCGCCCTGGCTGTCGCTCGGCGTGGTGGGCCTGTGTTTCGTCCTGCTCGCGGCGCTCACCCTGGCGATGCTCGCGCGCGGTTACAAGTTGCGTTCGTAAAGGATTCCAAATGTTTGAAGCAAGCGAAGTCAAGCGCCTGATCGAGCAGGGCCTGCCCTGCGAGCTGGTGGTCATCGAGGGCGAGGATGGCGTGCATTTCCGCGGCATCGTCGTCAGCGCCGCCTTCGAGGGCAAGATGAAGGTGCGCCAGCACCAGGCGGTGTACGCCACCCTGGGTCGGCTGATGGGCAACGAGATCCACGCCCTACAGCTGCAGACCTTCACGCCCGCGCAGTGGGAAGAAGGTCGCGGCGAGCTCGGGATGTGAGCCGCGCATGGACAAGCTGTTGATCGAAGGCGGCGCCCGCCTGTCGGGCGAGATCGCCATCTCCGGCGCCAAGAACGCGGCGCTGCCCATCCTGTGTGCGGCCTTGTTGACCGCGGAACCCGTCACCTTCACCAACGTCCCGCGCCTCAACGACATCGACACCCTGCTCGCGCTGCTCGGCCAGATGGGCGTGCGCATCCAGCGCGAGGCCGACGTGGTGACGCTCGACGCCTCCATTCTCGACAATCCGGTCGCGCCCTACGAGATGGTCAAGACCATGCGTGCGTCCATCCTCGTGCTCGGCCCACTGGTCGCGCGCTGCGGCGAGGCTCGGGTGTCCTTGCCGGGTGGTTGCGCGATCGGCGCGCGTCCGGTGGACCAGCACATCAAGGGCCTGCAGGCGATGGGCGCCGAGGTGCGTGTCGAACACGGCTACGTGCATGCGACCGTGCCACGCCTGAAGGGCGCGCGGCTGTTCACCGACATGGTGACGGTCACCGGCACCGAGAACCTGATGATGGCGGC